>Ga0118677_10007783_pt1 | contig 13378 bp, 13 predicted proteins | sample AliMusrvi5mmetaG_FD_86154 | JGI IMG/M metagenome (GOLD analysis project Ga0118677, IMG submission 86154)
CCTGACGTGTTTTGAAATGTGTGGCGTGGTTCCTTTGACCCCAGGTGATGCGGCTGACCTTCGCCAATACCTGATCAATGCGGGTATTCAGGTTAACGCATCATTTGTAATTGAAGAGGCTCTCCAACTCCAACCCAGTAAGATTCTCCAGTTTCCAACCCGGTTGCCGGGACCAACTGATCTACAACACGACGAACGCTTCTTCACCGTCGAGCGAGTGGTTGAGGACCTGGTGGGTGAAGTTAACTCAGATCTATCCAATCTTTGCGCCCGACTTCATAATCATCTTATTGGGTCGCATTTCATCACTGTACCATGGTATTTTTTGCGAAAGGGGCTCTCAAATCTATCACCTGATATGTCAGCGTGTGTTCTACTGGCTAATTCGCTGACATACCACAATACGGAGATAGGGGAAATTCGTAACGATTTCTGGATGAGCAATGAGGTTCTTGCCAGCAGACTTGGCACAAGTCCAGACCAATTGCGTACCTGGTTTCCTAACGTGATGCATCTCATGCCTGGCAAAAATGAAAAGATTAATCATCTTTCGCGTTATCTGACCCGTCCTGATTTCAAACGGAATGGAAACATTTGTGTATGGCAGTTTTTTGCTTCTCCATTGACGTCTCCAACTGAAGATGATGAAAAAGCGATCAAGGCGACCAGTCTACTGCTTGATACCATAGACCACCAGGCGTTATTTGATTGGTGGAACTCGGTTTTTGTCCAAATCGACCAAAAGGATGGAACTCGGTTTTTGTCTAAATCGCTCGCGTCGAACTCGGTTTTTGTCCAAATCGAATCGCTGTTGAACTCAGTTTTTGTCCAAATCGATCCCGACCCAAACTCGGTTTTTGTCCAAATATTAAAGATACTTAAAAGCTTTAAAGATACTTTAAAATATAAAAATTCCTCCTCCAGTCCCGCGCCGGTTAAATCGACAGCGAAGACCAACTCCGCAAAAGCAAAAAAAGCGGAGGAGGAATTCGAATTTGATATCCAGAAAATGAGTGCAAGAATTCAGAGTTTGGCAGTTAAAGAAAAGGTTATCAAAAATGTTCCGGCTGGCGTTTTTGCCTCGCAGATCATCGCTGCAGCTGCCAACCCTCGCACACAAAACCCCCTCGCCGTGGCTGTTTCAAACGTGATCAAGAATCCTCGCGGATGGGCTGAAGGCGCCGCGAGCGATCTCGCTGGCAGTCCTGCTAAAACAGCGGCAGCTATCCGTGATCACCTGAAAACGTGTTGGTGCAGCCCTGATTCGCTTTATGGAAAGGTGTTTGCTGAAGTTTCATTGGATCGAATTCGCACCATGGCGGATATCCTGGGGATCGATGTTGGAAAGGTAAATTTTTCAGGTTACTGAAATTCATTTTATAATAGATACACGTGTATCATAAACGCGTATCTCGGAGGATCAATGGACAATATTTTACAACAAATTCCTTTTATATTTTATGGAGAGCAATTTCCGGGCTACATGCATACGAATGGTAACTGGTATCTGGTTATTGATGATATCTGTCGGCCCCTCGGTATCGATGCAAATGGTCAAATGCAACGTATAAAACGAGACCAAGCATTGACTGATGGAATCAAAATTATAACTGTTGATACGGATTATAAAGATGGCAGTCGAAAAAAAGAAAAGTCTGCAATGGATTTGCGATATTTGCCATATTGGTTGGGAACCATTGATGCTAATCGAATCAAGGAGGAGCATAGAGCAAAGGTGATCTTATTTAAGAAAGAGTTTGCCTTAGCGGCCTGGGACTTTTTCAGATCTGATATTATCAGTAAAGATGTACTGGCCGAAATGGATGCACACCTCTCCGAGAGAGAACAACAATATCACCAAATCATGGATGATTTGCGGACAACCAGGCAGAAACTTGATCTTCTTTCAGGCAAAACCGAAGAAGAATTACATCGGGTCAATGGCCAATTGTCTGATGTTTATGGGCGTATTGGTATTCTTGAGACGTCCCTGATTGGAAAAATAATAATTAATTCCGCCCAGGCAAAATGGATATCGGATATGATTGCCATAGTAGCCGAATCGGCCGCAGAAAAGAATAAAAAGAAATCCCTTTCGCAACATTTTTCGGAAGTTCAGATCGATTTTAAAACCACTTTTGGAATCCATATATATTCGGTTCTTCCCGAGAATATGTTAGAAGCTGCTGCTTCCTATCTCGCAGGGCGGTGGTCCAGGAACAATCCCGGCCTTCCCGTTCCGCCCATCTTTACTGAAGGCAATCAACCTTCTTTGTTTTAAATTGATAATAATAATTTCTAGAGAATGGAAGCTTTCTCAGCAACGGTTGACCGAGTCATCTATTTCAGCCATGAAAACGGTTATTCCGTGCTGCACCTGCGACTGGATAAGCCGGAAGAAGTTTCCCTGGCGTATAAATCAGGCGATGGTATGTTCAGTGATGGGAACACTGCCGGAGCTGAAGATAGGAGAGCGGCTGAAACTGTTTGGCCAGTGGGAAAAATCCCCAGAACACGGATGCAGCTCATGGTTAATTCGTACGACAGAGGCCTGCCAATCAGCATCAAGGGAATTGAAACTTACCTGGCTTCAGGTGCAGTCAGGGGCATTGGGCCAAGGCTGGCATCCCGGATCGTCGAACTGTTTGGCGAATATACGTTTAATGTGCTGGACTATTCGTCTGATCGCATGCTCGAAGTTAAAGGCATTGGCATTGACCGTATGTCTAAAATTATGACGGCATGGGGAGAGCAGCGCTAGGTCAAGGAAATCATGATCTTCCTGTACAATCACGGCATCATCGAAAGCCTGGCGCATACATTCTTCAAATCTTAAGGATCCCGCTCCCTGGAAATCATACAGAATAACCCTTACAAGCTGGAACGCGATATCCGCCAGCGTTTGGAACTAAAATTTGAAGGGCGTTTATAATATTATTGGAAGGATAATGATTTAGATGAGTGATAAATCCGGGTTCGATAACAGTGTTTTTGAGAGCATCAAACACATAAATGAGTATGGTTCAGAATACTGGTATGCGCGGGATCTCCAGAAGAGCCTCAATTATGCAAAGTGGGATAATTTTGAAAAAGTGATTGAGGTGGCGAAGCTGGCCTGTACGAACAGCGGTAATAACGTTACGGATCATTTTCTTGATGTCGGGAAAATGATCAAATTGGGAAAAGGCGGGAATAGAGATATCCGGGACATCCAATTATCGCGATATGCCTGTTATTTAATTGTCCAGAATGGCGACCCAAGGAAGCAGGTCATCGCGGAGGGCCAGACCTATTTTGCACTCCAGACCCGTCGTCTGGAAATCCAAAAAATTGAAGAAGTCGACGAAGAAACCAAACGTTTGATGACGCGCGCTGAATTGCGCGAACACAACAAAAGACTGGTGGACGCCGCCAGGGGTGCAGGGGTGGTCAGCGGTTATGATTTCGCAATTTTTCAGAACATGGGTTATAAAGGGCTTTACGGCGGCCTGAGTGCCAGCGATATTCACCAAAAAAAAGGCCTAAAACCAGGCGAGGAAATACTTGATAATATGAATTTCCAGGAACTGGCGGCCAATCTTTTCCGGGCGGCCCAGACCGAAGAAAAAATCCGCAGAGATAATATTGAGGGAAAACTGAACGCGAATCTCGCTCACCTGAAAGTTGGAAAAAAGGTCAGGCAGACTATCAAAGAACTTGGGGGCACTATGCCTGAAGACCAGCCCACACCGGCTAAAAGTATCAAGCAAATTGAAGAAGAAATGAAAAAAAGTTTGAATCCTGGTGTCAATAGCGACTCTGATGGCAGTAGAATTGAAGAATAATCATGACTGACAAACCCATCTTGACTCTTGCTAATAATGACAATGAGATCCTAGCATGTCATGTTCTCGAGCGCTACGGAATTAAGACCGTTAACGACCTGACCCAATTTATTACCGAAAACAGTGGAGGTTGGGGTGAACTGATTGAAAGGTTTCGGGGTATGGGCCCGGCAAAGATGATCGCAGTCCGGGAGATGGTGAAACGGGCTAAATTGGTAAAATGAGTGGCATTGACGCAAGTGTCAACGACCCCACGCGTAAACGCGGGGGCTTGTAAAAAGCACACACGAAGTGCGCTGGAAGCGAGCCGAGTTGACCAGCAACAGCCACCAACCCGATTGGGTTGAAGGGGCTACGATTTTAGAAGAGCTAAAGAACACACTTTGGGGTGCGTGCCAGCCCCAAACCCTGTAACCGGTAGGTTAAACATGATGAGGGTCTAATCAAGTGCTTATCGGATGTGCTGACTAAAATCATTTGCGAGGCAAACATAACCCCGGACACGAAGTGTCCCTTCGGGAATGGGAGTAAAGCCGTAAGGCAAAAGTGTGAGGAAATAAAATGCAATATGTATTTGTAATTGACCAGAACAGAAACCAGCTTGATCCCTGCCACCCGGCGCGGGCGCGTAAGATGCTGGTTGCTGGTCACGCGGCTGTGTTTCGCCGCTTTCCGTTTACCATCATCCTGAAAGACAGGATAGCGGAAGAATCGGTTGTCCATGCTCACAGGGTCAAGCTCGATCCCGGGAGCAAAACAACCGGGGTTGCGCTGGTACGGGTGGATGACAATAAAGTTTTGTGGGCCGGGGAGATCGAGCACCGGTGGCAAATGATCGTGGATGCTCTCGCGTCAAGGCGGGCTATTCGCCGTGGGCGCAGGGCACGGCATACCCGTTATCGCCCGGCGAGGTTTGATAATCGCCGCAGGCGTGTAGGTTGGCTGCCGCCGAGTCTGGAAAGTCGACTTGCTAATATCCAGACCTGGGTAAACCGGGTCATTCGTTACACTCCCGTATTCTATTTTTCAATGGAGCTGGTCAAGTTTGACACTCAAGTCATGGAAAACCCAGAAATATCTGGGGTGGAGTACCAGCAGGGTGAACTTGTAGGTTACGAAGTAAGAGAATACCTGCTTGAAAAGTGGGGCCGTAAATGTGCCTATTGTGGGGCGACCAACAAACCTTTGGAGATTGAGCATATCAATCCCAAGAGTCGGGGTGGCTCCAACCGGGTAAGTAATTTGACCCTGGCTTGCCATGATTGCAATCAGGAAAAAGGCAACCGAACAGCCGCCGAATACGGGCACCCGGAAATACAGGCGAAAGCACGACTCCCGCTCAAAGATGCCGCTGCGGTCAATACGACCCGGTGGGCATTGTGGCGCAGGTTATCCGCTTATGGCGTGCCTGTTGAATGTGGATCGGGCGGGAGAACAAAATACAACCGGACGCGCCAGGATTTACCCAAAACACATTGGCTGGATGCGGCATGTGTGGGCGAGTCGGGTGAAAGTATCTTTGTCCCGGCTGGATTGGATGCATTATATATCAAAGCTATGGGTCATGGGAGTCGGCAAATGTGCCGGATGGACAAGTACGGTTTCCCGCGCACATCAGCCAAAACCACCAAACCTGTGTTTGGGTTTCGCACTGGCGATATGGTTAAAGCGGTTGTGCCTGCGGGGAAATACAAAGGTGTGCATACTGGCAAGGTCGCAATACGCGCCAGTGGGTCATTCAACATCACCACAGTTGGTGGGACGGTGCAGGGCATTAGCCACAAACACTGCCGAATCCTGTCTCTGCGGGATGGCTATTCTTACCAACAGAAAGGACATGCGCTTCCTCCCCATAACTAAAGTTAGGGGTATCCGCGCACAATTATTCGATGAAAATGATGTAACTAAAATCGATCAAAAAGAAGTTGTGGTATCACAAACCGGAGTCGGATCTTTGATTCGCAAAGTTCGTATCGTCAGTGGTCATGTATATATTATTAGCCCACTTAATCCGCGAAATATGAAGAACCGCGATCGGCATGTCATTGCCCTGAAAGCTGTCCAATATACCCCAGGTCAAAATAATGGTGACGTGGTCTGCTGTATTCGATTCAAAGACAATAATCGAATAGGTAGAACAGATTTCTGCAATTTGGAACCAGTTGATCCTGCCGACCGAATGCCGGTAGATTGATATATAAACAAGCAAGGAACTTAAAATTATTCATGATTACTATTGACGAAAGCTTCATAATTTGCTATTATATATTAGTAGAACATTTGTATTATAAATAATTGTTCTACTATTGGAGCATCTAATGCCAGCAAAGAAAAACCAAGGATTGGGATTACGTCATTTGAAAATATTGAAATTCCTGGTCAAGTATCAGGAAGAACATGGTTTTCCTCCCTCGATCCGAAATATTGGTGATGATGTCGGGGTGAAGTCAACAAGTTTGATCGATTATTATCTCAAATATCTCGAGAAGGAAAAATATATCGAACGAGAAAAAAATACCTCACGCGGTGTCAAAGTGGTTAACCTGCCGCCGGAATTACAATCGACAGATGTGTTCTCTCGCTTTGCCAAAACAACTGCTGATGTTGCACAAAAAGTGCTAAATGTACCCATGTGGGGACAGATCTATGCCAGTAACCCGATCCCGGTCCCCGAGGACCGCACACCGGATTCAACCATAGCAATCCCGCGAGGGATGATTAGTGAGAAGGAAGATCCTGACAAGCTGTTTGCCCTTGAAGTAAAGGGCGACAGTATGATCGATGCTATGATCAACGAAGGCGACATTGTCATTATGAAGCAAGCGGAGAGTGCTGTCAACGGCGAGATGGTGGCGGTGTGGCTGGATGATGATAATGAGACCACCTTGAAGTACTTCTTCAAGGAGAAGGATCATATTCGCCTTCAGCCCGCCAACCCGACCATGGGTCCGATCATTATCAACAAAAAACGTCCTCTGCGAATCATGGGCAAAGTTATTATGGTCATTCGCCAGATGGATAAAAAGCCATTTTCTTCCCCAATTTCAGCCTGATCGACCTCCCAACGATCAGTAAAAAGAATGCGCCGATTTGGGCGCATTTTTTTATACATTTTTTTTTATAGAATTTCAGTCGAAAAGGGGTAAAAGGAACAGCTTTGCCCTTGTTATCTAAACAAATATTATTCGATATTGTACATGGCAATTGTCCCATCATTCCCGCAAGTGTGATCATTTAATTAATCGGTCGCCTGGGGGCTGGCAGGTATGGCACTTTGGTAACCAATTCGAGATCAAAAGTATCGCTGTCACGGTCAGTGTGAACTACCGCTTGGTTAAAGACTAAGCGGCTTCGAAAAGAAGCCCGAGTTCACAAGACTGAGTTGGTGGAAACACCAACTACGATAGACAGGTCAAGACACCATTGGTTGACGCACCAGACCAATGCAATGTCGCCCAGTTTTAAGTAGGGGTGGGGAAAGCCCCGGTGAACTGGACATGTAAAGCCTGATTATCATTGTCGAGGTGAAGACGAATTTTTGCCATTGTCACAGTGGCAAAATACGCACAACCAGTCAAAAGACTGAGTATTTACCCCATCTGGGGTCTTGAAAGAAGAAATGTTATGTTGGTTTATGTTTTGAACGAAAATAGTCAACCCTTGATGCCATGCCAGCCAGCAGTGGCACGTCTGATGTTGAAGGATGGTAGGGCTAAAGTCGTCAAACGTACCCCATTTGCGATTAAGCTATTGCAATCATCAACTGAATACGTGCAACCGCTCACGCTCGGCCTGGATACCGGAAGCTCAAAACTGGGGTCTGCGGTAGTGGATAATCAGGGAAAGGTCGTTTACATGAGCGAGGTTACTCTCAGAAACGATGTGACTGGTAACATGGAACAGCGATCAAAATACCGCCGCAATCGCAGGAACAGAAAAACACGTTATCGTGAGTGCCGGTTCGCTTATCGCAAAAATTGTATCAAATCAGGTCGATTGCCCCCCACCTTGATCAGCAAGCTGAACAGTCACCTCAGAGAAATGTGTTTCGTTGAATCTATCTTGCCGATAACAAACATCATTATAGAGACAGCTGCTTTTGATCCACATGCGCTGAAGAATCCGGCAGTATTATCTAATAAGTGGCTCTATCAGCATGGAACCAATTTTGGGTTTGCCAATACCAAAGCCTATGTTTTGGATCGGGACAATTACACCTGCCAGTATTGTTTTGGAGATTCCAAAGACCGACACCTGCATGTTCATCATATTGTCTTTCGGAAGAATGGCGGCTCGGACGATGAAAGTAATTTGATCGTTTTATGCGAGACCTGTCATACCCATCTGCATGAGGGCAAGATCAGTCTCAAAAGGAACGGAAAAAAGATGGGAAATTTGAAACATGCCTCCCAGATGAATGTCCTTCGCTCCCAATTAATGAAATATGTGCAAGCCACAGAAACTTATGGATTTATTACCAAAGAAATCCGTCAGTATTGGAATCTTCCCAAAGAACATCACTTCGATGCTGTTGCAATTGCAAGCCAGGGAAGTCCTTTGAATTTCAGAACCACAATGGTTGTGATGAAAAAATGCGTGGCGGATGGTGATTATCAACTCGCAAAAGGTGTTCGCGGGGAACAACGGATTGAAACAAGAAAAATCTGCGGCTTTCGCAAGTTCGATAAGGTTCGGTACAAAGGGCAGGAATATTTTATCAAAGGGCGGATGGCCACCGGATATGCTATTTTGATGGATGTCACTGGCAAAAAGATGGACCTGAAACCGATCCCAAAATTCAATATAATGAAGCGGTTATCTGCGAGGAAATCATGGATTATGACCACGGCGCCCATGCAAAATATTTGCTGATGTACCACATGATTTTTGTATGCAAATATCGCAAGAAACTACTCACCATTTATTGGGAGGATATCAAACAGATATTTCAGGATATTTCTAAACAATCAGATTTCACAATATTGGAAATGGAGGTTGACAAAGACCACATACATCTTTTGATTAAATCGTCACCCAAAATAAGCACTTTGTTGATTGCTCGAAGGTTAAAGCAAGTGTCCTCTAATACGATTTGGAAAAAACATCCTCATGATTTACATATCAGTTTTGGAAGGAGAAAACATTTTGGGGTGATGGCTATTTTGTTTGTAGTATAGGAAATGTTAGCCGGGAAATAGTTGAAAAATATATCCAAAATCAGGGCTAACTCACTGCCAATCCCCGCCATTCATCCGCACAACTAAAGATTGTGCGGTTTTCTGGCGAGTTTTTATAAATTATTCAATCTTTCAGTTCCTCATAAGCAATGCGTATAGCTTAATATATTCTAAATACTATTATAATTGATGAATAAGTTGGAAGGGGGGCCATAAAAAATGGGGCTCCTATCTTATTTGAGATGTTTGCCGATTATTCTTCCTTTGAAGGCCGGCGAATTTCGTATTCATTTGATCCTCGGAATATGTTTTTCCCAAGCCACCTAATACTTCCATTATAATTATTACAAGAACTAGCTCCGGGATTAAGTAAATATTTGCGTTCGAAAGTCCCCCTCTTTCGCATGCCCTTAAAGGTGATCCTAAACCGCTGTAAATTCCCAATGCAGCACCAGGTATAAAGTACGCTAGAGAACACTTCTCGACCGGAAATCCCTGGTGCGAGCTGGTTAAAATACACATACTATTTACAAATCTTCTCTGCATTATTGGCGACTTGGGGTATGTAACATAAATAGGGGGGTGGTTTAATATTTTATATTACAATAATGGGTGGGGTTCTATGGTGTTCCTTCCAACCTTATTAATAGCTCAATAGCCGGCATAATTATATTTTTCGGTAGTTTTTTATTGTTTTGAATATAATCTCTATATGCGAGGTTCTTATGGCCAATAAACGTTCATACCAAATGTTATTATTGTTTATTCTAATTTGTATGTTGCTCTTCCTGCCGGCATGTAATTTGACCCAACCGATCGCAGGTCCTACTTCATTACCAGCAAACACTCAACCATCACAACCATCACAGAGTAATTCTTCTCCAACCCCTAGATCATCTAATGAGATTACGCAATCACCATCCAATCCATGGGAACCAGGTCAGGAATTATTCCCTGGAGAATATGTATTACTTCCGGAACAAGACCTGGTACCGATTGAGTTGAGCAAAATACCCCAAAAGGTAACCACTCCAATTTGCGCGAACGGTTGTAATGATATGGTCAGTTTACTTCCAAATTACTGGGCACAGGATTATTACACAAGTAGTTTGCCTTATGAATTCTGGCCAGAAATGGGAAAACAATATTCCAATAATCCCATCAAGACCAAAATTAAGTTTTCAGTAGGGATTGCAACACGGGGAGATGACTTATTACAGCAACAATTTGCCGGCATAGACACATCAGAATATATACCTTCCAATAATACAACCGGTCCAATGGGATTGAGAGTGATTGGAAAGGATTATCAACAAGTAGAATCTAATGGAATAATATTATATAAAGGGATAAATTACCTTTATAAGGATGAACCCACACCCTATACCGATCAATTCAGTATCAATGTGGATTGGGATACCCTTGATAAAGATAGCGAAAATATCGACTTTAGCAAAAACGGTCTGCAATTAACCGATATTTGCATGGACTTTTACTTCAAACCCAATGAAGAATTCTTCCACAGGGCCTGTCAACCAATTTTACGGAATCCCAAAGAAGGCAGGTTTCAAATCGGCGTAAATATACCCAAAGACATCAGTTCTGTTTGGGTTGCTGTCCGTCCATTTATCGATGAGAGTTCTGCCTCAGATCTGACCAATGTTTATCATTTTGATGATGTCTATGGGGTATGGTTGGTTAACCTCCAGGATGTCACTCCAACAAGCATGGGTAGTATTGATGTTACCTGTAAAAACATGAACTGTCTTCCAGCCGGCAGCATAGCTGAAGGCAAAAATAGTAACCAATTTCCCATACCCGTATTTTGTCCGGGCGAGACATTTATGGGAAGCACTTTCTCGGCCCCCGTGACTTTTATTGGTGGAAAATTTGGTAGAACAGATGTTTTCGGTTATAAGAATTTATGGACAGATGTGGCACCGCTTAAGCCTAACTATTATATTACCGGGAGTGCAATTAACTTGGCGCCGGGGAATACCAATATACCAGCTACCAATCATGATACTGTTGGCGCTTTTGGTTATGAGGTATCGTCTATGAGTATTACTGATAAAAATGTCATTGATTATAATAATAATCCTGTCGCGGGAGTTCAGTTGGATAGGGCTATGAAATATGGTCTAATTTATGGGTTTAGCTGGGATAAACTGGATATTAAGAATGGACTGCAAATTTGGTCATATTCTGTATCTCGTTATTCTACACCAAGTAGCGGTCCATATAACATGTTTGTCGCGTGGAGGTATCAATGTTCAAAGTAATCATTCGTTTTTTGAGCGTTGTAATTGTATGTGCTGGTATTGTCTATTTTGCACACGACGGCATTTCTCGGGTTTTGGCTAACACTAACTTACCATTCAATGGAGCTGTTAAATTGCCGCCAGGTAACACTGCCACTATCCTGCCGGCAGAAAGTATGGGGAATATTCCCGGCTATCCCAATATTCATCCAGTTTCAGAAACCGGTTCGGTATGCGGGCAGACGATTAAGGTAATGGACTTCAAAATATACCGTAATTCTGCGGATATTAAAATCATCGATCCGGGAACAGGTAAAATAAAGAGTACAATCAAAATCGGGAAAAAGGGGTTTTTTATTACGGATGACGCCCAGGGCTATACTTTATTACCCAGTAGTGACCTGATTGTGGTTAATTTGCAAAACCCCGCAGGACCAATTATTCAAAGTTTTAGCTATTTTCTTTTTTACCACCAATCAGTTGATTTTCCGTCATTCAACGTTATCGCAAATGATCAACAAACAACCGTCTACTTCTATGTCCCAGTACAAAATAAAGATAACAAAGAATATTTATTGTATTTAAGATGTACAGAAACCAATATATTTAATTTACGTCTGGGCAAATATAAAGATGCTTATTCTACCTGGTCACTACCAATTGAAAATATTACATCGTATTAATTTATTACCAGTTTTGGACAATTACAAGTGGAAAGATTTGAATGATACAAAATGGAAATTGCTGCCCACTGTTAACGATATTCCATAGTTGATGTGTTATTATACGTGCTATAACACATCAAAAGGAATAAATATGAACGGACGTTACTCATTAAATCTACCCATTGATTTAAAACAGGATGCCGAACAAATTGCAGAGCGCCAGGGTGTTTCATTAAACCAATTGATTCTCTGGTCTCTGGCCGAAAAAGTGACTGAGCTGAAATCCAAGATAGATGATCCTAATTTTCCGGATATCACGTTAATTTTGGATTCTGACAACGAACTGGTTCCCTTTGTCAAAGGCAAAGGAATCCGGGTGCAAACCCTGGTGATTGCTTTTTATGAATGGAATGAATCAGTGCCCGAATTATCCCGGCAATACGACCTGCCCCAAAAAACGGTCAAACAGGTCCTGGCCTTTTACGAGAGGCATAAAAAAGTGGTGGATGCCCTGATCGATTCAAACAGTGAGGCAGAACCCGCTCATGACCAGGCCTAAATTACACCTGGAAATGGACGCTTTCCGGCGAGACGTCTCCCAGGCTTTGATAAAAAAAGGCCATGATGTCACAAGGACACCCAACAATGATGTAGCCCAAGACTTTAGTGATGAATATCAGTTGTTGTGGGCGACCTCGCACCGGCGAATATTGTTAAGTTTTAATATCAAAGATTATATACGCCTGGCCAAACTGCATCCGTATCACAGCGGCATATTGCTGGCCAATCAAAAATCAACCCGCCCGGCACCTTTGATTTTGGTGTTGGATCGTATATTAAACGAAACAGCGGCCGAAGATTGGGTTGGCCAGGTGCGATGGATCAATGAGTGGCAAATCACGACCAGTGACTGTTGATCTTCATTTCCTGATCGAAAGACGAGCTTATGCTTGCACTGGGATTATTGCACCTATAATCACTGTAAATGGCAAATAGTGTCCGAAGCGGACATCTTATGCTTATTTTCGGAAGCCGGCACGGCGAAAAGGATATTATCCATTCCATGAAATAACGGAACGGGATTCCCATTGATCGGGCCGCAGATCACCGCAAGACAATCCAGAACAGAATAAATCAATTTCCGCTCCAAATTCATTTTTAAGGTTTTTTCTTTCCCATCGTAAGTAAAGTTAAAAAGCTTGATGGGGATAATATCTCGATCCCCTGATATTCCTCCAGTTCAAGAAGATGCTTATCCCCAGTAACGATGTAGGAAGCTTTCCCAGCGATGGCACATTCTAAAACACGATTGTCATCCGGGTCATTTCTAATCACTTCAAGACTTAATTCCGGTTCAACCACACTTGCAAAAGCACTAAAATGTTTGAGAAATAAACTTAATTCTTCCTGGGATAGTTTTAGATACTTTACAACTTTAGGATATTTTAAGG
>Ga0118677_10011346_pt1 | contig 13378 bp, 10 predicted proteins | sample AliMusrvi5mmetaG_FD_86154 | JGI IMG/M metagenome (GOLD analysis project Ga0118677, IMG submission 86154)
CCCTTTCTCCCTTTCTCCCTTTCGTTGTGGCCGGTCTCGTTATGGCCGGTCTCCGACCGAGCCACACCATCGACCGAAGGTCTCCCATCCATCGGGAGCCCCACGCCGAACTCTCGGTTCGCTTCCGATTTGAGATCGGCGATTTCCGATTTTGCGGCCGTGTTCTGATTTTTGAAATCGCCATTCCGCACGGTCAGGGCAACCAGCACGGTCACGACGATCATCGCGGCCAGTATGGAGAACAGCATCGTGTGGTCGGAAACATAGCCCCAACCCTGCCGGCCAATATCGCCGAGGAATCCGAGAACGGGGGACCTGTTGCCCCCATCCACTGCCTCTTTTCCGGAAGGCGAGGGGAATTGGACGCCCTCACTTGATTCTCTTTCTTCCGTCCACGGTTCACCATCCACTGCACATGGAACGCCGGTGTTTTGAGTTCTTTTCTGCACTTGGCCGCATCTCCAGCGCAGGGCCGCCTCGGTATCACGATAGACCAGGTAGAACTGCTGTGCCTCTTCGTCGCCGTGGAGCAACTCCTCCAAGCGCGCCGCCTCCTGCGGCTCGAGCGCGTTGTCACAAGCACGTTCAATCAGGTCAAACAATTCCTTACGATCGGCTTTCATCGGCATTCCTCCTGATGTCGCGCGGCTATCTGCCGGGCCACGCACAGGGTCAACACCCTGCGAATGCGGCAGACCGCTTTATAGACCCACTCCTTGGGTCGTTCGACCTGTGCGGCTATCTGCTCCGTCGATGCCCCGGGTTCATAGCGACCCATGATCAGTTCCCGATCCGCGGGCGGGATCTTCTCGAGGCAATGGTTCAAGTCTTTCAGTCGCTGGCTGGGGGCTTCCGCCTGTCTTTCCGCGAAGTCAGCCAATTCCTGGATCATTTCCCCGGAAAACAAGGTTTTTTCGCGTCGGCACTGCCTATGCCATTCCAAAACCTTGTGACGTGCGACACGGAAGGCCCACGCTCGGAAATTGGTCCCCATCAGGAATGTATCGCGTTGCGCCCATAAGACGGTGTTCGTCTCGCCCCAGATGTCGGCCGCATCGTCTTTGCCAAATACCAGGGCGCAAATATAGAGGTAGATATCTGACTGGTGTTCCGTCAGAAGATGAACGAATTCGGCGGTTTGGGAGTCGTCCAACATGGCATTACGAGCTAACAATGGCCGTAATATACATCTTATGGCGGTGATAATCCAACGCTTTATGGTTGAATTATTGTGCGCAATCGTTTCGTCCTATACACACATGACATTTGGGGTCGAAATCTTCCCAAAAATCTTTCAAGAATTTTGCTCGGTGGCAATTTCTGCTCTCGGATGGTCCAGTATTACATTTTCTGGAGGTAATGTCATAATACAGAAATGGGGTAGATTCTGGCACCATCGTTGTTGGAGTAATATCCGAACCTGTTTGTTGGCGGACGATGGTCGGTTGGCAGGCATCGGCAATCATGCGTTCATGTCCTGCCACCGCTTGGCACACCGACTGAAGACCCAAAGCGCAATGGCTGCCAGTACACCGATGGCGGCGAAAGGAATCCAGATGTACTGGGGTGAGTAGCTGTTCCAGAGCCGTTGCGTAGCGGTGATGGCATCCATACCGGTAATCTCCTGCAACTTCAGCATCGCCTCGGTTCGTTTTACGCCGAGAACAGTCTCAAGCTTTGCCACATCGCCATTCCAGTTCTTTCCAACGCCGAGGGGCGTCTTCTCGGCAAGATAGCGCAGGGCCAGTACCGCCTTCTCCCCGTAACGTCCGTAGACCAGCCCGGCGATCCACGAGCCTAGGAACACCCCGACACCGACTGGGATGTTTACATAGCCCAGGTAAAGCCCCTTCTTTCCTGGCGGGGCGATCAGCGCCAAGTATTCGCTTTTCTTCGGCCCAGTCATCATCTCGCCAATAGAGAAGCAGAGTATTCCTGCCACCAGCATCCATGCGTTTTGAGTCCAACCGGCCACGAGTACCCCGCAGGTCGCCATGATCATGCCCAGGAGCATGGCGGAAAGGGTGCGCATTCGCCGGGTCAGCCAAGCCGTGCCTACCACCCCCAGGATGATGAAAAACGCATTGCAGCTTAGCAGCACTTGTTGCGGCACCATCGGTCCGCGCGAGGTTTCATTGACGACGATCCGATGCAGACCGCTGGGAAGCCATTCCAGGCTGCGGGCCATCGCCGAGCTATCGACCCAGTCGGCGATGAAGTTTGGCTGGAGATCCCAGAGTTGGTACATCATCAGCCAGAAGCAGGACATGATGGCCATCCAACAGAGCAGCCGTGGCTCCAAGATGTTCACCAGCGTCCTGCGAAGCACTTGAAGAAGGGACTCCGTCTTCGACGCGCCTGAAGGCACATCGCGGAATGTGAAGAGCAAGAGCAGGTTCAGTGAGCTGAACGCGGCGGAGGCCAGGAACAGATTGCGCCACGCTTCCTTCGACTGTGCCTCGGCGTGCAGGAAGCCTGGCAATAGGACACTCAGGCCAAGCAGCAGCGAGGGCATGTAATGGCCGATGAACGCCCCCACGTTGACCACCCAGTAGAAAATGCCCCATCCCATCGAGGAGTTCTGCTTGGTCAACAGGAGCGCCAACGAACCTTGGATGCTCGGCTTGAAAAAAGCCGTTCCGGTAGCCAGAACCAAAATGGCGCTGAAGAACGCCCAGTAGTTGTTGACGAAGGTCAGGTCTCGCATGAACGCCATCATCACATAGCCCGTCGTCATCAGGCTGACGGAGAAAGCCAGGGTCCGTTTGTAACCAAAGCGGTCGGCAAACCCGCCAGTGACCACTGGCAGCAGCGACTGAAAGACAGCCCACCAAGCGTAGATGATGCCCTTGTCCTCAGCGGTCAAATGCAAGCCACCAGGATTGTCGGCCTGCATGATGTAGATGGGGGCCATCACCCGGAGGTTGTAAAAGGCCAATCGCTCCCACATCTCGATGGCGTTGAGGGTCCAATAGGTACGACCGAGTCCGGTGGGAGGCGTGGCGGGCTTGGAACTCTCCATCGTGGTGATTTCGCTCATGGTGCTTTCCATGTCAAGAACATGACTACGCGGAAGTTCCCTTCGGCATACCCCGCACATCTATCAACCGCTGAGCGGTTGAAAAACCACCCCCAGCCATGTTGCCAGCTAACTCAAGTCCTCCAGTTCCTTCACCAGTCGCCCGAACTGGTCGAGTGCGTCTTGAATTGAGTCCGGTTTCTCCATGTCTACACCGGCGCCGCGCAAGAGGTCGAGCGGATCTTTCGAGCAGCCACCTTTGAGGAAGCTGAGATAGTCTCCTAGCTCGCGGCGACCGCCGCCCGTCACTCGGGCTGCCAGAGCCATCGCCGCCGACATACCGGTTGCGTACTTGAAGACGTAGAACGCGCGGTAGAAGTGGGGTACTCGCAGACACTCCAAGTCCAACTCCGCGTCCAGCGTGAAATCGGGACCGAAGTAACGCTTGAGCAGATCATGGTACAGTCCCGTCAATCGCTCCAGGGTGAGCGGCTCACCCGATTCGGAAGAGGCGTGGGAGAGCTTCTCAAACTCGGCAAACATTGCCTGCCGGAAGATGGTACCGCGTATGGCGTCGATCTGGCGATTGACGAGGAACGCCCGCTCCTGCTTGTCCCGCGCGTGGGAGAGCAGATAATCGCCCAGAAGCTGTTCGTTGAAGGTACTGGCCACCTCGGCCACGAAGAGCGAATAGTTGTAATGGGCATAGGGCTGATTCTTGGCAGAGAAGTGGCTGTGCATCGAGTGGCCAGCCTCGTGGGCCAGCGTGAAGACATGGTCAAGCACATCGGGTTGGTAGTTCAAGAGGATGTACGGATCGCCGTCGTAGGAACCGTTGCTGAAAGCCCCGCTTTGCTTGCCTCGGTTTTCGTAGCGGTCGCACCAGCGGCCGCGCAGCCCCTTTTCCAGCACGCTGCAATACTCGCTCCCTAGTGGTTCCAGGGAAGCTAGCACCATTTTGACCGCATCGTCCCAGGTGTGCCGGGTCTGCATGTCGGCCAGGATCGGAACGTAGGTGTCATAGTGGTGGATGTCCTTCAGCTTCATCTTCCGTCGCCGCAGATCATAGTAGCGGTGAAGCGACGGAAGCTGGCGGTGGACGGAAACGATCAAGTTTTCGTAGACGGAGATCGGTATCTGGTCGGGAAACAGGGCCCCTTCCAGGGCGCTAGAGTAGTTGCGGGCCTTGGCGTAATACACGTCGCGCTGCACGGAGGCGTTCAGCGAGGCAGCCAAGGTGTTCTTGTGCGCGGCGAATTGCTCGTAATAGGCATGGAAGGCGTTGCGGCGGACCTTGCGGTCGGGCGACTGCAAGAGCGTGCTAAAGGCCGCATGGCTCAACTCGATCCGTTGGCCCCTCTCGTTCGTAACAGTACCAAACTTCATGTCGGCGTCCAGCAGTTGGCGAAATATCTTGCCGGCCGCTTCGGCCATCTCGCTCTGCATTGCCAGGAGCTTTTCCTCCTTCTCGCCCAACGTGTGCGGCTTGAAGCGGAGGATACGATCCAGAAGGAGCTTGTAAGGAGCCAGCGGCGGGGTCGCGAGAAAACCGCGCATCTTCTCAGCGGAGATGGCAAGGATCTCCGGGCGGATGAAACTCGATACCTGTCCCGCGCGGCTGGCGGCCTTCGTGTAGCGACCGATCATCCGCTGGTAAGTGTTGTTGGCGGTGTCCTGCGCTACTTTCAGAGAGGCATAGGTTCCCAGACGGTCACCCGTGCGGTCTGCGTCCAAGTCAAACCGGATGCACGCTGCCAGGGTCTCGGGGCTTTCGGCCAGCTTGCCTTGAAACGCAGCGTAGCCCTCGATCTGCTTTTGCCAAGCCGTGAAAGCCGCTTCCCAAGCGGCGTCACTGGGGAAAAGACTGGATAGATCCCACGTATCGGCCTCTCGAACTTCGCTCCGCAATGGAAGCTGTTTCCCGATAGCGGGCTTGGCTTCTGCGTTCGGTGCTCCGGCCAAGGGGCGGCTGACCAGCGGCGCCGCGGTAACGATAGAGGCAGTCTGAAGAAAACGACGGCGGTTCATGTTGTTCCTCGTAAGGGTGAGCTTCCGCAGCCAAGCTGGCGCAGACCAATTCCCGGTCATTGCGGACAAAGACGTGTTTCTATCTGCCTACAGGCTGCAACTGCCGATCGCTGGATTCCTCCTGCCGTTCCGTCGTCTTCTCTTCCGTCTTTTCCGCCACTCCGCAGAGGGCGCAAGACCTCGCCTCGTTATTGACCCAAAACACGTTTCCGCAGTGTTCGCACTTCCTGAGAGCCATGAGGAACCTCCTTGTCGAAAAACACAATCTTAACGATTTACGGGCAGGTAGAAAGCCCCCCATCAAGAACCAAGGAACTTTCCACAATCGTGATCCCGGTCGATACTAGAATACTCGGTTCGGCCGCATGGATGACAGGGGGTTGCTTCAGGGCCAGTTCTGCGATCAGGAGTACAGGTAGTCGCGGTGGCCAACGAGACGAGGAGCCGCTCGGGGTGGAGGCACTGCGGCAGGGCAGCCATCTCGAACGTGATGGGCAGGAGAGAATCCTGGACGGGAAATCGTCTTACATGCTGGCAATCGACGCGACACCCTGCTAACATGCAACGATTGTTGCTCGGAGTCAATCCGCGTGTATGGAAAATGTGAGTTCAACCCCCTGACGATTGGTTACTCCCTGCAATCGCATGCGGGAGTGAAGGAGACATGCCGTGTACCGCGCCAGCACTGCTAGCACCGCTTGTCCATCAAAATGCCTTGTCAGCCGGGCCTACGGTGGGCTTCCAATTTCCTGAAGAGGTAGTGTCCATCGTTAATAGAGCAAGAAAATCAGCATGCTATGCTACTGCCATGCAATCGCCCGCATGCCACCGATTTGCATCCCAAGAAATGCGTAAGGACTCGCGACCGATCGTCGTAAGTCCTTATGCAGTAAGGTGCGCGAGAGAGGATTTGAACCTCCACGCCCGGTAAAGGGCACCAGGTCCTGAGCCTGGCGCGTCTGCCAATTCCGCCACACGCGCAAAACAGGTGAAACGGAAACAACAATCCACCCAGAAAAGGGGTGAACCACGTGCTTCTCATCTCTTCTCTTTATAGAACAGTTTTAGACTAAAAGCAAGTCCCCCTGGACAGATTTCAAACGAGATAAATTCCGTTCCACGAAGGACTTTGCCGCAAAAAAACCACCACTCGCAGAATATCAAGTAGGTCAGGTTTTCCTGCCTGACGTTGCCCGGTTCACTGTCAGGCTGGAAAGCCTGACCTACAGCAGTTTTGACATCTTGGCGGGTTGTTGAAAAAAAAAGCTGCCGCTCCTCGGGTGGGGAGACGGCAGCCGTTTTCATGCAAACGCTCTCATGCGCGTTCAGTATTTGCCCTAGCATTTGCCCTAAACAAGCTGTCAGCGACAACTCAATTGGTTATGTTAAACGGATCGCTGTTGTTCTTAGTGATCAGGAAGAACAGGTTGGCGGCATCGGTCCGCTTGGAAATGGCCTGGACCGACCCGTCACCCATTCCAACCATGACCACCGCCGGGTGCGCCGACGAGGGGCCATAGTTCGCGGGCTTTGAGGTTGCACCTTCCGTCGTGGTCCAAGAGGAACCCGGATCACCGAGGGTGGCATAGGCGGCTGCACTACTCTGCCCACCGGTTTGCCCCTGCGGACTGAAGTCATACATCAAGAAGGTCAGCAGACCAGCGGTGCTGACTCCCGAGGCATCGCCCCAAACATTGTCATAGTTCTTCGGCGAGAAGTAGTTATAGGGCGCGGTAGGCGCCAGACCCGTCGGCACGGCATTTACTGGCAGACCGGTCAAAGTACACTCCGAACCGAGCATCCAACGGCTGTACGAGTCGTCCACGGTCTCGATCATGAGGAGGGTGTGGGAAAGTCCGTCGAGAATTTGGGAAGCGGGAAGGTTGCCACTACTGGGGTAAATCGCGCCATCCGGATGTATGGCCGCAGTTCCGTAGGGAGGCGACTGCGATCCACCGGTACACATCGCCAGACTGGTTTTGCAGGAGGCCCCCATCGCCTTGTAATTAGTGAAAGCACCTGACGGAGGTGTTGCTTGCGGATTCTGGTAGAGCAGACTTCCGTTGCTGGGGCAGACGAACTCTTTCATCGACGTGTTCATGGCACTCGTTAGAGCCTGGGCTGCAGTGGAATTGCCGCTCATGGCCGACAGAACACTACCAGTGGTTCCAAGGCTCTGCGGAAACTGCTTGTAGAGGCTGTCGTAGTCCATGAACGACAGGAGCTTGACCAGGAAGCTGTACCCCCCGACGTTTGAAGTGGTGGACGAGGCCGATGCCTTGTACAACGTAGCCGACGGCGGGAAGGCGTTGTTAAAGGTACTCGCATAGGTCTGGAAAGCCAGACCAATCTGATGGACCTTGTTCGAGCACGACGCCCTCCGCCCTGCTTCGCGGGCCGCGTTGATCGCGGGCAGAAGCAGACCCATTAACAGGCCGATGATGGCAATCACCACCAGCAACTCGACGAGGGTGAAACCTCGTCTGGAACGTGTTGTGACCATAAGTCACCTCCATTGAATAAAAGATAAAAAAAAACGTACGGCGACCATCGCCGCAACGAGCGAATCCAAAATATGAAAAGATAAGAACCGATTCACAACCTTATTACGGCCAGCCTCCAAGCTGTTCCCTACTGTTCCTTCGGCCAAACCGACTGCCTCGGAAGAAAGATCTCGTCAGATTCAGCGCGAGCCAAGCGAAAAGCCCCCTCCTCCATGCGCTTGTAATTGTACACGATTCCCCAGGGAGCTGTCAAATAGTCTTCACAATTATCAGCATTTTAACAAAATTGTCATAAAGTGGGGTTATTCAGACCGTCAAACCGGCCGGCGGCCAATTGACGGAATAACATGCCTAACATTCTATCTAAACAGCAAGGTTTATCGTTTTGGACGTGGTTTGCCCGGTTCGACACTGATTTGCGACTCTTTCGGTTCAATCCGAGTTTTCTGTAATCCCGATTACTAGCAGTGGTGACAGAGTTAAGTTTTACGCAGTGCGGCCGAAGGCCGTGCCAAGTACTCCGTCTGCCCGTCGCAAGACTTACACGTACTCGCTCTGTCGAAACACCCACTTCCCATTTTATGAAAAGATCGCGAACTATGAAAACACTACGATGGGCTATCGCATCATCGCTCGTCGGCGTATTATTCGCCGGCACGGCCATGGCGCAAGTGACCATGTCGTCTCCGGTGCTACAGCCTAGCTCGATTCAACAGATGGCATTCCAGTCGGACGATTCCGCTGGCTATGCCGTAGCCGACCCGGCTCCGGCCGCTGCGGCCGTTCCGGTCTCGCCCAGCAACCAGCCGCCGGCCCCAACTGCGGCCAAGGCAGACGCGAAGCCGGCAGCCGAGGCCCCCAAGGACGATGTCAAGAAGGACGAGGAGAAAAAAGAAGATGACAAGCCCGCCGAGGAAGGCCCCGTCAAGCTGTTTCACGGTCCCTGGCTCGATTGCCATCACCTCGACATCCGAGGCAATCTCGAAGCGGGCTATACCTACAATTCGGACAGCCCGATCAGCAAGATCAACGGACCGGTTGGCTACAACGATCGTTCCAATGAAGTTATCTTGAATCAGCTCAACTTGACTGCTGAGCGTCTCACTAAGATCGAGAACGATTGCGGAAGCGACTACGGTTATCGCGCCGACATGATGTTCGGCACCGACCGCCGCTTTGTGCAGACTGCGGCTGGAACCGACTGGGATTCCAAATGGAATCTCGGCAGCAAATACTACGGTCTGGCCATGCCGCAATTGTACGGCGATCTGGCTATCGACAAGTGGCTATTCCGTTTTGGTCACTTCTACGCCCCAGTTGGTGCCGAAGTGGCAAATTCGCCGGCCGACAACTTCTTCTACTCGCATACCTATGCGTTTCTCTATGCCGAGCCGACGACCTTAACCGGCGGTTATGCCACCTACAAGGTGAATGACCGGCTCTCCGTCAATGGCGGCTTGGATACTGGCTGGAACGAATGGACCTCGCTCAATCAAATGAACTACTTCTTCGGCGGCGTCTGGACCAGCAAGGACCAGAAGACCACCCTGAACCAGGAGTTCTTCATCGGAGATACGCAGGGCCCTGGCATCGTCAGCACTCGCTTCCTATCGAACACGGTCGCAAGCCAGAAAATCGGCGAAAAGTGGAAATACACTGCCGAGCTCAACTTCGCCAATGATTCAAATCAACTCGGCAATGGCCCCGCTTCATGGTGGGCTTGGGGTAATTACCTGACTTACGACATCAACGATTGCTGGGCCGCTGGCATCCGTTATGAATATATGGAAGACCTCAGTGGTGCCGTGGTTGCCACGATTGGACCATCCGACCTGCCAAACGCGCCGCCCATCGCAACGCCAGGTTCGCAGTGGAACGACTTGACAATGGGACTCCAGTACAAACCCAACAAGAACGTACTCATTCGCAGCGAAGTTCGCTGGGATTGGGCCAACAACACCGTCGAAGCCCAACGTATTGCTGGTGGCAAAGCCTTCAATGACGGCAACGCCAACGGCCAGTTCCTGTGGGGCAACGATATTGTGATCAAGTTCTAATCTCGATCCAAGACATGTGAACTTTGGGTGAGTGGACGTCGGCCGTGTTGAGGGGAGATCAATCCCAGCAGCACGGCCGACTCGCTTTCTTGGTCTCACGTCCACAGATTCCGGTCCAGCATCCGATAGTTGATCGCCTCGTTGAGATGGTGCGGTTTCACCCCGTCGCAGTTGTCCAGGTCGGCAATCGTGCGGGCAACGCGGAGGATCTTGTCGTGGGCGCGGGCGGAAAGGCCCATCTCTTTCAACTGTCGGCCCAGTTCTCCAATTGCAAACCCGGAATAGGCCGGAAATGCCTTAAATTCCGTGTGACGAGGGTGGCATGGCTGGCCAAGGCCATGGCGGCGATGAGCAAGTCCCTGCCGCCGATCTTCTTCAGTTCTTTCTGCGCACGCAGCCTCTCAAATTCAGCAATGGCGGACCGCCCCAGCGGCACGATCCGCATGGAACGCAGCAACTCCTCGCTTTGTTCCAGCCAGTATTGCGCGCGAAGCAACTGCTCGGAGTCGGCCGCCTTCAGCAAAAATTCGCATCTCGCGCGCAGGATCTCTGCTTTGCTGATCACGGTTGTCGCCACGTCGGCGGGATCCACATCTTCCCGGTGCTGCCCGACACGTTCGTGACCGGCATGCACAAGTGACAGGATATCCGAATCGAGCAAGTACATCACGCCTCCTCTGTTACCGGTCGGCCACGGTCGCGGTATATCTGCTCCAACATCTCGTCAAGATACGGATCGTCCTTAAGAGCACCGAACTGCTTCCACCAGAAGTTTTCCTTTTCCGGCAACCGGAGCCACTCCTGAATTGCGGCTTTAAGGAAACGCCACGCGATTCCGATCTTACGCCCCGGCAGGCCTTGCTGGCGCATCAATTCGACGATCTCCGTTTCAGAAACACGAAGATACGCCGCCGCTTCGCCAAGCGTCAGAACATCGGGAAAAGATGTCACTTGGTCCGTTGTTTGCGCCATGTTTAGTTCTCCTAATCCATTTTTTACGTCCACAAATTCCGGTCCAGCATCCGATAATTGATCGCCTCATTGAGATGATGCGGCTTCACCCCGTCGCAGTTGTCCAGGTCGGCAATCGTGCGGGCAACGCGGAGGATCTTGTCGTGGGCGCGGGCGGAAAGGCCCATCTCGGCCATCGCCCCCTTGAGCAGATTGCTACACTCGTTATCCAAGACGCAGAACTGACGCGTCTGCCGGTGCGACATGTCGGCATTGTAGCGTGTTGAAGAACCGTGAAACCGCGCGGCTTGCCGTTGTCGGGCGGCGGCCACCACGGCCCGCATCTCCGCGCTCGATGTGCCCGGCGTCCCGCCCGATAGCTCGCGAAATGGTACGGCAGGAACCTCGATGTGTAGGTCGATTCGATCCAGCAAAGGCCCCGAAATCTTGCTCATGTATCTTTCAATCTGGGGCGTTGAGCAGTTGCAATTCCGTCGCGAGTCGCCACGATAACCGCAGGGGCACGGGTTCAAGGCGGCGATCAGCATGAAGTTCGCCGGGAAGGTCGTGCTGTTCAAGGCGCGACTGATCGTCACCATGCCATCTTCCAGCGGTTGGCGGAGCACCTCCAGCGTGCGGCGATTGAATTCCGGAAGCTCGTCGAGGAACAAAACGCCATTGTGGCTCATCGAGATCTCACCAGGCGTGGGCGTCGAGCCGCCGCCGACCAGCCCTGCGTCGCTGATCGTATGGTGCGGCGAACGGAAAGGCCGCACGGCCAAGAGCGGCTGACCCGGCTTGAGACGGCCAACCGCGCTGTAGATCCGTGTCGTCTCGATTGATTCGCTTGGCGTCAGATCGGGCAGAATCGTTGGCATCCGCTTGGCCAACATCGTTTTTCCGGAGCCAGGCGGGCCGATCATCAGCAGATTGTGACCGCCGGCGGCCGCCACGATGATCGCCCGTTTGGACATCTCTTGGCCGCGGACATCGGAGAAATCGACCTCATAATTGGCCAGTTCGCGGAACAGATCGTCCAGCCGCGACGGGGTCGGTTCGATCTCGATTTCACCGGCAAGAAAAGCAACGGCCTGGGCGAGACTCTGCACGGCAATGACGGTGATGCCTTCGACGACGGCCGCTTCCGCCGCGCTTTCGGCCGGCACGATCAGCCCGCGGAGGTTTTTGTCTTCGGCCGTCGCAATCGCCATCGACAAGGCCCCTTTGGTCGGCCGCGTGGTGCCGTCGAGGGCCAACTCACCGACAATCGCATACTGGGCCAGCAATTCGGAAGCGACTTGTCCGCTGCCGATGAGCGTGCCCAGGGCGATCGGCAGATCGAACGAGGCGGCATCCTTCGGCAGATCGGCCGGGGCAAGATTGATCACGATGCGGCTTTGCGGGCGTTGAAAGCCCGAATTGACCATCGCCCGCTCGACGCGATGCGTGCTTTCCTTGACCGCAGCTTCCGGAAGCCCGACTAGGATCTGTTTTGGTAAACCGCTGGGAGATACATCGACCTCGACCTCAACAGGCAGGGCCTCAATGCCGACGAGCGTGAAGGTTTTGAGTTTGGCGAGCATAACTTTGTCGCGATCTCGTTCGGATAGGGCTATTTTCGGCCCCCCTCCCTCTGGGAAGGGGCTGGGGCGAGAGGCATTCCCTAGCCTGTCCAGCAGCCCCTACATTGTGGCAGAAGAAAACCCGTCCGACAAGAGGAAAGGTGTGTTTGTCGGAGCAAAATAGAAATGTCACAGGGTATGGCAATATAGAAGTGTCACATTGGGGTGGCGGGCCCGCCACCCCAGTCGAAAAGCACTCAGCCCAGGAAGGGCCGCCGCCAAGGGTGAGTTGCCGCCGGTTTTTGCTTGGCCGTCCCGCCCGTCTGGTATCGCTTGGGTTTTGCCGTTGATGGTCGTTCCGGGAGTTCACTCCACGGGAGGTCCAGCCCCCGATGCGTGAGCCGGATCTGTCCATCCAATAACTCGCTCACCAAAATCTTTTTCCGCGTTAGGGTGAGCTTCCGGTGTGATTCGCGTATCTGAAAAATCCGGTTGTACCACGACACAGTCCAATCGTTCTGTACGGTCCGTTGCTCTTGATAGGACAACACGTGTTCGAGCTTCACACCCCGGGGAACGCTTCGGTGCAGGTCTGTCGGCGACCTGGCCTCCACATGGAACCGTTCGTTCAACTCATCAAGGAACTCGGTCTCCAGGAAGTGATTGCCCCCCTCCAGTGAGTCAATCTTCTTTAGTCGCAGGGCTTTCACGAAACGGTCCTGAAACACTCCGTGCCGACGCTCCATGCGTCCCTTGGCCACCACGTTCCAGTTGGCGTCCTGCAAGGCATAGAGCCGCTCACCGAGGCCGAAGCCGCTCTTGCCGAGATTGCCACCCGTGCCGTTATCGCGGTCGCGCAGAATTAAGTCATCGACGTAGCGCAGGCCCCAGACGTACTGGCGATCGGCGGGCAGGGCGGCGATAAATTCGCCCTCACTCTGGCCCTCTCCCAGAGGGAGAGGGGACGAGGATACGCGCTCCTCCAGAACCTGATCCGCGTCGCTATAATAATGCGCCCTCGTGTTTCCGCCAGCCGTTTCCGTAACGCGACGATTCAACCCGTCGTACGAGTACGTGGCCAAGGTCGTCTCGCCGCTTTGCACCTTCACCAACCGGTTCCAGGCGTCATACTTGCAGGTCAGGCCGGCCGTTTCGTTGCCCGGCTGAGGCATGGTCGTCATGTTGCCGGCAGCATCGTAAAGCGGAGTTTCCCAACTGCTGCCGATCGAGGTGATTTCGTTCAGGGCGTTCGTGTTC
>Ga0118677_10011347_pt1 | contig 13376 bp, 8 predicted proteins | sample AliMusrvi5mmetaG_FD_86154 | JGI IMG/M metagenome (GOLD analysis project Ga0118677, IMG submission 86154)
GACAACGCCGCCGGCTTCGTGCGCCTGCTGGAGGCCGGCTTCGGCATCACAGCCGAGCCCAACGGCGACAATGTGACCCGGCTGCGCCGGGCGCGTTAATCCTTCCCCCGGGTCGGCTTACGGGCGGGCCGGTCGCGGTGGTGCCGGACCGGAAAAATCCCGTAAAATCAACCTAACGGAAATCGGCGGCCTGCTCGTCAGACAGAGATGACAGCCGCCGGACAGCCCGCGTCGTCCGACCCTGTCCACCACACACCAACCATGACCTCCCCCCGCTTGCCTGCCCGGCCCCTGCGCCGCCAGGCTTTCCTCACACGGCTGGCTAGCGCCGCCGTTTTGTCCGCTGCCCTGAGTCTCGCCGCCAACGCCGCCGATGTGGGCAAGAAGGCCTACGACCTTCCCTCCGGTGACGCCGCCGCGACCCTGAAGCAGTTCTCGGCCCAGTCGGGCGAGCAGATCGTTTATCCCGTCGAGCAGGTGTCGGGCGCGAAGACCAACGCCGTGAGCGGCGACCTGACCGCCCGCGAGGCCCTCGACCGCATGGTCGCCGGCACGGACCTGGTCGTGGTGCAGGATGATAAGACCGGGGCGCTGGCCGTGAAGAGGGCCGCCGGCCCAAACGGCTCAAGGGTGGCGCAGAACAGCAGCCACCCCAGCACGGAGGGGGAAAATCCTGAGCTGAAGGTCGTCAAGCTCGAGCAGTACCAGGTGCTCGGCACGCGCATCCGCCAGGCGGATATCGTCGGGCCGTCGCCCGTCAGCTCGTACAACTCCGACTACATCCGCGAGTCGGGTGCCATGACCCTGGCGGACTTCATCAACCGCATCCCGCAGAACTATTCCGGCATCGCCTCGGGCCGCGGCAGCGCCCCGAACGAGCTCAACCCCGAGTTCGGCCAGCGCACGGAGACCACTTCCCCGGCGTTCAACTTCGTGCTCGGCGCCTCCGACGCCCCGCCCGCGCAGACCGGCGTCTCCGGCGTCAACCTTCGCGGCCTCGGCTCCGCCTCGACCCTCGTGCTGGTGGACGGCCGCCGCGCGGTCCAGTCCGGCAACGGCAACCGCTCGACCGACACCCGGCAGGGCTTCGTGGACCTGAACACGATCCCGCTCAGCATGATTGACCACATCGAGATCATCACCGACGGCGCCTCCGCCATCTATGGCGCCGACGCGGTGGCGGGCGTGATCAACATCGTGCTCAAGAAGAACTACACCGGCACCGAGATCAACGGCAGCTACATGGCCACCCAGCATGGCGGCGGCCGCGAGCGCACCCTGTCCGTCCTCTCGGGCTTCTCCTACGGCAAGCTCTCCGGCACCGTGAACGTGGAGTACTTCGACCGGCAGAACGTCAAGGCCTCGGACCGCAGCTTCTCCAAGAACCAGGACCACAGCGGCATCGCCGTGGCCACGATCACCGCCACCGGCCAGCCCAAGATGGGCGTGGATTTCCGGCTGAACTACGGCTATCCCGCCGTCGTCCAGGCCTCGGGCGGCACCGTCAGCGGCACCTTCAATGCCATCCCCGGCATCCGCGTCGTCATGGTGCCCGTCGGCTCGGCGACCACGCCCGGCCTCAACCAATTCATCCAGGTGACCACACCGGCCGGCCCGGGCGCCACCGCGGTCAACGCCGTCTATCAGCGTCGTCTGAACACCGCCTCGTACCTGGATCTCGTGCCCGAGAGCAAGCGCTCCGGCGCCAGCGGGAACATGCAGTACGTCTTCAACGACCGTCTGGAGGCCTACGGCAGCTACCGCACGAGCATCACCCGCGGCAACTTCAACACGCAGCCCACCACGACGCTGTGGGGTTCGTTCGGCTCCGCCATCACCGTGCCCGCCGCCTACAATCCGTTCAACCAAAACGTCACGGTCGGCGCGGTGCTGACCGAGTGGGGTTCCCAGCAGCAGAAGACCCGCACCATCGAGAACGCCGTCGCCGGCGGTCTGCGCGGCAAGTTCGGCCAGACCTGGCAGTGGGATCTCGGCGTCACCTGGGAGCTCCAGTCGCTCCTCCAGGTCACGCGCAACTTCAACGGCGCCGGGCTTTCCAACCTGGTGACGTCCGCCGACCCCGCGACGCGCTTCAACCCGTTCATCGACTCCACCGCGGCCGGCGCCCCGTCGCAGGCGGCGCTGCTCGAGACCCTCTCGGTCTATCCCTTCCTGAACACGGACTCGCGCCAGACCGGCCTCGACTTCGAGGCCGACGGCGACGTGGTCAGCGTCCCCGGCGGCGTGGTGAAGGCGGCCTTCGGCGGTTCCGAGACCCGGGACTCCGTGGACAGTTCGTCCAACAAGTACTCCTCCGCCGCCTCGCCGGTCGTGACCAACACCTACGTCTCCGGCGGCCAGCGCAGCAACGCGGTGTTCGCCGAGGTCAGCCTGCCGGTGTTCGGCCGGCCGAACGAGCGCGCGATGTTTCACCGCCTCGATTTCCAGGTGGCCGGACGCTATGAGGTCGTCGGACCGTTCTCCAAGGGTGTGCCGAAGTACGGCGTGTCCTGGGCGCCGGTGGACTCGCTCCTCATCCGCGGCAGCTGGAGCCAGGGCTTCCGCGCCCCGGGCGTGACGGAGTACCTCACGGCCCCAACCACGACGACCTCGTCGGTCACGGACCCGCTGCGCACCCCGGCCTCGACCACCGGCGTGGTCGTGACCACCGGCTCCAACCCGGTCCCGAAGCCCGAGCTCTCCGACACCACGTTTGCCGGCATCGTTTACGAGCCCGCCTTCCTCAAGGGCCTCAGCTTCCAGGGCAACTATTACGACACCAAGCAAACGGACGTGCTGCAGCTGCTGTCCGCCCAGACCATCGTCAACAACGAGCCGCTGTTCCCCGGTCGGGTCACGCGCGCCGCGGCCACCGCCGCCGACATCGCGCTGAACCAGCCCGGCCAGATCACCGCGATCAGCCGCGTGTTCGTGAACTTCGGCCAGGTGGAGAACCGCAGCCTCGACTACAGCGTCGACTACACCCTCCCCTGGCAGCAGCTCGGCCACTGGCGCGTCGCCGTCAGCGCGAGCCACACGCTCAAGGCCCTGCGCCAGGTTGCCCCCGGCCAGCCCGCGGTGGTCCTCGACGACGACACCGCCTCCCCGCCGAAGTGGACCTACAACGGCTCCCTCTTCTGGCACGGCGGCGCGTGGAACGCCTCGATGTTCCTGTGGTACATGGACGGCTTCAACTCCAACAGCGCGGGCAACATCACCGTGGTCAACAACTCCGCGGTGGTCTTCTACTCGACCCCGGCCGTCATGAAGATCGACCTGCGCCTCGGCTATGAGTTCAAGAAGGCGATCTGGCGCGGCCACGGCCGCGGCCTGCGCGTACTCGCGGGCGTGGACAACGTCTTCGACAAGAAGCCGCCGTTCTCCGACACGATCTGGGGCTACAACGCGGGTCTCCATGACCAGCTGATCCTCGGCCGCGCGTTCTCCGTTTCGTTCACCATCCCGGTGGACTAATCCCCAGGGATCAGTCCATTAACCCCTAAATTCAGGGCACCCGCCGCCCCGCGGCGGGTCCCTTCCCTTTCTCCCAATATGGCCACCTCGTTCCTCCGTCCCGTCGTCCTCACCGCCGCCCTGCTCGGCGCCTCCCTCGCCTGCGCCCAAAGCGCGGCACCCGCCTCCGTCCCCGCCGGGGACAGCGCCATCAGTGCGAGCCTGCGCGGGCCCGCCCCGGGCACGCTCGCGCCGGACTTCACCGTGACCGGTCCCGACGGCAAGGACCTGAAGTTGTCCGACCTCCGCGGCAAGATCGTGGTCGTGGACGTCTCGGCGACGTGGTGCGGGCCCTGCCAGGCCGCCATGCCGAACAATGACCGCGTCTACCGGAAGTACGCGGACCAGGGCGTGGTCCTCGTCGGCATCACCGCCGACGACTCCCGCGCCAACTACGACGGCTGGGTCGAGCGCAACGCCTCGAAGTACAACTTCAAGATGTACTTCGACCCCGCGGGCCGCGCGGGCTGGAACACCTCCGTCTTCAACACCGCCTACCGCATCACGGGTTTCCCGACGATGTACGTGATCACGCGCGAGGGAAAAGTCTCCGAGGTCGTCTCGGGCGGCGGTCCCGGCGAGGATTACCGCCTCGAGTACGCGCTGGCCCGCGCCGGCGCCAAGGTGGACCTCGCCAGCATCCCGGCCGAGCCGAAGAAGGATCCCAACGCGCCAAAATCCATCCCGGCCATGGGCAAGACGCCCGCGATGCGCACCGGCAAGATGATGGGCATGGGCGCCCCCGTCGCCGGCAAGTTCGGCTCGCTCGCGGCCAACGCCAAGGTTCCCGACTTCACCGCCACCTCGGCCGACGGCAAGCCGGTGAAGCTCTCCGATTTCAAGGGCCAGACGGTCGTCGTGACGTTCTTCAGCAACGCCGAGCACGGGCCCGAGGCCTACACGGTCAATCTGTCCGCCAAGTATGCCGGCCAGCATGTGGCGCTCCTCGCCGTCGCCTCCGCCATGGAGCGCGAGAAGTTCACCGCCTGGGCCGCCGCGGCCAAGCCCGCGTACGCCGCCGCCTGGGATCCCGCCGGCAAGGCGTGGGGTGAGAACATCACCAACCTCAATTTCGGCGTCGGCATGTATCCCGCCGTCATCGTGGTCAACGCCGAGGGCAACCTCGTCGGCGGCTACATCGGCATGGGTCCGCAGAACGTCGACCGCCTGGCCACGCTGCTCGCGGTGGGCGGCGTCAAGCTCGCGCCGGAGGACAGGCCCAAGAACGCCATGGCCGCGGCCTCGATCCAGCCCCACTCCGGTCCCGCCCCGGCCGCGCCCCGCGAGGCCACCCTCGCCGCCGGCGCCGTCGCGCCGGATTTCACGAGCTACACCGCCGACGGCAAGGCCGTGAAGCTGTCCGACTTCAAGGGCAAGACCGTCATCCTCGACTTCTGGGCCACGTGGTGCGGCCCCTGCATGGCGTCAATGCCGCACACGCAGGAAGTCGCCGCGAAGTACAAGGACCAGAACGTGGTCGTGCTCGCGTCGTGCACCAGCGACACGCAGGCGAAGTTCGTCGAGTGGGTCGGCCAGCGCCAGGCCAAGTATCCCCAGATCCTCTTCACCGCCGACAAGAATGAGCGCGGCTCGGCCACGTTCGACGACCGGGCCTCGGCCAAGCTCTACCACGTCGTGGGCATCCCGACCCAGTTTGTCATCGGGCCGGACGGCGTGATCGCCGCCACCATCGTCGGCTTCAACGGCGACAGCGAGGCCCGCGCCGAGGGCGCGCTGGCCAAGTTGGGCGTCAAGGTTGACCCGGCCGTCGCGGCCGCGGGCGCCGCCCAGCTCAAGCAGGCCGCCGAGGAAGAACTCAAGGCCGCCGCCGCCGCCAAGGATGCCGAGAAGAATCCGCGCGCGCCGTTCCGCGAGGGCTTCGGCAAGATCCAGGCCGGCCAGGCCGTGCCGGACTTCACCGTGCAGACGCCCGAGGGCAAGCCGGCCAAGTTCTCGGACTACGCCAAGGGCAAGACCGTCATCCTCGACCTCTGGGCCACCTGGTGCGGCCCCTGCCAGCAGTCCATGCCGCACACCGAGGAGGTCTACAAGAAGTACAAGGATCAGGGCCTCGTGGTGGTCGGGCTCTGCTGCTTCGACGAACGCGCGGCCTATGACAAGTGGCTCGTCGCCAACCAGGCCAAGTACACGTTTCCGACGGTGTTCGATCCTGCCGGCAAGATGAAATCACCCTCCCACGCCCCAGCGACGCCCGAGGAAAAGGCGGAGTACAAGGCCCAGTCTAAGAAGTATTTTTCCGAGGTCATCGCCACCAGCGTCTTCGGCGCCTTCCCGATGCTGCCGTCCACCATCGTGATCGACTCGCAGGGCAAGATGGTCGGCTTCTACGCCGGCTACACCCCCAACTCCAACGATGGCATCATGAACCTCCTGCTCCGCGCCGGCCTCAAGCTCGCGCCGGAGGACATGCCCACGAAGGTGTGGAAGAAGGAGGAGACCAAGGCCGAGGAAGTCGTGCCGACGCTCAAGGTCGGCGCAGTCGCCCCGGACTTTCCCTCCACTGATGTCAACGGCAAGCCGGTCAGCCTGGCCGACTACAAGGGCAAGGTCATCGTGCTGGACTTCTGGGCGACCTGGTGCGGCCCGTGCATGGCCTCGATGCCGCACACCGCGGAGGTTGCGGCCAAGTTCAAGGACCAGGGCGTGGTGGTCCTGGGCTCCTGCACCAGCGACTCGCGCGAGAAGTTCGAGGCGTGGGTGAAGGCCAACCAGGCCAAGTATCCCGACTTTGTGTTCGCGCACGACCCCGCCGAGCGGAAGCCGGAGCGCGCCTCGCGCGCCCTCTACGGCGTGCAGGGCATCCCGACCCAGTTCATCATCGGCCGCGACGGCAAGCTCGTCGCGATCGTCGTGGGCTACCTCAAGGGTGAGAACATCCTCGAGGCCGCGCTCGCCAAGGCGGGTGTCAAGGTGGACCCCGCCCTCGTCGCCAAGGGTGCCGAGGATCTGAAGAAGCGCGAATAAGTCATTCCCCGGCGCGGATCCGCGGCCCCCTCGGGGTCGCCGCGGACCGCCGCGCCGTTTCACCCGCGCCCCATGCTCGACCGTCGCACGTCCCCGACCGCCAGCTGGACTGAGATCAGCGCCGGCCTGGACCGGAGCCGGCCGTGCCTCGCGCCGCTCTCGCCCGCCGAGCGCGTCGTGGCCCGCTACCTCGCCGAGGGCCTGAGCAACCGCGAGATCGCCGCCGCCCTGGGCAAGTCCGCTTCCACCGTGAAGAACCAGGTGAGCGTCTGCCTGCGCAAGTGCGGCGTCCCCACCCGCGGCCGCCTGATCGCCCTGCTGCGCTGAGCGCCGAAGCCTCGACATCCCCGGCCCGCGCCGTTTTGTATGCAGGAATGTCGCCCCGTTCCACCCTGCTCCTCCTCGTCCTCGCCCTCGCCCCGCTCCTGCGCGCGGCGGACGACGACGCCCGCCTCCGCCACTTCCGCGACCTCGCCGAGACGCGCAACTACTCCCTCGGCCGGCCCGGCGCGATGCGCTTCACGCCCGACGGCGCCACGGTGATCTTCCTGCGCGGCGGCCCGCGCGACCCGGTCCTGCGGCTCTACGAGTTCGACCTCGCGACCAAGCAGGAGCGCGAGCTGGTCACGCCGGCCCAGATTCTCGGCGGGGCCGACGAGCAGCTGTCCGTCGCCGAGAAGGCCCGCCGCGAGCGCGCCCGCACCACCGCCAAGGGCTTCACGCGCTTCGACCTCTCCCGCGACGGCACGCGCCTGCTCGTCACACTCTCCGGCCGGCTCTACACCGTGGACCGTGCCACCCGGCGCGTCACCGCGCTGCCCGGCCGCAACTGGCTCGACCCGCGCTTCTCGCCCGATGGCACCGCGGTCGCCGCCGTGGCCAACGGCGAGCTCCATGTCATCGACCTCGCGACCAACACCGACCGCGCGCTCACCGCCGGCGCCACCGCCACGCTTACCCACGGCGCCGCCGAGTTTGTCGCCCAGGAGGAGATGCAACGCCGCGAGGGCTACTGGTGGTCGCCCGACTCGCAGTCCCTCGCCTACCAGGAGACCGACGAGTCCATGGTCGAGACCCGCTACATCGCCGACCCGCTGCACCCCGAGGCCGCCCCGCTGCCATTTCACTACCCCCACACCGGCTCGCCCAACGCCGTCGTGCGGCTGGGCGTGATTGCCCGCGCCGGCGGCGCGACCCGGTGGATCGAGTGGGACCGCACCCGCCTGCCCTACCTTGCCACCGTCACGTGGCGGGAACCCGGCGCGCCCCTGACGCTTCTCGTGCAGGACCGCGCGCAGCAGGACGAGCACCTGCTCGCCGCCGACGCAGTGACCGGGACCACGCGCGAGCTGCTGCGCGAGACCGACGCGGCCTGGCTCAACCTTGACCGCGGCGCCGGACTGCCCCGCTGGCTGAAGGGCGGGCGGCAGTTCCTTTGGACCACCGAGCGCCGCGGCGACTGGCAGGTGGAGCTGCATGACGCCTCCGGTGCACTCGTGCGCGAGCTCACGCCGACCACCTTCGGCTATCACGGCTTCGCCGGCGTGGACGAGGCCGCGGGCTGCGTCTACCTGCAGGCCAGCGTCGACCCGGTCGACACGCAGGTCTGGCGCGTGCCGCTGGCCGGCGGGCCCGCCACCGCGCTTACCACCGCCCGCGGCCGCCACGACCTGCAGGTCAGCGAGAACGGCAAGGTGCTCATCCACTCGTTCAGCCTGCTTGATGGCACCACCGGGAGCGAGGTGCTCTCCGCCTCCGGCCAGGTGCTCGCGACGCTTCCATCCGTGGCCGAGTCCCCGTCCGACCTGCCCCGCCTCGAGCTCACCCGCACCACCGGCGGCGAGCGCTCGTACTACGCCGCGATCGTGCGGCCGCATGCGTTTGTGCCGGGAAAGAAATACCCGGTCATCCTCTCGGTCTACGCCGGGCCGCACATCACCGTGGTCAGCTCCAGCCTCCGGGCCTACCTCGCCGACCAGTGGACCGCGGACCAGGGTTACATCGTGGTCCGGCTCGACGGCCGCGGCACGCCGCTGCGCGGCCGGGAGTGGCAGCGGGTCATCCGCGGCAACCTCATCGACATCGCGCTCCATGACCAGGTGGAGGGGCTGCAGGCCCTCGGCGCGCAGTATCCCGAGCTCGACCTCACCCGCGTCGGCGTGACCGGCTGGTCGTTCGGCGGCTACTTCGCCGCCATGGCCACGATCCGCCGGCCCGATGTGTTCCGCGCCGGCATCGCGGGCGCGCCGGTCGTGACGTGGGAGAACTACGACACCTACTACACCGAGCGCTACATGGGCCTGCCGTCGGAAAACCCGGCTGGTTACCGCGCGAGCAGCGTCCTGACGTATGCAGCTCAGCTCAAGCGTCCGCTGCTGCTGATCCACGGCCTCACCGACGACAACGTCTACGTGCAGCACACCTTCCAGCTGGCCGATGCGCTCTACATGGCCGGACGGCCCTACGAGTTCATGCCGATGCTCGGGACGCACATGGCGGGCTCGAGCGATCCGGTGGTGCGGATGCGCGAGGAGGAACGCTCCATGGCGTTCTTCAACCGTGAGCTAAAACCCTGACGGCGGCCGGATCGCGGGAATCCGGCGCACCCAGCGGTCCACCGGGCCCTCCTCGTCGTCGTGACCCGTGCCTTCGCGGGTGAAGCCGGCCTTCTCGAGCACGCGCTGGGAGGCGATGTTCCGCGGCGAGGCCTCGGCCCAGACTTCATTCACCAGGCCCGAGGAGAAGGCTTCCTCGACCAGCAGCCGCGCCCCGGTCGTGGCGAATCCCCGGCCACGTCGAGTCGGCGCCACGCCGTAGCCCAGCTCGATGCGACGCTCCTTGGGCGCCGACTTGAAGGCGCCGGAGCCAACAATCTCTCCCGTCGCGCGGTCACCGTACAACCGCGGCATCGTCCAGCCTCCGTCCTCCGCCGCCACCGCCCGCTCGAGCAGGATGGCCGGCGGCAGCGCCTCCGCGCAGACTTTCCAGCCGCGGAACAGGGTTGGCGCGATCAGCAGCGCCTGGGCCTCGGTCTTGGTCGGGGTCAGAAGGATCATCGCGTCGAGTGCCGCCACATTGGGCCGACCTCCATCGCGGGCAACCCTGGATGGTTTTCACCACGAAGATCACGAAGCACACGAAGCGCGATCCTGCCCGCGGATATGATGAGGGCTACCCTCGCTTCGTGAGCTTCGTGCCCTTCGTGGTATAACTAAGCCCTGCTTGATCGCAGCCGGTGCTTAGGCGCGCCCGGCGTTCGCGGTTACGGTCTGATCGTAACGGCAGTGATGGGCCTCGTCGGCGAAGGCCTCGAGAAGCGGTGTGTCCGCGGCGAAGAACTGATCCGACGGGCACAGGATGTAGCCGCCATCGCGGCCGGCCTCGTCGAAGCAGCGGCGCACCTCGCGCCGGGTCTCGATCGGCGTGCAGCCCACGAAATGGTGATACTGGTCGAACCCGCCGATCATGCAGATCTCGCGCGGAATCCGCCCGCGCGCCTCGGCCAGCTTCGCGTCGCCTCCCATCGCGGCGGGGGTGAATGTCTCCATCGCGTCGGGCTGCATCGCCGCGATGCGCTCAAGCAGGGGCATCATGCCGCCGCAGGTGTGGTAGGCGATGCGCTGGCCGCGGCGGTGGGCGATCCGGATCAGCTCGGCATCGTAGGGTGCGACGAACTCGTCGAAGATCCGGGGTGAGATGACCGACGAGGACGCGCTGCCACCGCCGAGCTCGATCAGGTCGAAGGCCGCGTCCACCATCGAGTCGAGGTGGACGATCTTGCGGCGCTGCAGGATGCCGAGGAACTCGCGCACCCAGGCCGGATCGTCGAAGGTCGCGAGGATCATCTCCTCCGTGCCGGCGAGGCAGGTCGCGTCCTGCCAGGTGCCGGGCTGGCCGAACACGTCGAAGCAGCAGACGTACGACCGCACGAGCCCGCGCTCGCCATACTCCCGGGCCGCGCGGTTCACCACCGGCACATCGCAGCGGGGCGCGGTGCAGAACTCGCCGATGAGGTCGATGTCACGGCGGCGCTTGATCAGCGGCTCCACCACCCAGGAGCTGTAGCGGTCGGACTCGAGCACCATGCTCAGCGTGCCCTTCGGGGTGACAAAGCTCCACCGCACCGCCGGGTACTCGTGGCCCGGCAGGTCCTCGCGGCGCACGCGCCAGTGGTCGCTCGCAATCCGCCTGCTCTCGAGGAAGCCGATCTCGCCCTGCTCCGGATCGTAGTACTCGCCCCGCGCCGGATCGGGCGCATGCGGCGCGAGGTAGAGGATCGGGTCGAGCCCGAAGCGGTCGTAGAAATCCTGCTCCTTCAGATGCACCACGTTCTGGAGGAAATAGCCCGGCACCCAGTGGGTGGTGACCGGGAGCCGGTCCGGCCGCCCGCCCGCGAGGGTCGTGAGGAACCGTTGCTTGGAGGTCATCATGGGAACAGCCACCGGCCGCACCGCCCGCCATCACGGGGGACATCCGCGCGCGTGCGGACGCGCGCGTCGAGAGCAACAAGGGGGTTCATCGGCCTGGGGTGGATCGGCGACTGGCGCGCATTATATCCGCCCGGCCCGCCGCCGCCTCCGCGTCCATTGCCTTTCTGGCGGCAATTCTTGTCCCGCGGGGCGCGCGCACTTTGACGCTTGACGGAGGCCTTTATCCGCAACACTACCTTGTCTGTTAAAGGTAGCTTGCTTCTCCCGCATCCATGAGCGTCAACGAAAAGTTCTCCTCCCTGCGCAAGGGACTCCTCGAGTTCCTCGTGCTGAAGGTGATCGCCGGGGACAAAGTCTACGCGGCGGACATCCTGCAGGAGCTGAGCGGCACGGAGTTCGCGACGCAGGAGGGCACGCTGTACCCGCTCCTGAGCAAGCTCCGCCGGGAGGAACTCGTGGACTATGAGTGGAAGGAGTCCGAGGCGGGCCCGCCGCGGAAGTACTATCGCCTCACGGCGAAGGGCCGCGAGCAGCTGCAGGAGACCCTGGACTACTGGCAGAAGATCAACGCCACGCTGAAGAACCTCGGCCTGAAGTCGCGACCGTAACCCACCCGCTTACTCCCATGAACAAAGTCATCACCATCAACCTCGGCGGGAATGCGTACCAGCTGGAGGAGGGCGGCTACGACGCCCTGCGCTCCTACCTGGACGCCGCCGGCCGGCGCCTCGAGGGCAATCCCGACCGCGACGAGATCATCGCGGACATCGAGCGGGCGATCGCCGACAAGGTCCGGGGCGTGCTGGGCGCGAACAAGACCGTGGTCCTGGCCAGGGAGGTCGCCGCCATCATCGCCTAGATGGGTCCGGTGGAGGACACCGCGGACGCGGACACCGCGGCCGGCACGCCGGAGTCCACCCCGGCCGCCGCCCCCGGAACGGCCGGGGCGAAAATCCCGCCGCGGCGGCTCTACAAGATCCGCGAGGGCGCGATGGTCAGCGGCGTCTGCAACGGCCTCGCGGCCTACTTCCGCGTGGACGTGACCCTGGTCCGGCTGGTGTTCGCCTTCGTCACGTTCTTCTACGGCACCGGGCTCCTGGTCTACATCATCCTCGCGATCGTGATCCCCTCGGCCGAGACCACGGAGGAGAAGGCGGCCGCGCAGGGCACGCCGGCCGCCACCGCGCAGGAGTTCATCCGCCGGGCCCGCGCGGGCTATTATGAGGGGATGCGGACGTTCGGCGACCGGAAGGCGCATCGCGAATGGCGCCGCCGGTTCAAGGATGAGATGCGGGACTGGAGCCGGGACTTTCGCCAGGAGATGCACCAGCACGCGAACCGCTGGTGGCAGCAGGGCGGTCCGACGTGGACGCCGCGGTCCGGTGCGTGGTTCGCCCTGCCCTTCCTCAGCCTGTTCCTCGGCCTGATTGCGATCCTCGGCCTCTGGGTGGGCTACACGCTCATCACTTCCGGCACGGTCATCGGGCTGCCCCTGCCCGCCTCCATGCCGGTGTGGGTGGCGATCCTTTTCCTCATTGTCGTGATCCAGGCGATCCGCTGGCCATTCAAGGCCATGCGCCGCTCCTACTACTGCGGCGGCTACGGTCCGCCCTGCTGCGGGCCCCTCGGCTTCCTCTGGCATCTCTGCGTGTGGGCCGCCGTGATCTGGTTCATCTACTGGCTGACCCAGGGCGGCCATTCCGCCACGCTGCACGACCTCGCGCAGCACCTCCCCGGCAAGCTCCACCACGCGCTCAGTTCACTGAAGCAGTGGTGGGAGCAGCTGTAGCGGCAGGTTGACCGCTTCGTCCCCCACCCGCGCACCGGACGCGGCTCAGGCCGCGCTGGCCTCGGCCACGCGGCGCGCAACATAGCGGCCCGGGGCGGGACACGCGGGCGATGCGGCAGACACGGACGGAAGCGGCGGCGTGCGCACGGCGGCGGCCTCCGGAAGCTCCACGGCTGCGGCGGCCTCGGGACGGGAGCCGGCCAGCTGCCGGAGCTCCTCGACGGTGGCGTTGAGCACCTTGGCCTGGGCGTTGAGCTCCTCGGAGGCGGCGGCGCTCTCCTCGGCGGTGCCGGCGGTGGTCTGCGTGACCTTGTCCATCTGGGAGACCGCGCCGTTGATCTGCGCGATGCCCTGGTTCTGCTCGGCGGAGGCGGAGGCGATCTCGGCGATGAGCTCGTCGACCTTGCGCACCTTCCCCACGATTTCCTGCAGGCCGTCGGACACCTTGCGGTTGAGCGCGACGCCCCGCTCGCTCTTGGCGAGGCTGTCCGCGATCTTCTCGGCCGTCTCGCGCGCCGCCTGTGCGCTGCGCTGCGCCAGGCTGCGCACCTCGTCGGCCACCACGGCGAAGCCCGCGCCGGACTCGCCCGCGCGGGCGGCCTCGACGGCGGCGTTAAGCGCCAGGATGTTGGTCTGGAAGGCAATCTCGTCAATGGTCT
>Ga0118677_10011349_pt1 | contig 13375 bp, 6 predicted proteins | sample AliMusrvi5mmetaG_FD_86154 | JGI IMG/M metagenome (GOLD analysis project Ga0118677, IMG submission 86154)
GGCCGCGTACATGGGGCACTCCTCCCGCGGGTAGGCGCTCCCGTCGAGGCGCCGTCCGTGGATCAGGTCGTGAGAGGACCGTCCCCCGAATTCCTCGGCCGTGAAGCCGAGCAGCCGGCAGGCGGCCGGATTGACGAAGGTGAACCGTCCCTCCGTGTCGAGGCCGAAGATCCCCTCGTCGGCCGATTCCAGGATCAGCCGGGTCCGCTCCTCGGCCTCCTGCAGAGATTCCTGCTGGGCTCTCAGCTCCTCGGCCTGGTCCTGGGTCCGCTCCAGGAGCTCGCGCGTTCTCAGGTTGCGCTGGAGGATCTCCAGGTTCAGGGCGGCCGAGGAGCACGACTCCTCGAGAAAGGCCAGCCGCTCGCCGGAAAGGGGGGCGAACAGGGCCACCTCCACGACGCCGATCGTGCGGTCGAGCGAGAGGACCGGGACGGCCACGATGACGCGAGGGACGGCGTCGCCCAGGCCGGAGACCACCCGGAGGTACCTGTCGGGGAGCTCCGTCACGGTGACCGTCTTCCGCTCCATGACGGCCTGGCCGGGAATCCCCTCGCCGGGGCGGAAGGAGCGGCCCTCCAGCTCCGCCTCCCGGACGGCCCAGCCTCCCGCGAACCGGTAGCTCCCGGTGCCCTCCTCCAGGGCGAAGAAGGCGCCGCAGGCACCTTCCACGGCCGGGACGAGCCGCGAGAGGAGCGCCAGGGCGAACTCGCGGGCCGTCTCGGTCCGTTGCAGGAGGCTGGCTAGCTCGGCCAGGGACGCCTTCCGGAGCCCTTCGCGTTCGGCTTCTCCCGCCCGCCTCGAGTCCTCGAGCCGGGCGGCCTGGAGCCGCTCCGCCATGCCGTTGAAGGCGTCCGCGAGCTGCCCGATCTCGTCGCTGCGTTTCAGGTCGATCCGCCGCCCCAGGCGGCCGGCCCCGATCTCCCCGGCCGCCCTGGCCAGCTGCGCGAGCGGCTCCATCGTCGTCCGCGTCAGGCGCATGGCGAGGAAGACCGCCAGGAGGATGGCGGCGAGGGAGATCCCGACGCGGGTCCAGGCCGCCCTCGTCGTCTGCCTGGTCGTCTCCAGGTTGGCCTGTCGAATTCCCTCGAGATTGATCCGGGAGAGATCCCGCGCCCGCTGCCGGAGGAGGCTCGCGAGCGGCTCGATCGACTCGCCGAAGAAGGCGCGCGCCCGCTCATTCTCCATCGGCGGATCGGCGTAGATCAGCTTCTCCAGGCTCGAGCGGTAGTAGACCGCGTCCCTCGCGATCCCGTCGCACGCCTCGCGCTCCCCGGCCTCGCTCAGGTGCGCCCGCGCCTGGTCCAGAGACTGCTGGAGGGCCGACCGCGCCGCCTCGTACTGGCGCCGCGCCCGGGGGGTCTGTCCGTCCAGGGCGAAGACCGCGGCCGCCTCGGCCTCGTCGAGCGAGCGCACCATCGCCTCGGCGGCGGCGATGCTGCTGGTGTTCTCCTCGAGAACGCGGCCGATGACGCCGGAGAGCTGCAGGACTTGGAGGATTCCGGTGGCCATGACGGCGACCATGATCGTCACCAGCAGGAGGTGGCTCGTCAGGATCTGTTTTCGCAGGTTCTGCATCCCGCCGCCCCTTTCCACGCGTGGCGCCCCGGACGACCTTCACGCCGACCTTCGACCGGAGGACCGCCAGAGAGTGAAGCAGCCCCGGGGAAAACGCAAAACCGCACGTGCGCGGCCGCGGACCACCCCCGGGCCGGCCGCGCACGGCCCGGTCTCTTCTGAACGGCCTCGCCTAGAAAACGAGGGAGAGATACACCATCGGGCCGCTGTACCTGTAGTCCAGCTCGAGGGAGGGGTCGCTCTCCTTCGTCACCTTGATTTCCATGAAGTCGTAGGCCGCCCCGATTCCGACGTTCTTCCAGGGGTAGTAGTCGAGGCCCGCCCTCCCCTCCAGGACGCTTCCCTTGACGTTGTCGACGGTGGCCGACATGCCCCGGATCCTCCCGGTGACGAGGAGGCCGGGAATGATCGTGTAACGGAGCTGGGCGCCGATCGCGGGCAGGGGGGCCGTGAGGCTCCGGGTCTGGCTGGAGTAGGAACCGCTGGCGCTCCCGCCTCCTCCGGTGATCGTGCCGGTCCCCTCGATGTCGATCGCGTTGATGACGGCCGAGACCCCGATCTGCAGCCCGGCCTCGAACTTCGGCGTGTTCCAGAACGAATAGCCGTAGTACGCCTCGATGAGCGAGACCTTGAGCCGGGAGTCCAGCGTCCCTCCCGCGTGGTAGGTCGTGTCCCCGACGACGATGTCCTTGTCGAGCGTGTGCGACGAGCTCCGGTTCCAGCCTGTGTAGGCGAAGTCGACCCGGCCGCGCCGGCCGAAGCGCCAGTACCCGTCGACCCGGAAGTTGGCCTGGTTGGAGCTGATGCCCAGGTCGTCCTCCAGGTTGATCTCGGTCCCCCTCCCCGTCGTCGGGGAGTCGACCCGGATCGTCGTCGTGAATTTCTGGAAGAAGCCCCCCAGGTCGAGGCGGAACCGTTCGTCCATCCCCTTGACGGCGACGAAGTCCGCCTGCTCCTGGGATTCCCCCCGGGGCGCGGGGAGCAGGAGAAGAAGGGCGGCGGCCGGTAGGGCGAAGGTGAAGACGCGGTGGGATCTCATGGACCCCTCCTTTCGATCCGGGGGAAGAACGGATGGTCTTGCGGAAGCATGCGCGGTCAGGGACACTCTGGCCCGTCCCCATCGACGGAATCACTCCATGTCCAGGTTCATCTTCTGGCCGATTCCGGGGTCCGTCAACGGGCCCCCGTAGGTTCTCAGCCGGAAGCCTCGTAGTTTCCCGAGGGGACGGGCGCCCGGGAGACCGGCTACCGTTCCGGCACTGGAGCGCGGGAAGGGGGTGCTCCGCCGGCAGCCGGATTTGCCCCTCTGTCCATCTGGGCATGTCCATCTGGGCAGGTGCCCCTCCTCCAAGTATCCTCGTGGGTGGCACAAGGGCCGCCGAGGCGGGCCAGGACCGCCAGGTCAGTTTCCCGTCATGGTTGAAAGTGAAAGGAGAGGTTCCATGGAGTTCAAGAAGGTCGCCATCTGCGTTCTCGCCATCGCGGCGATGGGGTGTTCCACGCTGCAGGTCAGCAGCGACTACGCCCCGGGAACGGACTTCTCGAAGTACAAGTCGTTCACGATCAAGAGGGGGGAGGCCGGCCAGTACCAGATCGCCGCCGACCGCTTGATGAACGCGCTCGAGAACGCCCTCAAGGCCCGCGGCCTCGCGAGCGTTCCCGAGGGCGGGGACCTGAACGTCTTCATGCACATCACCCTCGGCAAGGACACGCAGCTGAACACCACCGGGTACGGCTACGGCGGCTGGGGCGGCTGGCGCTGGGGCGGAGGGATGCAGACCACGACGGTCCAGCAGATCCCGACCGGGACGCTCGTCGTCGACCTCGTCGACGCGAAGTCGAAGACCGCCGTCTGGCGCGGCATCGCCAAGGACGAGATCAAGACCAGCGCGACCCCTGAGGAGCGGACCCAGCACGCGAACGACGCGGCCGCCCAGCTCTTCGCGAACTTCCCGCCCAAGGCCGCCAAGTAGAACGCTCCTGTCAACGGCCGCGGTAGGCTGGAGGGGACCGGGACGGTCGGCCTCCTCTGGAAGCTCTTCTGAAGAAGGAACGGCCCCGGGGATCCAGGTCCTCGGGGCCGATCGGTTCAGGTCGCTCCGGGGGAGCTACTTGGCAGCCGGAACCGCGACGGGCTTCTCGACCGAGATCGCGATCGCTTCCGTGTAGGTGAGGTCGACCAGGTCGCCCACCTTCACCCCGACGAGCTTCGCCGGGTCCTTCACCTTGATCGTCTTCGAGTTGCCGCCCGGCCCCTTGAAGGTGACCGACGGGACCTTCGGGTCGATCGCCGTGATCGCGACGGTCAGGGTCGTCTGCTGCTTCAGGATACCCGCGGGCTTGTCGCCGACCTTGGCCGTCTCCAGCTTGGTCGTGGACGAAGCCCCCGGCCCCGCCTGGCCGCTCTTCCTCACCTCGTAGGCGAGCGCCTCCGCGTAGGCCGCGACGACGATGTCGCCCTTCTTGACCTGGTCGAGGTTCTTGGCGGCCTGGTCCACCACGACGGTGGTCTCCTTGCCGTCCTCGCCCTTGAGCGTCACTTCACGCGTCTTCAGGTCGATGGCCATGACGGTCGCCTTGACCTTCACGACCTCGGCCACGACCTCGCCCTTGTTGGCGGCCGCCGGCTTCGCCGGGGCGGCCGTCTGGGCCAGGGCCAGGGGAGCCAGGCAGAGGCCGGTCGCGACACCGGCGGCTATCATCAGGATGCTGGTCTTCTTCATCTTTCGTACTCCTCGTTTCCGTGTTGTCTACCGGGTGGAACAGCTCCACCCGAACTCGCTTTCCTCGTCTTCCGGGAAGATCCAACCTGGACGGGACACCACGAAACGGGCGCCCGGAGGCGCCCGCTCTTCCGGAATGAAGGGACGGTCCTAGTTCTGGGGAACGATCGCGATGATCTCGACCCGGCGGTTCTGCGCCCGGCCGTCCGGGGTGTCGTTCGACGCGACCGGAGCCTCCGGTCCGCGCCCCTTGAACGAGAGACGGGATTCCGGGACGTTCTGGGCCTTCAGGAGGTCGTAGACCGACTTCGCCCGGGCTTCGGAGAGCTTCACGTTCGTCTCGGCCTTGCCGGTGGAATCGGTGAACCCTTCCACGCGGATGTTGACCTTCGGGAAGACCAGGAGGACGCCCGCCAGCTGGGCGACGGTCAGCTCCGCCTTCCGGACGAGGGCAGCCTTGTTGGTCTGGAAGGAGATTCCGGGGAGGTTCACGACGGCCCCGATGGCGTTCGCCTGCGTGGAGGCGACCTTCCCGAGGGCGCCGACGAGCATCCCGGCCAGCTCGTCCCGCTCGGCCTTCACCCTCGCCCGGTCGACCTCGACGGCCGCCTTCTCGGCCTTGACCTGCACGAGCAGCGCCTCGATCTCGGCCTTCTGCTTCGTCGTGGCATCGAGCTCGGCCGAGGTCTGGGCGAGGCCAGCCTGCAGGGCGGCCTTCTCGGCGGCCTTCTTGGCTTCCGCCTCCGAGAGCTTCTTCTCGTAGTCCTTCCGGATGGTCAGACGGATCGCGTCGCTCGCGAGCGAGGTGGCCCGCGCCGAGTAGTCGGTGACGACCCTGGAGCTGCCGCCGGCGTTCGCGGTGTTGGTCGCCTGGGCGAGCGTCTGCTTGGCGTCGGCCAGGTTCTTCGCGACCTCCGGGGCGAGCTTCATCCCCTCGGCCATCTCGACCACCTTCCGGGCCTTCATCAGCTCGACCGGTTCCTTGAATTCCTTGAACGGCGGGAAGTCGGCGACCGACCGGTTCCCCGGGTTCACGAGGTTCTGGTAGTAGGCGTTCCCGAACCCGGCGAACTTGATCGACTCGCTCTTGGCCTCCGGCTTCTTGGCCGGCCCCGATTTGAAGATGACGAGGGTGGACGGAACGGAGACACCCGCGATCGGCTCGGCCGTGACGATCAGGCCGAAGGCCTTCTGCCCGGTCGCGAACTTCCCGTCCCCCTTCGCCTCGGTGACGTTCAGCTCGCCGAGGTTCTCGACGGCGCCACCCTTCGTGACGGCGAAGACCGAGTAGCAGGTGATGTTCCCGGCGAACATCACGGCCGGCTGCATGTTCTTGTAGCTGATCTCGATCTGAGCCTGGCCTTCCTTGTACTTGATGGAGGCTTCCGCGGTCGCCGCCTTCGGGCCGATGGCGGTCACGGCGAGGGGGACGTCGATGGTCGTCTTCTCGGGGAAGAGCGACGAGCTGAGCTCGATCTCCGCGGCGAAGCTCGCCGCGGCGAATCCGAGGCAGCAGACGACGGCCAGGATCGCGAGCGATGTGAGACGTTTCATGGGCACTCTCCTTACTTGGATGGAATCAGATGCCTCAGGGACGAACGGCCCTGCCGGCGTTCGGGTTGTGGGTTGATTCAAGAACTCCCGAGAGGTTCGCCTGGATGGGATCACCCTTCAACTGGGCAGCTTCTCTTGCCCCGGTCGGACAATATATCTCAGCCCGAGGGGATTGGGCACGGTCCGGGAAGGCAAGACGAGCGATTGTCGGCCTCGTATCGAAACCCTCCAAAACGAACGGTCTTGCGGTCTCAGAAGGCGTGGCCGAGGGCGAGATGGAAGACCACCCGGCTCTCGCCCTCTCGCCTGTCGAGCAGGTACCCGGTATCGACCCTGAGGGGACCGACCGGCGTCCGGAGCCGCAGACCGACGCCCGTGGCCCAGCGGAGGTCCGTGACGTCGATCCTCCCCTCGTAAGCGTTCCCGACGTCGAGGAAGACCCCGCCCTCCAAGGGCCCGAGGATCGGGGCGCGGACCTCGGCGTTCGCCAGGAGGTACGACTCGCCCCCCAGGCTCGAGCCGTCCGACCCCTTCGGGCCGAGTTGCATCTCGCGGAACCCCCGGTGAGTGCTGGCGCCGCCGACGTAGAACCGCTCGCCGATCGGCAGGGGGACGCTGCCGTGCGCCCGGGCGTAGCCGACCCGGAGCGCCGCCGCGAGGGTGACCGCCTGTCCCAGGCTCCGGAACTTCCGGCCGTCGATTTCCAGCCGGTCGAAGTCGCTGTCGCCGCCGAGGACCTTGCGGGAGACCTTGTCGCGGACGAGGAAATACCATCCCGTGGTCGTGAGGAAGGGGTCGTCGCGCCCGTCGAGCGAGATGGTCGGGGTGAGAGAGCCGATCCTCGTCTTGGTCGGCTGGTCCGCCTCCTGGACGTCCGGCTCGACGTCGAGGGGCGTCTGCTCCTCGATCTTGTAGACCAGAGCGACGATCCGCTTCGGGTCGAACTCCCACGAGAAGCCGGTCTCGGCCCCGATCGTCTGGAGCGAGAACCCGTCGTAGGTCTTGTCGTAGAGGTAGGTCCCCTTGACGGCGTTGAAGAGGCGGGTCCCGAAGAGGGCGGGCTGGCCGATCTCGAGGACGTAGCTCTGGCGCTCCTTCCCGACGAGCGCCGAGAAGCTCCCGTTGGTGGCGTAGCCGAAGAGGTTCCTCTCGCCGACGGTCCCCGCCACCTCGAGACCGCGCTGCGTGTTCAGGTCGAGACCGTACTCCACGTAACGGGTCGACCGCTCGACGACGTCCACGAGGACCGACTTCTCGGGCGGGTTCGAGCCGGGCACCTTGGCGCTCGTGACGGAGACCGTGTCGAAGACGCCCAGGCGGGCGAGGCGGGTCTGGTGTTCGGCCAGCATCCCGCTGTCGAGCGGCTTTCCGGGCCGCTCGTCGCCGATGGAGAGGATCCGCCGGGATCTCGTTTTGTAGTTCCCTCGGACGGCGACTTCTTTCAGCCGGTAGAGGCTCCCCTCGACCACCTCGAAGGTGAGCGGCACCCGTCCTTCCCCGTCGGGAGCGCCGGGGCGCGGCGTCACGGCCGCCTCGTCGTAGCCGCGCCGGGCGTACGCCTTCCGGATCGCCTCGACGATTTCCACGCTCCGTCCGGGCCAGTACGGCTGCCCCACGGCCAGCTTCGCCACCTTCCGCAGCTCGGCCTCGCCGATGGCCACCGCTCCCGGGAAGCCGAGGCTCCCGATCGTTCTCCTCCGGCCCTCGATCACCCGAAAGACGACCGTGCGGCGGGGCTCGCTCCCCTCCAGGGCCGCCTCGACGCGCGCGTCGGGAAACCCCGCCCGGACGTAGAGGTCGACGAGGGCGGCGCGGCTCTCCTCGAGGAGCTCCGGCCCCGGGTGCGACCGGAACAGGCCGAGGAGCTGCGGCTCGCGGAGGGGAATCGCTCCCCGCAGGGTCTTCCCGGGGAGCGAGGTCGCCCCCTCGAACCGGATCAGCTCGACCGACAGACGCGGCCCGTGGCTCGCCGTCAGGAGCGCCGTCTTCCGGCCCTCCTCGCTTTTCTCGGAGGCGTCGACCTTCACGTCGAGGTACCCGCGCTCCGTCATTCCCTTCGCCGCGGCACGCGCGAGGCGGTTCACGACCCCTTCGGAAAGTGGGACGTTGCGCTTCTTCCAGGAGGCGGCGACCTCCTGCATCACCGGCCGGTCGATTCCCTTTTCCTCGAGCTTCTCGCGAGGCCCGAGGTCGAGGGTCACCGACACGGCCCTCGCGCCGTCCCCCGCCGGCTCCTCGGCGACACGGAACGCCGCTCCCTTCCACCCCAGCGCGCGAAGGCGGCGCTGCTCCTTGCGCAGGGCGTCGTCGAGGACCTTGCGGTTGAAGCGCGTGAGCTTTCCGTCGAGCTTCAGGTAGAGGAGCTTCGCGCGCGTCGGGAGGGCGGTCGCCCACGGGAGACCGCCGAGGTCGGACCGGAAGGCGTCGAGGCGCGGGAGGGGCGTCTCGACGAGGTCGATCGTCACGTGGGTCGCTCCCTTGCCGTCCGGCACGCCGACCGTGACCTGGACCCCGGGGGGAGGGAGCCCGGACCGGGCGTAGGCCTCCACGACCTGACCCGGGACCTTCACCGCGGCCTCCTCCGGAAGCGGGCGCCAGGCCTTGAGGTCGATCCGGCCGAGCAGCGCGCTCCGCGAGAGCTGGTGGGCCCCGTTCAGGATGATCTTCCTCACCCACGGCATCGAGGGGGGCTCCGCGGCGGCAGCCCGGAGCCCGAGCGCGAGGACGGTGAGCGCCGCGGCGGCGCGGACCCTAGTCCAGCTCACGCTTGATCCGGAAGCCACCCGAGAGCGAGCCGTCCTGGTTCTGCCGGAGGCGCCCGCCGACGAGGGGGCTGATCTTCCACTTCAGCTCGAAGGCGTCGGTCGTCTCTCCGCTCGCGCCCTTGAAGTACGTCGCGGAGAGCCCACCCCCGAGCTCCTTGCCGATGGAGAAGAGGAACGACTCGCCCTCGGGCGTCGTCGGGAGGGGAACGATGTGCACGTCGGCCTGGGCGCCGAGCGCTCCCAGGAAGGGGGTGGCGGCCCCGCGCAGGGCCATCTTCGTCGCGGCGGCGGTGAGGGCCGAGCCGCTCCCCCCCGGGCCGCCGAAGAGGGTCTGGACGATCTCGGCCTGGCTCTTCCCCTTCGACGAGGAGAGGAGGAGCTGGGCCTTGGAGGCCTTGCCGCGGATCCGGAGGGTGATCTCCTCGTCGTTCTTCGTCGTCGTGGCGACGACGTCCAGGTCGGGGTCGATCGCGAGAGGGTCCGAGAAGTCGACCTGGCACCGGGAGAGGTCGAAGATCGAACCGAAGAGGTTCAGGGTCCCCCGGGTCGACGAGATCGACCCGAGGAGGACGGGCTCCTGAAGGGTTCCCTTCAGCCGGAGGCTCCCTCCCAGCTCGGCGTCTCCCATCCCCCCCTCGAGGTGGATCGCGTCCCTCGCGAGGACCGCCACGTCGAACGAGACGCCCGGGACGAAGGGGGACGGTCCGGGCCGGGAGGCGGTCTCTCCCTTCCTGGAGGGGGCCGTCCGCCGGAGGCGCGCCCCGAACTCCTTCAGGAACCCGGCCGTGTCGAAGACCGGGACGTAAACGACATCTTCGAGCCGGACCTCGCCGGCCACGCCGAGGGAGCGCCAGTCCCCCTTCGCCGTCAGGTCGGCGCCGGCCCGGACCTCGACGTCCTTCATCGGCTCGATCTCGAGGTCGCGGACCCGCAGGGAAGCGTCGAGGTGCGCCGGCCTGCCGTGGGCGAGGGCGAGGGCCCCCGTCAGGGCCACCGAGCCGCCTCCGATCTGGGCCGAGAGGGACTCCGTCCGGATCTCTCCGGGCTTCAGCGCGACCGTCCCGGTCAGCTTCTCGATCGGCGCCGGGAAGGAGGGGCCGTCGAGGAGCGCCCCCTCCACGCGGAGGGAGCCGGCGGGAACGGGCCGCGACAGGCTCCCCCCGACCTCGAGCCGCGCCTCGACCCGCCCGGAGGCCCGGTCGAGCGCGTCCACGAACGGGAGGAGGAGAGCGAGATCGAGCGACGAGGCGACCGAGATCCTGTCGTTCCCCCCGTCCTCGAAGGGAAGGCGCCCCGACGCCTCGAGGGAGAGTCCGGTCCCCGAGAGGCGGAGCGAGCGGACCTCGAGGAAAGCGGCGCGCGGCCGGGCGCCCGCGAGCGACCCGGTCCCCTTCACGCGGAGCCGGCCGCCGAGAGCCTCCCCCTCCGCGCTCAGCTCGTCTCCCTCCAGGTTGACGTCGAGGTGCGCCTCCTCGAGCCGATGGTCGCCGTATCCGAGCCCGGCGAGGGCGACGCTGCCGGCGAGCCGGCCCTCTCCGGCCGGCTTCAGGGTCGCGTCCAGGCTGGCGAGCGTGGCCCCGAAGGCGGAGACGTTTCGCGCGCGGACCGACCCGGCCGCCTCGGGCCGCCCGCGGCTCCCGCCGATCCGCAGGTCGGCCGAGACGCTTCCCCCGACGAGGGGCGGGGGACCGGTCTCCGGCGCGTCCCGGAGGAGCGGCGCGAAGATCGAGAGGTCGGGCAGCTCGACCCGGACCAGGGCGCTGATGGCGCTCCCGTCCAGGCTGGCGTGGCCGGAGACCTTCAGGAAGCTTCCGTCGTCCCCCTTCAGCTCGATCCCTCGGAGGTCGAAGGTCTCCCCGCGGACCTGCGCCTCGGCTCCCGCCGCCCGGAACCGGAGACCGGCCGCCGCGACGGCGAGGTCCCCGACCCTGACGCTCGCCTCGAGCGGCCCGGAGCCGGACCTCGATGCGTCGAGGCGGCCCGTCACCTCGCCGCGGAAGTCGGCGAGGCGCTCGGGGAGGAAGGCGCCCAGGGCCGTCAGGTCGAACCGATCGAACACCGCCTCCGCACGAAAGCCCCCTCCGGGGGGGAGCGTGGCGTGGGCCGAGAAGCCCCCGTCGGAGCTCTCGGCCCGGACGTCGACGGGGGCTCCGGAGGGCGTTCCGAGCGTCGCGTGCGCCGTGACGTCGGAGAGGGACCGGCCGCGGAACTTCACGCCGACGAGACGGAGGTCGAGAGTGGGAGCCTTGACGCCGGGAAGGGGGAGGCTCCCGCCGGCGTCCGCTCCGCCCGAGAGGCCGTACGCCGAGAAGGCCCCGTTCGACAGGGAGAATCGCTCCCCCTCCGCCCTCGCGTCGAGCTCGAGGCAATCGGCGCGCACGCCGCCCACCGCGAGGGCGCGGGCCCGGAGCCTGCCCTCCAGGACGGGCCGCGTCACGGGTCCGCCCCCTCGGACGTGGGCGCTCAGCTCTCCCTTCCCTTCGAGACCGAAGAGCGCGAGATAGGGGCCGATGTTCGCGGACTCGACGTCCAGGCTCCCCTCGAAGGCGCGGCGGAGATGGTCGTACTCCCCCCGGACGCTGGCCGTCGTGCTCCGCTCCGCGAGGTCCGCGCTCTCGACCGTCACGACGCCTTTCGCGAGGCGGAGCCGGGCGCGGACCTCCGGGGCCACCGTCCGCAAATCGGGCCTCCCGCCGCTCACCGTCAGCTCCGCGGCGGCCGAGAGCCCCGAGAGCGAGGGCGTCGAGAGCGTCCCCTGGACGGTGCCGTCGAGCGTCCCCGCGACCTTCGTCCCTCCGGACGGGAGGGTGAGGAGGCGCGCGACGTCGACCCGCTCGGCCCGCAGCGAGAAGCGGAGGTCCTTCAGCGCCGGGTGAACCGTGCCCGACGCCTCCATCCGGAGACGGCCGCTCCCGACGGCGACCTCCGCGGTCGCCCGGCGGAGGAGCCCTCCGGCGAGGTCCGCGGAGACCTCGACCCGGTCGAACGTGCGGCCGAGGAGGGTCAGCGCTTCCGCCTTGAAGGTCCCTTTCGCCGACGCGAGGTGCGCGCCCTCTCCCGAGGCCTCGATCCTCCCCTCGACCTTCCCTTCGAGGCCGAGGTCGCTCGCGAGACGGGCGGCGAGCGGGCCAAGCGCCCCCGAGACCGTGATTGCCGCCTCGTACCGGGGCGTCCCGGTCAGCTCCCGGACCTCGGCATCGAGTCCCGCCGCCAGGCCGGCCTCCGTCGCGACGAGCCGGGCCTTCATGGAGCCTGACTCTCCGCGCGTCTCCCAGCCGGCGGTGAGGGACGAGCCCCGGAGCGGCTCGCGCCCCGACCCGGAGAGGTCGATCCGCCCTAGCGTGAGGGTGCCGGTCGAGGCGAGATCGCGGAGGCGGACGCTCCCTTCGAGGGCCACCTCCGCCACGTCGAGGCGCCGGGCGGCCTTCCCCCGGTCGGCCAGCTCGAACAGGCCCCCGGTCAGGCGCAGCTCCCGGACCTCGACGGCGGGCCTCTCCCTGTCGCGATCGCGCTTCGACGGGGGGAGCCGGAAAGGAAGGAGGAGGTCGCCCCCGGGAGTGACGGCGAGCCGGACTGTCGGCCGCTCCACGAGGGCTCGCTCGACGACGACGCGGCCTTGTAGGAGCGCCGTCACGGAGAATCCCGCGGACAGACGCCCGACGGAGATCTCGGTCCCGGCCCGCTCGCCCTCTCCCCGGATCGCCAGATCGCGCACCTCGAGGGTTCCCGGGAAGAAGCTCCACCGGATCGACCCTGCCTCCACCGAGGCTCCGAGGGCCCGGCCCGCCGCGCGGATACCGGCTCCTGCCGCGACCTTCTGGAGCGGCGGCAGGTGGAGGAGCCCGACGAGGAGGACCGCGAGCGCCGCGAGGACGAGGGCGACGGCCGCGGACGCCTTCCAGCCGAGGCGCCTCCTCGAGCGTCGGGGTCGGGACGTTTCGTTCATGTTCGCTTCCGCTCCGCGGCGGATACGGGTAGCTTACTGTCCAGACCCTGGCCCGGGGGCCGTTCCTTGCGGTTTCGGCGCCGGTCCGCCGGCGTCGGCCTGGATCATCTCGAGAGACGATTGTCCCGCTTTCCCGGGTCGGCCCCTAGAATCCCCTTCTCATGAGCCAGCGGCCGGCATCGCCTTGCGGACGGGACCGGAGCATCGGCCGGTGAGCGGGAAGAGGTCCGGCGCGTGGCTCGTCCGGTACGCCCTCGAGCAGCTTCCGGTCTCGTTCACGTTCGGGATTCCCGGCGTCCACAACACGGAGATCTACGACGAGCTGAGCCGGTCGGAACGGATCCACCCGGTCCTGGTGACGCACGAGGCGGGTGCCGCGTTCATGGCCGACGCGGTCAGCCGGACCTCCGGGGGAGGGATCGGCGTCCTCGTGATCGTCCCCGCCGCCGGGCTGACCCACGCGATGAGCGGGATCGGGGAGGCCTTCCTCGACGGGATCCCGATGCTCGTCATCTCCGGCGGGACCCGGACCGACCTGCCGTACTCCTACCAGCTCCACGAGCTGGACCAGCACCGGATCGTGGCCGGCCTGACGAAGAGGTCGTGGAAGGTGGCGGAGCACTCGGGGATCGTGCCGACGATCTTCGAGGCCTACCGGACGGCGGTCACCGGGTGCCCGGGGCCCGTCTTCGTCGAGATTCCGGCGAACGTCCAGCTCTTCCGCGGGGAGTGCGGCGAGCTCCCGCGGTTCGAGCCCCCGCCGGCCCCTCCCGCCCCGCCGGCCGCGGCCATCGGCCGGGCGGTGGAGAGCA
>Ga0118677_10011351_pt1 | contig 13373 bp, 10 predicted proteins | sample AliMusrvi5mmetaG_FD_86154 | JGI IMG/M metagenome (GOLD analysis project Ga0118677, IMG submission 86154)
TTGTACGGCAGACATTCGCCGAACGCGGTGAAGCGGATTTGCCAGGGCTCATAGCCCCGCATCCCTTCCTTCATCGCCGCGCCGAAGCCGCGCGGTCCCGCCGGACTGCGCCCCGCGGCGCCCTGCATGCCATAGCCGCGCACGAAATCGGCATCGGCATCCTGTCCGTTCAGGTTGCGGAAGCGCGGGATATAGACGCCGTTGGGACGCCGCCCATAGGTGATGAACGGCTCCAGCGCCGGATCGGGCACCGTGCCCCAGAAACCGGTGCGGAAGGCATGGTCCATGATGTAATGGCCCAGCAACCCGCTGGAATCGGCAAAGCTGCGTTCGCTGCCCGGCAGGCGCGAGTTCAGCAAGATCTGGGTCGTGGCCAGGGTCGAGGCGCAGACGAACACAATACGCGAGGTATGGACCTTCGCCTCCTTGGTGTTGGCATCCACCACCCGCACGCCGGTGACGCGTTTGGTCCTGGGATCATATTCCAGGTTGGTCACCACCTGGTCCGACAGCAAGGTCAGGTTGCCGGTCTTGCGCGCCGCCGGCAGGGTCACCGCCTGGGTCGAAAAATAAGCGCCGAACGAACAACCCCGCGCGCACATGGAACGGCTCTGGCAGCGGGCACGGCCCTGCTCCGGCTTGTCCTCGGTCATGTTGGCGGTGCGAGTGGAGATCAGCTTGCGGCCCGGTATGGCTTTTTCCAGCCGCTCCTTCACCCACGTCTCCGCCACATTCATCGGATGCGGCGGCTGGTATTCGCCGTCCGGCAATTCCGGCAGGCCCTCTTTCGATCCCGCGATGCCGGCATATTTCTCGACATAGGAATACCAGGGCGCGATCTCGTCATAAGAGATCGGCCAGGGACTGCCATGGCCGTCGCGCTTGTTGGCTTCGAAATCGATCTTGCTCCAGCGTAGCGCCACCCGGCCCCAGATCAGCGACTTGCCGCCCACCTGGTTGGGGCGCACCCAGCGGAAGGGCTTTGAATTCTCGTAGTCGATCGGGTTGAGCCGGTCGTTGTTATAATAGTGGGTCTGGGCGGTCAGGTTGGCGCCGCCCCACTTGGCCATCTGATAATCGCGCTCCACCTCTTCGGGCGGCAGGTTGCCGCGATAGGCCAGCTGCCAGGGGCCCTTGCCTTCGGTGATGTAATCCTTGCGATGCTCGACCATGCGGCCGCGGTCCAGCATCAGGACCTTCATGCCTTTTTCGGTCAGCTCCTTGGCGGCCCAGCCGCCGCTGATGCCCGAACCGATGACGATGGCATCGAATTCATAACTGGCCATGCATCACCGCTTATGAGGAAAAAACGCGCCGGACATCGGCGAAGGGATATTTGCCGTCATAGCGGCCCGGCACCGGCACATAGACCCGCTCCTGCTTGCAGCCGATCTCGCTGGTGTAATAGCCCAGCACCACGATCTGGCGCAGATGCTGGAAGAAGTTTCCGGGCAGGCCCGGCATCCTATTCTGCATTGCCAGGGTCAGCACCGCGTCCAGCTGCTGCGCCGTCACTGCCGCGCACGGTTTTTCGTACTGCACCCGGCAATAACCTTCGACGATCCCCAGCCCCTGCATGAATTCGTTGCGGTCGGTGGGTTCATAGGAATCCGCCAGCATCATCTCGATGAAAGCCGGCACCCCGGCGGCGATGGCGCCCGGCGTGTCGGTGGTGGGAACGATGCGTTCGCTGACGGCGGCCACCAGACTGCGCTGGTCGGCGGTGAAAAAGGCATGGCTTGCCGCGAAGCCAGGCGCAGACCCGGCCGCCAGGGCGCGGGCCAGGGGCAGGACGATGTCGGCGCCCAGCAGGGCTGCCGCACCCGTTAAAAGACCGCGCCGGTCCAGAAATGACATGGGACTTTCCTCGCAGATGCGCCTGCTTCGGGGCGCCTGTCCGGAATGGTAAGCACTTTAACCGGCAATGAAAATAGCCGGATGGCGGCGGGACTTGCGGGCGCGGAACCGGCTATGGTCTAGAAAGCGATGATGAATCCGGAAGGACTTCTCAAACAGGCGCTTGCCTTCCACCAGACCGGCAATCTGGGGGATGCCGAACGGCTGTATCTGCAACTGATGCGGGCGGTTCCACAGGACGCCACCGCACCCCATCTGCTGGGTGTGGTGCGGGCGCAGCAGGGCCGCAACAGCGAAGCGCTGGAACTTATGGGCACAGCGCTGAAGCTGAAGCCCAACGCGCCCGAAGTGCTGTCCAACTACGCCAATGTGCTCAAGGCCCAGGGCCGCTTTTCCGAAGCGCTGGCCAATTATGACAAGGCGTTGAAGGCCAAGCCGGACTATGTCGCCGCCCTGGCCAAGCGCGCCATGGTGCTGCGCGACCTGGGACGGCTGGAAGCGGGACTGGAAAGCGTGGATCGCGCGCTGGCGCTTCAGCCCGACTTTGTCGAAGCGCTGAACACGCGCGGCGTCATCTTGGCGGACCTGAAGCGCAGCGATGAAGCGCTGGCCACTTACGGCCGCGCCGTAGCGTTGGCACCCAATTTCCCCGACACATTGAACAACCGCGCGCTGCTGCTGAAGGGATTGAAGCGTCCCGAAGAAGCGCTGGCCGATGTCGAGCGGGCGCTGACCGTGCATGGCGGTTTCGCGGAAGCCTGGAACAATCGCGGCATCATCCTGTTCGACCTCAAGCGCATGGGCGATGCGATCGACAGCTATGACCGCGCGCTGCAACTGCGTCCCGATTATGCCGAAGCCTTCAACAACCGCGCCGTGGCGCTATGGAGCCTGAAGCGATTTGCGGATTCGCTGGCCGATTGCGACCGCGCCGTGGCGCTGCGGCCCGATTTCGCCGACGCGCTGTACAACCGGGGCAATGCCCTGGCCGAGCTTAACCGGATGGAAGACGCGCTGGCCGGGTACGAGCAAGTGTTGGCGCTGGCGCCCGATCACCCCAGTGCGCTGAGCGGGTTGGCGAACGCCGCACTGACCATCGGCGACTGGAAACGCACCGCCGAGCTAGCGCCGCGGCTGAAAGCCGATGTGCTGGAAGGAAAGTCCATCATCCAGCCCTTTGTGCTGATGGGTTATCATGACGACAACGAACTGCAACTGCGCTGCTCGCAGAATTATGTGCGCCAGGCCGGACCCGGCCCGCTGCCGCCGCTATGGACCGGCGAGCGCTACAACCACGAGCGTGTCCGCGTGGCCTACCTGTCGGCGGATCTCCACCAGCATGTCACCGCCTCCCTGACGGTGGAGATGTTCGAATGCCACGACCGGACGCGGTTTGAGACCATCGCCGTGTCTTTCGGCCCGGACGACGGCAGCGCCATGCGCCAGCGCCTGCTGGGCGCGTTCGACAGTTTCGTGGATGCCCGTCAGCAGAATGACCGCGAGGCCGCCCAGATGTTGCGCGAATGGGAGATCGACATCGCAGTGGATTTGGGCGGCCATACCTTCGGGGCACGGCCCTGGGTGCTGGCGCATCGCCCCGCCCCGGTGCAGGCCAAGTATATGGGCTATCCCGGCACATCGGGCTGTGACTTTATCGATTACATCGTCGCCGACCGCATCGTGGTGCCCCCGGATCAGGATCGCTTCTTCAGCGAGAAGATCGCCGCCCTGCACACCACCTTGTGGGTTACCGACACCAAGCGCGACGTGCTGACGCCGCCAACTCGCGCCGAAGCGGGCTTGCCGGAGACGGGGTTTGTCTTCTGCTGCTTCAATCACAACTGGAAAATTACCCCGCCGCTGTTCGACATCTGGATGCGGCTGCTGCAACAGGTGGACGGCAGTGTGCTGTGGCTGCTGGAAGGCAATGCCAGCATCCGGGACAACCTGCGCAAGGAAGCTGCGGCGCGCGGTGTCGCGCCCGAGCGGGTCATCTTTGCAGCGCGCACCACGCCGCAAGCGCATCTGGCGCGACAGCAACTGGCCGACCTGTTTCTGGATACCCTGCCTTACAACGCCCATACCACGGCCAGCGATGCGCTGTGGGCCGGCCTGCCGTTGCTGACTGTGCCGGGCAAATCCTTCCCGGCGCGCGTGGCGGCCAGCATCCTGCAGGCCGCCGGTCTGCCCGAGCTGATTGCGGATGATCTTGCGGCCTATGAATCCAAGGCGCTCGAACTGGCGCGCAGTCCTGTCGCGCTCAAAGCCATCCGCGACAAGCTGGGCCGCACCGCCATGCCGCTGTTCGACACCGCCCGTTTCACCCGCGAGCTGGAAGCCGCTTATCTCGCCATGCTGGAGGCGATATGAGCGAGCCCATCAAGCTGTCGGTGGCCGCGCCCGCCTATAACGAAGCCGAAGGCATCGAGGCAGTGGTCACCGAATGGCACAGCTTCCTGTCTGCATGCGATGATGTCTCCGAATTCGAGATCGTGATCTGCAATGATGGCAGCAACGACCGTACCGGCGATATCCTGGACCGGCTGACCCTGCTTTTTCCGCAACTGCGCCCGCTGCATTTCGCCCAGAACCAGGGCGCCGCCGCCGCGCTCAATCACGCCATCGCCGCCACCCACGGCGACTGGGTGTTGCTGCTGGACAGCGACGGACAGTTTCCTATCGAGAATCTGCCGGATATGCTGGCGGCCGTGCGCACGGGTGCGAAGGCCGCCATCGGCATCCGCCAGAAGAAGGATGTGCCCTTTGCCCGCTTCGGCAGCTGGGCCAGCGGGCTGGTCTGCAATATCGTGCATGGCACGTCCCTCAAGGACTTCAACTCGGCCTTCAAGCTGGTATGGGGGCCGACCTTGCGCGGGCTGGGGCTGGAAGCCAAGGGCATGAACTATTCCACCGAAGTCACCTCGCGCCTGCTGGAACGCCGCATCGTGCCGGTGGAGGTCGCGATCACGCACCGTCCGCGCACCACCGGGGTCAGCAGCATGAAGATGGTGCGCGGCGCGATCCACCGCCTGCTGTTCGTGAAATACATTGCCCTGCGCCAGCTCTTGCTGAAGCTGGGCATTCTCACCCGGCCTCTCCCATGAGGATTGGGGCATGACCCGCATCGTTTTATTTTGCGGCGGCCGCGGCAGCGCCACCATCATCCGCGCCCTGCTGCGTCAAAGCGATGTCGAACTGACCTTGCTGGTCAACGCCTATGACGATGGCCTGTCGACCGGCGCCTTGCGCAACTTCATTCCCGGCATGCTGGGACCGTCGGATTTCCGCAAGAACCTGTCCTACCTGTTTGGCAATTATTCCCATGCGCAGTATGCCCTTAAAAGCCTGATGGAATATCGCCTGGCGGGCGGCGTCGATGAGATCGAAAAGCTGGCCCGCTTCACCAGCACGGGCAATGCCGTGACCCTGGACGAACCGGTTCGGGGATGGTTCGCGCAATTGCCGCCGCCGACCTCCCAGCAGTTACGCACCCTGCTGGCACGGTTCTTCGCCCTGGCAGCCGGCACAAGCTTCGATTACCGCGACTGTTCGCTGGGCAATCTGGTGTTCGCGGGCGCCTATCTGGAGCATGGCAGCGATTTCAATGCCGCTGCCAGGGCCGTGGCAGACCTGGTCGGCACCCGCGCGCGCCTCCTGAATGTGGGCGAACAGCAGAACCGCATTCTGGTGGGCCTCAAGCATGACGGCACCTTGCTGGCCTCGGAAGCCGAGATCGTCGGGCCGCAATCAGCCGTGCTCATCACCGATCTGTATCTGCTGGCCCAGCCTTTGACACCGGACGATGTGCAGGCCCTTGCCGGGATGGACGCAGCCGCCAAGCGCGCCTTTCTGTCGGCACGCGATTCCGTGCCGGCCTTGTCGACCTTCGCCTCGGCCGCCATCGCCTCGGCCGACATCATTCTGTACGGCCCCGGCACCCAGCATTCCTCGTTGCTGCCCAGCTACCGCATCGCCGCCGCCGCACTCGCCGCCTCACCTGCGGCGGTGAAGGCGCTGGTGATGAATTTGGACAGCGATCATGACATTCAGGGGTTGACGGCGCGCGATATCCTGGATGCGGCGCGGCGCTACGGCGCCAATGTCAGCCATGTTTTGTTGAACGACGCGCCAGACCGCCTGCCCTCCGGTGATCTGGACGTGCCGGTGCTTCGGGACACTTTCGCCAATCCGGCGCGTCCCGCCGTCCATAACGGCACTGCCGTGGCCGATGCCGTGCTGGGTCTCACCACGCGCCGCGCCACGCCGTCGGTGGAGATTTTCGCCGACATCCACAACCGCTCGGTCGCCAGCGAGGAGCTGGTGGAGGAATTCCTGGAGACGGACTGGAGCGGGGTCGCGCCGCACCTCACCCTCAACCGGGTGGCGCAGCCAGATGCGGCCGTCGGGATCAGCGATTTCGACGGGCTCTTTCCCGACATCGCCTATTACCGCAACTGGCTGGTCAATGGCGATTCCGATTACCTTGTGCTGATGACCGGCGACGGCGCCTATCGCTTCGCTGATGTCCGCGCCATCATCGCGCTGCTGGAACAGCAGCAATCGCTGGGCGGGGTATTCGGTTCCCGCACCCAGAGCCGGCGGCAATTCATCACATCGGTGCGCGCCGCTTATGGCGAGAACCGTTTGCTTTACTGGCTGGGCAAGGTGGCAGCGTTCTTCCTTAGCACCCTGTTCTACCTGCGCACCGGCATCATCGTCTCCGATCCCCTGACCGGCCTGCGCGTGTTCCGCCGCCGCTCCGTGACGGGCCTGCCTGAGATCAAGGGCGATGCGCCGTTGGCGCTGGTGCGCCAGCTGATCGCCCAAGGCGTCGAAGTTGCCGAACTGCCTGTGCTGTACCGCACCTTCTCCGGCTTTACCGATCCCAAATGGCGGATGCGGCGCGGCCTGCGCAATCTTGCCAGCCTGCTCACATGAGCCTCCTGGCATGAAAGTCTGCGCCGTCATTCCCGCCGCCGGGCGCGGCACGCGGCTGGCCACGGGCGGGCCCAAAATTCTCACGCCCCTGACGGCGAACGACACGATCTGGTCCATCCTGCGGGACAAGCTGGCGCCGCTGGTGGATCATATTCATCTGGTGCTGTCACCGGAGGGCGCGGTCGCCTTTCCTCCCCTGCCCGCCAACGTCTCCACCAGCATCCAGCCCGCACCCACCGGCATGGGCGACGCCATCTTTCGCGGCCATGACGTCTGGTCGAAATATGATGCGGTGCTGGTGGTGTGGGGCGATCAGGTCTTCGTTTCCACCGATACACTGACACGCGCACTGGCGGCGCTGCCCGCGCCGGATCGTCATGCCGTGCTGCCCGTCACCCGGATGGCCACACCTTATGTCGAATATGTCTTTGATGGTCCGCGCCTCACCAAAGTGCTGCAGACCCGCGAAGGCGATGTCACCACCCCGAACGGCTATTCCGATGTCGGCGCCTTCCTGCTGGGCACCGGCGGGTTGAAGACCCAATGGGATGCCTATCTGGCACAGGCACCGCGCGGCGCGGCTACCTCCGAGATCAATTTCCTCCCCTTCCTGCCTTTCCTGTCGGCCAAGGGCTGGACCGTCACGCCGGTCGAGGTCGCCGACGCCACCGAGGCGCGCGGCATCAACACAAAAGACGATCTGAACTTCTTCCAAAGCCTGTATAAGACTTTGTATTAGTGGGGCCCATGAAGAAAATCCTGATCACCGGCGGCGCGGGCTTTATCGGCAGCCATCTTTGCGAGGGCCTGCTGGCGCGCGGCTACCAGGTTCGCGTGCTGGACAGCCTGATCTATGGCAAGCGCGAATGGATCCCCGCGGCGTGCGAGTTCATGGAAGGCGATATCCGCGACATGGGCACCTGCGCCAAAGCCGCCGCCGGCATGGACGGGGTGCTGCATTGCGCCGCCATGTCCCGCTCCGGCCCGTCACAGGAACAGATCGATGTCTGCACGGGGTCGAACATCACCGGCACCCAGAACATGCTGCTGGCGGCGCGCGATGCCGGGGTGAAGCGCTTCATCTATAGCGGCTCCTCCACCTATTACGGCAACCGCCTGCCGCCGCATCGCGAAGATGATCCTGCCGACATCCTCAACATCTATGGCCTGACCAAGCGGGTGGGCGAGCAATACGCCTTGCTGTTCGACCAGGATTTCAACCTGCCTTCGCTGGTGCTGCGCTATTTCAACGTCTATGGCCCGCGCCAGCCGGAAACCGGCGCCTATGCCCTGGTGCTGGGCATTTTCCTGCGCCGCGCTGCGGACGGACAGGTGCTGGAGATCCATGGCGACGGCAGCCAGCGGCGCGACTTCGTGCACGTACGCGACGTGGCGGCGGCGAACATCGCCGCGTTGGAAAGCACTGTGCGCGGTACGGTGTTCAATGTCGGCAGCGGCACATCGCTCTCGGTCAAGGAACTGGCCGACATGATTTCGCCCAACCAAATCCATACGCCCGGCCGCAAGGGCGACTCCCTGGCAACCTTGGCGGATATTTCCAAAATCAAGGCCGCGTTGGACTGGTCGCCGAAAGTCTCGTTCGCCGAAGGACTCAGGGAGCTTCTTTAAGTCGTCTTCTCGGCCAGCTCTTCTTCCGTCTCGCCCTTGGCCAGCAGCACGATGGTGACCAGGATCAGCGCGCTTCCCAGCCAATCCATCGGACCGAACGACACACCAAGCCACCATACCGCCAGCACTGTCGCCGACAGCGGCTCGGCACAGGTGAGCAGGATGGTCTTTTGCGCCCCGATCAGCCGCAGCGCCTTGTTGAACAGGTAGAAGGCCGCCAGGGTCCCCATCACCAGGATGAAGGCAAAAAACACGCCGGCGGTCGCGTCCCATTGGCCTTCGACCTTCCAGGGTGCATGAAACAGCGACAGCTCCACGCCACCGATCACCATGCCCCAGCCCGCCACCAGCGCCGCGCCATGCTTCTTGAGAATGTTCGATGGCTGGATGGAGTTGAACGCCGCCGCCGCCGCACTGGCCAATCCCCAGAACAGCGCCAGCGCCGAGATGGACAGCGCCCCGAGCTTGCCATGGGTGACCAGGAAGAAGGTCCCCAGCATGGCCAGCCCGATGGCCGCCATCTCCCGCCCGCCCGGACGCTTGCGCCCGGCCAGCGCCAGCCACAGCGCCACCATGGCGGGGGCGGTGAATTGCAGGATGGTGGCGGTGGCGGTGTTGGAGGCGTTGATCGCCGCCATATAGGTGTATTGCACCGGCATCATGCCCAGCAGGCCGAACAGGACCAGCGGCATGGCATCGGTGCGCCACACATCGAAGATGCGTTTGCCCCCGATGGCGGAAATCAGCAGCAGCGCCGGACCGGAGAACAGCAACCGCATGGTCACCAGCCAGTCGATATTGACGCCGCGATGCTGGAAGAGGAATTGCGCGAAAGTGCCGCCCACCCCGAACAGGATGGACGCCAGTATGGCCGCCGCGAATCCGAAACCCCTCACCCCGTCAGATTGGCCTATTAGCCCGGCTTGCGGAAGCGCAAGGTCATGCGGTCGCTTTCACCAATGGCGTCATACTTGGCCCGGTCAAATCCGGCCGGACTGGGCTTGCCCGGGCCATCGCTGCTCAGGCGCGACGGCGGCAAAGTCCAGACGCCGAACGGATGATCCTTGGTGTCCTTGGGATTGGCGTTGATCTCGGATTTCGCTTCCAGCTTGAAGCCCGCCTTGGTGGCCAGGTCGACGACATGCTTGGTGGAGACATAGCCGCTCTTGGCATTGTCCGTCTCAGGCTTGGGGTCGGCGCGATGCTCTTCCACCGCCAGGATGCCGCCCGGCTTCAGCACAGCGTAGAAATCCTTCATCGCCTTGTCGGCGGTGCCGGTCTCCCATATCCAGTTGTGGATGTTGCGCGCCGTGATCACGATATCGGCGCTTCCCGGCGCCGCCAGCGGGCCGGAGTCCTTGCTGAAAACCGTGTAGTGAATGTCGCCATAGACGGCCTTATCGGCGAACTTGGCCGGTAACTTCGCGTCGGGTTTGCCCATGGCCACGAAATACTTGCCGCCGGTCGCCTTTGCATAGGACGCCAGGATTTCGGACCAGTAGCCGCCGCCGGGCGAAATCTCCACCACCGTCTGGCCGGGCTTCAGGCCCCAAAATTCCAGGCTGGCCTGGGGATGGCGCGCGCCATCGCGTGACGAATTCTCAGTTGCGCGGCTGGATGCAGCAATGGCGGCGGTGAGTTTGGCATCGGCGGCAACGGCCGGCAGCGCCAGGACGACCAAAGCCGTGGCGATAAGCATGGTACGCACTGTCATGCGATCCTCCCCTGGTTGTTTTGCGCAACCTGACGGAGGTTGTGCGGCTATTTTATGTCTTTGGACGACAGGCCCGCGAAATGCAGGAACTTCGGCTTGGCGTCCGCCACGCCCTTGTCGCCCGGCGTCTCATACTGGCGGTATTCCGGCATCCGGTCGAGGCGGACGAAGCGATAGCCTTCCTCGATCAGGGCGGGCACCACCTGGCGCACTAGGGCGGCCGACTGCACATGGATGCAATGCATCAGCACCACGCCGCCATCCTTGCGGCGGATCTCGCGGCTGTAACCCTTGGCGCAGGTGCGCGCTTCCCAGCCCTTGTGCCAGCAGTTCCAGTCCGCCGCGCTCATCACATAACCGTCGCGCGACATGGTGATGTCGCCGCCCACGTCCCAATAGATCGGCCCGACATAGCGGCGCAGTTCGGGATCGGAATTCAGGATGTCGGCATGGGCGAATTTCCAGGCGCCATAGGGCGCGCGGAAATAAAACTTGTCTCCCTTGGCCATCAAGGGCGCGATCTGTTCATGCACGTCGCGCAACTGGTTCAGAAGCCGCTCGGGATCGGCGTCATAGCTGCCGCCGAGATAGGCGTGGGTACCACTGTGATTGGCCAGCAGATGGCCTTCGCGGGCGATGCGCGCCAGTACATCGGGATGGCGATGGGCCTGGTTGCCGACGATGAAGAAGGTGGCCTTGACGTTCATCGCCTTTAGCGCGTCCAGCACTTCGTTGGTGTGGGCGTTGGGACCGTCATCAAAGGTCAGGGCGATGGTGTGGGCGTTTCGCAGCCCCGAATGAAAGATGGTGTGTTCCTGGAACAGGGCCAGCTGGGTATCGGGGCGGGGCTTGAGGCTATCGGCCGCCAGAGGCGCGGCTGCCGACAAAGTCAGCAACACGCCCAACGCCAACGCAAACTTGCGCATGATCTTCTAGCCCACGACAGAATAACCGCATTTAATTTACCAGCAGGCCCGTTTGGGGCAAGGCGGCGCTGGCGCTCCCATGGCACCATCCCCTAGATTTTCATGCAGATTTTGCAGTTTCGGGGCGGGCATGGCGATTTCACGACGGACGGTCATGGTTAATGGGCTGGCGCTGGCGGCCTCGCCTGTGTTGGCCAAATCGAGCCCTTCCCTGCACCAGCGCCTGATCTGCCTGGACACCCATCTCGACACCCCGGCCAGCCTGGCCCGGCCCGGTTGGGACATCATGAAGCGCCATACCCAGCCCGATGATTTCACCCAGGTGGATTATCCGCGCATGGTGGAAGGCGGGCTGGATGGCGGCTTCTTCGCCATCTACACGCCGCAAGGTCCGCTGACCCCCGAAGGCATGATGGCGGCGCGCGATGCCGCCCTGCTGCGGGCGGCGGAAATCCGCGAACTGGCGGCGGCGCATCCGGGGCAGTTCGAACTGGCCTTTGTCGCCGAAGACGCCGCCCGCATCGCCGCCTCGGGCAAGCGCATCGTCTATCAGAGCATCGAGAACAGTTACCCCCTGGGCGATGACATCACCCTGCTGCGCAGTTTCTACAAGTTGGGGGTGCGGATGGTGGGCTTCATCCATTTCAAGAACAACCAGTTCGGCGATAGCGCCACCGACAAGCCGCAATGGAACGGCTTGTCGCCCAAGGGCCGCGAGCTGGCGACGCTGGCGATGGATCTGGGGATGGTGATGGACGCCAGCCACAGCGCCGATACCGTGTTCGACCAGATGATGGACATGGCCCGCTCGCCCATCATCCTGTCGCATTCGGGCTGCCGCGCGGTGTTCAATCATCCCCGCAATATCGACGATGCCCGCATCAAGCGGCTGGCGGCGGCCGGCGGCACCATCCAGATCAACAGCTACAACGCCTATCTGATCGACGCGCCCCGCGATCCGGAACGCGACAAGGCCCGCGGCGCGCTGTACGAAAAGCTGGAAAATCTTTCCGACATGACCCCGGCCCATGCCGCCGCCGCGGTGCGCGAAGTCGCCGCCGGCATGAAAGCGATCAACGCCAAATATCCGGTGCCGCGCGCGACCTTCGAAACCTTCATGAGCCATGTCACCCATGCCTTGGACCTGGTCGGACCCGAGCATGTCGGCGTCGGCGCCGACTGGGACGGCGGCGGCGGTGTTATCGGCTTCGAGGATGCGGCCGCCCTGCCCAAGATCACCGAGCGGCTGGTGAAGCTGGGCTATACCGAGACGCAGCTGGCCGGCTTCTGGGGCGCCAACGCGTTACGGGTGTTGAAAGCCGCACACGACGCCCGCAAAGCCTAGATGTCAGCGTAGCAGCGCACTTCCTGGTCCGCGCCCGGCGTGGTCAGCGCGCCGTCGCGCGCCGGACCGACATTCTTGGCATAGCGCGCCAGCGCGCCGGTCTTGAAACCGGCCGGCTTGGGCTTGAACGCCTTCTTGCGCTCCGCCAATTCGGCCTGCGACAACTCCACGTCCATGGTGCCCTTCTCGGCATCGATCACGATGATGTCGCCATCCTTGATCAGGCCGATGGGGCCCATGTCGGCGGCTTCGGGGCCGACATGGCCGACGCACAATCCGCGCGTGGCGCCCGAAAAGCGTCCATCGGTAACCAGCGCGATATTCTCCACGCCTTGGCCATACAGCGCCGCGGTGGTCGACAGCATCTCGCGCATGCCGGGGCCGCCCTTGGGACCTTCCCAGCGGATCACCAGCACATCGCCCTCGCTGTACTGGCGGTTTTCGACCGCTGCGAAGCAATCTTCCTCGCAGTCAAACACTCGCGCCGGGCCGCGATGCTTGACGTGCTTGAGGCCCGCGATCTTGACGATGGCGCCTTCGGGCGCCAGCGAGCCCTTCAAGCCGACCACGCCCCCGGTGGGAGCAAGCGCGTTCTTGACCTCGACCATCACCTTCTGGTCGGGATTGAACTTCACGTCTTTCAGGTTCTCGGCCACCGTCTTGCCGGTGACGGTCATGCAGTCGCCATGCAGCAGGCCGGCATCCAGCAGGATGCGCATCAGCATCGGCACGCCGCCGGCTTCCCACATGTCCTTGGCGACATACTTGCCGCCCGGCTTGAGCGAAGCCAGGTACGGCGTTTTCTTGAAGATTTCCGCCACGTCGAACAGGTCGAACTTGATGCCCGCCTCGTTCGCCATCGCCGGCAGGTGCAGGCCCGCATTGGTCGAACCGCCGGTGGCGGCCACCACCATGGCGGCATTCTCGAACGCCTTGCGGGTGCAGATGTCGCGCGGGCGCAGGT
>Ga0118677_10011353_pt1 | contig 13370 bp, 11 predicted proteins | sample AliMusrvi5mmetaG_FD_86154 | JGI IMG/M metagenome (GOLD analysis project Ga0118677, IMG submission 86154)
GGAAGAAGAGGCCCACGCAAAGCCGCAAGGACGCAAAGAAAATCAGTGAACCTGCGGAATCCCAGATCTTGTCGGTTTGAGGTCGAAGACCTCGCTAGACGATAGCGAAGAACACACGGCAACGGGTTCGCGTTTGCTCTTCGCGCGCGGATACAGTGTGTTCAACGCTTCGCAGGTGAGCGGATACACCCCGCGCGTGGAGTCTGAAGAGACTATGCCTGAGAGAATCGAACGTGCCGATAATTTCTTTGCTTCCATTGGCGCAATGGTTCGCCATGGCGGCAATCGGGCATACTACAGTCCCTCTGAAGATTACGTCCAGATGCCCCCATTTGCAGCATTCAAGGACAATGTTTCCTACTACTCAACCCTTGCCCATGAACACACACACTGGACATCGCGCGAAGGCCGTTGCGCGCGCGAACTGGGCAAGCGCTTCGGCGATAACGCCTATGCTGCTGAGGAGTTGATAGCCGAACTTGGGGCGGCCTTTACCTGTGCGCACCTGGGCCTGAGTTCAGAACCGCGTGAAGATCATGCCGCCTACATTCAATCGTGGCTGAAGGTGCTAAAGGCCGATAAGCGGGCAATCTTCACGGCATCGTCAAAGGCGCAGCAGGCCTGTGATTGGCTGGTGCAACGTGCCGAATCACATAAGGCGGTAGCAGCATGATTCCAACTGTTGAGGTTATCGGTCCCATTCCCGATACAACGCGAGTGGAGTCTATAGCAAGGGGGGCGGGCATAGTCCCCCCCTCTTTTGACAAAGCGCTCGAATTCTCCCGCCAATCAAAGGCTGAGAATACCCTGCGCGGCTATAGGGCGGACTGGGCCGGGTTCTGTGCATGGTGCCAAAGAAATGGCCTGTGCCCGTTGCCTGCGTCGCCTGAAGCCGTTGCATCCTACATTGCCGAATCTGCATCTGACCACAAGGTAGGCACGCTACAGCGTCGTCTGAATGCCATTGCCGAAGCCCATAAGGCCATGGGGCGGGAATCCCCCACCACAGCGGGCATTGTGCGAAATACCCTTAAGGGCATCAAGCGGACTATGGCCACGGCCCCTGCACAGAAGGCCCCTACGCTGATTGCCGACATCCGCGCCATGGTTGGCGCCGTTGATGCCGGGCTGATCGGCCTGAGGGATAGCGCGCTAATCCTGCTTGGCTTCGCTGGCGCGTTCAGGCGGGCTGAGATGGCCGGGTTGGACCTGTCAGACCTTGCCTTCACACGCGACGGCTTGACAGTGACGTTGCGTCGCAGCAAGACCGATCAAGATGGGCAGGGCAGAAATATTGGCATCCCCTACGGATCAAACCCTGATACGTGCCCAGTGCGCAGCGTGCAGGCATGGATTGAACAGGCGGGCCTGACCGATGGGCCGTTGTTCCGCTCGATCAATCGGCATGGGCAGGTTCAGCCGGGCAAGCTATCCGGCAATGACGTGGCGAGGATTGTGAAGAAGCTTGTGGCGCGCGCGGGGCTGGATCCTGCCAAGTACGCCGGGCATTCCTTGCGGGCCGGGCATGCCACAAGCGCGGCGATTGCTGGTGCCTCTGAACGGTCCATCATGAACCAGACCGGGCATAGGTCCGTTCAGATGGTCAGGCGCTACATCCGAGATAGCAATCTGTTCAGGGAGAACAGCGCAGGGCGGCTGGGCTTGTAACTGGCGGTTGAGACAATTGGCCCCGAGCGTCAGAAGAAGTGAAGATTGGTCTAGGGCCGTGCGCAAAAGAGAATTCCTAACTTCTCGCCAAGCACAAATGGGACGAAACCCGCTGCGCTTGACAGCAGGCAGATTAGCCTTGACCCCTGAATCTACTTCGCTTACACTGTATAAACGGACTTTGGGATCTTGTTGGCCCCTACAAGCCCGATACGTATCAACAAGGGGCGTATCCCAATGGAAATGGTAGGCGGACAGGTTCAGTGCGTCAGAAACGAACAAATTGTCTATGGAAAAGCTTTTATCAACGGCTTTCTCACGTCAATTCCCTATGGATATCCCGGAGCCTACTCATGGGTTGCTTTTCTAAGCGGTCATAGGCCGCCCACTGGGCGGTTTCTGTTTTCCGCCTTAACCGACTACCATGGCCACTTTCGGACCAGCTTGATTCCGCCGCCCGGTGGGCAGGCCGGGGTAAATGCGCCGATGCCATCCGGATTGCTTGCCGATTCCCATCCTGATATCCAAAGTGTGCAGCAGGAGTCCAGGCTAGCCGATGCCATCCCTTTGTACGTGCATTTGATGCTGAATCAGTATTATGGTTACAACGTCCAGCCGCAGAACCAACGTTTTTTGTGGCTCATGAACGTCAACCTGCACGCTGCGCCTGGATTTCAGAGGGTGGGCTGGAAGTGGGGCAGGGCAATCTCTGGTGATTTCTGGTTCAAACTTCCAGTGGTGTAGAGCTGTCGGTGCTCCCCATGGCGTCGAACTGGCGGCAATCCTCCACTTCTAACCTTGCACCCCAAGTCTGTCATATCTCCCATCTTTGTACTCCATTAAGAGCCACCTCAGAGCACAGGCCGGAAACTCAGTGATTCGCTGTCGCCTGAAATCGCTGCCAGTAACGGCCACTCCGCACCCCTGCTGACTGGTAGCCGTCGATTCAGGACCATTTTAGGACCACCATAAGCGTTCCCTACAGCTCCAAAAGTGCTTTTGAGTGCCACTCGTGCCTTTTGGTTTCTGTTATTTACGCGCGCCTAGCGAACTCATAACCCAAAGGTCGTAGGTTCAAATCCTACCCCCGCAACCAAGAAACTCCTTCCTGTTCAACAACTTCCAAGAAAAGCAGACATATCAAAAAACAGCTTGCTACCAAACTGTTCGAACTGCGGCTGATTTAAGGCCACTTGAGCCTTATCTCCGCCCTTCGAGCTTCCCGCCCAGACAAGGTCCTTGCTGAGCCGCAGATACGCGCCGGTACATTGATTTTCCTCATGTTATCGCCAATTGGACCTAACAGGATCTGTATATCTTCATAGCCGAAAGGTCGGCAGAAATGGGCTGACCTTTGGGTCCAGAACCCAAAGGTGCTCTCAATTAGGCATACCGAACTCCAAGGCGCTTTCAACTCCTGCGCCAATGGTCAATTTCTCCGCCGATCCGATGAGCGACAGAAATGTGCCCGGCAGAATTGGATGGCTGGATCGTTTTCGTCTTTGCTTGGTCTACTATGACAGCAAGGTGTACCTGGCACTTTCCGCTCAAGGGTGATTCCGGGTTTGGTGCTTCGACCGTCAGATCTGACCCATGCCTGCCTCCTGCGGCCTCAAATATACACCTCGCGTATCTTGCAGCCCACTGCTTCCATGACCTCAAGCTTGTTTGTGTCAATCACCTTGACCTCGGTCTCGTTACCCACAAAAGACGTAATTCGGATGTTTGTGAGTGGCGTCCGGAATTTCACGTAGTTAGGCCCGAACTTCCGTGACGCGCACCATTCCTCAAGTGCATAACCGGAATAGAGCGCGGATCGAATTGGATGGTCATCCGGTTCGAGGCCCGCTTCCCGGCAAAGGCCGCTGATAGTGAAGCTCCGGTCGTTCAAAAATCCCGTTTCGCACCTGACTAAGTTGCAGTGGACGGCGTTGAATGAGACAACGGAATCTATCAGGCTCTTTGCGTGAACGTTCATCAACCGCACGCATGCGTCTTCGGTGGCCAGTCTGTGGAACAGATACGTTTCCGTTTTCTGAATCCCCCTGTAAAGCACCACTTCGCCGCGATTAATTAATGGCTGGCTTTGGATATCGCCGATGTAATAGCTGCCGTGCTGAATCAGGATGAGACGTTCTTCCCCGCTACGGAACGATGGGACGTCCATGTGGCGGTAGGCTGCGAGCGGCGCGGTCACATCTGCAGATGGACTAACCCTTCCATTCGACTCATACAGAGAGTCATAGCTTCCATGCCGGGCCCTATTCCAGAATCGGAAAAGCATCGCTACTTCCAGGTTTTCTTTTGACGGAGAGCCGAACCAGTAGTGGCACCGTCTGTTTGTACCAGAGTTAAATATTCCAGGAATGATCCAAGATTACTGGAAAAAGTAGTCGCGTTCTGGGGGCGTCTTGGGCGAGTACGCCAGTTCCCCAGCCGCGGCGAGCCAAGGGACGACCTCAGAACCGGCTGCCAATGTGGAGGTCGAGAATCTCAAATCGCACCCGCCTTTACGGCAGCCTCCATCCTGTTGGAAAGGGCAGCTGCGGCGGCGGATTTGGGCGCCAGCTTCACAAGTATGCTCATCGCGGCGATCTCATTCTGGTATTCCTTCCAACGCGCCTTGAAGGTCCTGCGGTCTTTGGTGCACACCAGGGTTTGCGGCGAGCCCGCGCGTTCCGTCACATGGGTCATATCGAGATGGTGCGCATCAATTGTTCTGTGGAGGTGTTGGCGGCGCTCCTTCTTGACACGAAAACGATGAACTCGCTCGGCTGGATCGCGGGCAAATGCCTGTAGATCACTGCAATCGGCACAGGCGCAGGAAAGTTTCGCCTCCAGGCGCCAGTCCGGCGGAGGTTTGGGCGGGACCTCGCTGCGCATGAGCAGGAACTCAGCCGCGCTCGTCCATAGGTGCTGGACGTCACGGTCAACCGGCGGCGGCAAGGGCTGCTGTCCGGCCCAAATCCGTTCGATCGCTGGAACCACCAGCGTCACGGGATGGAAGACTTCCGGGCGCGAGCCGATCTTCTCCGCTGCGGCACCACACAGCGTCCCGTGTTTGAAATGCCGCAGCCCCGAAAACAGATTTTCGATGAATTCCGGCGCGAGTTGACCTGGTTTGGCGTCCGGCATTGGAATGCGGTCGAGTCCAGCGACGGCGGCTTCCGCGACCTGTCCAAACGAAGAGGAAATATCCGCACCAAGACTGAGCAGCAACTCCGCGCACTCGCACGGGTGATCCCGCATCCGAGCCTCTACCAAAGCAGACAAACAGGCGGCTGCCTGCGCATCTCCCAGCACGCTTATGGATCTAAGTAGGATCTCGTTTTCCGAGCCGTCATAGCTTGATGTTACTGCCTCGCGGATAAACCGCTCGAGCAGGGCCTTTGCGTTCAGCCCAGCGAGCGAGGCAATCATTGTTGTGCGGGCAGAGGATCCCGGCGGCGTAATGCCGATCGAGTAGCGGTCCCACTGCTGTGCATTGGCGGACCAGGCTCCCACAATGCGTTCCGCCACCGCGATTGCTTCAGGGCGGGCACCCTCGCCGCTCGCAGCCAGCCGCTCCAAATACGGCAGAGTGGCGACAACGCCAGCTCCCAGCAGAACGTCCGTCATGCGGTTGGCGGGCCAGACGACGAGCGCCGCTCGATGATAGGACCGCTCGTAGGTTGCGCCTTCGTTGCCGGTGGCCTCGGTCAAGCGCTTGTCGTCGGGAGGTTCTTCGTCGAGCGCACCCGCCGGGAGCAACTCGCCTTCCGTAAGCGGAATGCGGCCGAACTCCACGACGCGATCATCCGTGTCGCGCCACTCATCCAGATACTGCCAGGAGTCGTCGACAGTGACAGCCGTGAAGCTTGCGTCCTCGTCATCCTCGTCTTCGTCATATCGATACTCGAAATCGTAATCCTCCTCGGCGGCGCCAGTCTCTCCGATGTGGACGACCCCAAGATGAGCGACGCACTGCGCTTGGCGAGCGGCCTGCGCCAAGACTCGGGCTCTTGCCGCATCGGCGCCCTTCAGTGCCGAAAAAGAAAGCCCGGCCGGGCTGTAGTGGTGATCGAGAAGCCATGCGATTTTCGGTGGCGCATCCGGTGTACTCCAATACTTTTCCAGGATCGCTGCCGCCTGCGCAACGTTCGATCTGTAATCGGGTGCCTCCAGCACCCGTTTTCCGCTTTTTGCGGGCTGTTCAATGAGGTTGTAAACCAAACACACGCGGCTGCCATCCTCGACAGGCAGAACCTCATGTTCGCAATCGGCGTAAAACGCGGCGAAGCCGATCTCTGAGGGCTCGGTGGCGTTGGTATCGACAGTGACTTCGCGGTCCGCGTGACGGATAAGGAGTGCCCCGCCGCGATAGCTGGATGGTAGCGTCACAACCAAGGTGCCGAACATCCCGGCGATCTTTTCCGTATCCCGGTGTGCAAGAAAGAATCCTCCGCGGTCGTAGACAAGCAGCTTGTACAGTTCGGCGGAGACCTTTGCATCCTGGCAGCCGAGGCCCGCGGCAACTTTCGAGAGGACGTCCGCGAAGCTTGTTTCCCACGATTTTCCACTGATCTTGACGGCGCCGGGAGCGATCTGCCAGACGTTGCGCACGGAGGTGTCGACAATAGTGTCCTCGCCCCGGCCGTAGGGCGCCCGGCTGGCATGTTGCACCATTGCCTCGATCTGGGGGCGGGGTATCGGAAACGAAAGCGTGCCGGTGCCCTCCACTTCCACTCGTGGCATCGGTATCTCTACAACTCCGGCAATGAAAAAATCGCCCGGCTGTTTCACATCCGATAAGATGGCCTCGAGCGGCGTCAGTTCCAGGTTGTATTCGACTTCAATGTTTTTCATGGCGCTCCTCCACGCGGCGGCCAAAACAAGGCCATGTAGAGACAGCTTTAGCCTCTACCGATTCTATTAGACCTCAACTCGGTGCTGCCCTGTGGCACCCGATTTGTTGCCAACTCTCCCATTTGGAGACTTTATCGTTAAACCCCATAAACTGTCGTGCATTCTCCATTAAACCCCGAAACCTTGCTACACTAAGGGGCGGGACGGTTCTAATGCCCGATTTCTCCAAGATGCCCGAGGCTTTCGTTTCCAGTGCGGATTTGGCGACGGCCGTTTCGCGCGAAGTCCAGGCCGGACGCCTCAGGAAATTAGGGTCTAGGCTTTACACACGGGATCTAAAAGATCCGCCTGCGAAAATCGTTCAACGGAATCTTTGGCCGTTGGTGGCGGCTTATCTTCCCGGTGCCCTTATTGCCGATCGCACCGCACTCGAGAATCGGCCAGCGGCAGACGGTTCTGTCTTTCTCATTGCAGATCACAAACGGAACATTTCCTTGCCAGGACTGACGCTTCGCCCCCGCAAGGGACCACCACCCTTGGAGAGCGACAGGCCCTTTATCGGCGGACTGAGAATAGCCTCGCCTGCGCGAGCCTTTCTGGAAAACATGCGTTCATCGCGCGCACGGGAAAGCGTAGCCAGGACTCTGTCAAAACGCGAGATCGAAGAGCGGCTCGACGAACTACTGCGTCATGGCGGTGAGCCTGCAATTCAGCGGCTACGCGATGATGCTCGGGAGGTTTCTGCCCAGCTCATGCTGCCGGAGGAGTTTCAACGCCTCGATGCGCTGATTGGCACATTACTGGGAACGCGCGAAGCCGCCCTTGAATCAGCCGTTGCCATCGCGCGGGCGGCAGGAAAGCCATACGACCCACTGCGCCTGGACCTATTTCAGCGCCTATTCACGGAACTTGCGGGAACCGCGCCCGTAACTCGCCTGGCACGACCGGCAGACGGTCCGGCGCTTCCATTTTTTGAAGCCTATTTCTCAAACTTTATTGAGGGCACTGAGTTCGCCGTCGATGAGGCAGCGGACATTGTGTTCAATGGGTACATACCGGCCGCACGACCCGAGGATGCCCATGATGTGCTGGGCACATGGCGAATGGTCTCGGATCACAACGAAATGTCTCGCCTCCCTGGCAACTCCACCGAACTCATCGCTCTTTTGAAGGGCCGGCACGCTCGAATCATGGAAGGGCGCCCAGACAAGGGACCGGGACGCTTTAAGGCGGAACCAAACCGGGCTGGCTCAACCACCTTCGTAACACCAGAGTTGGTAGACGGAACGCTCGCTAAAGGTTTTGAGATGTACCGCGGGCTGACAAGCCCACTGCATCGTGCGATCTTCATGATGTTCCTGATTTCGGAGGTCCATCCGTTCGCCGATGGCAATGGTCGCGTGGCGCGCGTCATGATGAATGCTGAACTTGTCTCCGCAAGAGAGAACCGAATCATTGTGCCGACGGTCTATCGCAATAATTATCTGATGGCTTTGAAGGCGCTCTCGCAGAACGGCGTGACGGGTGCGCTGGTTCGCGTGATCGATTTCGCGCAGAAATACACGTCGGCAGTGGATTTTTCGGATTTGGATCGCGCCCGTTTTGTCCTTGACCGGACTCATGCATTCGCCGATCCTAATGAGGCGGATGCCGCAGGCATCCGTTTGGTGCTCCCCACGCCTGACGTCGTTGGAGATGTACCGTAAAATTGAATCCGAAGTTGATGGTCTGGTTCGCAGAAAGCGGACTTTTGATCCTCACGCCAAAAGAATGTACAAATAGGCATGGATCCAGTGCGTGCGCATCGAACATTAGAGAACGACTGCCTGTGGTGTGGGCTCCATTGCTTGGGCGCCGTAAGGGCATCAGCCAGCTCCCCCAAAGCGCAAAACGGAGGGATTGTCGCTGCTACCAAATCTGCTACCACTTCCTACAAAAACCAACCCAAAACAGGATGAACCAAGGGACAACAAGGAGAGTCATGTCATTGAAATATATGAAACAGCGTGAATGAAGCCAAAACAAGAATTGAACTCATAACCCAAAGGTCGTAGGTTCAAATCCTACCCCCGCAACCATCCGATACACGGCTTTCAGCCGCCCCCCAACGTCCTCCACAAATTACCCGGTTCTCATTCTGTCGCTTTGGCGGTTTCGACAAAGTGGAAGAGAACCCATCATCCATTGACACACCAGCAGTTCAGCGTCTAGACTGCATCTTATGAGATCAGCATCCATTACGGTGATGCTGGCATGTCTCCCCGTCGCAGCCATTGGCCAGTTTGTTCCCGAAAGCTTTCAAGTTCCCACCAAATTCACAGCGAAGACATATCAGGTTGTTCCGCTTGGGCCGGCTGTGGCCGAGCTCGATTACAAGGCTTACATGGGCTCGATTGAGCACATCCGGAAGAGCCAGGGCGGGAACTGGCCACGAGCAGGTCTGACCATGGCGGACCAGGCGAAGGACATGGCGGGCGAGAAGGGGCAGTGGGATGGGCGGAAGTCGTTCCCCTTTGCAGTTTTGACACTGGATGGGAGCAAGGAGTTGGGCTGCTTTTACCTGAGGCCGAGCGCGAAGGAAGGTTATGACGTGGCGGCTACGATGTGGGTGATCAAGGAAGAATTCGACCGGGGATTCGAGGATCAGCTGTTCGCGGACATGAAAGCGTGGGTGGCCAGGGCGTGGCCGTTTCAGAAAGTGGCGTGGGTGGGGCGGGAGATTCCACGTGACGAGTGGCGGAGGCTGCCCAACAAGCCGAAATAGCCGGATCGTCCCGGTTCACCCTCATTGCGCGACGACGGCGATACGCAGTGCGGAATCCGACCGCGGCAGATTTTCGGGCATTTCCGAGGGCGGAACAAGGGGCAGAATGCCGGTAGATATCAACCATAGTATAATTGAGATTCTTGAGCTTCCAAACTGTAAGGTGTTGTGATTTCAGAGCCGTTGTGCCCTGCCAAAAGGCGTTATGACACGATCCGGCTTCCCTGGTGCAATAGAAGAAACCCTCGATGCCGCCGTGGGCGATCTGGGCAAGGTCCGCCAAGGCAAGGGCGCTTTTCGTGAGTGACCCCATATGCTGAAGCAGGCCAAGATCTCTGTTTTGCGCATGGCTGAAGCAACGGGCATTTCACATCTGTTGGCAGCGAGCGCGTGGCGGCGGAATCGACTGCTGATCCTGAGCTATCACGGCGTCTCCGCCCACGATGAGCACGAGTGGGGAAATCTCTACATTTCACCGGAAACGCTGCGCCGACGCATGGAAGCCGTGAAGCAGGCGGGCTGCCATGTGCTTGGCTTATCGGACGCAGTGGAGCGGCTACAAAATGGCACGCTGCCGGACCGCGCCGTGGCCATCACCTTCGATGACGGTTTCCACGATTTTTACAGCGTCGCCTTCCCCATACTCGAATCGTTCGGCTTCCCGGTCACGCTGTACCTGACCACCTACTACGTGGAATTCAACCGCCCGATATTCGACCTGATGTGCTCCTACCTGCTGTGGAAGGCACGCCACAGGGAGCAACTGGAATGGCCGGAGGTATTTCCGGCTCCGGTTCCGCTTGATGACAATGGCCGCCAGCGCGCAACCATGGCGCTCAAAGAGTTTGCCCTGGAGCGCAAGCTCTCCGGACAGGAAAAAGACTCGCTGATGGCCCGGCTGGCCAGCCTACTGGATCTCAACTACGAAGCGCTGTGCCGCAAACGCATGATGCATCTGATCACGCCGCAAGAGGCCAGGGAACTCGCGGGACGGGGAGTCGATATCCAATACCACACCCACCGCCATCGGGTTTACCGCAGCCGAGAGCGGATGTTTGCGGAACTGCAGGATAACCTCCGCCGCATCGAAACCTATACTCCGCGCAAACCGAGTCACTTTTGCTACACGGGTGGTTTTTACCTGCCGGAGCATCCGGCCTACCTCAAAGAGTACGGCATTGTATCGGCCACTACCTGTGAACCGGGGCTTTGCACCGCGCAAACCGATCCACTGAAACTACCGCGGCTGGTGGATACCATGGGACTCACGGATCTGGAGTTCCGCGCCTGGCTTGAGGGTACGGCACAGCTGCTCCCCAAGCGCCGGCACGAAATGAGTGATGGCCAACTCATGGAAGATTGAAGATGGCGGCCGGCCATCCTATGGATCGGGTTTTGTCCCGCCGCTTGGCAGCGATTTTTCTCGAATCAAACGCGGCGCGATCCGCTTGACCGGCTGGCCTGTGAGTTCGATAGGTGGCGGAGTTTATGAACAGTTTCCCGGTGCATCTGGCGCTGTTCGCGGTAGCCGGATGCGTTGCGTACTAACTGGTGGAAGCGCCTGCGCTGCGGTTGCGTTCGCGCCAGGAGAAGAAGCTGCGGCGATACAGTCAGGAGACAAGGAGCTGAATGAGCTTCAGGCTGAGAGGGGTATGCCTTTCCAGCCTATTTACTGCATTCCCAATCGTACCAGCGTAAGAGGTCTCTTCGTTCCCACACCACCAGCCCTTCCACGGGCTTCCATTGCCCGCTCTCATACAGCTTACGTCTACGCCGGTCGCCGACTTGAAAGCCTATGTCGGGCGGGGCCGGACCGATGTTCGTCCATATGGCTCCAAATCTTTCACACTCTCCGTACCACTCCCTCAGCCACGCCAAATGAGGCGAGACGTCGCCCAACGTCCGATCCATGAACCAGGAAGCTGCCAGGAACCCCTTGATCGAGGGCTGCAGCTTCATCGACGCTGCAATCATCCGGAAGGTCTTTCTCTCTTCTGCTTCGGTGACAATGGGCAATTCGCGCCGGTAGGCCGTGTGCGTCACAAAAAACGGACGGCTTCCACCAGCCCGTAAATAGACGTAATTCAGAGTCCTGGGGAGGTCCCGCAAGGGAAGTTTCGGCAGCCAGGAGCGGGCGAATCCAGATAACTCCCAGTCAGACTGGCCGGCTGGAAAACGTTCCAGGAGCATGAACTTGCACATGACCCGGAATCCGTAATGCTGCGGGTTCAGGAGGAATTCCATCTCGCGGTCGGGGGCACAGACGTAGGCGAACTGTTCCAGCAGCCGCTCCTTAACTTCGTCTGCCACAGGCAAGTGCGGCACGAGTTGGAGACTCGCGATTCCGGCGTTTAACAGAACAAACCGTGGGAGTGCATGGCTGTCTTCGGCAATTCCCAGCTGTGCACAAGCGCCGGCCAGAGGTTCCCACCGCTCCAGCGGAATTCCGGTGTGCGCAGTGTGAACAACCAGATCCTTGATTTGATTGGCCTCCACGCCCACGGTGGCGGCGATTCCGCGGATTGCCTCAAATTCCGGCAGGGAAAGAACCTCCCGGCAACGGGCATCTATCTCCGCAATGCGGTCCTTCCAAGGGGTCTGCAAAAAGGGTTCCTCGCTTATGAGTTCCGCCGCATTAAACCCACCGGACGAGCGTAGCGCCCCAGGAATATCCAACGCCGAAACCCACCAGCATTACCAGATCTCCTTTGTTCAGCCTGCCTTCCGCGTAGGCGTGGTTAAGCGCGATCGGTATGGTGGAAGAAACGGTGTTACCGCAATGCCGCATTGCGATATAGAACTTGTCTTCCGGAAGCTTCAGTGCCATGCGGAGCGAATTCAACATGTAGCGGTTCGCCTGGTGGAAGATGAAGAGATCGATCTCTTCCTGAGCTTTGCCGGAACGCGCCAGGAGTTCGCGAAAGGCCTTGGGCACTGCCCCGAGTGTGAACTCGAAGATCTCGGCGCCATCCATAAACAGGTTATCCTTGCTGCGCGGGATTCCGTTCGAGTCTTCGACTTCCTCAGCGGTCCCGGCTGAGCGTGGGCAGCGCATGCCGCCTGAGGGGACAATCAGGTTGGTGGCCCCGCGGCCGTCAGTGCCCCATACGAACGGGCCGATCAGGGGCGCGTGGGTGTTGTCGTCAACCGCTTCGATCAGAGTCGCGGCGGCGGCATCGCCGAAGATGGTCCGGACGCTTCTGTCGCGCGGATTAATGAACTTGCTATAAGTCTCGGCAGTAAGCAGGAGCACCCGTTTTACCTGGCCCGTTTCGATCAGTCCCTTGGCGATTCCCAGTCCGTAGATGAAACCGGAGCAGCCCTGATTGAAGTCGAGGGCAAAAGAACTGGTTGGTAGCCCCAGGCGGTCTTGCAGCACACAAGCGGTTGCAGGCAGAAAATAGTCCGGGCTCTGCGTGCAGAGCAGGAGGCAGTCTATATCCGATGGCGCCACAATTCCCGACGAAAACAACTTTTGCGCGGCGGCGAAAGCGAGATCGGAAGAACACTCATCGGGTCCGGCGATATGACGCTCGCTGATTCCGGTCTTCTTGTCGATTTTCTCCACGGACCACTCGGGAAACTTCTCCGCCAGGTCAGCGGTTGTAACAACGGTGGTTGGGAGATAATACTCAGTTGCTTTAATGGCGGCTTGCATGAATACAATCCTCGCAAAAAATTACCATTAGGATGCCCTGTGGCATCCATCGGACGCTACAAGGTCAGCTTTGGGTTCCGCCAATGGCTGCGCCTGGCGGTCAATGCCGCGGGTTGCCGGCAAAATGATCCGGGCGTTCAACTGGCTGTGCGGGAGACGGGTTTCGCGGACAATACCAGAGGAGGCGCCCGTTGCCAGGATGGTGCGGCCGGTCAAATCAAATGAGTTGAGAATCATGCTCCGCGCCTTAGGATCGAGGCTCCCAAACGCAGTTTAGCATAGGCGGGGAGTTCTATCCACCAACCGCGAGCACTTGTCGCCGCAAAATGATAATGTCCTAATTGTGCAAAGTAGAAATGTCCTGTTGACCGGGTCAAGCTGTGGAGGTGCCAACAGGAACACTACTGATGACCCAACGAGACCGCGATCATCTGA
>Ga0118677_10011355_pt1 | contig 13366 bp, 8 predicted proteins | sample AliMusrvi5mmetaG_FD_86154 | JGI IMG/M metagenome (GOLD analysis project Ga0118677, IMG submission 86154)
GGGGCGAAGGTAAACGTGCAGATCACGTCAGCCTTGGGGTCCAGCTTCTTCGCCGCGCGTATCGCACAGCACGCTTCATCCAGCGCCGACATCGTTTCAATGCACAGTGCCTTCACGCCCGCCTTGTAAATCGCCGCGATCTGTTCGCTGTAAATCGCTTCCATCTGCGCCACCGATTGCAGATGGCACCGCTGGCGGACGACGCGCTGGCACCGGACGAACTGGATTTTGGCAATCTCGTGCATGCCGCACTCCAGGATTTTGCCCGCGACAGGAAACTCGCGCAGGAGACTGATCCGGAAAAGCTCGCCGCGCACCTGGCCGACCTGGTCCGCGGAACTTTTGCCGTCTATGGGCCGCGCCCTTCGCTGGCCGTGCAGGTTGCGCGCGAAAGCGCGGTTCAACGCCTGGGGCGCTTCGCCGAACGGCAGGCCGGATGGGCGCGCGAATGGGAAATCATCGCCTGCGAGGAGCGCTTCACACTGCGCCGCAACGGCCGCGAGATCGTCGCGCGCATCGACCGCATCGACCGGCATCGCCGCAACGGCCGGTTGCGGGTCATGGATTATAAGACTCTTGAGAAGCCCAAGACGCCCGAGGATATGCACCTCGGCCCCTGCCGTCCAGATGCGCAGGGATTCGCGCGGGTGGAACTCCCTGGTCCGCGCGGCCGCTTGCGGCGCAGGGCGTGGCAGGATCTCCAGCTTCCGCTCTACCGCGAGGCGCTGCACACCGCGGGGCGGTTCGACGTTACGAATCTCGAACTTGGCTACTGCGTATTGCCGCGAGCCGTCGGCGAGACCGATTTTCTGCCGTGGACCGACTACTCCGACGCGTTGCACGATTCCGCCCTAGTCTGCGCCGACGGCGTGCTAGCCGCCATTGCTGCCGGCGTTTTCTGGCCGCCACGCGACGTGCCGGCGGAATGGGATGACTTCGCCCCGCTTTTCGTGGGCCATCCGGAACAGTGTTTTGCGGCGCCTGGCGGCGAAATCAAACCGGGGGTGGCGCCATGATGCCCGCCTCCTTCCCCCATACCGCCATCTCCGCCTCCGCCGGCACGGGCAAGACCTATGCCCTGGCCCATCGCTACATTGCACTGGTGCAAGGCGGCGTGGCGCCGGACCGCATCTGCGCGCTGACCTTCTCCCGCAAGGCCGCGGGCGAAATCTTCGACGAAATCGTTCGCCACCTCTGCGCTGGCGCCGGCGACGCGCGCAAGGCCGCGGAATCCTCGCGGCGCATCGGCACGCCCCTGCAGCCAGCTGAGTTCATAGTCGTGCTCCGGCGCGTGACCGACCATTTGCACCGCCTGCACATCAGCACGATCGACAGTTTTGTGGTGGGTGTAGTGCGCGCCTTTCCGTTCGAGCTCGGACTCTCTCCTGAGTTTCGCATCGGCGAAAGCGAGGGGGCGGGCGGCGACGAAGTGCGGCGCACGCTCCTAGGCCGATTGTTCGATCCGGATGTCACTTCCGAGCCGGCCCGGCTGGCATTTCTCGAAGCTTTCAAGCTCGCCACGTTCGGTCAGGAACAGAAGGCGCTAGGCAAGACGCTGGAACAGTTCATCGCCGACCTCGCAGGCGTTCACCGCCGCATCCCCTCGCCAAACGCCTGGGGTATGCCGCAGACGATCTGGGGCAGCAGCCTCCCCTGGCAGGCGCGGCCAGCAGATGCACGCGATGGCTTGGCCGACACCCTGGGTCGCACCGCATGGGCCGATTCGTCCGCCGCCGGACAGCTCGCAGAGCTGGTCGCCTTTCTTCGCGCCTACGACGCCCGGCGCGAATGGTCCGCAGAGCTGGGATCCTCCACGCTCTTTAAGCGGCTGTGGCGGGCGGTGTCCGCACCGACCGGCGAGCCGTTCGTCGTGAAATTCGGCAAGGGAGCGCTGACGATTCCCGCAGCCGGCGCGGACGCCCTGCGCCGCCTGGTGGCGCATGCCATGTCCGTAGAGCTCGATCGTGCGCTGCGGCAGACGCAGGGCGTAGAGCGGCTGCTGGCGCAGTATGAAGCGATGTATGCCGAGCAGATGCACCGCTCCGGCCAGCTCGGGTTCGACGACCTCGCGCGCCTGGTGGCCGACGGCACGGGGTTTGCGCCGACCCGCACCGCCGGCACAGCCGAACGTCTTTTCATCGACTATCGCCTCGACGCCACGCTCGACCACTGGCTGCTCGACGAGTTTCAGGACACCAGTGATCTCCAGTGGCGCGTGCTGGGCAACCTGATCGACGAAGTCGTGCAGGACGACAGCCGCACGCGCAGCTTCTTTTACGTCGGCGACGTGAAGCAGGCCATTTACGGCTGGCGCGGCGGCAACCACCGCCTGTTCAACGACGTGCGGGAGCGGTACGGCGAAAACATCATCCTCGAAGAGACGCTGGACCGCTCCCACCGCTCGGCACCAGCGATCATCGAGACGGTCAATCGCATTTTCGGCCGCCTTTCCCCGGAGGACCGCCTGCCGGCACAGGCCCTAGCCGACTGGCAGAAGAACTGGCGCGATCACGAGACGGCCACTCCCGACAAACCCGGCTCGGTCGAACTACTCGAGGCTGACGCCCGCGACGATGAATCCGGGGCCGACGCCCGCTGCCGCGCGATCGCCGCGCGCCTGCGGGAGATCGAGCCGGTGCGGCGCGGCCTACAGGCCGCCGTGTTGCTGCGCACGAACGAGCAGGCCCGCCGCTGCGCCGACATCCTGCGCGCCGCCCTGCCCGACACGCCCGTGGCACTCGAAGGACGCGCGTCGCTGCTCGACAATCCGCTCGTGCCGCTGCTGCTGTCGCTCGTCCGCTTCGCCGCACACCCCGGCGACCGGCTCGCGTGGCGGCATCTGCAAATGAGCCCGCTGGGAATAAGAAGTCAGAAGTCAGAAGTCAGAAGTCAGAATCTGGAGCCTCAGCCGCTACTCCTCGGCGCCGATGCGCGAGAAGAGGACGCCATACGTTCCGCTCTTGCCCATTCCCTTCTGGACGCCATTCACCGCGACGGCTTCCAGCCCGTGCTGCGCGAATGGTGCGCCCGGCTGGAAACGGCGCAGCCGTTTGACGTCTTCACGCGTCTGCGTCGCGACGATTTACTCGACGCCGCCGCGGCGTTCGACGCCACCGGCGACCGCGACTGCGACCGCTTTACGCGTTTCATCGATTCCAAGGGGTTGGGTTTCGACCTGGTCTGCATCCCCTTCGATGACAACGCCAGGTCGTTCGACAACCCGGAGCGCGCCGATCTGCTCGAGGCACCGGGCCAACGCTGGGTTTTGAAGGCGCCGCGCACACTGGTCGTGGAGACCGACGCCGTCCTGCGTGATGCCGACGCGCGGCAGGTCGCCGATGCCGCCTTTGCCCGGCTTTGCGTCCTGTACGTGGCGCTCACCCGCGCCAAGCAGGGATTGATCCTCGTGGTGTCACCGCCGCCGCAGAAGAGCGCGGCCGTACGCGAAGATACATTGCTGCGAAGTCGGCTTATGATCGATATTCCGGGCGCTCCGCGCCTCTGCGCCTCTATGCGAGACACAGAGCGGGAGTTCCATCGCCTGCACATCTCCGGCGATCCCATGTGGTTCCACGCACATGCGCGGCAGATGGAGGAGTCGGTTGCGCCGGCCGGCCGGCCCGCTACGCTGCGTCCAGGCGCGCCGTGCCTGATGCGGATGGAGCCGTCCAAGCATGATCCGGGTGTGCGGCCCGCGGCTGCGTTCTTCCCGCGCGAAGCCGGCGATGTGCGCGTGTTCGGCTCCGCCATCCACCGGCTCTTCCAGCAGATCGAGTGGCTCGAGGAGTTCGACCTCGAGCGCGTCGTGCCGGCCTGGCGCGCCGCAGCGCCGGAACCGGCGGCCGTGCTGCGCGACGTGGAGCGGCAATTCCGCGACAGCCTGACGAAACCAGAGGTGCTCCAGGCCCTGCGCCGGCCGGCCGGCACGGTCGACCTCTGGCGCGAGAAGCCATTCGAACTGCTGCACGAAGGGAAACTGCTGGCCGGGCAGTTCGACCGCGTCGCGATCCATCGCAATCCGGCGGGCCAGGTTTTTCGCGCCGAACTGTTCGACTTCAAGAGCAATCGCGTCGAATCCGACGACGCGCTGCGCGCCGCTGCCCGGCGCCACCAGGAACAGATGGCGCTCTACACCGCTGCGCTGCGCCGCATCCTCGGCCCCGTGCCCGTCGTCGCCCGCCTCGTCTTTACACGCGCCGGGCGCGTGGTGGAAGTCTGATTCCGCGGCCGCCGAATGCCCTGCGCCCTCATCTTCCTTTGCGGATTCTGTGTCCATCTACACTGATCGCTCTTACCGCCCCTCGACTTTTCTCTTGTCGCGCCGCCTTGGGCAATGCTACATAGTTTCTATGCGTCGGCATCTGCACGTCGTGCTAATTTACAATGCCTGCCGAGGGGCGGCGCCGGAAATGCCGGAAGACAACGGCAGCACCGATGAACTGCGCAAGTTCGTGCGGCATCTGGCGCGCGTGATCCGCCGACTCGGACACCGCGTGACGCTGCTGCCACTGGCCAACGACCTGATGAAGTTCCAGCGCCGCCTCACGCGCCTGCGGCCGGATGTGGTCTTCAACCAGTACGACGACGTCGTGCACGGCGCGCTCTACGAGATGCGGGTGGCCGCGCTGGTGCGGATGATGGGGTTCCCCATGACCGGCTCCTCTGCGCTGGCGTTGGGGCTCTGCCGCTACAAGTACATGGCCATCAGCCTGCTGCAGGGCGCGGGGCTGCCGGTGCCGCCGGACAGCCGCATGATCGAGCGCATTGGCGACGTCGACCGTCACCACTGGAAGTTCCCGGCCATCGTGCACCCCGCGCAGGAGCACGCCGGCATCGGCCTGGGGCGCGAGTCGGTGGTGCACTCCGCACGGGCCATGCGCGATCAGGTGCGGACGATCCTGCGAGAGTACCGGCAAGCTGCATTGGTGCAGCGCTTCCTACCGGGACGCGAGTTCAACATCGGCCTGCTCGGAGGCCAGCGCGTCCGCGTATTGCCGTTCGCGGAGGTCAACTACACCAAGCTGCCGCCTGAGCTCCCGCCAATCATGTCGTACGCCGCCAAGTGGCTGACGAACTCCGTCGAGTTCAAGAAGACCTCCGTGATCTGCCCGTCGGCGGTCGAACCGAAGTTAGCGCGGCGCATCTCGCGCCTGGCCATCGACGCCTTCCGCGCCGTGGGCGGCTGGGGGTACGGTCGGGTGGACATCCGACTGGACGAGAATCAGCAGCCGCATGTGCTCGAGGTAAACTGCAACCCATGCGTTGAGGAAGGCGTGGCGCTGGCGCGCTCCGCACTCGCGGCCGGGATCAGCTATCCGCGCATGCTCCAGATGATTCTTGAGGCCGCCCTCGAACGCCCGCCGTTCGACGTCGACGTTCCTATGCTCCCCGCGCTGCGGTAGGACGGGTCATTCGTCCTTGGGGATCAATTGGTGTCGGAGGCGCTATCGGGATCGAAGCTGCCGGCTGTAAATATCTGGAATCTGCGATCTGCAAGCAGGAATCCCGCCTCTCTCGCCAGCCCCGAGCACGAGCACCCCCGCAGGGTTCGACAGCGCTCGGCATTCCAGAATTTAAGCGCAGCCTTCAGCCTATAGCCTCCTCTACGCCTTCAATCGCCGCGTGCGGCGATACCGGGTAGGGTGATATGCTGGTGGCTTCGCGAATTTGCACGGACAGCAGGTCGTGACACATTGCTTCTGCACACAAACGATACCCCATTTTGAAAAGGCAACCATGGATCGTGGGTTTTATCAGAAGCTGGCGGAAAGCGGATTGAGCATGCCGTTCGGCGCCGACCTCGTGCTGCACGGCGAGCCCGACCCTGCAGCAATCGTGCGTGACGGCGCGGCGCTGGGGCGTGTGGTGGAGAAAACAGCACGGCGCTTCCAGACTCCGCTGGCCATCCCGCTGATGGACCTGCAGCTCGAGAAGGCTGCGTTGCTGCGAGGCTTGGGCCTCCCGGAGGCATCGATCGCGACCTACCACTTCGAAGAGCCGCCTACAGACGCGCAGATGACAACACTCCGCCGCCGACTGGCAGAGCCTCTCACCCCGCAGCAACAGGCCCACGTGGACGCCGTGGCCTACATCGCCCGGCAGGCAAAGGATCTCGTGCCATGCGGCATGGTGATCGGGCCGTTCTCGCTGACGACCAAGCTGCTGAAGGACCCAATCACGCCGACTTACCTCGCCGGCATGGGCGTGACAGCGGCCGAGGATCCGGCCGTGGCCGCGCTAGAACGCGCGATGGAACTGGCCATGCTCGCGGTCGAGCGTTCGCTGCGGGCGCAATTGGCGATGGGCGCACGGCTGGTCTGTGTGGCCGAGCCAGCCGCCAACCGCGTTTATGTCTCGCCAAAGCAGATCGAGGAGGGCTCTGACATCTTCGAGCGCGTCGCCATGGCGAACCTGCGGCGCCTCAAGGCCGTCCTCGACGAGCACGGAGCCGATCTCTTCTTCCACTGCTGCGGCGAGTTGACAGACTACATGCTGGGAAAGTTCGGCGAACTGGATCCGGCCCTGATGAGCCTGGGCTGCTCGCGGTCGTTGTGGGATGTGGCGCGGGTGGTCCCCTCCTCGACCGTGCTCTTCGGCAATCTTCCCTCCAAGCAGTTCTACTCCGACAAAGTCCTCAGTGTTGAGGCCGTGGAGGCGCAGGCGGCGGAACTGCTTGCGCGCATGCGGGAGATCCGGCGGCCGTTCATTCTCGGCTCGGAGTGTGACGTGCTGCACGTGCCCGGCGCCGAGGCGACGATCGTGCGTAAGGTCGAAGCGTTTCTGGCCGCGGGGCGGAATTTTCCGCGCCGCGCTGGCCGGTAACAGCAAGACCGAACGCCGACTCAGGAAGCTGGCTGTCCTTTGACATGCGGCGTTTCTGGTTTGACATTCAATATTCTTCACGTTTTTTGCCGCCCGGCCGTTGACACCGACTCACCCGCAACGATATGGTGCGCGGCATCGGAGGTGTTACATGCGCTATCGTAAACTGGGTCGCGCAGGGATCAAGGTTTCCGAACTGGCGCTCGGCTCGTGGATTACGGGGGGCGGCAACTACCCGCCCGAGGTGTCGATCGCCACGCACCGCCGGGCATTCGAGCTCGGCATCAACACATTCGATACAGCTGACACCTACAATCGCGGTCAGGCGGAGCAGGTTGTGGGGCAGGCCCTGAAGGGATGGGTCCGTTCGAGCGTTGTGTTGGCCACCAAGTGCGCAGGCCAGGTGGGGGACGGGCCGAATGATGTCGGCCTCGGCCGCAAGCATATCCGCGAATCCTGCGATGGCTCGCTGCAGCGGCTGGGCACAAACTACATCGATCTCTACCAAGCACACCGCTTTGATGACCAGACGCCGCTGGAGGAAACCTGCCGCGCCTTCGACGACCTCGTCCGCGCAGGCAAGATCCTCTACTGGGGCGTTTCGAATTGGACCGGCGCGCAGATCGCCGGCGCCACGGGCATCTGCGGGGCCTGCGGCTACGATGCGCCGGTCAGCCTGCAACCGCGTTACAACCTGTTTCACCGCGACATCGAGGCGGATCAGTTACCCGTCTGCGAAAAACTGGGGCTTGGCGTACTCGCTTTTTCACCCCTCTGCCAGGGTGTGTTGACCGGAAAATACTGCGCCGGCATTCCCGCCGGATCCCGGGCCGCCACGCGCGAGGATTTTTGCGGACGGCAGCTTGTGCCGTACAACCAGCAAGCGGTGCAGGAACTCCTCGCGCTGGCCGGTTCCGCGGGGATGACGCTGGCGCAGCTGTCTCTGGCCTGGTTGCTGCGCACGGACGTCCTCAGCGCAGCAATCGTGGGCGCCAGCCGGGCCGAGCAGCTGGACGAGCTGGCGGCAGCATCCGGCAAGACTCTTTCCGCCGACCTGCTGGCGGAGATCCAGAAGGTTTTGGAGCGGCGGCGAGCGGCAGTTCTGGAGGATGACGCGCGCGCGCTGCGGGAGCCGGCAAAGATCTAACGGCTCCGCGCGCCACGTCTGTCATGAGCCGGCGAACAGGAGCACGGCCAGCATGCCGCCGGCTATGGCAGCAATCAGGAGATTTGCGCGCCGGCTGTGGTCGTTCCACACGCGGCGCCCGCGGAAAACGCGGCTGGAAAACGGCAGGAAGAGGGCGACATCCTGCCGGCCGCCGAATGTGAGCAGCAGGTGCATGATCAGTGCGGCGAGGACAGAAGCGCCGATCCAGACATTGACCGCCAGAACAGGAATGGCCACGCCGAGAAACATCAGGCTGTGTCCTGGTCCGGCAAACCGATTCAGGTCGCGGCTCTCCACGCGGCGCCCCGCGGCAGCCAGCCGCAGGTCAACCGGAACGTTCTCGACAAACAGCGGCACTTGATGGACCGGCGAGAAGGTCTCATCCGGCTCTTCGTCCGCATTTGCGCCGCCCGGGTTCACCCGCACGGGCCGACCGCCGGATTCCATCCCCACCAGAAGGCGGTGCAAACGGTCGCAATCAAGATAATAGGCGGCAAATCCCCCCTCCGCATCCGGCAGGGGGTTGAAACGCGCCACGCAGGGGCGTCCGCTAGCGCGCACCTGTTCCAACGCCAGCCGGATGCCCTGGGCCATGATGGCCGGGTCGGGTGTCTTCGGATCGGGCGTAACCACGACGTCCGGCCTCTGAAGCAGCCGGCGCCACCCGTCGACCAGATCGGGCAGCACGCCCGCCACGGCACCGGCGATCAACGCAGCCGGCCGGTTCGGTCCGGCCACCACGCCGGCCGTCGCCATGCCAACTAATATCTGGGTAAAGTACAGCATCCCGCAACCTCTCCCGGATACGAAAAGTAGCCAGATTGTACATGGAAACCGGCCCGGCGCAACCTGGAACGCAATGCGTCCATCCTTGACAAAATGGTGTCTGTTCGGCTACATTGACAGGCACTCTTTGCAGCGGATTCTCGCAGGAGTGGGGCAACCCACTCTTTTTTGTTGCTTGGCAAGTGAATGGGTTCGACGGAAGGCAAGGCGCGGCCATGAATAGCGAACTGATGACGGTCATCAATTACTTGGAGCGCGACCGCGGCGTCAACCGCGAGGTGATCATTCAAGCCATCGAATCGGCCCTGCTTTCCGCAGCGCGTAAGACCGTCGGCGTTTCCAATGATGTGAAGGTCGAAATTGACCGCAAAACCCTCCAGGTACGCGCGTTCGACACCCTGACCGCCACGGATGACGACACTGGCCCAGGCTTCATCTCCCTGCGCAGGGCCCGCGACCTGAAGTCCGCCGTCCAGCCGGGCGACAGCGTCACCATCGAGATTCCGCCCGAAAAACTTGGCCGCATCGCCGCCCAGACAGCCCGCCAGGTGATCCTCCAGAAGATCCGGCAGGCCGAGCGTGACCACGTCTTCGAAGAATACAAGGATCGCCTAGGCGACATCGTCAGCGGCACAGTCCGCCAGATCGCCCACCGTGACCTGATCGTAGACATCGGCAAGGCCGAGGCCATCATCCCCACCAAGGAACGCATTCCGATCGAGGAGTACAACGTCGGCGACCGCGTGCGCGCCTACATCCTGAAGGTGCAGAGCGGCTCAGCGGGCCCGGCGCTGGTTCTTTCCCGCGCCTGCCCCGAGTTTGTCAAGGCGCTCTTCCGACTGGAGGTCTCAGAGATCGCCGATGGCATCGTCGAGGTCATGGGCGTGGCGCGCGACCCCGGCTTCCGCAGCAAGATCGCCGTGCGCTCGAACGACGACAAGGTCGATCCGGTCGGCGCGTGCGTCGGCCTGCGGGGCACCCGCGTGAAGAACATTGTCCGGGAGCTCGCCGGCGAGAAAATCGACATTGTCCGCTGGAGCGACGACATCCGCCAGTACATCACGCAGGCGCTCTCCCCCGCCCGGCTCACGGAGATCGAGATCGACCCGAGCGAGTACAACACGGTCAACATCACGGTCGATCCCGACCAGCTCTCGCTCGCGATCGGCCGCCACGGCCAGAACGTCCGCCTCACGGCCAAGCTGACTGGCTGGCGCGTGAACATCAAGAAGCATGAAACCGAGACGTTTGAGGTGCAGGTCACGCACGCCATCGAACACCTGGCCGGCATCCCGGGCATCAGCCGCGAGGAAGCCGACACACTCGTCAAAAACGGCTTCCTCAACGCCGACGGCATCCTGGCCGCCGAGATTCCCTACATCCAGGAAGTCACCGGTTTCGACGAGGCCACCGCCAAGCGCATCTGGGACGCAGCGGCCGCGACCAACCCCGGAGAGGAAGGCGCATAAGTGATGAGAGTTTTCGAGCTAGCGCAGGCGCTTGCCACCACCAGCTCTGACGTGCTGCGACAGGCCGCGGAACTGGGCCTGGAGGCTCGTTCGCCGCTGGCGCGCCTAGACGACGACGAGGCGCAGCAACTGCGCGCGCGCCTCGGCAGCCGCACCCCGGAAGAAACCGGCCGCGAAGCGGAGGAGCGCCGCATCAAACTGAGCGCCAAGCGGGAAACCGACCGCCTGCGCCGCTCCACACAACTGAAGACAGAAAAAGAGTCGCTGCTGGCCAACCTGGCCCGCGCCCGGGAGATCGAGCGCCAGGTCAAAGGAATCCTCGTTGTTGCTGCCGAAGCGCCTGCACTAACCTCCGCGCCGACGGCGCCAGCCGGTCCGGTTGCCGTTGTGGCGCCCGCGCCAGTCTCCGCGCCTGTCGCCCCTGCCCAGGCAACCATCGCCACGCCTGCCGCCAAGCCGGCTGGCACGCCCACACATCCAGCCCCTGCTGCCCCAGCTACCGCCAAGCCACGTTTGGAGAAAGCCCGCCCCAAGGGACCTCGTCGCCCCGGATCCGAGGAGGAGATTGATCCCGATGAGGCGCTGGTGGCCGCCTTTGTGGGCCCCCAAGCGGCTCGTGCTTCTTCCCGCGGCGGCATCGAAAAAACCCGCTCCGGTAAAGATGCTGCTGATCAACTGCCCCGCGGCGCACGTCTGCCGCAACCACGCGGCGGCACAGCAGGTGGCCGTTTTGTCCTGGCCCAGCGCGCCGCGCCGGCCGCTGCCCCGGCGGCGTCTGCCGCCGCGCCGGCAGACGATAGCCATGTGCTCATCGTGCGCGGACCGGTGATGGTCAAGGAACTGGCTGAGATGCTCGGCCTGCGTCCCAACCGCCTGATCGCCGACCTGATGCAGCTCAATGTGCTGGCATCCATCAACCAGCGCGTCGAGCTCGATCTGGCCAACCGAATCGCCAGCAAGTACGGCTACACCGTCGAACTGGAGCGCGCCCGCCGGTCCACCGAGCGCAAGCCGGTCCTGCGCCGCGACGATGCCGACGACGCCATCCCCGATGACAAGTCAGAGGAATTGATCCCGCGGCCGCCGGTGGTCACCTTCCTCGGACACGTCGACCACGGCAAGACCTCGCTCATGGATCGCATCCGCAATGCCACCGTGGCGTCGGGTGAGGCCGGCGGCATCACGCAGCACATCGGCGCTTACACCGTCGACGTCAACGGCCGCAAAATCACCTTCCTCGACACCCCTGGTCACGCCGCCTTCTCCGCCATGCGTGCGCGTGGCGCCAGCCTCACCGACATTGCCGTCATCATCATCGCCGCGGACGACGGCATCATGCCGCAGACCAAGGAAGCCATCCGTCACGCCAAGCAGGCCGGCGTTCAGATGCTTATCGCGATCAACAAGTGCGACCTGCCGCAGGCCAAACCCGAACGCGTCAAGCAGCAGCTTCAGGGCGAGGGGCTCACCCCCGAGGATTGGGGCGGCGACGTGGTCTGCTGCGAGGTCAGCGCCGTCACCGGCAAGGGCGTGGACCACCTGCTCGAGATGATCCTCCTGCAAGCCGACGTGCTGGAACTCACTGCCAACTCCAGCCGCCGCGCCAATGGCTATGTCATCGAGGCCCAGCTCGAACAGGGACGCGGTCCGACCGCCAACCTGCTGATTACCGGCGGCACGCTCCATGTTGGCGACGTCTTGCTGTGCGGCGACTACTTCGGCCGTATCCGCGCGCTGATGGACGACCGTGGCCGCATGATCAAGTCCGCTACGCCTGCCACAGCGGTCAAGTGCATGGGGCTCTCCGGCATCCCCGAGGCCGGCTCGCCATTCCGCGTGATGCTCGACGAGAAGCGCGCTCGCGCCCTGGCAGAGACGTTTGCAAACGAGCGCCGCCAGTCCGGGCTGGCCAACACCAAGGTCACGTCACTCGACGCGCTGATGAGCCAGATCAAGGAACAGGGCCGCCTCGAACTCAACATCATCGTCAAGGCCGACACCCAGGGCTCGGTCGAGGCGATCGTCGACTCGCTCAAGGAGATCAAGAGTGAGAAGGTCGGCCTCACCATCATCAACAGCTCCATCGGCAACGTCACGGCCAACGACGTCCAGCGGGCCAACGCCGGAGGCGCCCTGCTCATCGGATTCCACATCGCCTGCGAGTCCGGCGTGCAGAGCCTCGCGCGCCACGACGGCGTGCGCGTCCAGACCTTCCGCATCATCTACGAGCTGATCGACTGCGTGAAGCAGGAGATGCTCGACCTGCTGGCGCCGGAGTACCGCGAGGTCGTCCGCGGCCATGCCATGCTCAAAACGGTCTTTGACCTCAGCCGCAAGGGGAAGATCGCCGGTTGCCAGGTGTCCGATGGCGTCGTCCGCACGGATTGCAAGACCCGGATCTACCGCCAGCGCCAGGTCATCTACACCGGCCGCATTGCGACGCTTCGTCACTTCCAGAGCGAGGTCGTCGAGGTCAAGGAACCGCAGGAATGCGGCATTCGCTTCGAGAACTTCGACGCCTTTGCCGAAGGCGATTACATCGAGTGCTACGTGCTCGAGGAACTGCCGAAGTCGCTCTAAGTCATTGGTCAGTAGCCGGAGTCCATTGGCCAGATGCAGTGGTCTCCTCTCCCTAGGTCTTGCTTCCACCATGCCAATTGATCGCCTCGAACGCGTCAACGCCCTCCTCCGCCGCGAACTGGCCGAGGCCTTCTTCAAGGTCTTCCAGTCCGACGGCCTTGATCTGGCCGCCGTCACCGTGGTGCGCGTGGAGGCTGCCCGCAACCTGCGCAACGCCACCGTCTACCTCTCCTTTCTGGGGCACCAGCATGAGCGCGGCACGATGCTCCGCACGATCGAGCGCAGGCGCGTCGAACTGCAGCACCTGATCAACAAGGACCTGACACTCAAGTACACTCCGCGCCTCCAGTTCCGCCTCGACCTTTCCGTGGAAAAGGGCGACCACGTGCTCGGTGTGCTGGCGCACCTCGACATCCCGCCGGAAGAGGACCAGACGTCAGAGGTCAGCGATCAGAGGTCAGCAGGCGACGCCGGAGACGCCAGAGACCCGGAACCTGCCACTTAACACCTAACACCTGCCACCGCTGCCATGCCCCAGAAC
>Ga0118677_10011358_pt1 | contig 13362 bp, 10 predicted proteins | sample AliMusrvi5mmetaG_FD_86154 | JGI IMG/M metagenome (GOLD analysis project Ga0118677, IMG submission 86154)
CCTTCGCCACGCCCAGGTACCGCTTGATCTCCTTCATCCGCTCCTGCCGCTTCAGGACGACCGCCAGGTTCTTCTGGGCGAGGCCCGTCCGCGGGTCGTCCGGCGCGCCGGCCCGGACCGCCGCGGCGTACCGGTCGACGTCCCGCTGCATCGTGCGGTCGTCCACCGAGCCGAGGTACGCCTCGTACCGGGCGCACGTGAGGGAGAGCTCGATGAAAGCATCCACCAGGCGGTCGGTCTTGAGAAGCTCGGTCCGGAGCAGGTCGCCCGTGAAGGACGGGTTCTGGGCGGCGAGGTTCCCGATCTCCTCGCGGCGCGACGAGAGGGCCTCCACTCGCGACCGCTCCGCCTCCCCGAGCGCCCGGATCCGGGCCTGCCGGCCGGCCTGGTCGCTCGCCTTCCGGGCCGCCTCGATCTTCGGGTCCCAGACGAGGCGGCGTAGGGCCGCGTTGTCCGGTCCGTGCAGGAGCCAGAGCCCCTCCAGGCCGAGGGCGACCACGGCCGGAATCGGATTGAGCGTGATCGCCGACGCGGCGAGGCCGCCGGCCAGGAGGGAGACGTTGTACGGGTTGGCGAAGGCCAGCTTCAGGTACGACGGCTGGCGGGCCTGCTCCCGGAGGCCGGCCCGCGCGGCCTGCGACAGCCCGCCGGGGAGCGACGCGTCGAGGACCTTCTCGACCGCCCCCTCGGTCCGCTTCTCCGTCGCCGGAGGGACGGGCGTCGCCGGCCTCGTCGTCTGGGGCACGGTCAGCCCTTCGCGCCCGCGGACGGAGGCGAGGCGTAGAGCAGGTCGAGGAGCTTCTTCTCGACGGCTCGGAACTCCGACGACGACTTCAGCGCGATGCTCCTCTCCTCGAACGCCGGGACCTCCACGCGGTGGAGGATCCGGGCGGGGCGGGCCGACAGCACGTAGACCGTGTCGGCGAGGTAGACCGCTTCCGACACGTCGTGCGTGACGAAGAGAATCGTGTTGTCCTCGCTCTTCGACACGTCGAGGAGCAGCCCCTGCATCCCCCACCGGGTCTGGGGGTCGAGGGCGCCGAACGGCTCGTCCATCAGGACGACGCGGGGCTGGTTCACCAGCGTGCGCGCGATGGCGACCCGCTGCTTCATCCCGCCCGAGAGGTCCTTCGGGTAGCGGTCGGCGAAGTCGTGGAGGCCGACCTGCTCGAGGACCTTCTCCGCCTTTCTCCGGCGCTCGGCCGCGTCGATTCCCTGGAGCTTCAGCCCGTACTCGACGTTCTGCCTGACCGTGAGCCAGGCGAAGGAGGTATAGGCCTGGAAGACCATGCCGCGGTCCCGGCCAACCCCGTCGACCGGCTTGCCGTCGATCTCGACCGACCCCTTCGTCGGCGGCAGGAGGCCGGCCACCGCCTTCAGGATCGTCGACTTCCCGCACCCCGACGGGCCGAGAAAGACGACGACCTCCCCGACGCCCGGCTTGTCGTGGATCTGGAGCGAGACGTCGCGGACGGCCTCCGTCCCGACGCCGTCGCTCCGGAGATAGGTGATGCAGAGGTCCTTCAGCTCGAGCTTGACCGGGGTCCCCTCGGCGCCGGGGCTCATCCCTCCACCTCCCGCCACCGGAAGAGGATCGAGGAGAGCGAGCGGATCACGAAGTCGGTGAAGAGGCCGATCCCCCCGATGACGAGGAGGCCCGCGAAGGACCACGACGCCTTCTGGTGCGTCCGAGCCAGCTCGACCATGTAGCCGAGCCCGTGCTCCGGGTTCACCGCCTCGGCCAGGATGACGTAGGTCCAGGAGATCGCGTTCATGACGCGGAACGAGTCGAAGATCTCCGGGGCGGCCGCCGGGAGGAGGACGGTCCGGACGACCTGCCCCCTCGTCGCGCCGAGCGTCAGCGCGGTCTGGACCAGCTCCTCGGGCACGGCCCGGATCGCCGTGACGACGACCGGGAGGAGGTAGACGAAGACGCCCAGGAAGAGGAAGGCGATCTTCTGCTTCTCGTAGATCCCGAACCAGAGGATCAGGAGCGGGATGAAGGCCGAGATCGGCATGTACCGCAGGGGGGACATCACCGGCTCGAACAGCCGGTTGACCGGCTCGAATGCCCCCATCAGGATCCCGAGCGGCAGAGCCAGGGCCGCCGCGAGGAGGAAGGAGAGGCCGATCCGGCGGGTCGAGATCAGGATGGCCGTCCCGAGGTCGTGCTGGACGAAGAGCTGAAGAGTCCCCTTCACCACCTCCGTCGGCGACGGGAGGAAATCGGGCGGCGCTAAACCTCCGTAGCTGGCCAGGCACCAGCCGCCGAGGACGACGGCCGGCGCGACGAATCCGAGGGCGACCGACGTCGCCCTCGGCAGAGGCGCCCGGAGCGCGAAGAGGTCAGTCCGCCGCAAGGACGACCTTGATGTCGGTCCGGCGGTTCAGCTGGCGCCCGGCTTCGGTCGTGTTGGGCGCGACCGGGTTCGCCTGGCCGTGGCCGATGGTCTGGAACCTCGCGGCCGGGATGTTCGGGAAGTTTTTCAGGACGTAGTTCTTCACCGCGAGGGCGCGCCGCTCGGAGAGGACCATGTTCGACTGCGCCTTGCCGACGGCGTCGGTGTTCCCCTCGATCCGGAGGTACGTGCTCCCGAAGGAGGTCATCGTCTCGCCGAGGGCGTCGAGGACGAAGTAGGAGCCCGGCATGATCTCGTCCGACCCGGGGGTGAAGTGGACCTGGATCTGCTTGTTGATGATCGCCCGGTCCTTGGTGGACGGGGCCTTGGCCGCGACCTTCGGCTCCTCGACCTTCTGCTCCTGGTAGGACGGGGCGAGGGCCGAGAGGAAGCGGGTATCGGCCCAGTCCTTTGCGTCGACCGGCTTCGAGACGAGCCCTTTCTTCCGCCAGATGACGAAGGCGGTCTCGAACAGGGTCTCGTAATGCGCCTTGCCGCCGGTGAGCCCGTAGAACTGGGCGTTGTCGGCAAAGGGGGTCAGCTTGAGGCCGGAGAGCATCCCGGAGACCGTCTCGTCGTCGAGCTTGAGCGCCTTCGCGACCAGGGCATAGGCCTGCGCCGGGTCGGTCTTGATCATCTCGATCCCGTCGAACCAGCCGTGGACGAAGTCACGGACAGTGTCCGGGGCCTTGTCGATCAGGTCCTGCCTCGCGCAGAGCGTGTCCGCGATGATGTTCGTGGCGGCCGTGGTCGAGACGAGGACGTGGGCCTCGTCGCCCCGCGCCGTGACGGCCGCGGAGAGGTCCGGCTCCCAGGTCACGGCGGCGTCGACCTGCTTGGCCTTGAACATGGCGGCCGCCGCCGGCGCGTCCTGCGTGAAGACGATCCCCTTCTCGACGGCCGCGCGGTCCTCCGGGCTGAGGCCGGACTGTGCCAGCAGGTAGAGGAGGAGGAAGTGCGACGGCGTGAACTGCGTGCAGGCGATCTTGTGGCCCTTGAGCTGCTCGACGGAGCTGATCGAGGCGAGCGAGACGATGCCGTCCCCGCCGCGCGACCAGTCCTGCATGATCACGGACTTCGCCTTCAGGCTCTGCTCGGCGAGGATCGACGCCTCCCGCGCCCAGTTGTCGACCGTGTTCCACATGATGTCCACGTCCCCCTTGCGGAACGCGGCCAGCTTCGACGACGGATCCTCGAGAAGGACGAACTTCACGTCGAGGCCGTACTTCGTCTTGTACCAGCTCTGGGCGTTCGGCTCCATGCCGCGGTTCGCGACGATCCCGGGCGCGTGCCCGGCCCACGTGTTGATCGCGACGACCAGCGGGCGTCCCAGCTTTCCGCCCCCGGAGAGCGCAGCGCCCGTCACCCCGGCTCCGCCCTTCCCCCGTTCCGGATCGGGCGGCGGGTTCTTCAGCGCCTCGAAGTCGTTCCCGGACTGGGCGGCCTTCGCGGCGGCCGCCGCGGGCGCCTTCTCGGCGCCGGCCCACTTCCGGATGTCGGACCCCTTCTTCTCCCAGACGACATACCCGACGACGCCGAGGATCACCACGGTGATGAAGAACTTGGCGAACGGAGTCAGTTTCACGTCACCCTCCCTTAGGACCGTTCCGGTTGTGGCGCCCGGCGCCCGACGGCGCCGGCACGCGGCGATTCCCGTTCCTGGTTGCCCGTCCCTACATGGTCTTCTGCGCTTGCGACGCCTGCTGCGCCGCACGCTTGGCCTTGATCTCGGCGAGCTGCTGCTTGGCCTGGACGTCCCCCGCCTTGTCCTTCAGGGAAGCGAGCCTCGCGTCGAGCGACGTCTCGGACAGCTCCTTCCCGAGGTTGGCGGCGGCGACCGTGGTCTTGATGTGCTCGCGGACGTTGTCGAGCGCCTTGACCTCGGCGTCCACCGAGAGGCCATCGAGCTGCCCCTGGATCTGGAGGCGCGCCTGGGCCGACTGCATCCGCGCCAGCATCACGTCGCGCTCCGCCTTCAGCTTCTTGATCTCGGCCTGCACCTGCAGGAGCGAGGACTTCGCCGACTCCGCGTCCTTGCTCGCGGTGTCCATGTCCCCCCTCATCTCGAGGACCTCCTGCTCCAGCCCGTTCTTCTTCTGGATCAGGATGACGGCGAGGTCGTCCTGGTTCGTCTCGACGGCGGCGCTCAGCTCGGCCTCGGTCTGGGCGAGGTCCCTCGTGGCCCTCTTCAGCCGCTCGTCGACGTCCTCCCGCCGCTTGATGATCGCGGCGGTGGCGTTCTTCAGCTTCGAGTACTTCTCGATCATCGAGTTGATCGCGTTCTCGTAGGCGATCTCGGGGTGCTCCTTCTCGACGTCCGAGATCCAGATCGAGAGGAACCCCTTCCACAGGTTCCCGAGGCGGGTGAAGAGTCCGACGTTGGCCATTTCAGTCCTTTCTTGGGGAGGGCGCGACTGCGGGCTCGACCAGTTTCGGCGACTCCCGCACGACGCGCGCCACGGCTTCCTGTCCGAAGAACTCGAGAACCTTCTGGACCTCGAGCTTCTTTCCGTTGCAGCTGGTCTGGACCGCCCCCTGCTCGGCGATCCGGCGCTCCAGGAGCGCCCGCACGTCGCGGATCTTCGCCTCGTAGTCGGCGATCAGCGTCTGCGATTCCTCCGCGACGCCCTTCGTCCTGGTCGCCTGCTCCTGCAGGTAGGCTTCCAGCGTCTGGATCTGGTGCGCGCCGGTCTCGATGATCTCGTCGATCGGGATCCCGAACGCCTTCAGGGACGCTTCCACGATCTTCTTCCGGGTGGCCGCGTCGGCGTCGGGCAGGTTCCCGAGGAGGCCGGCGGCCTTCGCGAACAGGTCCCGCTCCGCGGCGCCGACTCCCGCGGCCTCGAAGACCGCGTCGAACTCGACCCGGCCGCCCGGGGCCGGCGGCGCCCCTCCTTCGAACGGGACGGGAGCGGGCGGCGCGACGGCATCCGGCGGCGGCGAGTCCGCCTCTTCCGGAGCCCCGCCTGGAGCCGGCCCCCCTTCGCGGACGACGAACCAACCCAGGACGGTCGATCCCCAGCTCTTCGTGTCGTTCATGACTGCCTTATCCTGCGCCAAATCTTATCAAGCGCCCAGGGATGGTCTCATTACGCAATGTCGGTCCGGATCGTTTCAGCCGCTGCCCGGCCCATCTTCACCGCGTAGTTCTGCCCCCGGTCCTCCGGGTAGATCTGGGCCATCGCGGCCGAGTAGAGCCCCTCGAGCGGGGTCCTGATCCCGGGGAGCACCCGCGAGTAGTGGGGCGTCACGATCGGCTGGGCGTACTCGGCCCGGAAGATCCGTTTCGAGAGGACCGTCGCCTTCCGGAATTCCGGGGAAAACCGTTCCAGGCCCGGCGTGTAGAGGGCCCAGAGCTCCTCGTCCCGCATCTTCCACTTCGGGTCGTCGGGGAGGACGTAGTCGGAGACGTAGACGACGTGGTGCCCGCCGTACCGCTCCTTCGGGATGTAGTTCGTGTGCTCGATCACGCCGCCGAAGGGCATGGCGCCCTCGCCCACGTTCGTCCAGTAGAAGCGCGAGAGGGGCCGGTCCAGCTCCAGGACGGGGCAGAGGGCGTGCCCGTACGCGATTCCGCTCCACTGGGCCCGGGTCTCTCCCGGCAGGTCGGGGGCGAGCCGGAGGAGCTCGGGGATGGCGACGGTGGAGAGGACCCTCTGGAAGAGCCGGGAGCCCTTCCCGGTCTGGACGTCGAACGCCCCGTCCGCCCGCCGGACCAGGCGGACAGGTCTCGACGGGACGAGCTCGCCGCGGCGCTCCAGGATCCGCTTCACGAGCGCGTCGACCACCCGGCCGAACGAGCCCCGCATGTACCCGAGGCTCTCCCCCAGGCCGGTCCGGTTCCTGGAGCGGCTCCGGAGCGCGATCTTTCCCCAGAGCCAGACGAGGGAGACCTCCCCGGCCCGCCGGCCGTATTTCTGCGCCAGGAGCGGCGCCCAGACGACCTCCCACGCCCGGGCGTACCCGTGGGAGCGGAACCAGCCGGCCGCCGTCTCCCCCTCCAGGGCCCTCCAGTCGGCGATTCCCCGCAGCTTCAGCGTCGAGAGGACGAACTGGAGCCGGCCCGCGAGGCCCAGCGGCGAGAAGCTCAGGAGCGACCCGGGCGTCCCGAACCGGTAGAGCTTCCCGCCCGTGAAGAACCCCATTTCCGGCGAAAGCCACTCGATCTCCCCCGCCAGGCCGAGCTCCCCGGCCAGCGAGACGAAGTCGACGTCGCTCGTGAAGAGGTGGTGGTAGAAGCACTCGAGCCTCTCTCCCCCGACCTCGAACGTCCCGACGAGCCCTCCCGCCTCGGGGTACTTCTCGTAGACGGTGACCGGGTGGCCCGCCGCCAGGAGCCGGTCGGCGGCGACCAGCCCGGTGAGCCCGCCGCCGATGACCGCGACCGCCGGACGCCCCGTGCTTTCCACGTCCGCAGTTTACGGGCTGACGTAGTCTGGAGGAGGAATGAAACAGGGGACCACCCACCGATCGACCGGGAACCTTCGGCACCGCCTGGCGGCCGCGATCCCTCACGAGACCCTGAGGGCGCTCCACCGGAAGGAGCCGCTCCGGCACTTTGCCGTGCTCCTGCGACAGATCGCCCTCTTCTCCGTCTCCTTCTGGGCGGGATGGACGCAGGAGAGCCTCTGGGTGCGGATCCCGGCGGCGGCCGTCCTCGGGTTCGTCGTCTTCGACGGGACGGTCCTCCTTCACGAGGTCGTCCACCGGTCCGTCTTCCGCGGGAGCCGTCCCCGGGCCGACCGGCTGCTGGGGCTTCTCTACGCCCTTCCCTCCGGAATCTCGGCCGCCCAGTTCACCCGGTGGCATCTGGATCACCACCTGGAGCTCGGGTCGAGCCTGGACGACCCGAAGAGGGCCCACCTCTCGCCGAAGCGGAATTCCCGCTGGCTGAAGCTCCTCTACGCCACGCCGGTCCTCTTCCCGATCTACTTCCGCGCCGCGAGGAGGGAGACGGCGACCTATCCCGCTCCGCTCCGGAGAACGATCGCCGTGGAACGGTCCGCGGCTATCGCCCTCCACCTGGCGGCCGCGGCGGCGATCGGGCTTCTCGGCGGCCCGGGCCGTCTCGCCTGGCTCTACCTGGTCCCCGTCTTCCTGGTCTTCCCGCCCGCGTTCGCCCTCAACCGGCTGGGGCAGCACTACGACATCGACCCGCAGAATCCCGCGCGGTGGTCGACCCGGATGGTCCGGTCACGGGTCTGGGAATCGGTCTACCTCTGGTCGAACTACCACCTCGAGCACCATTATTTTCCGGCCGTCCCCTTCTACCGGCTCCGGGCCCTGAACGGCGCGCTCGAGCCCTTCTTCGAGGCCGAGGGGATCAGACCCCACACCTACCGGGAGCTCCTCGCCTCGTGGATCGTCCACAACCGGGCGCCCCACACCGACTGGTCGAACCCTCCCGAGGCCCAGGACCGGGCCCCGTCTTCTTAATAGTATGCTGTCGAGTTCACATGGAGTCCGCAAGACGCGTCCTCGTCATTGACGACGAACCGTTCGCCCGTCAAGTCGTCCGGCGTTTCCTGGAGAACGCCGGGTGGGACGTCATCGAGGCCGCCTCCTCGGCCGAGGCCTGGAGACACCTTTCCCAGGGACCCGAGCCCGACGCGATCCTGCTGGACGTCCTTCTCGACGGGGAGAACGGCCTCGACTTCCTCGAGCGGTACCGGTCTGACGGCGGCCTCGTCCCGGTCATCGTCATGACCGCCACGGAGGAGGTCGCGACCGTCGTCCGCGCGATGAGGAACGGCGCCTACGACTTCCTCGTCAAGCCGGCCGACCGGGAGCGCATCCTGACGGCGGTCCACAACGCCGCGGAGAAGCGGGAACTCCTGAAGGAGAACCAGTCCTTGCGGAAACGCGTGCGGGAGGAGGGGTTCTCGCGAACGCTCGTGGGAGAGGGCCGGGCCATGTCGACCCTCCGCGAGGAGATGGAGCGCGTCATCGACTCGGACATCTCCGTCTGCCTCCTGGGCGAGACCGGGACGGGGAAGGAGCTCGTCGCCCGCTGGCTCCACGAGCACGGCCCCGCCGCCAAGGGACCGTTCGTGGACCTGAACTGCGCCGCCATCCCGGAGTCGCTCATCGAGAGCGAGCTGTTCGGCCACGAGAAGGGGGCCTTCACCGGGGCCGTCGGGCGGCAGCGAGGGAAGCTCGAGCAAGCCGACAACGGCACGCTTTTCCTGGACGAGCTCGGGGAGATGGCATTGCCGACCCAGTCCCGGCTCCTCCGCGTCCTGCAGGAGAGGACCCTCGTCCGCATCGGCGGCTCGGAGCAGATCCCCTTCCGCGTCCGGCTGATCTCCGCGACGAAGAAGGACCTCCAGGAGGCGGTCGGCGACGGCACCTTCCGGGAGGACCTCTACTTCCGGGTCGTCGTCTACCCGATCCGCGTCCCTCCGCTCCGCGAACGAAAGGAAGACCTTCCGCTCCTCGTCCATCACTTCATTCGCAAGCACCGGACCGGCAGCGGGGCGAGCGTCGAGGGCTTCACCCCCGAGGCCCTCGCCCAGCTCGAGCGCCACGACTGGCCGGGAAACGTCCGCGAGCTCGAGAACACGATCCACCGGGCGATCGTGGCCGCGCGCGGACCGATCCTGACCGCTCAGGATTTCCCCCTGGTGGCCGGGGTCGACTTCCCGGCGTTCTCCCCCAGGCACCCGCAACTCCGGCCGGAGCCGGCGTACGCCCCCGCTCCGCAGGCCCCGCAGAGGGTGGAGGCGGCGACTGCTCTCGTCACGCTCGAGGATCACGAACGCGCGGCGATCTCCCGGGCGCTGGTCGAGGTGAACGGGAACGTCAAGGCGGCCGCCGACCGGCTGCAGGTGGCCCGCTCGACTCTCTACCGGCGCATCAAGGCCCTCCGCATCCAGGCCGCCGGCTAGCCCTGCGGCCGCGGGCCGGCCTCGTTCCGGATGCGATAACCTCTCAAGTCCTGATGTCGACGGAACCCGCCCCCCCGACGGCCGCCACGGACCACGGCCTGGAACCCGAGGAGCTCGTCCGCGCCCTGAGGGTGATGCTCCTTTCGCGGCGGATCGACGACCGGGAGATCCAGCTCAAGCGCCAGAACCAGATCTTCTTCCAGATCAGCGGGGCCGGACACGAGGCCGTCCAGGCGGCCCTGGCCCTCCTGTTGCGGCCCGGGTCGGACTGGGTCTTCCCGTATTACCGGGACCGCGCCCTCTGCCTCGGCCTCGGGATGACCCCCCGGGACATGTTCCTGGACGGCTTCGGCGCCGCGGACGGACCGTCGTCCGCCGGCCGTCAGATGCCGTCTCACTGGGGGTCCCGGGCGCTCCGCATCTTCACGACGTCGTCCCCCACCGGCTCCCAGTGCCTCCCCGGGGTCGGCACCGCCGAAGCGGCCCGGTATCTGGCCCGCGCCGGCGGGAGCGCGCTCGCGGAAGCGGCGAGGGCCGTCGCCGGCGACGAGATCGTCGTCGTGACGATCGGCGACGGCGCGACCTCGGAGGGGGAGTTCTGGGAGGCGCTGAACGCCGCCACCACCCTCCGGCTCCCCGTGCTGTTCGTGGTCGAGGACAACGGGTACGCCATCTCCGTCCCCGTCGAGGTCAACACCCCGGGGGGGTCCATCTCCAGGCTCGTCCGCTCGTTCCCGGGCCTCTTCACCGCCGAGGTGGACGGATGCGACTTCCTCGCCTCCCACGAAGCGCTCCGGTATGCCGCCGCGCACTGCCGCGAGCGCAAGGGCCCGGCGCTGGTCCACGCGCACGTCGTCCGCCTCTACTCGCACTCGCTCTCGGACGACGACCGCCTCTACCGGCCCGAGGACGAACGCGTAGAGGACGCCCGGCGGGACCCGATCGACCGCCTCGCCGCGTGGCTGCAGTCCGAGCGGATCCTCTCGGCCGACTCCTGGAGCGCCCTCGGAGAATCCGTGGGGCTGGAGGTCGGGGCCGCCTCGGACGAGGCGGCCCGGCACCCCCAGCCCGCCGAAACCGACGTCCTGGCGCAGGTCTACTCCGCCGCCGTGGACCCCACTTCGGCGGCCTTCGATCTCGAGGACGAGCCGGCGGCGGACGGCGACCCGACGACGATGGTCGACCTGATCAACGCGACGCTCCGGGACGAGATGGAGCGCGATCCGAGGATCGTCCTCTGGGGCGAGGACGTGGCCGACGCCTCCAGGCCCGAGGTCCTCTCGGAGTGCAAGGGGAAAGGCGGGGTCTTCAAGGTGACCGCCGGCCTCCAGAAGAAGTTCGGCCCCGACCGGGTGTTCAACGCCCCGCTCGCCGAGGCGAGCATCGTCGGCCGGGCCATCGGCTGGTCCCTCCGCGGCCTGAAGCCGGTCGTGGAGATCCAGTTCTTCGACTACATCTGGCCGGCCATGCAGCAGCTTCGGGACGAGCTGGCCAACGTCCGCTGGCGCTCCGGCGGGGGGTTCTCCTCGCCGGTCGTCATCCGCGTCGCGATCGGCGGCTACCTCACCGGGGGAGGGCCCTACCACTCACAGTCGGGGGAGGTCGCCTTCACCCACATTCCCGGCCTCCGGGTGGTGATGCCGTCGACGGCGCTGGACGCTGCGGGCCTGCTCCGGACGGCCATCCGGTGCGACGACCCGGTCCTCTTCCTCGAGCACAAGCACCTCTACCGGCAGACCCACAACAAGGGCGTCTACCCCGGGAAGGAGTTCCGCATTCCCTTCGGCAAGGCGCGGGTCGTCCGGCCGGGCCTCCACGCCACCCTCGTCACCTACGGGGCCACGGTTCACCGCTCGGTGGTGGCCGCCCGCCGGCTCGAGGAGGAGACAGGCCGGCGGATCGAGGTCATCGACCTCCGGTCGCTCGCCCCGTACGACTGGAACGCGGTCGCCTCGAGCGTGCGGAAGACCAGCCGGCTCCTCGTCGTCCACGAGGACTGGCTCTCCCACGGCTTCGGGGCGGAGATCGCCGCCCGCGCCGCCGACGAGCTCTTCCCCTGGCTCGACGCCCCCGTCCGGAGGGTCGGCGCGAAGGACGTCTTCTGCGCCTACGCCCCGCGCCTCGAGGACGCGACCCTTCCCCAGACCGAGGACGTCCACTCGGCGCTGGCTGCGCTCCTGTCATGGTGACCGGAACCGTGAGGTCGCGCCGTCTCGCCGGCATCCTCGCGGCCTCGGCCCTCGCCCTCGGCTTCGCCGCCCTCGGCGGCCTGGCCGCCGACCCGCTCGGCGCCATCCGCTGGGCCGGAGAGGTGTCGTTCCGCCGGTCGGGGGCGAGGGAAGAGACGTTCCGCGGGCCCTCGGGAGAGGCCCTCCACACGTGGGTGGCCGGCCCCCTTTCCGGCGAGCCGCCGGTCGTCCTGCTTCACGGCCTCGGCGCCGCCTCGGACTACTGGGCCGCGGTCACACGAACGCTGGTCCGCTCCGGACGGACCGTCGTGATCCCGGATGCCCCGGGGTCCGGCAACAGCGAGGCCCCCGCGGCCGCCGGCTGGGGCCTCGCCGGCCGGGTCGCGGCCCTCCGCTCCCTGGTGGGGGCGCTAGGGCTTTCCTCTTTCGACCTCGTCGGCCATTCGCTCGGCGGCTGGACCGCGGCCCGGTACGCCCTGGCGGAGCCCCGGATGGTCCGCCGGCTCGTCCTGGTCGACCCCGGAGGCTTCTCGTTCCCTCCCGGGGACGACGATTCGGCCTTCCGCCGCCGGCTCGTCCCGAGAAGCCGGGAGGAGGGCCGGGACCTCCTCGGTCTCCTCTTCTTCCGTCCGCCCTTTCCGCGGGCCGGATTCGTGATCGATGCTCTCGCGCGGAACTACTCGGCCGTCCCGGTCGCGTCGACGGTGGCGGCCATCGTCCGGGAGGACGGGCTCGTGGGGCGCGAGCGGGAATTCCCTGTCGGCACCGTCCTGATCTGGGGAGAGCGCGAGACGCTCTTCCCGCTCGAGGATGGCCGCCGGGCCGCCGGGCGGCTCCCGGGCGGGCGGCTGCTCGTCATCACCGGGGTCGGTCACGACGGCCCGCTGGAGGCCCCCGGACCGTTCACCGAAGCCCTGTTCGCGGCCCTGGAAGGCCGCCCTCCGGCGACCTCGCCCTGATCGCCCCCACCCGGCAGAGGATCCAGCCGGGAAACCCCTCCAGCGGCGTCGACCTCGCGACGGCTTCCCCCCCTGCCGCCCCGATCGCCTCGAGCGCCTCCGCCGTGCGGGGGGCCGCGACGAGGACGGCGCGCCCCGATGCCGCGGCGCGACTCATCGACACGGGGGAGACGACCGACCACGCGAGGGCCCGGCCCCCGCCCCCCGAAGGCGGGGCGAGCAGCACGTCGACGACCCAGGGATTCCGCGCCGCTCGCGGGTCGAGCATCACGCCGTCCGCCCGCCCGGAGAGGATCTCCCCGCGGATCGCGTCGGCCAGCTCCCGCTCCGGGCCGCCGAACGCCCCGAGGAGACGGGGGGACCTGAGCCAGTCGAGGAACGAGGCGGCGTCCAGCGCTCCAACGAGGAGGAGCGTCCCCGCCAGGAGCCCCTGCCCTCGTGCCTGGACCCCCGGCGGCAGGAGAGCGACGAGGGCGAGCCCTCCCCAGACCGAGAGAACGACGAGGAACGTCGCCGCAGCGGAGATGCGGAAAGCGTTCGGCCCCTCGCCCCCCGCGAGGAGACCGCCCAGGAGCAGCAGGAGGACCACGAGAGAGAGCAGACCGGTCCGGGGGGACCGGGTCGTCGCGGCCAGCCCGACCGCCGCCAGTCCGGAGACGGCCACCGGGAGAGCGGGGCGCCCCGGGTCGCCGTGCCTCTCGTTTCGGTCCCCTCCCACGACGAAGAGGCCCGCGTACCCCTGCACGTTCTCCGCAAATTTCCCGAGAGCGGGAGCGGCCCCCCCCGTCCCGACCCAGAGCTCTTTCGGCCTCGCCGCCGCCCGTTCGGGGTGGGAGGCGAAGTGCAGGGTGAGCGGCGCCGCGACCAGGAGCAGGCCGGCGCAGGCCGCCGCGGCGGCCTCGACCCGGGGCCGCCAGGAGGGAGATGT
>Ga0118677_10011359_pt1 | contig 13361 bp, 4 predicted proteins | sample AliMusrvi5mmetaG_FD_86154 | JGI IMG/M metagenome (GOLD analysis project Ga0118677, IMG submission 86154)
ACCTTAAATACATTCATAGTCAGCTTCCTGAAACTGTAAAACTTGTTGCTGTTTCAAAAACCAAAAGTATTCATGAAATCATGGAGGCATACCAGGCAGGGCAGCGGTTGTTCGGTGAGAATAAAGTTCAGGAACTTACTGCCAAATGGCAGGAACTACCCAAAGATATTGAATGGCATTTCATCGGGCATCTGCAATCCAACAAGGTCAAGCAAATTGTTCCGTTTATCTCACTAATCCACGGTGTTGACAGCTTTAAATTGCTCTCCGCGATCAACAGGGAAGCAGAAAAGTTCAACAGAATTGTGCCCATATTGCTGGAGTTTCGTGTAGCAGATGAGGAAAGCAAATTCGGACTTTCGATCCAAGATGCCGAAGAACTGTTATCAGGTCCTGATATCGCGGCCATGAATAATATTTCTATCCGCGGAGTGATGGGAATGGCCACTTTTACAAACGACGCCAAAAAAATTGAATCCGATTTTAAAGAACTTCACACCATATTTTGTGTTCTAAGGGATAAATATTTCATAAACAAGGATCAGTTTTGTGAAATATCGATGGGAATGTCGGATGATTACCAGATCGCCATTTCCGAAGGAAGTACCATCGTAAGGATTGGCAGCAAAATATTTGGAACACGAATCAATGTATAATACGCATTGAAAATCAGGAATTTAATATTTATTCTAGTACTACTTGTGCCGCGATTGGCATGGGCTGACATAACTATCAACCCCAATCAGCCCGGGGGTGCGACCTATTGCAGTCAGCCTGTAATTTTGGCACCCGGTTTCACCATGGACGCATCCTTTGCCATCACCGGGATGAAAGTTTCGATCAGTCTGGGATATCACCCAGGGGAGGATGAACTGCTTTTGGCGGGAAATACAGGGCCTGTTACCGGTTACTGGTCTGATGCCCAGGGTTTCCTTACGCTTTCAGGGAGTTCAGACATCAATGAATACATTCTGGCCATGCGGAAGGTTCAGTATCGCAACAAATCGGCCTTACCCAGCCACGGAGTTCGCACGATCACTTTTTCACTGGATGATGCAGATTATCTTCCAGAGACAAAACATTTCTATAAATTCATCAATACCATGGGGATTTCTTGGATCACCTCAAAAGCAGAAGCTCAGTCGGCTGCTATGAGCTACCATGGTTTACAGGGATATCTGGCAACAATTACTTCGGAAGCTGAAAATGCCTTTATTAAGCTAAAGACCAAGGGTGTAGGCTGGATTGGTGCATCTGATCAAGCCTTGGAAGGAGAATGGAGATGGGTCACTGGACCCGAAGGTCTGGAGGATAGTGGACAGGGACGTCTTTTTTGGAAAGGTTCCGGATACCAGGCCAAATCGAATCCAGCTGTATATGGACCCGTAAATGGAAACTATCAAAATTGGAACAGGTATGATCAGGCTTTTTCATCCACCTTAGCCACTACTACCTGGGAACCCAATAATTCAGGTGGAAGTGAGAATTACGCACATATTACCTTTTTCCCAAGTAACCCAGCAGATTCGTACAAATGGAATGACCTGCCAAATGCCGGAGGTACCGGGGATTACATACCTGCAGGTTATCTGATTGAATATGGCGGTATGCCGGGAGATCCGGTAATTAACCTGACTGCAGATATCGCATTGCAGGTGAATTCAATCAGTTTCAGCGCCAATCGTATTTTCACGAAATGCCAGGGTGATCCGGTGCAATTAAACCAACAGGATATTTTGGCCTCCTATAAATGGAATCCAATGCAAGGATTGTCCAACCCGTTGATTTCGAATCCCTCAGCGACACCTGATGTTACAACAATTTATACCGTTGTTGCCACCAATGGATCCTGCAAGGATTCTGCCGGATTTACAGTGAATGTGAATCCCGGTCCAGTATCATTGCTTAAGAAGAGTGAAAATATTTGTGTCGGCAAAAGTGTGGTGCTGGATCCTGGTTTACATACATCCTACTTGTGGAATAGCGGTAGTACTTCAAGAACTGTTACAACCGGGATTGCAGGCAAATACCTGGTGAAACTGACCAGCAGTAATGGATGTCAGATTTCCGATTCCGTCGTGGTAACAATAGCTCCCTATCCGAAAATAGACCTTTCAGGATTGAATAAGCTGGTTTGCAGTTCAACTGATACCTATTTGAAAATCAATAAAGACAAGGGAGACTGGCTAATTACCAATTTGACAACCAATCAGAAATTCACCACTCCGGCCATTCAGGTTGCCGCATATGGAAATTTTCCATTTGCCTTGAAACTCACAGACAACTTTGGCTGCAGCACGGATACAACCGTGACGATTGGATTTCATGAATCAGCGGTTGTTCATCTTGGCAATGATACAACAATCTGTAATCCCAGGTCCCTCCTTCTCGATGCAGGAGCTGGGTTAACCTCCTACCAATGGTCAACAGGTGAAACGAGTCATCAGATTGAGGTTAAAAAGTATGGGAAATACAATGTTTTGGTCAGGAACAGCTTTGGATGCTTTACAAAGGATAGTATCAACGTATCGTTTACCAATAAGCCAAAATTGAATCTGAGCAGTTTGGATACCCTTACCTGTGGAAGCCGGTCGGCTACCGTCAATATCACCGCAGACAAGGGAGTCTGGCAGTTTAGAAGTTCAGATTCATCTGTCACCATCAAAGGTATGACTGTGAATGTGCCTGTTTTTGGTACCTATCCGTTTTCATTTGTATCAACAGACCAGTATGGTTGCTCCACGGATACCTCATTTTCCATTGGTTTTCACAAAATACCCAAAGTCAGTTTTACAATTGATGAATCGGTGTGTTATGGTTATAATTTAAAAGCCACCTATATCGGGGATGCCAACATACCTTATGCCCTTTTTACCTGGGTATTTGGAGGAGACACCATCAGCAACAACAAGGGACAAAATATTGAGAGCATACCGCTTGGTGATGGTCAGATCAAACGTGACCTTAAACTGACAGTCAATGATGCAGGATGTAGTGACAACAGTTCGATTAAGGATATCCGGGTTATCCCAACTTTGAGCATGACGGTAGAGAAACCTCTTCAATGCCTTCCCCTGGACTTTGATTTTAAGGGATTCAATACGGAAACAGGTGTGGTTTACGAGTGGGATTTCGGAGATGGAACCGGTTCGATACAAAAGGATGTGTTGCATAAATATGCGAAAGATGGTTATTACGATGTCTCCTTGACAGTGACCACAAACAAGGGATGCTTTAATACCATGGTAAAGAAAAAAATGGTATATGTTGCGCCGATCCCGACAGTCGGATTTTCAATTCCGGTTGTCAAGTGTCTGAATCCGGGCAAGGATACCCTCAATTACGCAGGATCAGCTGGCGCTGAAGATACCTTTCACTGGAATTTGAAGGGATTTGATCCGGTCGAGATGGTCCAGTCACCTGATACTACAGCCGGACCGTTTGTATTTGATCTGATCAATAAACCCAAAACCAGCTTGTCATTGCATGTGACCTCTCAATATGGTTGCCTGAGTGATACGGTCTCACTCGTGGTCAAAAGAAAACCTGTCTTTTCCTTTACCTCCTCCGTCAAGGACGGTTGTGCACCCTTGCCCATCAGTTTTAAGGCCAGTCCCGACGATCCTGTAGACCAGCTGAATTTCAAATGGGAATACGGAGATGGAGAAAAAGGCTCTGGAGAAAACGTTAGTCACAGTTACCTGATTCCCAACCTCGATCATGATATCGGGCTGAGCGCTGTTTCATCCATTACCGGATGCACTGACAGCCTGCTGAAGCCAAAATACATCGTCATTCATCCTGTTCCCAAAGCCGGGTTTGAAATGGATCATGACATCGTGTTCAATGATAATCCTAAAATTTCCTTTACGGATCATAGTGTCAACGCAGTCAATTACTCGTGGGATTTCGGAGACGGATTGCATTCCGGCGAAAAAGATGTTGTACATAGTTTTGATGGTGCAGGAGTGAGAAAAATTTTGCAAACGGTTTATAATCAGTTTGATTGTCAGGATACTACGTCGAAAAATATAACCATAGTTTTCAATCAACTGTACCCGCCTAATGCATTCTCTCCCAATTCCAGTGTTGTGGTAGACAAGATATTTAAACTATATACTTCCGGAATCGTGAATGAAGGTTACCATCTCACCATAATCAGCAGATGGAATGATGTCGTTTTTGAATGCAAAAATGAGATCAAAGGCTGGGACGGAAAGATGGAGAACGGAAGTTATGCACCCCCGGGAGCCTATATTTGGATTCTGGAATGCTTCGATATTATTGGCCGACCGCACAGGCAAACAGGTGCACTGACACTCGTTTATTGATCCGTTTTTTTCTTATCTTTTTGGCCGGATTATCCGGCACTTACTACATGTTCAAATTCTTACTTACTATACTTTTACTAGTATCTCTCTCCGGAATACTTGATGCCCAAAGTACTTCGAATCCTTGCATTAAATCAACGGAAGGGAAAGATTTTTGGTTTGGTTTCTTGGAGAGCAGGCACCAACAAGCAGGCCATTATCTGGAATTGACATTGACATCGACTTTCAGCTGCCAGTTCAAAATGTATATCGGGAAATCGACTGTTCCATACCTGGTTGGTGCGCTACAACCCAACACTCCATGGAGATACCAGCCACCCTGGTCACTGATTGAACCGCTTGGGTCGGAAACGATTGAACAAAAGGCGATTCATATCGAATCGGATCAGCCGATGAATATTTTCGCCATGAACTGGAGTCCGAATTCGGCAGATGCTGCCGTTATTTTTCCGGTAGAAGCAATCGGAAATGTATATTACGCAGTTTGCTATGAGCCTCATATCAACGAAGGTGCCGGTGGAGTACCTGGAAATGGAAAAAACAGTGAATTTGTTGTTGTTGCATCCGAGGATAACACACAGATAACCATTAATCCTACAAAGATTACAGACCAGTTGCGTCCGGCAAATGTTCCTTTCAGTATCACTCTGAGCAAGGGTGAACTCTACCAGGTCCAGTCGATGAATCATGCAAATCTGGCCGGACAAGGAGATCTTACAGGAAGCTACATCAAGAGTGACAAGCCCGTTGCCTTTTATTCAGGCTCCTGGTCAACAACCATTCCCGCATCCTCCACCTCAGCATATGACCACTTGTACGAACAGATTCCCCCTGTCCGTTCGTGGGGTCGAAAATTTGTGACGGTACCGCTGAAAGGCAGATCCGTCGATGCATTCAGGATACTCACCTCTGAGAATAAAACCAATATTCGTATTGGAACCAACACCCCAATTGTGCTGGACAAGGGAAATTTCTATGAATTTACACTCAACCAGGATCAGCCCACAGTTATAGAAAGCGACCATCCGATTTTACTGGCGCAATACATGGTTTCCAACAGCGTGGATAAGCCGGCCAACGCGGCAACCTGGGACGGAGATCCGCTCATGCTGATCGTTAGCCCGGTCGACCAAACCAGGGAGACTGTCACCTTTGTGGCCTACGATACACCTGAGATTGTCAGTAAATTTTTTGTAAATGTAGTGACCAGAATAGAGTACATGAGCAATATTCTGCTAGATAGCCAGCCCATTACCTTTACGGTTTTGCCTAATTCGGAATATGCATATGCACAGATTGCCATTGCCAAAGGAAACCACAATCTCGACAGCAATGTTCCCGGAAGGGGATTTATCGCCTATGTTTATGGGTACGGAGGAGTTGAATCGTATGGCTATGGCGTTGGATTTAATTTAAGCATCAAACTTGATTTGGGCGGAGATATTCATTTTTCGAAAGATACCTTGCTTCTCTGCATGGGCCAGGCAAAAATTGTGGATGCAGGATCCCATTTTTCAAAATTTATCTGGAGTACAGGCGACACAACCCAAACAATCTTTGTGTCAAAAGACGGATACACCAAGGTTACAGCTTCAACGTCAGAAGGATGCATATTGTCCGACAGTATTTATACCTATCTCAGCAATCCGGTCGTAAAACTTGGAAATGATACTACAATATGCAATCCCAAAACACTTAAACTGGATGCCGGTGCTGGTTATACCTCCTATCACTGGAATACCAAGGATTCTGTTCGCTCCATTACAATCACTAAAGCAGGGATTTACAGTGTCTTGTCTATGAATAAATACGATTGTCCTGCCGGAGATACACTGCTTGTCAATTTTACCAATAAACCGAAGATAAATCTGTTGGGCCTGGATAGCCTTGTTTGCGGCAGTAAAGTCTCAACTCTTAACATTACTGCAGACAAAGGCCAGTATCAGTTGAAAAGCATCAATCCTTTGGTAAGCGTTAAAGGATTGATGGCAACAGTTCCGCAATTCGGGACCTATCCTTTTACATTTACTGCAACTGACCAGTACACTTGTGCCTCCGATACAGTATTCACGATAGGTTTTCACGAAATACCGGTTCTGAACCTTGGAAGCGATACGACCATTTGTAATCCAAAGCATATTGTCCTTGATGCCGGCGCCGGAATGAAATCCTATCTCTGGTCTACAAAGGATACAATTCGGACAATTAATGTTAGGAACCAGGGCAGTTATGGCGTTTTGATCCGGAACAAATATGGTTGTTCGAACCAGGATAACATACAGGTGAATTTTGTGAATAACCCCAAAATGGATCTTAGCAGGCTTGATACTTTGTTTTGCGGTATAAAATCGGCTTTCGCAAATATTTCTGTCGACAAGGGGAAATACATACTTACAAGCATGGATCCTGCAGTAACCATCAGCGGATTATCCGTAAATGCAACGAAATTTGCCACATTCCCATTTAATTACAAGGTGACTGACCAGTTCTCTTGTGTGTCAGATACCAGTTTTACCATGGGATTCCATAAAATACCAACCGCGCAGATTTCTGTAGATGATACGACATGCTACGGTTATAACCTGAATGCCAGATATACGGGTGATGCTGACCTGACTCTGGCAAAATTCACATGGATCTTCGCGAAGGATACTGTATTCGAGGGAATTGGGAAGGATCAGATCCAGGTGAAGATTGGTTACGATAAAAACAAGCGCGATCTGTTTCTGAATGTGAACGAAAGAGGGTGTTCCAATCAGTCAAACATAAAAGAGATAAATGTCATTCCGGATTTGAATTTTACAGTCATAGACTCTTTGCTATGTCAGCCGGAAGATTTCAAATTTTCGGCAACAAATACCGAAAATGTAGTTGATTATGAGTGGAACTGGGGTGACGGAACCATTGAACATCTTTCGCAGACTGCTGCCCACCACTATGCAAAGGCTGGTTATTACAACGTGTCTGTAACAGCCACCACGGATAAAAAATGCATCAACACCATCAAAAAGGAAAATTTGGTTTACGCGGCTCCGATACCTACCATGGATTTTTCTATCAAGGAGAATACCTGTCTCGAACTGGGAGCTCAGTCCCTGTTTTATACCGGGTCTGCTGATGAAAAAGACCATTATAATTGGGATCTTTCTGAATTTCTGGCTCAGGAGGTGGTAAAAGTTCCCGGCGATACCAAAGGTCCACTCATATTTGATGTAAAATCTAAGCCTGCCGTGAACATCGCCTTGCAGGTAACGTCAAAATACGGTTGCATCAGCGACAAAAAAGCCTTGAGAATTCTTCATGTCCCTCGATTTTCACTCAGCATGCCAGATAGCTCCGGTTGTATTCCGTTTTACGCCAACCTGAAAGCAATCACGGGTGATCCTGTTGATCAGGTGAGTTACAAATGGAATTTTGGCGACGGAGAAAAGACTTCAGGAACGAACGTTACTCATACTTACCCCATTCCTGATAAGAAATATGACATCACCCTCTTTGCGGAATCCGTTACGACCGGATGCAAAGATACCCTGTTCAAACCCGGTTTGATCAAGGTACATCCCAGACCAAAAGCCGGTTTTGCTTTCGAAAACAAGATTTATACCAATGCAGATGCTGCAGTACAATTTGTCAATCAATCCGATGGCGCCGACCATTTTGTTTGGGATTTTGGGGACGGTAAACAGGCATTGACCAGTGATCCGGCGCATAAATACGATGTGGTAGGGCAGCGCAGGGTTTTGCTTCGGGCTATCAATGTTTTTGAATGTTCGGATACCATTTCGAATCTGGTATTGATTGCACTTCAACAAATTTATACGCCGAACGCAATTGCTCCCAATGCCGCCAATGTGATGGACAGGGAATTCCGGCTATATTCCAATGGTGTGAATGAAATGGATTATCATTTGACCATTATGAGCAGATGGGGTGATGTCGTTTTCGAATGCAGGAACGAGATCAGGGGCTGGGATGGGAAAATGAACAACGGATCCTTTGCTCCTGCCGGGAATTACATCTGGATTTTACACTTTGTTGATTTTTTGGGGAATCCGCATGAACAAAAAGGAATCGTAACTTTAATCTTTTAATTCATTTTTTTGTTATAATTTGTGTGCGAAAATCGGTTTTTCATATGAAAAGGTATGTTCTTATTTTGGCGGTCACGATGGTTGTCTTGGGCAGGCTTGCAGCCCAAAGCCCTACTAATACCTGTGTCAAATCGACTGAGGGAAGAGATTTCTGGTTTGGCTTCATGGAAAACAGGCCTGGACAGGGTTGTGGGCCAGTACCTGAAAATTATCTTGAAGTTACTGTAACTTCAAGATTCAATTGTCAATTCACAATATCGCTTGGAAACTCTTCTCCAGCTATTGTGAGTGATGTGTTGCAGCCAAATGTTCCAAAAAAATTCAGGATTGACAGGGCATCTGCTGAACCATTTGGATCTGAAACAATTGAAAAAAAATCCTTGCATCTTGTTTCTGATCAACCTCTTAACCTGTTTGCAATGAATTATGGGGTTAATTCGGCGGATGCCTCAGTGATTTTTCCCGTGGAAGCGCTTGGCAAAGAGTATTATGCCATCTGTTATGAGCCTCATGTTTTTTATCAGACTTTAATATGCGGAACTTTCCTAACTGGCAAAAACAGTGAATTTGTGGTGGTTGCGTCCGAAGATCAGACGCATGTGACCATTACACCGAGCAAAGTTACCGATAAGCTCAAACCTGCGGGAATTCCTTATACAATTGTCTTAAACAAAGGGGAACTGTACCAAGTTCAATCAATGAACCTGGAAAATTTACCCGGACAGGGGGATTTGACCGGTAGCCATATATTTAGTGATAAACCTATTGCTTTGTATTCAGGATCATGGGCAATAACCATTCCAAATACGGCAAGTTATGCCCTGGATCACATTTATGAACAGATCCCCCCTGTCAGTAACTGGGGAAGAAAATTTGTTGCAGTACCCTTTTTGTCAAGAGGAAAAGACACCTATCGTATTTTGTCCTCTGTTGATCACACAACCATCCAAATAGCCAATAAACCGCCCATTCCTCCTTTGGATAAGGGCCAGTTTTATGAATTTATGCTCAATTTCAATGAAGCTTCATTAATCAGTAGTGACCAACCTGTTCTTCTGGCTCAATACAGCAACTCGAACGATGTGGATCGACCACCTTCAATCCCGGCTGGTGGTCCCTGGGACGGTGATCCTTCCATGTTAATTGTTAATCCTGTCGACCAGACCCGTGAGGAGTCGACCTTCATCGCCTATGATACGCCCGAAATAACAAGTAAAATTTTTGTAAACATTGTCTCAAAGAATGACGCTGTAAACCAGATAATGCTGGACAATAATCCTATCGCATTTACCATTCTCCCTAATTCAGAGTACTCTTATGCACAGGTTCCAATAGCGGTAGGAAGCCACAACCTGAAAAGTACCGAGAAGGGTAAGGGTTTTATTGCATATGTTTATGGTTTCGGCGGAGTTGAGGGGTATGGGTACAGCACTGGTTTTAATATGAGTACCCAGATTGATCTTGGAGGAGATCTTCATTTCATCAAAGATACTATTCTGCTGTGCAACGGCGAGACTAAAATATTGGATGCAGGTTCACAGTTTTGGGCATACAATTGGAATACAGGAGAAACCACTCAGAAAATCAGTTTGAATCACCAGGGATTCTACAAAGTGACGGCCTCAACATCAGATGGATGCACAGTCAGTGACAGCGTCTTTGTTTTGGAAAGCAATCCGGTCATCAATTTAGGCAAAGATTCAACCTATTGTCAAAAGCCACCAATTCTATTGGATGCAGGCGCCGGATTCACCTCCTATAAATGGTCGACCAAAGAGATAACCCAAAAGAAATCGGTGAGCGCAAGTGGGGTATATGACGTGCTGGCAATGAATAAGTATGGCTGTCAAGCAAGGGACACAGTACGGATTGACTTTGCTTCTACTCCATCGGTGGAGTTCTCCATACAAAATAATCAATGTCTGAAATCGGGAACTCAAATTCTGAACTATACAGGTTCCGGGGATGAGTTGGATCATTACAACTGGGATTTGTCCGGTTTCCAGCCCGGAGAAGTGGTGACGAATCCCGGAAATACCAGAGGACCTTTGAAATTTGACCTCAAATCGAAGCCGAATACTTCACTCTCCTTACAGGTTGTCTCAAAATATGGCTGTGTAAGCGAGAAGAAGAATTTGCAATTACTTCGAAATCCGGCATTTTCGGTGTTTACCTCAGATAGTTTGGGTTGTGTACCATTTTCCCTTGATCTCAAAGCTGTCACTAACGATCCGGTTGATCAGGTTAGCTATAGCTGGGATTATGGCAATAGTGAAACCGGTACCGGCTCTCAAGTGTCATATACATATTCGTTGCCAAAAGAATCTTATGATATCAAGATTTTGGCAGTCTCCAAAACAACAGGATGCAGTGAAACCTTGGTCAAATCGCAATGGATCAGTGTATTTCCTACTCCAAAGGCGCTTTTTACCATTCAAAATGCCATGCAATGCATGACGGATGCTTTTTTATTCAGTGCTTATGATAACGGGGTAGGGGCAAAGTACAAATGGAATCTGGGAGATGGTACAAATGCAACAGGAAAAGATCTGCAGCACAAATATACTGCTACTGGTCATTACGATGTATCACTGAATGTGACTAGTAGTCATGGTTGCATCGATCAGTCTGTGACAGGACAGTCCGTTTATGCAGCGTCGGTGCCAACAATCAGCTTTTCACTTGATCCTGCAACTTGTCTGGAACCCGGCAATAACAACCTTAATTATGTGGGTACGGCAGCAGAAAAGGATCAATTTAAGTGGGATCTGTCCCAACTCGATTCCAGGGAAATTATTCAGGATCCCGGATCTACCTCCGGACCTTTGATATTTAACCTGCTCAACAAACCAATGGCATCCGTTTCGCTGCAGGTCGTTTCGCAATATGGATGTAAAACTGAAAACAAACAACTGACAATCAAAAGAAAACCTCAATTCTCTTTCGAAGCGGATCCAAGAATAGGTTGTCCTCCACTTAAGGTGAGTTTAAGCGCAAAAGCAGAAGACGGCATCGACAAGATAGATTATATTTGGGATTTTGGTGATGGGAAAACCTCGCCAGGTCAGGATGTATCACATAGCTACACAATCCCGGACAGGTATTTTGACCTGTCGCTGCAGGCACTTTCCAAAACCACCGGATGTTCCGGATCCATTGCGGAGAAAGGATATATCAGGGTTTATCCCAAACCTGAGGCAGGCTTCTCCTGGTCTCCGGCAGAGGTTTACAATGACCAGCCTGATGTATCTTTTATTGACCAGAGCAAAGATGCTGAAAGCTATAATTGGGATTTTGGCGACGGAAGCCATTCTGATCTGAAAGAACCTTCGCACAAATATGAAAATATGGGCATAATGAAAGTCATTCAAGCGGTTTATAATCAATATCAATGTGCGGATACATCGACCAGTGATCTGATAATTGGTCTCAGAAAATTGTACATACCCAATGCCTTTTCTCCGATGGCCGACAATATTGTGGACAGGGTATTCATTCCATATGCGAAAGGAGTGAATAAGGAAGGATACAGACTGAAAATTTTCAGCAGATGGAACGATGTTATTTTTGACAGCAAAAATGAATTGATAGGTTGGGATGGAAAATTGCAAAACGGATCAATGGCTCAGGCAGGCAATTACTTGTGGATAGTCGAGTTTGTTGATTTTGAAGGGAAAGCCCACAGGCAAAATGGCACCGTGATGCTTATCTATTGAACCATTCGACGACAGGCAAGATTTCCTTTCTTCAGCTAACGGCTAATAGCCAATGGCCGATAGCTTTTTTCCACGTTGATCTTCAAAATTTAGATAGTTGGAATTCTCATCGTATCATAGAAATACCTCTTCTTCAATTTTCGGTCAAAATAAAAGATCAGGGATATCTCATGTGATCCAAGTGTGTAGGTGGATAATTCGGATAAAATGTAATCAAAGCTGTATCCGAACTGAAAGAATTCGCTGGAATAACCAACCATCCCAATCACTGCGTCTGGTCGGGTCGAAAGATTGTTCCGGTACCAGGCACCGAAAGTGAGTGATTTTGTCACCATGTACATACCCAGATTAAATTGTTTGAAAGTTCCCTGTTGTTGATAAATGAGGTTGGGAGAGAGTGAATAACCCCTCGAAAATAGCGAATTGACAAAATCGTGGGTTTTTGCCCCGGCGTGAACCGTGAATTTCATGGGCAGGTTTCCCAGACCATCGCCTTCCATGATGGATTGATTGGGTTGCGTCAGGTGCCCCAGCGAAAACCCAAAGTAGATGTCTTTATGTTGGCCAACCATCCCGTAGGTGAAGTCAGGGACAATTTTTTGACCGCTTTCAACCGGAAAAGCATAACTACCGTTGATAGTACCATTTTCCTGATTGATCATTCCTGGGAAGATCAGATTGTCGGTGTTGAATTGTTTCAGAATGAAGCCGGCCTGGATAGCCATCGTGAAGAAAAACTCGTCATTTAACTTGAGGTGATAACAGTAGACGAATGAACTTTGGATTGTATTGATACTTCCGTTTACCTCCCTGTCGTAAAGGGCCTGAAAGCCAATGGCCCCGTTTAGGCCAAGTAAATATTGGTCGTACGAAAGATTATAGGTAACAAAGGTATTCCCTGAACTTGGCCACTGGTTACGGTAATTGGATACGAGTCTCGGGTAGGTGCTTGTCCCGGCAAAACCAGGGTTCAGGTAAAGCGGATTGGAGTAGAACTGCGAAAACTGCGGATCCTGTGCCCTTGAGACCATTGGTGAAAAAAGGCAAAAGCTAAATAAAAACCAAAGAACAACCAATCTCATTCTTTTTGAGAAGTGATGGAAAAAAGTATAAAATTCGAATTGAATTGTTTGTTTCATGATTTGTAATTCCGGCTAAAAATCAACCGGGTCCTGATCCAGTGGGATATTGGGAATAATATCCAGCAATCCCTTGATAACCTG
>Ga0118677_10011363_pt1 | contig 13359 bp, 5 predicted proteins | sample AliMusrvi5mmetaG_FD_86154 | JGI IMG/M metagenome (GOLD analysis project Ga0118677, IMG submission 86154)
GCCTATACCGGAAACCATTTTTTCGAAACTTCACTTCTCGAAGGGTCGGTTGAATTGCTGAATCCGCGAGGAGAAAAAGGGGTAATGATTGAACCGAACGAGCGAGTTTACTTCCAAAATAACCGCTTACTTAAGTCTACCATCACCGACTTCAACCATTTTCTTTGGAGAGAGGGGCTGATTAGTTTTGATAACGAGTCCTTCGCCGAGATGGCCGGTAAACTTGAACTCTACTTTGACCTGAAAATCAATATTAAAAACGGAAGAATATTAAAGAATAAATATACTGGTAAGTTCCGCACCAAGGATGGTGTTGAGCATATCCTCAAGGTTCTTCAGCTCAGCAATCAATTTAGCTTTAAGATGGATGACAAGCTCAATATCATCACAATTGAATAGATAACCATGTTTAACTAACACCCTACAGCCTATGGAATAAAATAATGTGATTAAAAAAAAGCCGGATAATGCGTCAACATTTCCCGGCTTATGGTCAAAACCCGACCTCTCTTAAAAAATCAAGTATTAACCAATAAAAAAACAAATGTATGAAAATTTATTTGTTCCGAGAAACTAATATCTCAACTAAACAATTCTTACGAAAGATGAGAATTACCTTTTTATTAATTTTTGTTATTGCATCGGGAGTCTTTGCACTTCCGGGCAGTTCGCAGGTTGCAAAAGTTTCGATGAGCATGAAAAATGCAACTGTGGCAAATGTGATTGATGCAATTGAACATCAGACAAAATATCTCTTTGTCTATAGTAAGAGCGAAATCGACCTGGCCCGCGAAGTATCGGTTGATGCCGATCAGCAATCTGTCGCAGAAGTTTTATCGAATCTGTTTGATAAGACAGATGTCGTCTATGCGATGGAAGGGACCAATATTATGCTGATGCTTAAAACCACTGCACAGCAGGCAGGAAAAACGATAACCGGTAAAGTGTCAATCGCCACAGGTGCCCCGCTTCCAGGAACCGCTGTGGTAGTTAAAGGGACAACAACAGGAGTAATTACAGATAGCAACGGGATATACTCGCTTTCCAATCTTCCGGCAAATGCCACCTTGAAGTTTTCGTTTGTGGGGATGTCATCACAGGAAATTGTTGTTGGAAACAGCACTACAATTAATGTAACTCTTCTTGAAGAGGCGGTAGGACTCAAGGAAGTTGTTGCAGTTGGATATGGCACTCAGAAAAAAATTACCATGACAGGCGCTGTTTCCAGTATTGATTCGAAAGACATTTTGAATACAAAAAACGAAAATGTCCAGAATATGCTGGCTGGAAAGATTCCAGGAGTTCGGGTTGTTCAATCAACATCAGAGCCCGGCAGTTTTAATACAAATTTACAAATTCGCGGGTTGGGAACACCCCTTGTTGTTATAGATGGTGTTCCTCGAGATAATATGAATAGATTAGATCCCAATGAGATAGAAAGTATTTCTGTATTGAAGGATGCATCAGCTGCTGTTTATGGAGTAAGGGCTGCAAATGGGGTTGTATTAATCACAACCAAAAAAGGAGCAACAGGAAAAATGCAATTAGATTATAATGGGACTGTTGGATGGCAACAAGCGTTAGGTTTGCCCAAAACAGGGACAGCGACAGATTACATGACAATGACGAATGAAAATTATGTAAATCTAGGATATGCACCGCCATTCAGTGCTACTGATTTTGAACCCTATACGAGTGGAGCTAAAAAGAGTACCGACTGGAGTTCTGTTGGGATTAGAAAAACCGCCCCTCAAAATCAACATAGTCTTAGCGCCAGGGGTGGCTCCGAGAAGATAGACTATTTTGTGAATTTGGGCTATCTTAAACAGGATGGATACTGGACAAGCAATGATTTGAATTATGACAGGTTTAACGTCCGGTCTAATGTAAGTGCGAAAATATCAGACCGATTGAAGGTTGAACTTATGATAAATGCGATGAAGGATACCAAGAATCAACCAGCTAGCCCAACCGGAGATGCCTGGAGGGTGTTTAATTCACTGTGGTTCGCGGTACCAACATGGCCAGTGTATGCAAACGATAATCCTGATTATATTTATAGTGGATTGAACAGAAATCCTTTGGCTATTACAAATTCGAATATTATAGGGTACACGAAAGCTGATAATAAACTATTTCAGGGAACTTTTAATATATCATACGATATTCCTTACCTTGATGGGCTAAAAGCAAAAGGTATGTATAGTTATGACTACAGCATGTCAGATACTAAAACTTTTGCAAAGGAATATACTTTGTATGAATATGATGCCGCATCCACCACTTATATTCCTCAGACAGCAGGATCACCTTCGTCGCTAAAACGCTCTTTTAATGGAGGAGAGTCTACATTGTTACAATTGTCATTAAATTATACCCATACTTTTGCTAAAAAGCATAATGTTAATGCATTATTGTTATTTGAAGAAAGTGACAGAAGTGCTGATAACTATTACGCATATAGGCAGTTAACGATGGATGCAGTCGATCAGTTATTTGCAGGGAACAGTTTGAATCAGGAGGGTTCTATGGATCCAAACGGATTATGGAAACTGGCTAATACCGGATTTGTAGGAAGATTAAATTACGATTACCTGTCTCGATATATTGCAGAATTCAGTTGCAGGTATGATGGTTCTTCTAAATTTGCATCCGACAAACAATGGGGATTATTCCCTGCAGTATCAGTGGGATGGCGTCTTTCTGAAGAATCTTTCTTTAAAAATACAAGAGCGTTATCATTCGTGAACAATTTGAAATTAAGGGCTTCTTACGGAAAATTAGGAGATGACAGTTCCTCTTCGTATCAATTTTTGTCAGGATACAATTATCCATCCGGTGGCTACGTGGTTAATGGGCAGTGGTCGAATGGTTTAGGGATGCGGGGAATGCCTAATCCGAATATAACCTGGTTTACCTCCAAAACATTTAATCTGGGAATCGATGCAGATATGTGGCATGGTTTATTGGGACTTCAAGTTGATATGTTCAATAGAAACAGAGATGGATTACTAGCTACCAGACTTTTAAGTCTGCCAGGAACGGTTGGTGCCGGATTACCACAGGAAAATTTGGAGGGTGATATCACTAAGGGACTAGAATTTGGCTTAACACATAAGAATAGAATTGGCGAATTAAACTATTTTTTCTCCGGCAATATTTCTTTTACCCGTACTAAATGGCAATACAAAGAAATAGCAAAGGCTGGCAATTCGTACCAAAATTGGACAGGTAATTCTGCATACCGCTATAATGATTTGTGGTGGGGATATGATTATAGGGGACCATTTACCTCATATGCTGAGGCATATACAGCTCCTAACCAGGATTCAAAAGGGAATTCACTTGAACGCCCTGGCGATAGGGCCTATGTTGATTGGAATGGAGATGGTATGATAGATGGTAATGACAGTCATCCAATAGCAACAACCGGATATCCCCAAATTAGTTATGGGATGACATTAGGGGCAGATTTTAAGGGATTTGATTTAAACATGGTTTTTCAGGGAACAGCACGAAGTCATGTGAGATATTCAGACCAACTTATGGCCCCGCTGTCCTGGGGACTTAACGGTTTGCAAATATTTATGGATAGATGGCATTTAACCGATCCGAATGATCCAAACAGTAAATGGATACCCGGTTATTACCCTTCTACAAATACAGGCGAAAGTACAAATTATGTATCCTCTACAGCTTTGGTCCAGGATGCCTCCTATTTAAGGTTGAAGAGTCTTGAGTTTGGATATACTATACCAGAACATATCCTGCGAAATTACGGAATTCATCGGGTTCGTGTTTATTTTTCCGGCTATAATCTGTTCACGTTAACGAAGGTAAAATATTTGGATCCGGAACATCCAAGTGACACTTATAGCCTTTTATATCCTATTTCAAAAACATATAATATGGGTATTAGTCTAACCTTTTAACTTTTAAAAAATACTACGATGAATAAGAATAAAAATATATTGTTGCTATTATGTATATTAATATCGACAGTTGCTTGTCATAACTTAGATATTCCTCCAATGAATATCATTCAGGATAAGGATGTATTTACCAAAGAATCAGGTGTTAAAGCCTATATGACAAGTTTATACAAAGATTTACCTATTGAAGATTTTAATTTCTCTGGAGGTGGTTTTCATCAGACATATTGCTTCCCGGGTATCTATAATTGTACGGGAGAGGCGTTGCTTAATCCTGCAAATATGTTTAACATTGGCTCCCCTCAAGGTGATTGGTGGCAATATTGGGGCTATGGGCAAGTTCGGAATGTGAATTATTTTCTTTCTACGTTTCCTAAATATGCATCGACATTTACTACTGACAAGGCAAATGCATGGCTGGGAGAGGCTCATTTTATGCGGGCATACAATTATTTCGCCATGGTAAAGCGTTATGGTGGAGTACCTATCATAAAGGAAGTTCAGAATTATCCCACACAGAGTTTAGAAGAATTAAGTGTCCCCAGGGATCCCGAACAAGCCGTTTATGACTTTATCGGACAGGATTTGGATTCGGCGATTTTACTTCTTCCGGCAGTAAGTGCAGAACTAGGGCGCGTAAATAAATATGTGGCCTATGCCTTGAAATCCCGGGCTATGCTATATGCAGGGTCAATTGCTCAATACGGTAGTATACAGCTAAATGGGCTGTTAGGAATACCCGCAGCCGATGCTCAAAAATATTATCAGGCAAGTTATGATGCCTCAATAGCACTGGATGGTCACTACTCTTTATACCGGAAATACAGTGATAAATTTGAAAACTATTGGCACCTGTTTCTGGATGATAATAGTCCCGAGAATATTTTTTGCGAGTATTATAAATACCCAGAAAAAGGCCACGGATTTGATACTTACTGTATTCCACAGCAAATGTGGGGCCCCCAAGGCTATTCAAGTATGATAAATCCAACGTTGGAATTCGTTGAGTTGTTTGACGATATAAACGGAAATTCAGGAGCTCTTAAAATAAATGATAACAGTGGAAATGCGATCCGTTTTACAAACACGATTGATATATTTAATAACGTGGAACCGAGATTGCGGGGATCTGTAATTCTTCCAGGAGACATTTTCAAAGGAGAATCGATTGAGATTTATAAAGGTATTTATGAAAGTTACCCGACAGGGATATTACACACCTCTGCAGCTCAGGGAATTGAATTGTTCAATGGGAAGGGAATACGGGGGAAAAGTGGAATAGGTTATAATTATTCGACCGGCACCGGATTCTTTAATAGAAAGTATCAAAATCCTGATATGCCAAAGTCACAAGTTCTGGAAGGGCATTCTGTACAAAAATATATTGATATTAGATATGGTGAAATATTGCTAAACAGGGCTGAAGCTGCTTATCAGCTAAATAAAAAGGATGATGCACTAACAGCAGTTAATGATATCAGAGACAGGGCTGGAGCCATGCTATTAACAGCAGATCAATTAACTGCTCAATCTATACAGAAGGAGAGGCGAATGGAGCTTTCATTTGAAAATCAAACCTATTGGGATCTTCGCCGTTGGAGAATAGCCGATCAATTAATGAACAACAAACAGTATACAGCATTATACCCTTATTGGGTGTCCAACGAAAACAAATTTATATTCCAGAAAGTGCAAATCGGACCCATATATACCTTTGATGTGAAAGTTTACTATACCACGATTCCAACAGATGAAATTTTAAAGAACAATAAGTTAATTCAAAATCCGGGTTATAATTAAATCTACTAAACAATGAAAAAGATATATTATTTATTTAATGTTCTTATAGTTAGTCTCTTTTTTTCTTGTGGGAAACTGGATAACTACGCTGAACCGGGCGAAACTTTAAAAGGTAGTCTTATTGATGTGGTTACGAACAAACCACTTATTACCGAACAGCCAAATGGGTTTAAAATTCTATTATTGGAAAGTAGTTGGAGTGCGAATCCACAACCCCAGACTTTTTGGGGCAAAGCAGATGGCACATTTACTGATACGAAGTTATTTACTGGAACCTATAAGGTCATTCCTATTGAAGGAGCATTCTTTCCTGTGGATACTGCTACAGTTAAGTTAAGCGGTGTCGTTAGTCAGAATTTTAATGTCACTCCATACTTAACAGTAACAGCGACATCTTCCGTTTCAAGTGGTAATTTGAATGTTTCTTATACAATTTCAAGATCTAAAATTGGAGATAAGATTATCGATTCGAGAGTTTTTGTTTCTACAAATCCCAATGTTGGAAATAACATATTCACTTCAAGTTTAAGCCCTTTTCGAGACTTAAGCAGTATTGATGATTCAGTAATTCTAACAACTACTTTCAATGAAACGATCAGTGGATTAGTAGCAGGCAAGACTTATTATGTGAGGGTAGGTGCAAGAACAAATAATCCAAGTAAGCGATATAATTTCACAGAAATTAAAGCAGTGACTCCATAATATAGTAAACCTGTTCCTCTACGGGGCAGTTTTATGAAGTTTGATAAATTTTCAAATCCTGCCTGGTCATCAAAGCCAGGCGGGATGATTCCCATTGATATCGGAATCGGGCAATTTTTTGGCAGGTTTTTAAAATGACTGATTGCTCATACTTCTTCTCCCTGCAAAAGTAACTCATGTATTTCGTTCAGCTAAAAATCATGTTACCTTCTGGCTCCCGGTTGGCTAGCTAGCTATTATTCCTACTTATCCACAGGATGCTTAACGGGGATTCAAATTGCCTCATGAGTGTTGAATACTAAATGGTTAAAGATTAATTAAATGAATAAGCTATATTTATGTTTTCTGATGTTGTTAGTAACATCAGCCTCCTTTGCTCAGTCTTTCAATATTAGAGGAGTAATGCCCTGGCACAGTTATCTGTCAGGACCTTCGGCATGGAATGAGGATGATTACCGCAAATATCTAGATGATTGTCAAAAAAAAGGAATAAATTTTATTGGTTTTCACAACTATACAGGGGGAGGCGAGCGCTATTTCAACTATGTGGAACCAATGATCAAAATACAATACAAAAATGTATTACCCACAGCCCGATTTGATGATGGAAGTACTGTCAGATGGGGATACCTGCCCATGAAAGTTAGTAAATATCCGTACGGCACCCAAAAACTTTTTAAATTGCCCAGGGGTGCTCAATATTTTGGAGCTGAGAATGCTGTGAACTCCCGGACTACTGAAGAGCGTTATGAAAAGGCCCAGAAGCTTACTAAAAAAGTACTGGTCATGGCCCACGAACGTGGAATGCAAATGGCAATGGGATTTGAATTTGGGGTCGCACCACCAGAATATGCTTCAATACGTACACACAGCGATATGTACTGGCTGGGGAATGGTACTTTGATATACAATCCTTTTGATCCGGATGCAACAGGCATCCTTTATGCTACTATTGATAATATACTGGATACTTATAAGGGAATGGACTGGATTTACCTTTGGCTCAACGAACATTGTATGTTTGGTATCAATCCTAACGAAGCCTTGCAGAATCCTTTGTTAGCTGACTATTATAAAAAGAATGTTAGTTCTTATGAAGGGGAGAATGTCGATGAAACCATGAAATTCCTTGGAGTATGGTCACAGGCGTATATCCAAAAAGCCTACGAATACATCAAGAAAAGATCTCCCGGTACCAAAATCGTGATTGGCGGCTGGGGAAACGCCAATCAAATGCCACTCCTTTTGAAAGGATTGAACAAAACCTTACCCAAAGAGATCGTATTTTCGATGTTGAATCCTGATCAGGGTAAACAGAGTCACCCCAGTTTCTTTAAAGAAATAGCCCGAACACGAAACGTATGGTCAATTCCATGGCTCGAAGGAGATGAATCCTTATGGTATCTTCAACCAAGGGTTCGAGATATGAAAAATCAGGTGAAAAATGCTCATTCGGATGGACTCAATGGTGTCGTTGCAATTCATTGGAGAACAGAAGAGGTACGCCTCAATTTTGAAACCTTTGCCAGATTTGCATTACATCCTGAAGTCGACCAATCAACTTCCAAAATATATCAGGATTATTGTAACAAAGAGTTTGGGGAATATGCAAGTAAAAACCTGGCCTTTTTATTAACTCAGATTGATACAACCGGGATCCTCAGCACAATTCAATCGACCGAATTTTTTGCCTATCAACCTTCATGGGGCCGCTTATCACAGGCCCAAGTAGCACTTGTTGAAAATATTATTCACGAGATTGATGATTGCATATCACATGAGAAGGGGCAGAAAATGAATGCTAACCTGAAATGGATGCGGGCAAGTTATGAATTCGCGATCCTATTCAATGAGTTTGGCCATTCATTGGAACCTGCATGGAAAATGCGAGACGATTATATGAAAGCTATCCAGAAGCCCGACTTTGGGGAAAGCCAGATACTTAATGCCAGGACAATGTTAGATCATGCACCTGTGGAGAAAATGGTCACTGTTTTTGCTTCCAGAGTTCGATCGCAGGGTGAACTCGGAGAACTTTCGTCAATTATTCAACGGGTATACGGAGAATATCAACAGCTCTGTGAATTTATGAAAACGTTACCATAATAATTCATGTATATGTACAAAAAGAAAATAGGCTTCCTATTGATGGGGGTGATGATCAATTTAATGGTCATGGGTGGCAATCGTGAAAACCCATTCGGTCAAATAATTTTTTCAGATAAGAATGATCCTGCAAGTTATGCAATTATAGATCTTCAACGTTATATTGCTCAAATCACAGGTAGTGCTTCTGCAATTCTTCCTTTTTCAAGTTGGGAAAAGAACCATAAATCGTCTGTGGTAATAACAAATTCACCAGAGCTGAATAAGTATCTTTCGTTGAATGAACAAGTCAAAGATCTTGGAGAGGAAGGTTTTGCATTAAAAAAAATTATTCTGGGAGGAGAAGAATCCATCCTGCTATGTGCCGATACCCCTTTGGGAAAGACAAATGCCATTTATGGGTTTTTAAAAGAGTTAGGGTGTGAGTTTCGGTTGGGTAGTGAATATATTCCATCGAAACTTCCGGAATCATTTACCAGTGAAATAATCATTAAAAAGCCTGCATTCAGTGTCAGGGGAGTTTTGCCCTTTCATAGTTTTTTTAATGGACCTACAGCCTGGGATACCCAGGATTATCGGACCTTTATTGATCAACTGATCCGAAGTGGCTCAAATACGCTTACTTTTCATACATATGATTCAGAGCCCTTTAGTGGATATGAAGAAAATGGCATTATTAAACATGCCAAACCTTTGAAAAATTCAGGAGAAAGTCTTGCCTGGAGGACCAATGCCATGAAAACGAGCGAATTTCTATTTGGAACAAAAGATCTGTTCAATACTGAATCTTTTGGAGCAAAAACAACCTTATTAGGGCTTGGGAAAGAAGATCAGATCAAAAAAGAAATGCAAGTTTTGAAAGATGCTTTTGAGTACGCAAAAAAAAGAGGGGTCAAAACAGGCCTGGGGTTTGAAGTTATCGGTGATCCTACAATTGCTGAAGATCGTGAACGATTTATCAGGCAGTTTGAAAGTATGGTGAACTATTATGATTGTCTCGATTTTATCGTTTTATGGCAGGAAGAAACAAAAGGGGCACAAGGACATCCTTTAAAGTACGACACACATATTCTTCCTTATACGCGTGATCCTAAAAGTAAGATCATCAATTACGGGAAATACCGTAGAGAGGTGTTTAAAAGGGTTGTAGATGAAACTAAAGGCCTGAGTCCATTCTTTCAACAAAATGAAGAGGGAAAAATATCGAGAGCAACTGAGGGTGCCCGCCTTGAGATGTATGGCAAGCTGGCGCACAGGATATTGTCCCGTTATGAGAAATCTCCTCAGTTGGTGATATCGGGGTGGGGAGGAGAAATCCGCTTAGTGTCAGCAGAATATTATGATGGATTAGACAAGCTTCTTCCAAAAGATATCATGTTCTCTTCGCTCGATAACATTGCTCCGCAAACTAAAGTGGATGGCATATATGGAGTACTTCCTCACGACAGACAAAGATGGCCCATCCCCTGGATTGAGAGTGACGGGGATCAATGGCATCCACAACCCCATATTCAGCTCTTCGAATCGATGACAAAAAATATGCTTCAAACTGGAAGCCAAGGCTTTATAGCAATTCATTGGCGAACTCGTGATGTTGAAATGAATTATGGTTATTTAAATGATTTTGCCTGGGATACTACTTTAACTGCGGATAAATATTTTCAAAAATTCGCTGAGAAATATGAAGATTCTGGCCATGCCAAAGAAATCAAAGAAATCATGTCAGGGTTGGATAATCTTGGTTATAGATGGGTTGGAGGTCAGGGGCAAAATGAGTGCGCGAATTTTACCTGGGGCCCAGGAGAAGATGAAAAACTTAAAAAACTCATTGGTTTCAAAGCGAAGCTCGATAGTGTCTTGCCAAACATACAAAGCGGGAAAGAATATGTTGAATGGATAAATCACCAGATGCAGTGGATAATCGACTATAATGCAGCAGAGTTGAAAGGGATAAAAGCCAATGAACTATTGAAAAAACTTGATGAATCCACAACTGACGAAAAGAGAGCCATTGCATTAAAAATAATTGAACTATTGTCTGGTAATGATCTTGCCAAAGCAATGCATAGTTACGCAAAATCAATCACCACACGAGGTGAATATGGCGTCCTGGCAACGATAAATACCAAAGCAGGGAAAGACTGGAACGAAATGCTAAAAAAAGCAAGGTGTATTTTGGGAATATCCGGGGATTTGAAAAACGAAGAATGGGTTCCTGAAACGCAAATTATAGTTCCCCGATTTTTGGGATCAGTAAGTCAGGGCGATGATGTCAAAATTGATGCCATCGTTTTGGGAGGAGAGTCTACTGTTCTAAGCTATAGAATATTGGGCACAAAAAATTGGAGATCGTTACCAATATGGTCGAAGTCAGGCTGGGTACAAACATTTCTCATTCCTGGGGTCAATGTTGCAACACCTGCCATTGAATACAAGATTGAAACGACATTGACAAACAGGCATAATTTGGTATATGGCCCAATTGCTATTTCCGTGTTTGATAGTCGGAAGTTCAAAACAGCGTTGAAGAAGAAAAGTTTTCCAAATAATCTTAAAATAGAAAATCTCAGTGTTTCCAAACATAAAAATGAATTGCTTATCAAATGGGATGATCTCACTTGGGCAGACTATTACCAGGTATATATCAGCGATAAACTTGTTATTGAAACGCCGCTCAGTTTTTACCCAACTGAAGAAAAGATCCTTCCCGGGCAAAAGATTACTATAAAGGCTGTAAGAGGAAACACAAGTTTCGCAGAAAAAGAAATGATTTATTACAATGAGAAATAGAAATTATAAATGGCTCATTGTAGCCGGACTTTTATTATTAGGTGGCTTCAAATCTGTAAAAAATAAGTCCGATATATTGAAAAACGTGGATCCGTTTATAGCAACGGGCACTCATGGGCATACTTTCCCCGGGGCAACCAGTCCATTTGGCATGATCCAGCTAAGTCCTTCAAATGATTTTAAAGGATGGGATTGGTGTTCTGGTTATCATTACAGTGATACTATTTTAAAGGGATTTGCGCATACTCACTTGAGTGGAACCGGACTTGCCGGATTAGGTGATATTTTGCTTATGCCGACTAACGGACCAGTAAAAGTAAACCCGGGCACAGAACAAAATCCGGAGAGTGGGTACCGATCAAGGTTTTCCCATCAGCATGAAGGTGCATCTCCAGGCTATTACTGGGTTCAGCTTTTGGATTATGGTATTAAGGTAGAACTGACTTGTACCCCTAGGATTGGGTTTCATAGGTATACGTTTAGTAAGGCAGGAGTCGGGAATATTATTATCGATCCTACTCATCATATTCTTGAAACACTCAAGGGCACTCAAATTCATTTTATTTCTAACTCTGAGATTCAAGGATATAAAAACAGCGACGGGGAGGGAGGAGACCGAAAAGTTTATTTCTATGCAAAATTTTCAAAACCATTCAAAAAATGTGGTATTGCGGTGAATGATTCTGTGACTGAAAAAAGAGAAGTTACAACAGGTAAAAACATCAAGGCGTTTGTAACTTTTGATGTAGCAGAAAATGAATCCATTGAGACAAGGGTTGCCCTATCTTTTGTTAGTTATGAAGGGGCAAAGAAAAACTTTGATTCCGAAGCAGCCGGTAAAGATTTTAACGATGCCAAAAATGAAACACAATCGAAGTGGGAAAAACAATTGTCAAAAATTGAAATAAAAGGTGGAAAATTGAAAGACAAGCGGACATTTTATACAGCCTTGTATCATTCAATGATTGCACCTAATCTGATCAATGATGTCGATGGGAAATATGTGGTGGAAGGGAAAATATACCATGATACAGCTAATCAGTATAGTACTTACTCAACGTGGGACACGTTCCGGGCATTGCATCCTTTATTGACTATAATTAATCCGGAAGTTACCCGGGAAATTGTAAATTCCTTAATCTCACGCCATTCAGACTCAGAAGTGGAACTGCCTATCTGGGAACTTTGTGGCCATGACAACGCCGTTATGACTAGTTACACCCCCGTCTCAGTTATTGTAGATGCAGTTATGAAAGGAGTACCCGGAGTAGACAAGGGAAAAGCTTACCAGGCTATTAAAGCAGTGAGTATTTACGATCCCAAATGGAACAGGTTTGCTGGAGGACAAATCTTACCGTGGCTGAAAAAATATAACTTCATTCCTTCCAATGTACCTCAATCCGTTGCACATACCATGGAATATGCTTATCAGGACTGGTGCATTTACACGTTAGCTAAAGAACTTGGAAAAAAGGATGATGTGGAATATTATAAAAAGCGTTCTCAAAGTTACCTAAACCTTTATCGTCCAGATAGAGGATACTTTTGGCCAAAAGACACGCTGGGGCATTGGACCGATATGAATTGTACTGACTGGAACAGTCTGCAAAAGCATTTTATCACCGGAAATATTTGGGGGTATTCCACTTTCATTCCGCACGACATTAAAAAGTTAATTGAGTTGAAAGGCGGCAAAGAAAAATTCTGTGCATGGATAGACCACATAATGAATGACACAACTCATATTGTAGGTGAAGTACACTTGGATTTATCAGGTTTTATCGGAAGGTATGGACATGGTGACGAACCTTCACATCAGACGGCTTACCTTTATAATTACGGTGGAGAGCCTTGGAAAACGCAAGCGCTTGTGCATAAAGTGATGTCCCTGTTTTATTCCGATACTCCCGAAGGAATGATTAACAATGAAGATTGCGGTCAGATGTCGGCCTGGTATATTTTCGGAACATTGGGTTTTTACCCTTTTTGTCCGGGAGATAACCAATATACCATTGGATCACCTTTATTC
>Ga0118677_10010618_pt1 | contig 13357 bp, 8 predicted proteins | sample AliMusrvi5mmetaG_FD_86154 | JGI IMG/M metagenome (GOLD analysis project Ga0118677, IMG submission 86154)
ATCCAAGATCCGTCAAATCAAGTCATCATGACGTCTGTTAGATATGAACAGACCGGATCAGCCGCAAAAAGTCCCGGTTCTGGGACAGGCTCTACAATAGCCAGCACAATATCCCGCCGATGATCATGATCAGCAGAATGTTCAGGGCCACGATAACCGACTCATGGTAGTAACCGAATTCATTCCGTTTCTGGATTCTTTCAAATCCGCCAAAAAACCTTCTCACCTTATCCAAACGCGCACATTTCTCATTATCGGAAGTCGAATCATTCTGAAATGCGAAGCCGGGAGATATCATGAACATATCGTCCTCAAACGAGGCCAGATAATTGTCGAAAGGTGTTCCGCTCCATTCCTTTTTGACAAGGGTTTCAGCAAAACCGCGGTGCAGGACGTAGGCATGGGCCAAACAACGGTACCGGATTTTCACAACGGACTGGCAGGATGTCTTCCTGATTTTCCCAACCAGACATCCGAAAAACAACGCGTTCCATGGGTTGCCGGACAAAAAACCAACCGCTTCCCGAAGACGGTCAATGTCAAACCTGTCAAAAACGATATCGTCTTCAAATATCAGAATCGTCTGAGCATCCGCCGCGATTCCCTTTCTGATACAGGAAATGTGTGATTCATAAATTCCCTGTTCGGAATCGGACGGATGTTTTTTCCCAAGAACGAATTCCACTCTCCCGGACAACCCTGTCTTTTCAAACTGGGCTTTCGCTTCCGCCCGACGGTCTTCCCGCGTGTCTAAGGAAATGCAATAAACTTTATCGAAATATTCCCAGCAATCACTCACCATGGACGTAAATTTTCTGATAGGCCCCTGTTTCCTGAAACACTCGTTTCCCCACGTCTCCAAAACGCACCTTTTCAGCCCCTATTCTCCTGCAATATCTCCGATGTGCAAGGGATTGTTGATTGCAGCCGGATCCATGGGAAATGTCCTTCGGCAGAAAAATAGCTTTCCGCCCCGCTTTGCCAAGAAATTTCGTTGAAAACCCGTTTCCAACCACCCGGCGTGGCACTGCGCCTCTCATCACACTCCGCAGGAATACCGGTTGGCGGAGGTTTCCCCCATCCCTGTAGGATGTTCCAAAAAACTCCGCCTCTCTCTTGTTGCGAATGATTCTCACTAGCGGCATCCATCCACCATTGCATCGATCGGCTATCTTCACCCAGTTCAAGCCGGATCTCCGATTCCTTTCTTCAAATCCCTCGCACTCCACAAGGTTCCCCTTGCGGCAACGCCACTGCCACGAATCCTCCGCGCCCCGTTCTTGCGTTTCATCCCGAACCGATCCCGGCACAAGCGGAACACCTCATCCACAAAGCCCCGGCTGCCAATCACCGCCCCATCCGTGAAATACCTCACCCGGCACCGCAACATCCTGCTCATCGCCACATCCCGGCCACGCTGCAACCGCTCCATCTCCTCATCCACTGCCGCCTTCTTCAGCCCCTTCCTCACCACCTTCACCTCAGGCTTCCCGCCCCTATTCACCACCTCCTTGAGCTTTTCCTCACCTTCTTCTAACAATATCATCCGGTATTCCTTCGACACCCGGCCCGGCCAGTGCCGCGCGTCCGCCTCCCAACCCTTGTGGGCCATGAGCGCCCGCACCAGCCCTGCCCGCGCCTTCTTGCCATTGCCTCTAGGTCCGCCGCCCATCGCCTCACCATAGCTGCTCCACCGGTACTCCGCAGGATCCGCCACCATGCCCGCCCTGACAGGATTCAGGTCGATATACGCCGCCATCGTCTGCGCCGCAATGCCATCTTCCACCAGCACGCTCTTGAAGCGCGATTCCCACAAGGTGCCGGTCCGCTGATGATTCGTGTTGAACCACCGCGAAAACCGCTGCAACAACGCCTTCATGAACTCACCCAAATCGTGCATCCGATAGGTGATGCTCTCGTGCAACTCCCGCGCCGCCTTATCCCGGCCACTTGCCCGCAACTCCCCCAACCGCTTCGCCACCTCCGCCACCGCCACCTCGTTGTGAAGCGCCTTCATCCGTCGCAGCAACTCGTCATCCGACAAGCCTCCCTCCTGCATTGGTGGCACTTCCAGCAGCAAATGAACATGATTGCTCATCAGACAATACGCCAGAACCCGGCATCCCGTGAAATCCTCCTGCATCCGCATCAACGTCCGGAACTTCTCCTTGTCCGCCTGCTCGAACGCGAACCGGCGGTCCACCACCCGCGTCACACAGTGGTAAATCACCGGTCGCTCCGCCGAATCTTTCCACGGTGCCAGCCACCGCCGACCATTCCGACTCTTGCCGCTTTCAATTCGCCCGTTTCCGCTTCCAGTCGTCTCGTTCATGCGTCCACCTTACACCGCCACTACCACCGCGCGCAAACACTTTCTTTATTATTCCTCTGTGGCTTTATGTATCAGCCCACACCCATCGCGGGGCAGGCCGGTGGTGATGGGTGTCACGGGCGAGAGCCCGGTGGCGTAACCTGATAACAGTCTGAGCCTATGGGTCGGGTCGCAGGACCAGAAGGAATGCAACCCTACCGTCAACTCAATCGGCGGGCGTCAGATCTCGGCCGGTTCGGCTGGTTCGGCCGGGGGCTTACCGGCGGCGGCGGCGCAAGACCAAGGATGCCAAGCCCAACGCGCTGAGCGCTGCCGCCGAGGGTTCCGGCACGGGATTGACGGTCAACTGCCACGAGCTCAAGGTCATCGTGCCACCAGACGCCACATCAGCCACAAAGAGCGTCCAGGTGCCATTGCTATCCGCAGTATTGAAGACGCCCAGACTCGCGGTCCGGGTCGCGGCGTCCATGATCGTCGTGGTGCTGGTGGGCGACACGTTGCGCGCATCGGGCAGGAAAGTGCCGGCGAGCGCGCTGCTGGTGGGTGTCGCCGCATGGACATCGGTGGCGGCCGTATCGGACAGGGTCAGCGTCAGGCTGTTGTTGCCGTTGCCGGCCGGATTGGCCGTGGTGCGGCCGATCCGGTTCAGCAACACGGAAAACCCGGCACCATGGGTCAGGTAACAGTAAATGTCACCACTCCAACCGGCGGTCTGGGTGCCCGTCAGATTGAGAACCACCTGCAACCCCGTGATCGAGGTGGAATCTCCCGACACCGTGATCGTGGATGAAAGCCCTGTGAGGTTGTTGTCGGGAACGAGGATATTGACGGGCTGGGTATAGGTTGCCGCCTGGCTGGCCAACGGCAACAGAAAGAAAAGATAGAACTTTTTCATGAGTTTCGGACGAACTGAATGTTAGAAAAAACGGTTTTCAAATCGTTAGCAAGCCAAATTTCGAGTATTTTAATAGGCGAGGCGATAATAGGCAGTGGGCAGGACAGCCGTGTCCGTGAAGGTCATGCTACCGAGGCTGTCGGCCGGACCCGTCCAAAGGGTGGTCCAATTGGCCAGATCCGTTGACCGTTGGATCATGTAAGTCACCCCTGGAATTCCATGGAACACGAGGACTCTGTTGCCATTCCCCAGGGTCGTGAGCTGAGGTTGGTTGGTGCTGGTGCCTCCTAGTCCACCGGCGATATTCGGCCCCACAGTCACGGTCACGGTGCCGGGTGTGGCCGCGCCGAGCGCATCGGTGAAGGTGACGGGGAATGTATCGGCCCCGGAGAACGCGGCTTTTGGGGTGTAGAGGATCGAGTCGGACTGCATCGCCACGGTACCGCCCGCCGTCGAGGATGAACCCGGGAGTGACAGGGTGATCGCGTCTCCCTCGGCATCGGCGGCGAGGGCCATGAGTTTGCTGAGAGACACCGTGGCGGCCGTCTGATAGGGAGTGATGATGGCATAACCAGGGAAGGTCGGTGCCGTGTTGCCGGGCGTCCAGTTGATCGACATGTTGGTGAAGTTGTTGCCGTTGACCGGGGTGCCAGTGGTGCCTTGGGCGGTTGGCGACGTCGAGAACGCGGAGGTTCCCTTGGTCCAGGTCAAGCCGGTGGTCACCGGTCCTTGGACACCGCTCTGGTTCTCGGCATACTGGACGAAGAATTGGTAGTCGCCGTCGTCCACCAAATTGCCATTGGCGTCACGGCAGTTCCAGCTCACCGTGATCGGGTTGCTGGCGATGCCGGTGGCGGGCGGCGACGGGTTGGTGGCGGTATAGGCCGTGGCGGTGGCGGACGTGTAGCCGTCAAAGGCGGTGCTGCCGTTGGCCGCATTGATCCATGCCATGGAGTGGTCCCAATCGGTGCCGCTTGTCCCGAAGCCGGACTTTCCTTGTTTCCACAAGGTCTTGATGAACTTGCCAGACGAACTCTGCACCCACACCAGGCAGGTGTGAAGGGCAAGGTTTCCGGACGTCGCCCCCGAATAGTCGCTGATGGTCGCGACGAAGCGCACCCTGCCCAAGGTAGCCGTGCTGATGGTGATGGAGAAACCCTGGGTGGCTGGAGTGGCGAGTCCGCCGTTGGCGGCCTGGATGGTGCCGGTGTAAACGCCGACCGTGGTGGGTGTGCCGGTGATCACACCGGTGCTGCTATTGAGGGTGAGTCCCGGCGGCAGGGCACCTGCCGAGACGGTGAACGCGATCGGTGCCGTGCCGATGACCACGCAGGTGGAACTGTACACGCTCGCCAGGTTGCCGTTGGCGGGTGGCGCGGCGCTGGTGAAGACGATCGCCTGAGCAATGGTAATCGAGAAACTCTGAGTGGCGTCAGGCGCGACACCATTGGTCGCCGTAATCACTCCGGCGAAGGGGCCAGCCACCGTAGGAACACCGGAAATCACGCCGGTGTTGGCATTCAGGGTCAGTCCGGTCGGCAAGGCACCCGAACTTACGGAGAAGGTGATGGGCGAACTGCCGGAAGTCGTGCAGGTGTAATTATACGCTGTCCCCATCGATCCGGTCGCGGTCGGCGAAGCACTGGTGAACAAGGGCGGCACCGTGCCAGCACTCCACACGATCTGCATCCCGGTGAAGTTGTTGGTGGGCGGTGCGACGACATTGTAGGTGCCTTGGTCCGGGGGGCTGATCGTGCTGGAGGCAGGACCCTTGGTCCACGTCAAGGCGGTGGTCACGGGTCCTTGTTCCGGGACCGAAGGAGTACCTACGTTCTTGCTCTCAGCATATTCGATATAGAACTTGTAGTCACCATCGGCCACCAGGTTGCCGCTGGCATCCTTACAATCCCACGTCGCAGTGAACGGGCTATCAGGCGGCAGATAGGTCTGGGCCGTAGCGGACGTGAATCCGTCAAAGGCGGTGCTGCCAGCGCGGGCCGTAGTGAATGCAACGAAGTGGTCCGTCCAGATGCTATAGTTGAAATCGGAATTCCCTTGCCGGTAGATGGCTTTGATGTATGTACCGTCGGCCTTGGTCACCCACACGACGGTGTAGTGTTTCTTACCGTTCGTTGCCGAGCTTGAACCGAGGAAATCGTTTAGCGTGGCAGTCAGGCTGACAAGCCCCGGAGATCTGGGAGTCCAGACAGCCGACATCACGGAGAAATTGGGAGTCTGGTCGGGCGGTGTGGTGGTGGACGCGGTGGTTCCCTTGGTCCATGGGATGACAGTCACTGGACCTTCGTCGTTAGCCATTTCCTTTTCGGCATACTGCACATGGAACATGTAGTTGCCGTCCGGCACCACGCTGTTGGCGGCATCACGGCAGTTCCAGGTGAGGATGATCGGACTGTTCGGGGGATTGTAGTCCGTGCATGTGGCCGAGGTATAGCCGTCCAGGGCGGTGCTGGCACCGCGGGCGTTTTCCCAGGTGGTGAAGTGGTCGAGCCAATCCTGACCATCAAAATCGGCCGGGCCTTGTTTCCAGAGGGTCTTGATGAAGGTGCCGTCAGCCTTGGTCACCCACACGACGGCATCATGTTCGGGGCCACCAAGCGGGGTGAGTGTCACTTTGAGATCGGCGGTGCCCGGCGTGAAAACCAAGGGGGCACCGATCACGATGGAGAAGCTCTGGGTGGCGTTGGGCAGGGTGCCGTTGGCGGCGGTGATGGTGCCGGTGAAGGTGCCAGCGGCGCTCGGCGTACCGGTGATCGCACCGCCCGAAGCGAGGGTCAGCCCAGTAGGCAGGGCACCTGCGGTGACCGTGAACGTGCTCGCCGGAGAGCCCGACGCCGTGCAGGTGAAGTTATAGGCCGTGCCCACTACTCCGGTGCCGGTCGGCGCGGTGCTGGTGAAGGTCGGTGCTTGGGAGATCACAATCGAGAACGGCTGGGTGGCGTTGGGCAGGGTGCTATTGGCTGCTTGGATGGTGCCGGTGAAGGTGCCGGCGGTGGTCGGCGTGCCGGAAATCACCCCGGCAGTGCTCAGGGTGAGTCCTCCAGGCAGGGCACCCGAACTCACCGTGAAGGTGATCGGCGTGCTGCCGGTGGCCACCACGGTATAGTTATAGGCCGTGCCCACGGCACCGGTCCCGGTCGGCGCGGCACTGGTGATGGTCGGTGCCGTCGCCGTCACACTCGGCGTCCAAACGACCGAAATATTGGTGAAGTTGAAACCACCCGACGGGGAACCGACGGTGCCTTGGTTAGCCAGGGTGGCTGGGCTGGGTGTAAAACTTGAGGGACCCTTGGTCCAGGTGAAGCTTGCCAGGCCACCGGTGTCGGTGTTGTGGGTGCCGGCATCCTCGGCATACTCGATCCAGAATTTGTAATTGCCATCCGGCATCAGCGTGCCGTTCGAGTCCTTGCCGTTCCAGGTGATGTTGATCGGATTGCTGGCAGTGCCTGCGGTGGGCGGCGACGGACTGGTGGCCGCATAGCTCGTGGCCGTCGTGGAAGTGTAGCCGTCCGGCGCAGCTGGCGGATTCGCAGTGCTGGCGACTGCGAGTTGCTGCGCATGAAAGGTGGCCAGATGTTGCGTCCAGATGCCGTTACCTCCGCTGCTCGAACCGTTCCAAGTGGCGTTCCCCTGTTTCCACAACGGCAGGATATACGTGTTGTCGGATTTGGTCACCCACACCACGCAGTAGTGCCTTGATCCCGAGCCGGCTCCGAGATCGTTGATGGTCACGTTGATGTTGGCGCTACCAGCCGTCTGGGCCTTGGCGACCGAACCAAGGGACATGATACCGAACACGGCTGCGAGCGAGCCGAGGCGGAGGGAACGGAGGATGGATGTGGGATTCATAAGGGTATGGATAAGGGTTATAGCTAGCGATGAATCAAAAAGGGCGATCATGCATCTGACGCAGATCATGATTTCTCAGGCAGGAAAACGGCAACAAGCCACACACGACAGAACCCGGACGCGGCAGTGGCAATGAATCAATGGGTTTCATAGACATTTATTTTTTACTCTGGATTTCTTTCGCGTCAAGCTACGCCATCCATCCTTCCACTGCCACGCGTTTTTTATTAAAGAATGCGCATATCCTGCTTCCGACCCTGCGCGTCTGGCCACCAAAGGACGGCGAGTCCGCAGACACGCCCTCAGCCGCACGGGTCCCGGCAGGGCCGTGTCCGACGCCCTGCCCCGCGGCCCACAAACCACCACCTCAGCCATGGTTTTCATGACTGGCGGACAGTTGAGGCGGGGAGTTTGCCGGCGGAAGAACATCGCTCGACGTGAAAAAAGCGCAAACCATCTGAAACGCAAGTATTTTAATCTCCATATTTTTATTTCTTTATTTATTCACGAGGATTCGGACAACTCGCTGATTGTGACGAAGGCGAAATTGGTCAAATGACGGATCCGGCGGCTACGGGAATTTACTTTCCAGCGGGGCGGGGATTTGTCATGGGTACCCGCATGGCGGTGTGGTGACTGCGGCAATGCAGGCTCCGCCGCGCCGGTTTTTCCTTTCACGCGCCGCGCATGCCCCAAGACCGAATTTCGTTCATCCGTCCGACGCTGCGCCGCCTGCGCACAGCGCTCAGCAAGCTGATTTTCTCCGAGGTTGGCCCCAAGGCGATTCTGCTGATCGTTCTGTTGTTCCTGATGATGTTGGCTCTCAACGGCCTCAACGTGCTCAACAGCTTCATCGGGCGGGACTTCATCTCGGCCATCGAACACCGGAATCTCGGGCGCTTCCGCGAATACGCGCTGATCTATCTGGGGGTGTTCGCGGCATCGTCAGCGGTGGGCGTGATGTTCCGCTTCTGCGAGGAATCACTCGGTCTGCTGTGGCGGCACCAACTCACCAAACATCTCGCCGAGGCCTATCTGCGCCGACGCACCTACTACCGGCTGGAAGCCACCTCCTGCCTCGCCAATCCGGACCAACGCCTGGCCGACGACGTGCGGGCATTCTCGACCACCACCCTGTCGTTCACCCTGCTCATCGTCAACGGCACGATCACCGCAATCTCGTTTTCCGGCGTGCTCTGGTCGATCAGCCCGCAGCTTTTCTGGGTGGCCGTGGGCTATGCGATCATCGGCTCGGTGCTCACCATCTGGGTCGGGCGTCCGCTGGTTCGCCTGAGTTTCAACCAATCCGACCTGGAAGCCGACTTCCGCGCCAGCCTGATCCAGGTGCGCCAAAACGCCGAGTCCATCGCGTTGTCGCATCGCGAGGCGCGCTTCAATTCCCGCATCCAGGCCCGTCTCTGCCGCTTGATAGAAAATTTCCGGCGAACCATCGCGATCAACCGCAATCTCGGGTTTTTCACCAATTTCTACAACTATCTCATCCAGATCATCCCGGCCCTGATCATCGCCCCGTATTTCATCGCCGGCAAAGTGGAGTTCGGGGTGATCACCCAATCGGCGATGGCCTTCGCCACTCTGTTAGGCGCGTTCTCGCTGATCGTCACCCAATTCCAGTCCATCTCCGCGTTTTCGGCCGTGATCTCCCGCCTCACCGGCCTGTCGGAAGCCATCCACGGTCCCGCCTCCGAATCGACGTCGAAAATCGTCATCGATTACCTGCCGGATGCCATCGTCTGCGACAACCTGACCCTGCTCGCCGCAGAAGACGGCCGGGTTTTGCTAGACCGCCTGCACCTCACCATCCCCCCCGCCACCCGCTGGCTGGTGACCTCGTCCGGAGCACCCGCCAAGCTCGCCATGTTCCGGGCACTGGCGGGGATGTGGGAACACGGTGAAGGCCGCATCAACCGACCGGGCTTGGACCAAATTCTTTTCCTGCCGGAACGTCCCTATCTGCCGTCCGGCACCTTGCGCGAAGTCCTGCTGCGCACCGTCAATCAGGAATCCACCACCGACGACACCATCATCGCCGTGCTGGAAAAACTCCATGTCGCCGACATCGTCCCGCGCGTCGGCGGCCTGGATCTGGACCGCGATTGGGACGGCCTGCTCTCGATCTCCGAACTACACCTCCTCTCCGCCGCCCGCATCCTGCTCGCCCAACCCGTCTTCGCCGTGCTCGACCGGCCCGGCAGTTCGCTCGCCAGCGACCAGATCGCCGCCATGCTCGACCTGCTCACAGCCTGCGGCATCGGCACCATCGTGCTCGCCAAAAACGGCGAGTCCCACCTCCCCTACGACACCCATCTGGAAATCCTGCCCGACGGCCAGTGGCACATCTTAATGAGAACATCGCGGAATCCAGCTTGACCTTTGGTCCACGACTGGCCATTATCGCCCGCTTGCCTCGACAGCATCCGATCCCTTTTTTCGTATTCATCAGGTTTCTCAACCTGATCGGATTGGCGTGTGGACGCCATCTCTCCCCTGGTTTTTTCAAACAACACTCTTATTTTCAACACCTTCCATGTTCAAAAAGCTTTTCGGAAACCTGTTTTCCAATGACATCGGCATCGATCTCGGCACGGCCAACACCCTGATCAACGTCAAGAATCACGGCATCGTCCTGCGCGAACCATCGGTCGTAGCGGTCAAAGCCGGCACCAACGAGGTGCTCGCCGTCGGCGACGACGCCAAACGCATGCTTGGCCGCACGCCGGGCAATATCGTCGCCATCCGCCCGCTCAAGGACGGGGTGATCGCTGATTTCGAGGTCACCGAGGCCATGCTGCGCCATTTCATCCGCAAGGTGAACAAAGGTCGCCGCAACAACCCGCGCGTCCTCATCGCCATCCCTTCGGGCATCACCGAAGTCGAACGCCGCGCCGTCCGCGAATCCGCTGAACAGGCCGGCGCGAGCAAGGTCTATCTGATAGAAGAACCGATGGCTGCGGCGATCGGCGTGGGCCTGCCGGTGCAGGAGGCGTCGGGCAACATGATCGTGGACATCGGCGGCGGCACCACCGAGGTGGCGCTCATCTCGCTTTCCGGCATCGTGTATGCCCGCAGCGTGCGCACCGCGGGCGATGAGCTCGACGAGGCGATCACCCAATACATGAAGCGTGCCTACAACCTGATGATCGGCGAGCGCACGTCGGAAGATATCAAGATCCGCCTCGGCTCGGCCGCGCCGCTGCCCAAGGAACTCACCATGGAAGTCAAGGGCCGCGACCTCGTCGCCGGCCTGCCGAAAACCATCACCATCACCTCCCAGGAAATCCGCGAGGCCATGGCCGACCCGCTCCGCACCATCGTGGACGCCGTGCGCACCACCCTCGAACGCTGCCCGCCGGAACTCGCCGCAGACTTGGTGGACCGCGGCATTGTGCTGGCCGGCGGCGGGGCCCTGCTCAAAGGGCTGGACCGCCTGCTGCGCGAGGAAACCGGGCTGCCGGTCCATGTCGCCGAGGACCCGCTCAGCGCTGTGGCCGAAGGCACTGGCAAGGCTCTCCAGGAACCCTCCCTCCTGAAACTGGTAACCACGGACCGCTAAGCGGGTCGTTGGCAATCCACGGCCATGAAGCCGCTCACGCTCATCGCATTGTTGCTCTTTCTTGGAGGTGCCGTCTGGTCGCTAACGAGGAGTGACCGGTCGGTGCGTGAAATCCAGAATGCCTATTATTCCGCGATGGCTCCATTTCTGAAATCCGGCTCGCAATTGGAAACCCAGGCCCGTGATTTCCTCAAGGAAACCCGCCATTCCAAGGAACTCGAAGCCGAACTCGAAGTCACCCGCGAACAACTCGGCAGCCTGCGACTCATCGAATCCAGGTTCCGCGCCCTCGAATACGAAAACGCCCAGCTCCGCCACGCGCTGGATTTCAAGAAAGCCACCCACTTCGACGTGGTCGCCGCCCGCATCATCCGCCGCAACCCCACCACCTGGTGGCAAACCGTGGAAATCGACGCCGGCTCCAAACGCAACATCGGAACCCAGCTCGCCGTGCTCTCCAACGAAGGCCTCGTCGGCATGATCGACCGCGTGGACAGTGGCGGCGAACGCTCGTCCGTGCTGCTGCTCACCGATGAGAAATGCCAGGTCTCGGCGCGAGTCGAGGGCTCGCCGGAAGTCGGTATCCTCAGCGGCCAGCGCGGCGGGTTCGATGGCGACCCGATGTTGCGTTTGCGATTTCTATCACCCAATGCCGCGCTCCGCACGGGCCAGCGGGTGTTTTCTACCGGCCGGGGAGGAACCTTCCAGGCCAATATCCTTCTTGGAACCATCAATTCCGTCGAAAAAGGCGCGCTGGATTCCGAAGCTCTCGTCCGGCCCTCGGTGAACTTCGCGGATCTCAGTGCGGTATTCGTCGTCCTGTCCTCCGATTCCTGAACCTCCGTGATCCGCTATTCCCTTAGTACCATTCTGCTGCTGCTGGCCGCCTTCGTGGCACAGCAGTTCCTGCCCTCGTTCACGGGCATGCATCATTCGCGCATCCTCATCGTCCAGCTCGTCTTCCTCTGCTGCGCCGTCACCGTGGGCCCCCGCACCATGCTCCTGCTCGCCTTCCTCGGCGGCTTCTTCTGGGACGCCCAATGCTGGCTCGCCCCACACGGCGGCGATCCTGAAATCTACACCCAACCGGTCGAGTCGCTGCGTTTTGGTTACTCGATCTTGCTGTTCGGCGCGATAGGCGCCCTGATGCAGGGCATCCAACCGCTGTTCCACCAAGGCAAATGGCAGTTCTCCGCCCTGCTCAGCGGCATCGCCGTGTTGCTCTATCTCGCCGCCGAATACGCCATCATCAACTTTGTCCGCGGCAATCCCGTGCTTACCAGGGCAACCGTCATGCAAATGGCATTCACGGCCTGGATCACCATGCTCTTCTCGCCGCTGGTTTTCTGGTTGCTGTTCCGCATCGCCAGGACCTGCAACCACTCGATCAACCCCGAAGCCGGCCGCCGCCGCCAACGCGAATACTGATCCCATGGAACCCGGCTACCGCATCCGTATCTATCTGCTGACCGCCCTCGTGCTCGCCGGCTTCGGCGCCTTGCTCACCCGCCTCCATGACTTCCAAATCGTCCGCCGCACCGAGTTCCTCAACCAAGTGCCCGGCAACCACACCGTCGCCATCCGCGAACCCGGCATCCGCGGCGAAATCACCGACCGCAACGGCATCACTCTCGCCCGCAACCTCCGCAAATACGAGGTCTCGTTCAACCTCCAGGAAATCCGCGAGGCCTTCCTGATCCAGCACCAAAACGATCCCAAAATCAAACGCCTCACCACCAAGGACGGCATGAAGCGCGCCAAGGACGAAAATGACATTGTCTCGATCGTCAAGGACGGCAAGGAAAGCACCATCGGCCGCCTCAAGACCCTTGGCCTCGCCAAGAACTTCAAGGCCGGCGACCTGCGCTCCCACTATCTCACTCACGGCGGACTCATCCCGTTCACCTATCGGACCGACCTCACCTACGAGGATGTCGCCAAATGCGCCGAACACAACCTCGACCTCCCCGGAGTTTATATCAGCATCCGGCCGCTGCGCCAATACCCCTACGGCTCCCTCGCCAGCCATGTCCTCGGCTACCTCAAACAATGGGAAAAAGGCGATGTCCCGGAAAGCGCAACCCATATCTTCAACCATTACGCCGGCGACGAAAAAGGCATCGCCGGCATCGAAGCCAGCATGGACTCCATCCTGCGCGGTCCCGAAGGCCGCAAAACCGTCGTCAAGGATGAGAAAGGCCATACGATCCGGATGACCGACTATACCAAACCCGGCAACGGCGCCAAGGTTCAGCTCGCCATCGACGCCCGCAAACAATACCTGCTCGAAAACGTCCTCCGCCGCGCCGGCCGCGCCGCCGGCGTCGTCATGGATGTCAACACCGGCGAGGTGCTCGCCATGGCGTCCGTGCCGGACTATGATCCCAATGCCTTCATCCCCAGCATCTCGTCCGAACGCTGGAAAACCTATAACTCTGACAAGCAACTCTCGCCCTTTTCCAACCGTGCCATCTCCTCGTTCACGCCGGGCTCCACAATGAAAATCCCCACCGCCATCTCCGGCGCACTCCGGGGAATGGCCAACCGCACGTTTTCCTGCAACGGCTTCGTGTCCTATGGCAACCACAAGATCGGCTGCTGGTTATGGAATAAAAGCAAGGGCAGCCACGGCCCGCTCACCTTGCCCAAGGCACTCCAACAATCGTGCAAACCGTATTTCAACCAACTC
>Ga0118677_10011365_pt1 | contig 13355 bp, 9 predicted proteins | sample AliMusrvi5mmetaG_FD_86154 | JGI IMG/M metagenome (GOLD analysis project Ga0118677, IMG submission 86154)
GGTCAATGCCGGCACTCTAACGATCAACTCGGCGGAATCCGTTAGCTCATACACCCAGAACCCAGGCGGCACGCTGGCGGGAAGCGCGGCCCTAACCGTCACCGGCACGGCCTCTCTCACCGGCGGCACGGTGACCGGAAGCCTGCTGGGCAACACGCTCAACGTCGTCAGCGGTGTAGTGACCAACACGGGCACGCTTGGCACCGGCACCACCCATTTGGACATCTCGGCGGGAGCCAGGTTGGTGGCTGCCGGCAGTCAGAGTTATAGCTTGCTGACCACTTCGGGCAGCGGTACAGCAGTCTGGCAGGGAAGTCTAGCCAATACGGCGACGCTTGCTCCAGGTGGCGTCGGCGGCATCGGCACGCTGCAAGTGACCAGCGGCAATTTCACCAACACCGCAGGCGCTGTGCTCAAGCTCGACATCGCAGCAGCCAGCCACGACTTGCTAGGCACCACCGGCAGCGCAAATTTCGCCGGCACGCTCGACCTCAACCAAGTCGGCTCAGCCGTCACCCCGTTTGTATCGATCCATCTGGTGGATGCCGCAGCGTACTCGGGCAATTTTACCACGCTAACAGAAAATTTGGATGGAGCGGTGTGGTTCAATCCATCCAGTGGCAACATCATGCGCATCGCGATTCCTAGCAGCGGAAACAGCTGGTTTGGTGCCACCGCCAATCAATCCGCCGCGTGGGTGGCGCTCTATGACGACGTGATCGATCCGGGCATCACCAACGTCAGCGTGGTGCCTGGCGGCAACCCGGGGTATGGCATCACCAGCGGCATCGCCAACGGCAACAATCCGGACCTGCTGTGGGCACTGACGTCCAGCACCACGGCTGGTGGCCTCAATGCCAGTTTGCTCAATCACCTCTCGCCGGAAGTATATGTTGGACTCTCCGACTATGCGCTGCAAGCCACCCGCAGCCACCAACGCAGCGCCTTCGCTGCGCCGGCTGTGGCACCCGCTCAGTCAGGCGGCAAGGACGCCAGCCCCGCCAAATGGCCATGGGAAATGTTTGTTGCCGCCGACTCATTCCACATCCAATCCTCCGGCTCCCAAAACCAGGCGGACTATGAACTCGGCGGTTGTGGCATTCTAGCCGGACTGCGGGCCAAGCCAACGCCGCGCCTCCAACTCGCCGCCTATCTGGCCGGGGATACCGGCACCATCGACGGCGCGCTGATTCATGGCGTTAGCACCGGTTGGTCGCTCGGAGTGCTTGGCGAGGCGATGCTGGAAGAGGCGTCCGGCACCCGTCTGATCGCTGGTATTTCCTATGGGAGTTATACATTTGATGGCACCCGCAACAGTGTGGCCGCCGCCAGAGGCGAATGGCTCCCCGTTGCTGTGGGCTTCTCCGGTATCAGCACCGACGCCTTGGACGTGTCCGTCGGCGTGGATAGCGTCGTCTTTTCCAATGAGCACTTCCGGCTCGTCCCCGCCTTCTGCATCCACGCCGCCACCGGATCCATGGACTCCTTCAGCGAAAATTCCAACCCCGCCGCCGGCTCGCCCATCGCCCTCGCCGTCGGCACCGATCACTACACCTCGGTGCTTGCAGAGCTGAGCCTGCGCGGCGAGGTGGTTATGACTAGCAAACTTGCCGTGTCGGGCCAATTAGGCATCAGTGGCGGCATCGGCGACGATCCCCATGTCCTCACCGCCCGCTTTGCCAAGGGCAGTCGGCCGTTCCAAGCCAGCTCCGACGCTCTATCTAACAATTTCGCGTTTTGCGGGGTATCTGCCACCTACCAACTCAGTTCCTCTGCGAGTGTGGCGCTGGGCTATCGTGCTGAGTTCCGCTCTGATGCCGGCACATTCAACGGTCTGAACCTGATGTCCTCGTTCCGTTTTTAAGGAACGTAGGTCTGGGAAGACGGGCATCCCGCCCAATACGGTTCAATTGGGCAGAGCGGGAGCCAAGCTGGAAGAAGGCCGCCAGCTTGCTGGCAAGTGTCCCCTTCAAAGAATGTGGGCATCTTGCCCACATTTGCCCATGAGATGTGCAAGAAAAAGGCCGCCAGATGACTGCCCTTGCTCTACGCATGGGCCATGGCGGCGAGGACGCCACCTCTCCTTGAGTGCGTCCGCGTGGCGGCTGGCAGAATGCTCAGGCCGCAGGAGGGCCGGGCATTCAGCCCGGATCCTCCAATCGTAAAACATGTGCTAATTGAACAGGATTGTGCAGGACACCTGTCTGTGCTAAAAACGACCGGCTTCCAACGGGTCCTCCCCGACCGGCAGGCTGTCTGAACATCCTGTCAAACTGACGATACGACGTACCCATCCATTTCCTAAGGGAATATCACTCCGTATCTTTGATATCGATGGCGGCGAATTCGCCGTCCTTGCGGCGATAGACGAGGGTAAGGCAGCCGCGGCGGGCGCTTTTGTAGAGGACGAACGGGCGGTCAGAGAGTTCGAGTTGCATGATGGCGTCTTCCTTGTACATCGTGCGGATCGAGTAATGATCGGGATGGATGATGTAGGGCTCGGGATCCACATCGGAATCTTCCGGATGGTCGAGCACCGCCGTGGTGAAGACCCGTTCGTCAAGGTGGCGGATCGATTCGTTGCGATGAGGGCGGTGTTTTTTGAGCAGGCGCGTCTTGTGCTTGCGCATGCGGCGGGCAATTTTCTCGATGGTTTCATCAATGGCGGCATACATGTCGCTGCCTTCGGTGTGGGCTTCAATGGTGATGTGATTGGCACAGAAGAGGATAAATTCGGCGATATGGCGGTTCTTTTGGACATCGAGAACGGCCTTGGCACCAATAATACGCGGATAATCGAGGTGGAGACCCTCGATTTTTTTGGTGACATAGTCGCGCAGGGAATCAGTCACTTCCTCATGACGGACAGTGATGGTGATTGATAAATTGACGTTAGCGGTTTGCATGGCGTTGGTTGTTATGGTTGAAGCCGATGAGAACGGGTTTACGGGTGTCCCACCGATGCAACAATATAGAACGGATATTTGCAAACACGCTAGAAAAATTCACTGAAGCAAGCCCGCAACGAGGCTGGCCTCAGGGGCCCTTGGGACGGGTGATATCATCAAAGGCTTTCTGCGGATCGCTGTCAGGAACGAGCGCCTTGTCAGGCTTATCACCGGCAGGTTCATCGGCATCAACGTCGGATTCCTTGGCGGCAGCATAGAGTGCGGAAAAATTATCGCTGGGGTGGAGCAATGAGCCGCCGATTTTCAAAGAGAGCCAGCGATAGCCGTCGTGAGGCTCGGAGAGCATGGAGTTAATTTTTGAATTACGGGCGAGGTGAGCGATGGATTCGGGGATACCGATTTCCATGATACCGGAGAGGGATTTATCGGCGTTGCTGGTTAACTCGGCATGGATTGCCATGCGGGATTTACTTTCGAGTTGGAGTTCGTGGAGTTCTATTTTTGAGTTTTTTCGATGGATGATGCCTGTGAAATCTCCGACGAAGGATGGGTTTTCGTACCATTTATCATTGAGGGTGCGCACCAGTGAGGAAAGGAACGGAAAGCCCTTGATGTTCACTTTGGTTGATAAGGTGCTTTTGAAGGCCAACTTGAGCTCGGCGTCGGCGGGCGAGTCCGGCAGAAACGTCAGCGAGTTGGGAGCCGCATCTGGACGGGAGTCGATTTTCGAACCGATGAGTTCGCTGAATTCCGAGCCGAGGAGTTCGGCGAAGTCAAAGTTTGCAAGTTCCGCCGTGAGGGTGGTGGGAGAGGTGCTGCCAAACGGTTGAAATTTGCCGGTGAGGTCGAAAATCCCGTGTTTCAGTTGGGAGTCGGTGACACGCAGCACGACCAATTTGGTTTCCGATGGACGGAATTCCACCACTGCGCGGTCGATTTTATAGATGGGCCAACCGGTGAGTTGGAGGTTGCCGTGATAGAGGTGGAACGTCGTCTGACTATTTGACTTATCGATGCGCAGTGAGGCTTCGGTGGCGAGGATTTTGAGTGCGGGCAGGCTGGGTTCGCCGAAGACGATATTGAATTTTGGTGCTGAGATGCGCGAGAACTGGACGGGGGCTGTGCCAGAGGGTGACGATTGGTTGAGGGGCTGGGTATCGGCGGGAGGGGGTAGCAGCCACAGGCTACCTTCGCGGGCGGCGACTTCGTCACCCGACAACTGGGTTCCCAAAATGCTTAGCGGTGAGATATTCGCCGACACGCCGCTGAGGTGCAGACCTTTGAGGGCCGAGCCCTCGGGCCATTCGAGAGTGATCGATTCGGCATTGGCGCTGGCGGGACTGACGCGGAATTGCTTGATTTCGACGTTGGCACCCGTGCTGCTGGCGATGGCGGCAGTGACGGCTTTGCTGTAAGGGGCGGTATTGGCGTACACGTAGGCACCGGCCATGACCAACCCGGTGAGCAAGAGCAGGACCAGGCCAACGGCGACTTGGAGGGTGCGAATGCGTTTTGTGCGTTTGGCCTCTTCGCGTTTGGGCTGCTCGCTGCGACGTTTGCGTTTGCGAACCCGCAGTGCCTGGGAGCCGTCGGGGCGGGTGACCAACTCACCGGCGGCGGGGTTTTCGGAAGACTGCCCCTTAAGACGCTCCATCATTTCATCGATCGAGTACTTTTCCGGTTCGCTCGGTGCGGGAGGCATGGGCAGGAGGCTTGGTATGAGTGAGAGTTACGTGAGTGCCGACGGTCGAATCAGTTTTTAGCGAAGGGTTTGCCGGTGGGATCCACGAGTTGGATGTTGACCAAAAACACCACGGCCGTGGAGATCGGTTGGAAGGACTCAGAAGCAAAGAGACGACCTACCACTGGCAGCGAACCAAAGATAGGCGTGTGGTCGTCAATGTGTTGAATTCGCTCTTGGAGCAGGCCGCCGATGACGATGGTGGCACCGTCAGCAACACTGAGGCTGGTGGCCACGTGATGGGTGGTGAACACCGGCATAAGAATGCGGTTGTCGGTGACGAGTTCGCGTTGGGCCAAGGGATTGAGAATGCCGAGGGCGTTGGGTTGGGGCGGGGCAAAGATGGGGCTGCCGTAATTGACGAAGCCATCGAAATCGACCAGCGATGGGTTGAGGGCCACTTCAACATAGTGTTTGGATTCATCAGCGGTGGGAGTCACCTCGAGAGTCATGCCAATTTCCCGGGATTTAAATTCCGTGGGATGCGACGGGGTGGCAATTCTCGGAGGGGCGCTGCCACCGAGAGTGATCGCTCCATTAGGCCCGATGTTGATGTTTACGTTATTATTCGCCTGGGGCAGCTTCGGGGGTTCGTACTGCGTTGGATAAAGCATATCGCGCACTGAGCGCACGCTGGCTGCCTGGCCGCTGCGGGTGACGGTAGCGGCCGAGGTCATGATATCGACGCCCTTTTTCTGATTGAGTCCGCGCATGAGCATTTGCACGGAGCTATTGGTGAGGACCTTGGTGATGCCGAAGATGCCGGGGGCGCTCTGGGTGGCTGTGGTGGCTGTGGCTTGAGCGAGTTTGTCGTTATTATTGATGAGGTAATCAATCGAGTCCTTGTAGGCGGCGTCCTCGCCGCTGCGATTTCCAGAGGTCATTGGAGCGCCGCTGGGTTGGCCGGATGTTGCAACGAAGTCTGCGATGGCTCTGGCGTTACCTATGGTACCGCCGCTGATATTGAGATTCTTGGTACCCGGAATCCAGCCGGCCCCGCCGACGCCTGTGGGGCTGAGCAACCAGTCGAAACCGAGCTCCTTGAGACGGGTATCTTTGACACTGATCATGGTGACGCGAACACAAACCATCACCTGCTCAGTCTTGGTGGCAGCATCGACAATCTGGGCGATGACGTCATGGGCGGCGGCGGTATGGGTGACGGTGAGGGTGGCATTGGCCGGGTTGAAGGTGGCGGTGGCACCTTGCGGAAACTCGATGCCTTGGTCGCGGAGTACTTCGAGGGCTCCCCGGCGTTCTGTGAGCAGACTGGGAGCAGCCTTTGCTGCAAACGGGTCGGCCGCCTTGGCCGCAGCATCGCCACTGGCACCCATGCTGGAGAGAAAGTCCGGCCGAACCCGATAGGAACGGGTAAACATTTCTTTGGATTCCGAGCCACGGGGGCGGATAATCACTGTGAAATCATCGGTCGTGTAAGTGGTGCGGGTTTGCCCGTTGATGTAGCGCAACACTTGGCTCATCGGCACATTGGCGAGGCGCAGGTTGAAGTGGATAGCACGGATCTGCTTGCCGGTTTCAGAGGCTTCGTCGCCAATATCGACGTTGAAATTGATGCCACGGCGGGCAGGGTCCACTTCGGTGGTGTCGAGCTCAGCGGCGCGCACACGGAGCAGATCGATGGCATCCTGGAGAGTGGCACCGTCAAGAATGATGGAGGGAAGGATGATGCGATCGAGTTTATTGGCGACGGGCACGAAGGCACCGGTCGGTGCGGCGGCCACGCCCGGCTCAAGCCCGGCGACATCCAGCGATGGGTCCGGCAAGGCGGTTTGCCAAGCGGCGGCCACCTCGTTGAGCATCTCGGCACGGGTCTGATCGGAGGCGGATTTTTGATAGGATGATTTGGCGGCGGCGACCTGTTCCATGCCACGGCGGGCGGCTGAGTTGGTGGGATCGATGCGCAGGACGCTTTCGAAGTGCTTTTTAGCGGCGTCGAACTCGCCGAGATTGTAAGCGCCCTCGGCGGTGTAGAGCTGTTTGCGGACGGCGTCCACGGAGCTGGTGTGCTCTTTGGTGAGGGTCGGGTTGGTGCGCTGCGCATCATCGAGTTGGTTGCGCATGGCGAGGGTGGCCGGGTCATCAGGAGCCACGTTGGGCTTGAGCACGGCATCGACGGCGGATTTTGCGGCGGCCACATCGCCGTTACGGGCGAGGACGGCAGCTTGGGCGACGGACGCTTGAGCGAAGCGTTGGGTGGCAGCGGCACGCAGTTCGGCGGTGATCGGCGAGTCTGGGATGAGCTCACGGGCCCCGGAGAAGGCGGTGGCGGCTTCGGCGTAGCGTCCTGCTTGATAGGATTGGTCACCTTTGGTGAGCAATTCCTGGGCTTCTTCGATAGCGGCGCGGCGCTTTTCGAGTTCCCGTTGGGCAAGGGAGGATCGGGCTGGCGGCTCGGCGGCACGGAGTGGCACAAGCCCCCACGCGGACACAACAATGAGCACGCAAAGGCGTGGGAATGGGCAACGATGGGCGATTTGCATGCTAGGGTCTGGGCGAGTATAGGCAAACGCCGCCGGAGGGCACGCGCAAATTCAGGAATTTTTCAAATTTTGCGTCGTACGAGGGTTGGCGGGAGTGCTGGGTGCTGGCGTTGGGATGGTGACGGGGCTGCGGCGGGATAGGGGGATGAAGGGAATGCGGAGGGATTCCTCCAAATCAAAGTTGCCAGAGAAGTCCTCGGGGCGATCACTCTCCTGCTTGCCAAAAATCTGTTCCTCGATGAGATGGAAGACCATATCGCCGATGTCGCCGCATTGGCGCACGCCCCACTCGCCCATCAGGGTGGCGGCCATCGGCCCAAACTGCTCCAAAGCCAGATCGCGCAAACCCGTGACAAGCTCGGGGCCGCTGACGTGGCGGGGCTGTCCGCCATTGCCCTCGGCAATGCGCTTGAGGGTAAAGTCCAGCGCGTCCTTGAGAAAGAAGTACGCATGGGGGTCGAAGCGCTTGTCGCGTTGCAGGATGGCAGCGACGGCTTGTTCGAACTGAATGGCTTGCATGCGGGGAGTATGTGGGAGAAGCGCTGCGGTGTCAAAGCGGTTTGATCGATGGTTTATTCATTCCCGAGGCGTTCGACGAATTCATCGAGCAGCGACTTGAGGCGGCGCTCGCTGGCGATGACGATGGGGTCGTCAAAGCCGATCCAAATGGCGGTGGCGCCGCCGGGCCCGAGGCGCAGCGTCCAAGCGTCGCGTTCGGAGCCGGTGGCACCGGTAAAAGAGCGGGTACCGGCATGGCGGCGCATGACGCTGGTGGCATCCAGAGCAGCGTTTGGGCTGATGGCGGGGCTGAGTTCAGGGGTGGCGGAGTAGAGCGATTTGCCATCGGCATCGCGGATGTCGAGAATCAGGAATGGCTTGGGACGCTTCCCGTGATTGCCGAGGGTCGCCAGGCCGACGGACATTTCGTTAGGGGTGGCTGCCACGCTACCGCGGAACAAATCTTCGGTTTGGAGGAGGAAGGGACCGGCCAGACCACAGCGTTTGGCGATTCGCTCGACTTCTGCGGGGCCGATTTGGCGACCGGTTTGCACGGGTTTGCCGGGAAGGACGAGTTTACCCCGTTCTGCGGCGGCAGCGGCGACGAACGGCTCGAAGGCTGAGCCCAGATCGCGGGTTGAACGGGTGCGGTCGAAGCGCGAGTGCTGGTAGTCGCGGCCGCCGATGAGGGCGAGAATGGCCCCGCTACGGATCTCGGTGGTCACTGCGGCATATTGCACATAGAGCGGCTTGCTGCCCGTCTGATAGGCGGCGTGGGTCGGATGGTTCCAGGATTTTTCCTGTTCCAAGGCGGCAACGGCGCGGGTGAGTTCGGTATCCAGGCGTTCCTGCCAAGCGGCGTCGAGGGTGGTATTGACGTGAAGGCCGCCGAGGCGGATGTCGCGCTCGTCGAGGATTTGGTAAAGTTCGCGCTGAATGGCCTGGAGAGCGTAGGACGGTTGGATTTGCTCGTCGTTGGCGAGAATGATGGGTTGGGAGCGGATGGCGGCTAGGCGCGTCTGATCGATGAAGCCCATGGTGAGCATGCGAGCAAGCGTTTGGTTGCGTTGCTCGAGGGCGCCGTTGAAATGGCGCAGCGGTGAGTACAGGTGGGGGCCGCGGATGATGCCCACAATCAGTGCAGATTCGCCCTCGTTGAGGTCGCGCGTGGTCTTGCCAAAATACGTCTTGGCGGCCTGCTCGATGCCATGGCAGCCGGAGCCAAAGTAGATGCGGTTGAGGTAGCTGGTGAGGATGGCGTCCTTCGAATAGTGGGCCTCAATGCGCAGGGTCAGGGCGATTTCAAGAAATTTCCGGTGCAGCGACTTGGCCCGGATGTCAAAGGTATTGCGGGCCAATTGCATGCTTAAGGTCGAGGCACCCTGGGTGAAATCGCGGTCCTTGAGGTTGCGCAGAGTGGCCCGGCCCAACCCCCACACGTCCACCCCGCCGTGTTGGAAAAACCTCGCATCCTCACGGGCTTGCAGGGCCTGCACCAAAAACGCCGGAATGTCCTGGCGGGTGACCAATCGGCGCCCCGCACCCGCCGGTGATGGCAATTCCTTTCCCCGGCGGTCATAGTAAATCGGATCTGCAGGCAGTTGCGCCACCTCGTTCAAATCAAAACGGCTTGCCAACAGGAAATAAAAAAAGGCCATGCCACAGCCGACGATCAACCCAAAGAGGGTGAGTTTGACCAACCAGCGGGCCGGTTCATGCAGCCGTTCTGGCAGCCAGCGCTGCCAGAATCGGGGTGGGGAAATCGGTCGCCAAGTGGACATATGGGAGAAACGAGGAGCTTGCTAACCTTTGCCGCCGCCAGGATGGCGTCTGCATCCTGTTTCGGCAAGACGCAACCGGCAGGACAGGGTGACCCGTGGTGGTGATTAAACGATCGAGCGCCGTGCCACTTGAAACTCGACGAGAGATTTTTCTTGGGAACGTGTATTCGGACGGGGGATGTGACGGGAAATTCAGTCGCCTGGAGGATTGTCCATTCAAGCTTATTCACGAAGACAGATATCGAGACAAACCCGGCATTGGAGGCCGATGATCCATTGACAGGCACAACGCGGATGAGTTTCAAGCAATCCCCAAGACAAAACAATTAGCCAGAACATTTGTCTTGGAGAAATCCAATGGAAGCTTAGGTTCCTGACAGGGGACGTTTCCAAGTGCATCGGTGCCTCCGCCCGATGCATGGCACCTCCACCCCTGCGGCTTGTCGTTTCACCTCCGCTTCATTTCCTCCGCCCCTCCAACCCTTGTTTCCATCCAAACCCTGTTTTCTCATGCGTGCAAACCCAGGCACACTCGTCCGGCTATTCCCGTTGCCGACCTTCTCGTGGTTATCGCTCAGCTTCACGCTGATCTTGCCGCTCTTGGCGGTGGCCAGCGCCGCCGATAACATCCAGGTCTTCTTTTCGCCGAATGGCGGCTGCACGGAAGCGGTGGTGGCGAACTTGGGCCGGGCCACCACCAGTGTTTTCGTCCAGGCCTATTCATTCACCAGCACTCCGATTGCCAAGGCTCTGGCCGACGCCAAAAAGCGCGGCGTCGATGTCCAAGTGATCCTCGATAAATCCAATATCACCGGTCAATACTCGTCGGCGGATTTCGTGGCGCACGCCAATATCCCGACCTACATCGACTCCAAACATGCCATTGCTCACAACAAGATCATGATCATCGACTGCAAAACGGTTCTGACCGGGTCGTTCAATTTCACCAAAGCCGCCGAGACCGGAAATGCCGAGAATTTGTTAGTCATCAAGGATGAGGCGATGGCCAAGGTGTACACGGCCAACTGGCAGGCACACCTTGAGCATTCCCAAGCCTATGATTCTGGATCGACCCGGACAGCCAAGACCGCCAACCCACGAAAATAGCATCATGAAACTGGGATTCGTCACCGCCATTCTCCCTGAACTCAGCCTGAACTAACTCCTGGAATTCGCGGCAGGCGAGGGCTTCGCCTGCATCAAAGCACTGGTTTGGATCACCTCGAAGTTGCCAATGCCAAGACTGTTGATGTGATCAAAGCAACCCTTCGGATAGCGATCATCCGGTGTGATGGACACGGAGAAAAAGCCACCGTTGTCGGCAACGATGGCCCCATGTTTTTTGAGCGCCAGCAGCACGGCCTTCTCCTGCAGACTCCAACCCGGCGGAATGACAAAGCTGGCCTTGAGGCGCAGGCGCTGTCCCATAGCGGGAATATCCGCGTCGCTGGTGCGCCCCACTGAGGCGGCGTGAGTGGCCGGATAGAGCGGTCCCAACCGGGTGCGCTTGACCACCAGCCGCAGGGCGTGTTCGACCTTGCCGCGCTGGCATTCATCAAAACGCACGAGTGCCGGAAACATTGGCAGGCCCGCCGCGTCGCCGGAGGTCCAACCGGCCGGGCGCAGGTTGTTGGAGTTTAATGAAAAAATCGCGCCATTGGATGCCTGCCACTCATTGCCTGTGAGTTTGGTTTGCCAGGTTTCAAAGAACCTGCCGCTTCCGGGTTGGACGATGATGGCGTGGCGATCGCCACCGCGATTGGCACTGTCCTGTTGCCACTGCCCGAGGGTGAGCGTGTCGGTACCCACGGGCCAGGATTCCACCGGCAGGTTCTGGGGAATCGGATAGAGACCGGTCGGCGATGTGCCGCCGTTGAGATCGGATTCGGCCGGGTAATCCTCGAACTTCACCGGCACGAGGGGTTGGTTGTCGGGGACGAGCACAAAGTTCATTTCGGTAAAAAGCCTCAGGGTGCGACGGTTTGGGGCCAAATCAGCACTGATGCATGCGATCATTGCCTCACTGTTTGGCAACAGCGGACGCTTTGAAATGTCCTCGTTCCATGGATTGTCACGAGGCATGATTTGCATCGAAGCGAGCACCGCATCCGCTTCCGGCGTGTTGAACAGCAAAGGAGCTTTGACCGCCAGCAGCGGCCCCAACGCCCGTCCTTCGTGGTTAGTCCGCTCGCCTGCCAGCACCAAGGGACTGCAAACCGTAAGCCATAAGATGCCGATACGCATGCGCAGAGACTGCCAATATGCCGCTACAGCACAAGCTCATTATCTCTAACGTCTTGGATCGTTAGCGCTCGTCCGGCTCCTGGCTGGCGAGCTTTGGGGGGATGAGGTAAAGCAGGGTTCCATAACGGTTAGGCGGAGAGAGGCGCAAGCAGGCCAAGGAGCCCTTTTTCACTTCGATGGCATCGCCGTAGGCACCGAGGCACCATTGAATGAGGCGGGAGAGATCCGGCTCATGGCCGACGATGGCGACGCGTTTAAAGTCATGAAAAGCGGCCAATTCGGCCAAGGCGGTTTCCGGGAAGCATCCGCAAGCGAGCCACCCTTGGATCACCGGGCCGGGCAGTCCGGCGGCGTGGCAAAAGTCCTCGGCGGTCTGCACGGCACGCACCAACGGACTGGTGAGCACGATTTCCGGAACGAGGCCGGCGGCTTTGAGCAAACGGCCCGCCTTGCGTGCCTGCTTGCTTCCTTTGTCAATGAGGGCACGGGCAGAGTCGCCCTGAGGGTGGGTCGGCTCCGCTTTGCCGTGGCGCAATAAGATCAATTCCATGCGAGTGCTTGAGGACTTTGGGATTTGAGATTTGAGATTACGGATTTCAGACATTCCATGGCTGGCTCACATGGTCATGCCGCCATCGACGGCGATGACCTGGCCGGTGATGTAGCGAGCGGCGGGGCTGGCTAGGAACGCGACGAGAGCCGCGATGTCGGAGGTGTTGCCGAAGTCACTGAGCGGGATTTTCTGAAGCACAGCATCGCGGACGGCTTGGGGCAGATCGGCGGTCATATCGGTGGTGATGAACCCGGGAGCAACGGCGTTACAAGTGACCGCGCGGCCTGCCAATTCGCGGGCCACCGCCTTGGTAAAACCGATCAGGCCGGCCTTGCTGGCGGAGTAATTGGCTTGGCCGGCATTGCCTATCAGACCGATGACCGAGGCGATATTGATGATGCGAGGGTCCTCGGCTTTCATCAGGACGCGCATGAAGGCTTTGACCGTGTTGAAGGCACCTTTAAGATTGGTGTCGAGCACCGTATCCCAATCTTCCTCTTTCATGCGCATCAGCAAGCCATCGCGGGTCACTCCTGCATTATTGACGAGGATATTGACCGTGCCGAGTTCCTCGCCGATGCGTTTGGCCAAATCCTGCACCGCCGCGTGGTCCGCCACGTCCACGGCATAGGCCGTCGCTGACCCGGGATACTCGGCATTGATTTCCTCGGCGGCTTTACCGCAGCTCGACGCGCTGCGGCTGACCACGGCCACTTTGGCACCCTCGGCGGCCAAGGCGCGGGCGATTTCCTGTCCGATTCCACGACCACCCCCGGTGACCACCGCTGTCTTGTTGGCAAAACGTTGCATGGTTGGATTATGGCGGGCTGCAGGGGGCCTGTCAATTGTCATGGCGGAGGAAAAACCTCAGCACAGGGCGGTTTTTTCCACGGTGATCCCCCAGGCGATCTATTCTTCCGGCGGCAAAGCGCACATGGATTGATGAGTGACGCTTGTTGATTGTTGAAGTGACCAAAGGGCGAACATTCCCACTTCCAATCACAAATCTCAAGAGTGGGGAGTTGTTCCTCAGGATGCTAGGCGAAAACCTTCGGCCCTGTCAATATCAAGGTTTTCCGAAATGATTTTCGCCAACGGATTGGTTTTTTTGAAACTAGCGATAAATTC
>Ga0118677_10011366_pt1 | contig 13354 bp, 12 predicted proteins | sample AliMusrvi5mmetaG_FD_86154 | JGI IMG/M metagenome (GOLD analysis project Ga0118677, IMG submission 86154)
CATCGACCGCCACCCCGCCGGCAGCCCGATACGCATGACCGCGACGCGCGACGCCATCAGGAACGACGCTCGCGAGGTCCTGCGCAGCCGAGGCGAGATCGGTTGCTCCAACCCGCAGTGCTCCTCGAACGCCGGGGTGATCGTTCCCCTGAGGGTCGGAGGACGGGCCGTCGGCACACTCGAGTTCTACTTCACCTCGCCGCGCAAGCTCGACAGGACGTCGGTCGCGCTGGCCGATGGGCTCGCGCAGGTGTTGTCGATCCAGTTGGAGCTTGACCGTTCGCACAGTCAGCTCAGCTATCTCGCGGCCCATGACCCCCTCACGGGCCTGGCGAACCGCAGGCAGTTCGAAGCGGAGCTCGAGAGAGAGCTGTCTGAGGTGGAGCGCCTGGGTGGAAGCGGGGCGCTGCTGTGGTTCGACCTCGACAACTTCAAGAACGTGAACGATTCGCTGGGCCACGCGGCAGGAGATGATCTCCTGGTCGCCTTCTCCCGGATGATCAAGGCGAACTCGCGCGACTACTGCACCGTGGCTCGGGTGGGCGGAGACGAGTTCGGGATGCTCGTGCCGCACGCTGACGAGGAGCAGGCTGAGGCGACCGCGTCCAGGTTGCTCGAGATGCTCTCCGAAGCGTCATTCGCGGCCGCCGGACATGTGGTGAGCGTGAGCGCCAGCATCGGCATCGCACGATTCCCTGACCACGGGACCACGTGCGATGAGCTGATGGCCTGCGCCGACCTCGCGATGTACGAGGCCAAGACGACGGGGGGCGACCGCTTCTTCGCGTACACCAAGGACGACCTGTGGCGCAGCCGGATGACCGAGCAGATAGAGACGGCCGAGGAGATAAGGCGCGCTCTGCGCGCTGACCGGTTCGAGCTCTATGCGCAGCCCCTGCGGCGTCTGGCTGACAATGCCGTTCCCGTGTATGAACTGCTGCTCCGCATGATCGCGGAGAACGGCGAGATCATCCTGCCGGCCGAGTTCATCCCCACTGCCGAGCGACTCGGGGCCATACGCGACATCGACCGATGGGTCGCCCGGCGTGGGATCCGGATGCTGGGCGAGGAGCGGGCCGCCGGGCGTGACACGGTCTTCGCCATCAACGTGTCCGGTGCGGCGTTCTCTGACCCCGAGCTGCTCGACATCATCCGCGAGGAGCTGCGCAACCGTCGTGTCTCGCCCTCCAGACTCGTGATCGAGATCACGGAGACCAAGGCGATCGCCGACATGGCCCGGGCGCAGAAGTTCATAGGCGCCCTCAAGGAGATCGGCTGCCGCTTCTCGCTCGACGATTTCGGCTCCGGCGCGTCGTCCTTCTACTACCTCAAGCACCTTCCGATCGACTTCCTCAAGATCGATGGCGCTCTCGTGAAGGGGCTGAACGAGGACTCGCCGGACATGCACTTTGTGCGGGCCATCATCGAGATGTGCAGGGGACTGGACATCCGCACCGTGGCCGAGTGGGTCGAGAACCCCGGCCTCCTGGACACGATAGAGGGCCTCGGAGCCGACTTCGCGCAGGGCTACGAAGTGGGGCGGCCGCTCCCGCTGGGGGAGTACACGGAGCGCTCCGTCCTGCAACCGGACGCTGCGAATGGCGGGTCCGCTCCAGCGCGCGCGACACTGCCGGCGAAGCCAGGCGCGGGAGGCCTGCTGTCGGCCCCCGGCGCTGCCAGCCTCGACGCGCCTGCCTAGCCGCGAGGGTACCCGGCCGCCCGGCCGGACTCCGAGAATGGGGCACGAAATGGACGCAGAGACCAACATACGCCGAGGACAGTCTTGTGCGATGGACCCGAGGCAAGCCGTGCGCGAGTTTCGCGCTGCGGTGGCTCAGCCGGAGATGGCGCTGGTCGTCTTCTTCTGCTCCAGTCAGTACGACCTGGACGTGCTCGCCGACGAGATGGGTCGCGAGTTCGCCGGTGTGCGCGTCGTTGGTTGCACGACGGCCGGTGAAATCGGACCAGGTGGCTGCAACGAGCACAGCATCTCGGGAGCAAGCTTTCCCGCAGGCAGTTTCGGTGCGGCATGCGGGGTGATCGATCACCTGCAGCAGTTCGAGGACGCTTCGGGCCAGTCGCTCGTGCAGGGCCTGCTGCAGGAGCTGGAAAGCTCGAGACCGGGGAGCAAGCCCGACAACACATTCGCGCTCCTGCTGATCGACGGTCTGTCGGTGCGCGAGGAGCCCGTCACACGTGTCCTGCAAGGCGCTCTGGGCAGCTTCCCCCTGGTCGGCGGCTCCGCAGGCGATGGGCTGGATTTCGGAAGGACCTTGGTGTATTGCGATGGCTGCTTCCACGACGACAGCGCCGTCTTGACGCTTGTCACCACGGAAGTGCCCTTTCGGGTCTTCAAGACCCAGCACTTCGTTCCCACCGAACAGCGGGTGGTCGTTACCGCTGCCGATGCCCAGCATCGCCGTGTCATGGAGCTTGACGGCTACCCCGCGGCCGAAGCGTATGCCCGGCTGGTCGGCTCGCAGGTTCAGGACTTGGATCCCACCAGTTTCGCGGGATCGCCGGTGGTGGTGTTGATCGATGGCGAGAACTACGTTCGCTCGATTCAGAAGTCAGACCCCGACGGGAGCCTGACGTTCTTCTGCGCCATTGAAGAGGGCCTGGTCTTGCGGGTGGCGCGCGGGCTGGACCTGGTCAAGAACCTCGACCATGCGTTCACCGAGATCCGTGCCGCGATAGGTCTGCCGCAGCTGGTCATCGGATGCGACTGCATCCTTCGCAAGCTCGAGATTGAGCAGCAGGGGCTCGGGGGCGACGTCGCGGCGCTGTTCCGTGACAACAACGTCACCGGGTTCGACACCTACGGAGAGCAGTTCGGCGGCGTCCATGTCAATCAGACGTTCACCGGTATCGCCATCGGCCGCCCTGCCACGGAGGCCACGCATGCCTGAGATCGCCCTGCCTGAAGCAGGCGGTTGCGCAGACTTGTCGGCCGAGATCGCGAGGCTGAACAAGGTCGTGCAGGCGCTCATGAACCGCGCCGAGCGCAGCACGAATGCGAAGGGGTCCGACTTCAGCTTGTTCCAGAGTTCGGTGATGCTTGAGGAACAGGTGCGCGGACGCACCGCGGAGCTGGAGGCCGCGCTCCGTGACAACGAGAAGATCACCCGCGCTCTTCGTGAGTCCGAAGAGCAATTCCACGGCGTGGTGAGTCAGTCTCTGGTCGGGATCGCCATAGTGGGCGAAGGGAAGTTCACCTACACCAACCTCAAGTTCAACGAGATCTTCGGCTACAGCGCTGCGGAGATCATCGAGCTGGGTCCGATGGACACCGCGATCGAGAGCGACAGGCCCCTGGTGGCCGAGAACGCTCGGAAGCGTCTGAGCGGCGAAGCGGCGCGAGTCGAGTACACGTTTCATGGCCTGCGAAAGAACGGTGATGTCATCGATGTGGAGGTTCATGGCAACACCATGGAGATCGGCGGCCGGCGCGCGCTGATCAGCCTCGTGATGGATGTGACCGATCGAACCCGCACGGAGCGCGAGATGCATGCTCTGCAAGAGAGGCTCCGCGAAGAGTCCATACATGATGCGCTGACCGGCCTCTACAATCGCCGCTACCTCGAGGAAACACTCGTGCGCGAGCTGATCCTGGCAGAACGCGAAGGGTATCCCGTGAGTGTGATCATGGGGGACCTCGACCACTTCAAAGCGGTCAACGACCGCTTTGGACATCTGACCGGCGACGAGGTGCTCCGGGTATTCGGCGACCTGATGAGACGGCATGCGCGCGGGAGCGACATCTACTGCCGCTACGGGGGCGAGGAGTTTCTGCTGGTCATGCCGGGCATGGCTGAGCAGCAAGCCGTCGAGCGCGCCGAGGAACTGCGCAGCACGATGGCCGCCGCTCCCATCGCCCACGGGCTTTCGAGCATCGCCGTGACCGCCTCGTTCGGTGTCGCGACGTTCCCCCGCGATGGTCGGACCGGAGACGCGCTGATCGCCGCGGCTGATCGGGCGATGTATGCCGCCAAGGCGGCAGGCCGTAATCGAGTCAGTGTCGGCACGCGAAGCGAGTAGCGCTCTCGGCTCGGCTGAGCCATGAGGACACTCTTGCGTGTGGCAACCGACTGAATAGGTGCGGCCACCGTGATCGACATTGGAAGCAGCCGAACGCGCCTTGCCACAGGTGCGCCATCGCTCGCCTCATGATGCGAGAAGGACGGTCACTGCCTTGACGGCCTCGGAGAGCGAAGCAGTCGGAGGCACTGGAACGCCGCTGACGACGTGCACGCGCTCGAGGCTCTTCGCCACATCCCCACTCGCGCAGCACAGGGCGACGATGACGCCCCGCTCGGGGTGAGGCGCTCAGTCAGCGAGCGGTGGTCACTCCGCAGCATCACCCGGCCAGATCTTGCCGCGTGCCCAGGCCACGACGATAGCGGCGAGCCCGAGCGCCATAAGCATGGGCCAGTGGAACCAGGCCGCCACCCAAAGGACGGCCGCTCCCATCGATCGCACCAGTTCCACGGACCGGGTCATGTAGCGAGCGACGTAGTGACCCGCGGGCGACCCCTTCAGGCGCTCCAGATCCGCGTAGCGAATGACAAGAAGCGACGCCAGGACGGGCGGGATGAAGCCGATCAGCAGTGCTGCGAGGAGCAGATGCTGCCAGAGCAGATACGCTGCGACCAGCGCCGTCCCCCAATCGGTCGCGAGCTTGAGTGGATGGATCTGGTGGTAGAGCGCCTGGTCTCTGAACTCCACCGTGCTCCTCGAGGTGATCCCGATCTACCTGTGGTTGACCTTGCCCGATCGCAAGGATCCTATTCACCCGATGAGCCGCGGTGCGCTGCGGTGTGATGTCTCGATGTGACTGGGAATCTACGTTGTCGTCGCACGACCCCTCCTGAGAGGGTGTCTACACGCCGCCCCGTCCGTTGTCGCTCCTCGCGGACGGGGTGCTGCGTCTTTCACGCCATCGCCTGACCTCGGGTATAGCCCTCTGGTCAGCCCAGGTGTTGCCGGAGAGGAGTGTCCCGTGGAAGCGAGCATCGAGCATCTCGATCCTGACGGCCTGCACAAGAATCCCGCCTACTCCCAGGCCGTCGCGGTGGCCGGACCCGTCAAGACGGTCTACGTCGGAGGACAGGACGCCGTCGACTCAGAGGGCAACCTTGTCGGCAAGGGTGATCTCAAGGCGCAATCCGTGAGGGCTCTCAGGAATGTCGAGGCGGCCGTGATCGAGGCCGGCGGGCGGCTCGAAGACGTCATCAAATGGAACGTGTTCATCGTCGAGGGTCAGCCGATCCCGCTTGGATTCGAGGCGTTCAGAGAGGTCTGGCCGGCTGACGCGCAACCGCCGGCAGTGACCGTTGCCATGGTGAGTGGGCTCGGTAACCCCGACTACCTCGTCGAGATCGAGGCCATCGCAGTCATCCCGTCGTGAGTCGCCTCGGATCGTGCCTTCTGCGAGCTCGTCCTTGGGATGCCGCCCGTCAGGCGTCCGTTACTTCCCCGCCTGCTTGAACGTGTTCATAGTACGGGTGTGCGATCAGTCGGCAGGGCCTGACAAGGGGAGTCTCGATGAAGAAGCACTGGCTCGGTGTGGCACTCGTTCTGGGATTCGTGGCGATGCTTCTCCTGCCAACGTCCGCGTTCGCTACGACGAAAGCCGCAACGGCGTTCCGCTCGACGAGGAGCGAATACGTTATCGCGAGAGGCAGCACCGACACCACGGTCGCCGGGGTGCTCATCTACCGCAGGGTGGTCGTGAGGAGTCACCGGAAGGTGCTGGCGGACGCACCACTCGTGGGCAGGGTGTACCTGGACCGCGCGGACGACTCCAGCGGCGAGTATGTGAACGTGACCAGCACCGTCTCGTCCAAGACCGGGCACTTCAGCTTCCTGGCTTTGAGCGGCGGCGACTATCGGCTGCGCTTCAACGGCTCCAAGGCCACACACGCCGCATCCCGAGAAGTCGAGGTGCTGGAGGATGCGCTGAGCATCAGCAGCCTCGGTGCCTCCGCGACGCTCGAACCGGACGGGCATGCGTTCGTGACGATCTCCGCCTACATGTCGGGTCCCGCGGGCGCCATCACCACCGCCTCCCCGGCGCTCGCCGTGCTCGGCGCGGAGCGCGGCCCAACGATCGGCCCCTTGGGGGACCCGTTCGAACTCCCTCCCAGCCTTCTGCTGCTGGTCTACGGAACCACCATCTCGCATGACGACACCTGTCAGGCAGGCTTCTCAGTCCCCAGCAGCTCCTTCGACCAGACCATTACGCTCGTGGCCGGGTTGGATGCGCTCGACGGCTACTACGTGTCAGCCTCCAAGATCACGTCGTTCACGGTATCGAGCCTGCTCGGGCCGTAAGACGCGCGGGGCACACTGTCCGTCGATCGAGCAGAGAGGCGAGTCGCATGACGGGTGGGATCGATCCGAACCTCGAAGCCGCTCTCCAGACCGAGTCTCGCCACCCGCATCACGAGCCGGAGCCGCCGCTCAGCTTCCGCCGCCAGCAACTGTGGGTCGCTCTCGTGATAGGTGCGGTGGTGTTCGGGCTCGTCTTCTACCTGACCTTGCGCTGAGCGCTCGGCTCCTGCCCGACAAGCTCGTCGACCCGGGTTGCCCGTCCGCGTCCACAATGGGATCCGATCGGCTCGGGAGTCAGGCGCAACACGCTGAGTGAGTCGGACCGAGGGTGCTCTCGTCCGGGAGGCACAAAAGCATGGATGACCCGGTCCCGCCCTACGAGATACCTGCGATCGGTGAAGCGATCCGCGTCTACGACGCCACCCGGTGGCAGACGACGGTCCCGGCCGTGTACCTCGGCTACGAGCACGTCTCGGGAGACTTCTTCATGCACCGCGTCCGCTCCGAGAGCGGGGCCGAGAACTCGCTGGCTTCCCACGCCATATTCCGTCACCGCCAGCGGGAGAATGGCAGGGAATGGTTCCCGCTGACCAAGAGGCCGCGCGTTCGATAGCGCCTGACCGGCCCGGGCAGAGCACTCCCGCGCGCCGGGAACACGAGCTGGGCGCCGTGGCGGTCCTACACGATCGTGTCTGCCTCGCCCCGCTTCGGGAATCCTCTTGGCAGGACAGAGCAGACCACGCCCGAGGGAAGGGGCCAGCGTGACTGGTTCATCGAGATACCGCGCCCGGATCGCACTCGCTCTCGCGTTCGCACTCACAGTACTGGTCGTCCCCACGTCGCCGGCAAGCGCCGCGCCCGTCTGGCCCACGCTGGCCGCGAGCACATCGTTCGGGGGGTTGCCTCGGCCGACGAACATCGTCTCTCCCGGCGATGGGACGGACCGTCTCTTTGTGACGGAGCAGTCCGGCGTCATACGGCTGGTGCAGAACGGATCTCTTGTGGCGACTCCGGTGCTCGACATACACACCTACGTGCTGTCGTCCGGACACGAGCAAGGACTTCTCGGGCTCGTCTTCCCCCCGGGTTTCGCGACCAAGCACTACGTCTACATCTACTTCGTCAACACCGGCAACCGCTCGGTGGTCTACAGAGTCCGCTTCTCAGCAACCGATCCCGACCGTCTCGACTGGACGACGAGGCAGCTTGTCCTCGAGGTCGCCCATCCCTACTCGGATCACTACGCGGGCCAGCTGGCCTTCGGCCCCGACGGCTACCTGTATGTGGGCCTTGGCGACGGAGGGAAGGTCGATGACCCAGGCAACCGAGCGCAGAACCTTGGCGTCCTGCTGGGCAAGATCGTGCGCCTGAGCGTCGAGTCCTCGCCCGCTGTCCCGGGCTACAGTATTCCGCCCACGAACCCCTTCGTCGGCAAGAAGGGCGTGCGTCCCGAGATCTGGGCGTACGGCCTGCGCAACCCGTGGCGGTTCTCATTCGATCCCGCCCAGGGCGACCTCTGGATCGGCGACGTGGGAGAGCACCGATGGGAAGAGATCGACAGGGTTCCGGCGGGCTCGCGCGGAGGATGGGACTTCGGCTGGCCACTCTACGAGGGCTCGCACCTGCTCAAGGCGAAGTCAAAGGCACGAGGCTTCGTGTGGCCTGTGGCCGAGTACTCGCACTCGGAAGGTGAGGCGGTCATGGGCGGCTACGTCTACCGCGGCTCCGCCTATCCGCGCATGCAGGGCATCTACTACTTCGGCGACTATGCCGCCGGCAAGATCTGGGGCCTCAAGCACTCCGGCGGCGTGTGGGTGAGGAAGCTGTTGATCAAGACGTCGTACACCATCAGCACCTTCGGCGTGGACAAGGACGGCGGGCTCTGGGTCGCCGACTGGGCGCACGGCAGGATACACAAGCTGGTCGACACCGGGCACTGAGCCGGTGCGCCTCCCGCGTCGCTGCTGAGGGACCCCTAGGGACGTGTCCGGGGGACCGCAACGTGGCGTAGGACCGTGTAGCCGCCGATGGTGTGGTCAGGCGTTCACGTGCGCCGAAGATAGGGCGCGAAGGCGAGCTCGCTGTCGAGGACCGGATAGCGCGCGCGGGGCACCAGCGGCCACCCGAACAGGGCGGCCATGTGCGCCCGGTTCCTCTCGCCTCCAAAGCTGTAGCACATGCGGCGACCCGGGTCTACGAACCGCGATCCGGCGACGGCTGGCGGGAGGGCGGTCTTGTCTCGCTCGCGCTGACCGCTACACCGCGGCATCGAGTCGGTCGGAGACTTCGTCGAAGCTCTCGACGAACTGGCTGTGGTACAGGTCGTAGTAGAAGCCCTTTGCCTCGAGCAGTTCCTCGTGAGTGCCCTGCTCCACGATGCGTCCGTGGTTCATCACCAGGATGATGTCCGCGTCGCGGATGGTCGAGAGCCGGTGCGCGATGACGAACGACGTGCGGTTCTTCATCAGCCGGCGCATCGCCTTCTGGATGAGCACCTCCGTACGCGTGTCGACCGAGCTCGTCGCCTCGTCGAGGATGAGGATCTCAGGGTCGGCGAGGAACGCGCGCGCGATCGTGAGCAGTTGCTTCTCGCCTTGGCTCACGTTCGAGGCGTCATCATCGAGCATCGTGTCGTACCCGTCGGTCAGGGTGCGGACGAAGTGGTCGACGTAGGCGGCGCGGCTCGCTTCGAGCAGGCGCTCTTCGCTCACGTCGTCGATGCCGTACGCGATATTGTCTCGGATCGTGCCGGAGAACAGCCACGCGTCCTGCAGCACCATGCCGAAGGTCCTGCGCAGGTCGTCACGGGTCAGGTCACGAGTGTCGATGCCGTCGACGGTGATACGCCCCGCGTCGATCTCGTAGAAGCGCATGAGGAGGTTGACGAGCGTGGTCTTCCCGGCGCCGGTCGGGCCGACGATCGCGACCGTCTGGCCGGGCCTGGCGTCCAGGCTCATGTCCTCGATGAGCGGCGACGCCGGATCGTAGCTGAAATCGACGTGCTCGAAGGTCACGTGTCCCTGCGGCTCAGCCAGCGTCAGCGGCGTGGCGGTGTCGGGCTGCTCCTCAGGCTCGTCGAGCAGCTCGAAGACGCGCTCGGCGGAAGCCACCGCGGACTGGAGCACGTTGGCGATGCTCGCCGTCTGCGTGATCGGCTGCGTGAACTGGCGCGAGTACTGGATGAACGCGAGAACGTCGCCGAGCGTCATCGTGCCGGTGGCTACCTTCACTCCGCCTATCACCGCGATGCCGACGTAGTTCAGGTTGCCGAGGAAGTTCATGACCGGCTGGATGATGCCGGAGATGAACTGCGCCTTGAAGCTCGAGTCGTAGAGCTTGGCGTTGCGCTCGTCGAACACCTCGATCGCTTCCTTCTGGCGACCGAAGATCTTCACGATGCTGTGACCGGTGTGCATCTCCTCGACGTGCCCGTTGAGGTCGCCGGTCTGCTCCCACTGCAGCGCGAACTGCTTCTGCGAGCGCTTCGCTATCTGCACAGTGCTCAGGAGCGCGAGCGGGATCACGAGGACTGAGATGGCAGCGAGCAGCGGCGAGATGATGAACATCATCAGGAGTACGCCGACGATGGTGAACACGGCCGTGATGAGCTGCGTGGCGGACTGCTGCAACGAGTTCGCGATGTTGTCGATGTCGTTGGTGACGCGAGAGAGGATGTCGCCACGGGGGTGGTCGTCGTAGTAGCGCAACGGGAGCCGCGAGAGCTTCTCGTCGACGTGTTTGCGCATCTCGTAGACGGTGCGCTGTGCGACCCCGACCATGATGTAGCCCTGTCCCCAGAGGAAGAGGGCCGACAGCGCGTAGAGAGCGCCGAGCAGAAGCAGCTCTTTGCCGAACAGCGCGAAGTCCGCGCCGACGCCCGGCGTGACGTTCATGGTGCGGATCATGGCCGCGAGGTCCTTCGACGCGACGTCGCCCTTGGCGTTCAGGCCGGCTATGACCTGTGCCGTCGTGGCGCCCTTGGGCAGCGCCTTCCCGATGACACCCTGGAACAGGACGTTCGTGGCGTTGCTCATGACCTTCGGCCCCGCGACCGCGAAAGCGACGCTGACGACGGCGAGGAGCATGACCACGACGATCTTGACCATCTCGGGCCGCAAAGTCCCGGCCAGGCGCTTCGCCGAACCGGTGAAGTCCTTCGCCTTGGCGACCGGCGCCATGCCGTGACGGCCGCCGCCGAACATGCCTCCACCTCCGCCGGGGCGTCCGCCTCCGGGTCCGCCCGCCATGGGCGGCCGGGCGGGCGCAGGTGCCGTGTTCTTGGAGTCGCTCATGCGGCCTCCTCCTCGCTCATCTGTGAGAAGACGATCTCGCGGTAGGTGGGCGAGGTCTCCATCAGTTCATCGTGGGTGCCCATGCCGACGACAGTCCCGTGCTCGAGCACGATGATCCGGTCGGCGTGCATGATCGAGCTGACACGTTGTGCCACGACGATCGTGGTGGCGTCGGTGATCTCCTTCTTGAGTGCCGCGCGGAGCTTCGAGTCGGTCGTGAAGTCGAGAGCCGAGAAGGAGTCGTCGAAGACGTACACCTCCGGGCGCTTCACGAGCGCGCGGGCGATGGCGAGGCGCTGTCGCTGCCCGCCGGAGACGTTCGTGCCTCCCTGAGCGATGGGGTAGTCGAGCCCCTCTTCCAGCTCGTCCACGAATTCGCGACCCTGAGCCACGTCGAGGGCGTGCCAGAGTCGATCATCGTTGGCCTCCTCGTCGCCGTATCGCAGGTTGCTGGCGATGGTGCCGCTGAACAGGAACGCACGCTGTGGGACGAACCCGATCTTCTGCCACAGGTCGTCACGGCGCATGTCGCGGATGTCGACTCCGTCGACGAGGATCGTGCCTCCGGTGGCGTCGTACAGCCGCGGGACGAGGTTGACGAGCGTGGTCTTGCCGCTGCCGGTCGAGCCGATGATGGCAGTGGTCTCACCGGGTCCGCTCGTGAAGGAGATGTGGTGCAGGACCGGCTCCTCGGCCCCCGGATAGCGGAACTCGACGTCGCGGAACTCGACGAAGCCGTGCAGGTCGGAGGCCGCAGCCGGCTCCTGCGGGTCGTTCACGCTCGGCTCGGTCTCGAGGACCTCCTGGACGCGGCCGGCGGACACGGCGGCACGTGGCACGAGCACGAACATGATGGTGGCCATCATGACGGCGAGCAGGATCTGCATGATGTAGGTGAGGAACGCGGTCAGGTTGCCGATCGGCATGGCGCCGCTGCTGACACGCACACCGCCGAACCACAGGACCGCCACGGTGGATGTGTACAGGATGAGCGTCAGGGCCGGCATCAGCAGGGCGAAGATGCGGTTGACGGTCAGCGCCGTGTTGGTGAGGTCGTGGTTGGCGACGTCGAACCGCTTCGCCTCGTGCTCGGTGCGCACGAACGCGCGGATCACGCGGATGCCCGACAGCTTCTCGCGCACGACCTGGTTCACGCGGTCGACGCGCTTCTGCATGATCTGGAACAGAGGCACGGCCCGGGAGATGATGAGCCCGACGAGGACGGCCATCACGGGCACGACCACGACGATGATCCCGGACAGCGGGACGTCCTCGCGCAGGGCCATGATGATGCCACCGACGGCCATGATCGGCGCCGACAGGATCATGTTGAGCGCGAAGACCAGGACCATCTGCACCTGTTGCACGTCGTTGGTGTTGCGCGTGATGAGCGACGGCGCGCCGAAGTGGTTGACCTCCTTCTGCGAGAAGGTCTGCACCTTGGTGAAGATGGCGCCACGGACGTCACGGCCGAAGGCCATGGCCGTCTTCGAGCCCCAGTAGATCCCGATGATGGACACGATGCCGAGGACGAGGGTCACGACGAGCATGAACCCGCCGGTCGACATGATGTAGGCGGTGTCGCCCCTCACCACGCCGTTGTTGATGATGTTGGCGTTCAGACTCGGCAGGTAGAGGTTCGCGATGGCCTGCACCATGAGCAGTCCCATCACGAGTATCAGCTGCTTCCAGTAGGGGCGCAGGTAGGTCTTGAGAAGAGCAGTCATCGGTTGTGTCCTTTAAGCGGGTCGCGGTCGAGGAGTGAGGTTCAGCCGGCGGGCTCGTTGAGCTTCTTGAGCGCCGCAGCGGTGTTGTCGGCAAGGATGTCGAGCAGGCGAGCCAGCTCTGTCCGGTCGGCCTCGTGCATCGAACCGATCGTGCAGGCGACGTACTGCGCGAAGCCCGCGCTCAGCCGGTCGGATTGCCGGCGGCCCTCTTCGGTGAGCTGGATGCGCGTCAGCCGCTGGTCCGTCTCGTCGGTCCACCGCTCGATCAGTGAGTCCTGCTCCATCTTCTGCAGCATCGTCGTGACCGTCGGCGGAGAGAGGTGCAGCAGGTCCGCAAGCTCGCGCTGGCTGATCCCCTCGTGCTTCGTCAGCACGCGCAACACGCCCGCGCGCCCCGGACGACCGCCCTGTTCGGCGGCCATCACGCGCAGGAGGATCTGGCGGTTGACGTGCATCATCTTGCGCAGCGCCGACAGGACCTTCGAAGACAGTGGGTCCACGTCGTCGAAGTCCTCGTCAAGCATCGGCGGGTGCGGGTGGCCGTGCGGTCCGCGCGGGTGACCTTGCAAGTCATGCAGGTGATGCGAGTCCGAGTTCACGTGGGTCTCTGCTTCCTTCGCGCCGTGGTAGGCCAGCGCGGCGGTGGGTTTCGTATGCGAAAACTTAGCATACAGACGCTTAGTATGCAAATGGCAGGCGCCGGCCGCAACTGGCGATGACGCCCGGCGCGTCAAGGCTGCTGGCTCGGAAACGAGTGCCGGAGGAGCCAGCGGGCTGAGGAAGCGCTACGCTCTCTCCAAGCACACGGTCGGTCGGTGATTCGCCGAACGTTCGGCAGAGCAGCGTCTCGGTTGGTACCGGCGCAGCCCGCGGGGATGAGAGGAGTGCCGCGCATTGGATCCAGAGGTGTGGCTTGGCTATGCAGTGTCCGCGATCCTGGCCTTGTCCGTCCTGGCGCTGCCGGTGGCGGCGGTTCTTGTCGCGATCCGAGAGCGCCAAGGA
>Ga0118677_10011367_pt1 | contig 13353 bp, 7 predicted proteins | sample AliMusrvi5mmetaG_FD_86154 | JGI IMG/M metagenome (GOLD analysis project Ga0118677, IMG submission 86154)
GCTCGGGGACGGTCGCCCGGGCGGCCGGCGGCCGGTCGGGGGCGGGCTGCTCGCCGAGGGAGGCCAGCTCGAGCTCGAGGGCGGCCGCCGACTCGAACCGGTCGGCCGGGTTCTTCTCGAGCATCCTCAGGACGATCGCCTTCAGTCCCGCCGAGACGTCCGGAAGGGCCGCGAGAGTCCCCGGGACGGCCTCGGTCACCTGCTTGAGGGCGGTCGCGATCGGGGTGTCGCCCACGAAGGGGAGCTGCCCGGTCAGCATCTCGAACGCCATGACGCCGATCGAGTAGATGTCGCTCCGGGCGCCGGCCTCGCTCCCCATGGCCTGCTCGGGCGCGATGTAGTGCGGCGTTCCGAGGACGATCGAGTCCGCAGTGAGGCCCTGGTTCGTCCGTCCCCGGGCCAGGCCGAAGTCGAGGATGGCGACGGCGCCGCTCTCCTCGATCATGACGTTCTGCGGCTTCAGGTCGCGGTGGATGATGCCGAGCTCGTGAGCGGCGTGGCTGCCCCGGGCGAGCTGCCGGAGGATCGTCACGGTGTCGATCTCGGAGATCCTGTGCCGCTCGACGATCAGCGTCTTGAGGTCCTTGCCGGCGATGTACTCCATCGTGATGTAGGGGTACTCGCCGCTCATCCCGAAGTCGTGGATCCGGGCGACGTTGGGATGCTTGATCTTCCGGTTCAGCTGGATCTCGCGCTTGAACCGCGAGAGCAGCTCCTGTTCGTTCCCGTCGAAGGAGGGCTGGAGGACCTTGATGGCGACGTCGTCGTCCAGGACGAGGTCCCTCGCGAGGAACACCACGCCCATGCCTCCCCGGCCAAGGGTCTTGCGCCACTCGTACCGCGGGATTCCCTTGAAGAACCGCTCTCGGAAGGCGTTCGCGCTGCTCATCGTCCTCGGGGTCCGGGGAGGGAGGCCGGGTCAGTCGCCCCTGGGAGCCGCGCCTCCCTGGCCCTTCATCATCTCTTCCATCCGCTTCCGCTGCTCGGGGGTCATCTGGCTGCGGGCCGCATCCATCTGCTTCTGCTGCTCGGGGGAGAGCTGCATCTGCCCGGCCATTCCGAGAGCCCCTGTCTCCTCGCTCTTCTTGTATCCCGAGAGGTCGAGGAGCGACGCCGGGACCGCCTTCCGGTCAGCCCGAAGGAGCTCAGAGGTCGTCTCGATCTTCCCGGTGCGGTGGACCGACTTCACCGGCCACCCGTCCGCCGCCGCTTCCTGGAGGGCCTTCGCGAGGGCCGATCTCGAGCGGGAGGCGCTGCGCTGCGACGCCCAGTAGTCCGAGCCGTTCCCGAGGTCCTTCGTCGACCAGATCTCGAACTCGCTTCCGCCGCTCCCCTTCACGAGGACGTGCGTGCAGTCGAAACCCGCGACCCGCTCGGAGCCGAGCTTGCGCACCGTGTAGGTCTCCTGGTCCTTCTTCGCCGGCTCGGGGACCTTCGCGAAGTCGATCTCGGAATAGGTCTTCCGGGCGTCGTTCACCATGAAGGCCAGCCCGGGCTTCGCTCTCAGCACGATCGTCGTGATCTTCATTCCCTGGCCGCTCGCCCCGATCTCCATTTCCATCCGGGTCCCGAGGTGGGAGACCCAGATCTTCGAGGTCCCGCCGCTGGCGGCGCCGGCCCCCTGGACGCTGATCTTCGATTCGAGCAGCCCTTCGAATTCGGCGCCCGAAACGGGCGTCGCGAGAACGGCCACGGCCGCGGCAACGAGAGCGATGCGCATGATGAGACTCCTTCCCCTTGGACAGCTCCAGCTTGTCCGGAGCAGATACGCTACCACGCCTGGCCGGCCTTCCACGAGACCGGCCAGGAAGCCATTCCAGTCGAACCGAGAGCGAGACGGGAGGCGGCCTCTCTACCGGCGCTCGAAGATCTCCTTGGTGATGATCAGGCGCTGGATCTGGCTCGTCCCCTCGTAGATCTGGTAGATCTTGGCGTCCCGCATCAGCTTCTCCACCGGGTACTCCCGCGAGTAGCCGTAGCCGCCGTGCACCTGGACCGCGTCCGTCGCCACCTTCATCGCCATGTCGGCGCAGAAGGCCTTCGCCATCGCCGCGAATTTCGTGTTGCGGATGCCGTTGTCGATCGCCCACCCCGCTTGCCGGACCAGCTGGCGCCCCGCCTCGATGTTCATCGCCATCTCGGCGATCATGAAGCTGATCGACTGGTAGGCCGCGATCGGCTGGCCGAACGTCTTCCGCTCCCCGGCGTACTTGATCGCCTCGTCCATCGCGCGCTGGGCCAGGCCCACGGCGCCCGAGGCCACCGACGGACGGGTGTGGTCGAACGCGCTCATCGCGATCTTGAACCCCTCGCCTTCCTTGCCCACGAGCCACTTCGCCGGGATCTTCACGTCCTCGAAGGAGATCGCCCTCGTGTCGCTCGCCCGCTGTCCGAGGTTGTTCTCCTTCTTGCCGATCGTGATGCCGGGCAGGTCGGTCGGGACGACGAAACCGCTCATCCCCCGGTGCTTCGCGGCCGGGTCCGTCAGAGCGAGGACGAAGTACCAGTTCGCGACCCCGCCGTTCGTGATCCACATCTTGTTCCCGTTGATCACGTACTCGTCGCCGACCTTCTTGGCGATCGTCTTGATCCCCGCCACGTCGGAGCCGGCGCCGGGCTCCGTGACGCAGTAGGCCGCGAAGAGCGGCTCGGCGGTGAGCCGCCCCAGGAACTCCTTCTTGATCTCCTCGCTCCCGGCCACGATGACCGGGGCGGAGGCGAGGGCGTTGGCTTCCATCGCCGTCGCGATCCCCGTGCAGCCCCAGGCCAGCTCCTCGGTGATGATGCAACCTTCCAGGACGCCCATCTGCATGCCGCCGTAGGCCTCCGGGATGTGGGTGTTCATCAGCCCCAGCTCCCAGGCCTTCTTCGCGATCTCCCGCGGGAACGCCCCCGTCTCGTCGTGGTGCGCGGCTTTCGGAGCGATCTCCTCCCGGGCGAACTTCCGGGCCAGCGTCTGGAGTGCGGTCTGCTCCTCGGTCAGCGTGAAATCAATCATGGATATACCCTCCTCCTTTGCCTCTTTTCGCGGCAGCCGGTCAGGGCTGCCGGAAAGAGAATCGGCGCCCGGAAGGATATCTCCCGGGCGCCGTGTATGGCTACGTCATCAGAGGGGAATCCCCCTCCCGAGAGCGTGGTCTTCCTATGGTCTCCAGCGGAAGTAGAGGCCGAAACGGGTGGCGTCGAAGTCGCCGAGGGAGGGCGTGGCTTCCCGGTACTTGTCCCGGGCCCATTCCGCCACGATCCCGGCCGTCTTCACGATGTCCCACCCGAGGTTCATCCGGTACCGTTCGATGTTGAACGCGTTCGTCCCGCGGTTCTCGAAGCGCCCCAGCGCCATGTCGAAGGTGATCGGCGCCAGATTGAGGCTCAGGCCTCCCTCGTACGCGTCGCCCTTCTCCACGTTGAGAGAATTGTCCAGCGTGAGGTTCTGCGGAATCCGGTAGATCACCGTGCTGTTCGTCTGGAACTGCGAGAGCGAGCCCCTCAGGCGCAGCTCCGGAACCGGCGCGATCTCCAGGTCTCCCGTGTACTGACGGTTCTTCGCGCTGAACGCCGTCGCCGTGTAGTCGTTGCTCTGGTTCGTCTCCTCCACCTGGAACCCGACCCTGATCTCGTTTCCAGGAGTCCCGTACCCGACCCGGCCCCGGTACCGGTCCCTGTCGATGAAGTCCGTCCGGAACACCGGCGCGCTCGCCGAGTCCCGCCGGTACGCGACCATCGCCATGAATCCCGACATCGAGAACGTCACGTTCCCGTCGATCGTCCGCACCATCCGGTCCACCGGCCCACCCTGACCGCCGGTGCTCCCCACCACGATTTCCGAGAGGTCCGGCGTCATCAACGTGTGGTCGCTCGTCTCCCGGTATTCCCCCCGGAACGCCAGCGGCCCGACCGACCGCACCGACACCCCGGTGTTCCACACGTCGCTCGTCCGGTCCAGCGAGTTCTGCGTGTTCAGGAGAACCTCGAGGTCCTTCTTGTCCATCCCCCCGAACGTGAGGCTCTGCAGGTAGATCGTGTCGATCAACGACGTCCCCGACTGCACCCGGTGCTCTCTCTGGAAGCCGCCGAAGAGGTCCACCCCTTCCACGATCCCCAGTTCCGCCCGGCCGGCTCCCTGCCACGTCTTGTTCCCGGCGTTCGCCGAGACCGACTGCGACAGCCCGCTGAAGAACCGGTCCAGCTTGAACGACGTGAACGACCCCGCGTCCGACTCGCCGCTCATCCCGTCCTGCGTCGCGTTGAACTGGATGTACGACCCCGTGATCTTGAACCGCTTCGAGATCGCCGCCGTCACGTTGACGTTCGTGAACGGCGTGTTCACGTTCGTGATCCCGGTCTGGTTCATGCTCGTCGCCGACACCACGGTCTGGTCCAAAACCGGCCCCGCGTTGTTCCCCGCGCCCGCCCCGGGCACCAGCGACGTCGTGTCCGTCCCCTTGAACTGGCGCCACCCCTGCAGCACCTGCCCGTAGACCACCTGCCCGAAGTTGAACCCGAGTCCCACCCGGACTTCCTGCTCGGTCTCCTTCAGGTCCTGGTTCATCCGGAATTCGTCCTGCCCCAGGAAGTACGTCGTCTGCCCGGGCCCCTTGTTCTGGTTCCAGCTGTACCCGACGATCGGCGTGATCATCTTCCCGGGCAGCAGCTCCAGGTTCGCGTCGAACATCTTCCGCGTCCGGTCGATCGTGTGCTGACCCGGGATCACTCCCTGCGCCAGCAGCGGGTTCGCGAACCCCGGCAGCGCGCTGTACTGGTTCGTTTCCCGGTACCCCAGCGTCAGCCGGTACACGCCCGTCTTCCCCATGTCGATCCGCGCCGCCCCGGCCGGCGCCACGCCGAACCCCAGGTCGGTCACGTCCACCCGGAACCGGTCCAGGAATCCCCCCGTCGCCCCGTTCGGGTCGTTCGTCGACAGGGTGAACGACCGGATCAGGAATCCGGACCGTTCGTTGATCTGGCTCCGGTACATGTCTTCGTTCCCGGTCACGTTCGCCCAGCGGTACCCGACCTCCAGCTCCATCTGGGTCGTCTGCGCCTTCGCGCCGGACGCCGCCAAGAACGCTCCCAGAGTCACGAGAGAAAGCCTCGAAATCAGTGTTCTTCTCATCGGCCTTCTCCTACCTCACCAGCTGCGGCGAACGGTTCGACCCGTGGATCGCCGTATGGCAGGTGGTGCAGTTCTGGTACCGGGCCGTGAGCAGGTTGTGGAACGACGGCGGCTGCGACCCGAGCGTCCCGCCCGTGATCGGCGAGTGGCATTCCATGCACAGCTGGTAGACCGTCGCCCTCTTCAGCCGGTGCGCGTTGTTCGACGCGTGCGGCTCGTGGCACGTCATGCAGTTTCCGACCGATCCCGCCCCGTGCGGGAACACGAACGGCCCCTTCTTCTCCGCGTGGCACGACACGCAGACGATCTCTCCAGTCCTCGTCTGTCTCGTGATCTCGCACCCCGCGTTCGTCGACTGGTGCGGCTCGTGGCAGGTCGAGCATTCCATCCCGCCCCGCCCGATCCGGTGCCCGTACGGCTTGTTCCGGAACAGCGCCGCCTGGCTCGCGTGGCAGCTCCCGCACAGGTCCAGCTGCTTCCTCGCCAGCAGATTCGGCGCCTTCAGCTCCGACGAGTGGATCGAGTGGCACGTCAGGCAGTTCACCGCTTCCGAGTTCGCGTGCTTGCTCGAGTGCCCGCTCTTGCACCCCTTCGTCTGGTCGTGGCAGTCCAGGCAGGTCTCTGCTCCGCAGCGACCCACCGGCTTCATGATCTTCTCCCTGTCCCCGCCAGCGTCGATGTGCAGCGTCCCGTCCCCGTGGCACGGCGTGCACACCTTGTTCGGCACCTCGCCCTGGCTCGTCTTCCCGCGCGCGTGAGCGTTCGACACGAACGCCTTCGCCTGGTCGTGGCAGTCCGAGCAGGACGGCACGGTCTTATCGGCCCCGGCAGGGGCCGCCCCGGCGGTCCCAGGAGACAGACCGAAGAAGAGCAGGAGGGCCAACCCCCCCGTTGCTAGTGGTCTCATCGCATATCCCCTTCCTCAATCTCCGTGAAGGAATCGAGAAGGGGGGCCGTTTCGGCCCCCCTCTCGTGTCCCTTCTCTTACCGGGCGTGAACCTTGTCGACGCCGTAATCCAGGCCGGCTCCGTGGCACGAGGCGCAGGCCTCGCCGAACGGCGCCGTGTTGAGGTAGGCATGGGCCGCGTTGTCGCGAAGGTCGTGGCAGCCGAGGCACGCCGCCGTCCCGGGACCCTGCGGCGTGAAGTAGTCGGTCGGGGTGATCACCGAGTCGACGCCATTCGGCAGCGGGATCAGGTACCCGGTCGACGTGTGACACTTCTGGCAGTCGCGCCGGTCGCCGGGGAAGCGGACCTCGTTGTAGTTGGCGGTGCCGATCGTGTACTGCTGGCTCAGCTCCTCGCCGCTGTGGATCTTGTGGATCATCCGCTGGAACGAGACCGACTCCTTCGGGTCGGCCGTCGCGGCAGCCATCGGATTGTGGCAAATCACGCACTCCTGGGTGTTCTGGCGGGAGCCGCCGTGGAGCCCGAGGGCGACGTGGCACTGGTTGCAGAGGGCGATGTCGACCGACGCCCGGCGCGCCACGACGGGCGATGCGTCGAGGGAGTAGTACTGGACGTCGTTGAACGCCGCTTCGCGCACGGAGATGTCGGCCCCACCGTCGCCGCGCTTGAGGGCGACCGTCCGGTAGAGGTCCGCGGTGACGCCGACGGAGCCCTTCCAGGCCGCCGGGATCTTGCCGGTGAAGGTGAAGGAGGTGAGGCCGGTCGCGGCGTCGTACTTCACGTTGGCCGCGGTCGACTCGCGGAGAGGCTGGCCGCCGGGGCTTCCCGTCGCGGCGCCCGCGTTGCTGTAGCTGGTGGTCGGGCCGCCGATCATCGGGCCGACGCGATTGAGCTTCGTCCCGTCGACGGCCTTGCCGCTGTTGTCGACGATCTTCCAGTAGATCGTCGGCGACTTCCCGGCCGCCATGTCGGCGACGTGGTCGATCGTGGCCTTGAGGCCCTTGAGCTGGACCGACTTCTCGGGGACCGTGTGCGCGCCGCGAATCGACGCGTCGAACTCGAGGTCGCCCTGGGGCTGGTGGCACTTGGCGCACTCGCTGTCGTCGAGCTGCGGGAGGCTCGCCCCGCTATGGCCGACGCCCGTCGTGAAGTTCACGTCGTCGTGGCAGGAGCCGCAGGTCTTCCGGGTGGGACGCGTGTACCAGACGTCCTTCTCGGGAGCGCTCGTCTCGTGGCAGGTCGTGCAGTCGTACGGGGCGCGGTTGTTGTTCCCCGGCCAGCCCACGGTCGACCAGTCGCCGTCGTACCCGACGTACGTGCCGTTCGCGACGCTCGGGAGGTACTTGCCCATGTGGATCCGGTGGAAGAAGAGCTTCGCGTCGGCCTGCCCGTTCGTCCCCTTCGACTCGTTGTGGCAGAGGACGCACATCTTGACGGTCGTACGGGTCCCGCCGTGGAACTGGTTCGGGGCGCCGTAGAGGCCGCCGAGCGGGTCGTGGCAGCGGTTGCAGCTCTTCGTCACGTCCATGTTCGACCAGACCTGGCCGACCGCGACCGCGCTGCCGTCCGTCTTGAAGTCGGAGAAGACGTTCGGCGCGTAGTAGTTCTTCCCGATGATCGTCGCCAGCGTCCGCGAGGCGTAGACCCCGATCGTGATCGCCTTCTTGACGTCGTGGCTCGCCGGGATCGCCTGGCCGAAGTTGTACTTGTAGTGGCCGACCTCGATGTCGGTGTACGTGCCGCCCTGGTCACGGCTGGCCGAGGTGACCGGTCCGGCCGCCGGCGTCCCCGTGTAGGCGATGTAGTACCGGGTCGCCATGTTCCAGGCGCCCATGATGAAGCCGGGCGAGATCACCCCGGGCGTCACCGAGCCGAGCCGGTCGAGCGGCTGCCCGACGTCGTCCGTCAGGAGGAACTCGACGATCGGCTTGCTGCCCGGGACGGCGTTCGTGACGGCCACGACCTTGACGTTGACCCCGGGACGGACGTAGCCGATCCCGCTGTCGCCCAGGTAGTACTCCAGCTGGTTGGGCTGGAAGTCTGACTGGGTCTGCACCGTCTTCTTCGCCGGGCTCCCGAGTCCGCCGTCGACTGGAGACGGAAGGTGCGCCGGAATCGCGAGCGCCCCCGCCGTGGCCATGACCATCAGGCCGCGCTGGATGAGTGCCATGAGAAGTCCTCCCTTCAAAATCGTGGCGTGTCTTTCACACCATGAAAAAAACGTCCGCTGTTCCAACCGGACCGCGGCGTGCATTCTACAGAACGAACATGCCCGTCAAGGTGAACCTCATGCTTCATGCCTGGATGAACACGACGGTTCATACCCGTCATTCCGCGCCGTTTCCGCCGGCCGAAGGGAAAGGCCCCCGCGGGGCCTCTTTCCCGCCGGGCTCGACGCATAAAAAAGGGGCCGGCGGGTTGCCCCGCCGGCCCGAATATCCCCGTTCCAGGGACTGAAGCTCGATTACTTGCGCCGAGGCTCGATGCCGACGGGGTTGAACGTCACGCCCAGCGGCCTGGCCTGGAACGGACGATCGAGGCTCCCGGAGCCGACCTTGCTCTGCTCGACCGTCAGCGTGATCGTGTAGTTGCCCGGCCTGGCGTACTGGTGCGTCGTCTCGACGCCAGAGCCGTGCCTGGAGCCGTCACCCCAGTTCCAGTCGACGACGTCGCAGTTCGCGAGGCTGCCGCTGCACTTGGTGGCCGCGGCGCTGACGGCGACCGTCAGGCTGTTCGTCCCCTGGAGCGCCACGAACGAGGCGCTGGCGGCCTGGTGCATCCCCTTGGCGGCCGTGGCCAGGTCCGCCTTGGTCTTGTAGCTGCCCAACGGGGTCGTGGCGTTCTGGACGACGGCGGCGCCCGTGACACCGTGAGTCGCCGTACCCGCCAGGGTGACGACGTTGCCCGCGATCGCCTTGACGTAGGTCTGGAAGTCGGCCCAGACGCCCGGCGAGGCATAGGCCCCCGCCCCGGCGATCGTGACCTTCTCGCCGACCAGGAGGCCGGTGGCGCTGGCGACGGTGAGGGCGGCCGAGCTGGCGGCCACGGTACCGGTCGTCTTGACGTTGGAGGTGCCGCCGCCGTGGCACTGGCCGCAGGCGAGGTCGACGTCGACCCAGGCGGCGTTGGCGAAGGTGCCGTCAGCCGCGGTGTTCGGCGCGACGTTCGCGGACAGGGCCGCCGGCATCGGGAAGAGCGAGTAGGTCGGGTCGACGTTGATCCGGAAGAGGTGCACCCCGCCCGGCATGTGGCAGGTGACGCAGGTTTCCATCGGCTCCGTAGCGGCGTTCTCGAACGGCGTGCCTTCCCCCTGCGGGTGCTTGATGGCGTTCAGGTTCGTGGCGGCGTGGTGGCACTCCTGGCACTTCTGCTCGAAGGGCTCCGCGCCGGCGACCTCCAGGCTCTGGTGGACGTTGTGGCAAGCCGTGCAGCCGCTCCCGCCGTTGTACGCCTCGCCCCAGGTCAGGAACGAGCTGTTGTACTTCCGGTCGGCCGAGAAGTCGAACTTGCCGGTCGCGATCTCGCTCCACTTGCCGGTGAACTTGGCGTGCGGGCTGTTGAGGAACTGGTTGCTGTGCGGGTGGCTCGGGAAGGCGACGGTCGAGTGGTACGGCCCGACGAGCATGCCGATGCCGTTGCCGGTGTCCGTCCAGGTCCCGCCGGCTGCGACGCAGGCGCCCTGGGTCGTGGCGGTCGCACCGAGGCAGGTGCCGTTGGTGTTCGGGAGGCCGCTGGTCTCCTGGCGGTGGCACTGCATGCAGACCGTCGTGATGATCTGGCCCCGGTTCGGGGCGTTGGCCCGCCAGCGACCGCCGGCATCGTCGCAGGAGACGACGTCGGTCGCGAAGGCGAACTGGCCGCCCATCGCGTCACAGGCGCTCTTCTTGTTGATCGCCGACCAGCTGGCGCCGGCGAAGGCGCAGTCCATCGCGTTCGTGTACTTCGAGTTGCTGCAGGTGCCCACGTTGCAGAAGCCCTCGACGCTGCACCGCGGGAAGTCCCAGGTCGCCAGAGCCACCTGGCAGGAGGCCTGGCTGCCGTTGAGGCGCCACGTCTTCGCGCCGTCGCCCGTGCCGCCGGTACAGGCGGCCTTGGCGTCCGCCGTCGAGCACCAGCCATCCTGCCACGTGTAGGGAGTGGCGGTGTTGGCGGCGATGCAGGAGGCCGAGTCCGTATAGAAGGCGTTGGAGCACCAGCCGCCCGTCTTGGCGGCGACCCACGTCGCCCCGCTCACCGCGGTGCACTTGGCCGAGGTGTTCGCGGCGACGGTGCAGACAGCGGCGGTCGGGTTGACGCTACAGGCGGTCAGGAACTGGCCGCCGGTGGAGAGGCACTGGGCCTCGAGCGTGGAGCCCGTGGGGGCGCTCGACCAGCGGACGTCGGTGCAGACGCCAGCGTTGTTCGTGAAGCTGGTCATCCCGTTGTTGTGGGTCCCCATCCCCGCCGGGGCGGCGATGCTCGGGGCCGCGGTGCTGTCGTCGACCGCCGAGTAGTGGCAGCGGGCGCAGCTGATGCCCCACTGGTCCCACGAGGACATGTTGTTCGCGTCGCCCGCGACGCCGCCGCCCAGCTTGACCTGGCCGGTCGTGCCGGTGCCGTTCCAGGTGATGCCCGCGAAATCCGACTCGGGGTGCTTCTTGGCGTTCGGGGTCGTCCCGGCGTCGCTCGTCCAGCCGGTCGTGTGGCAGCGGCCGCACGAGTAGCTCATGTTGTTGAGCTGGGGACCGGTGTAGATCGCGCGGGGGAGCGGGCTCAGCCAGTCGCCGTAGATCCACTTGAGGTCATAGGCGGTGGTGCCGACCGTGATCTGGTTCGTGCTCCACTTGAAGAGGTTCCCGGTGTCGTCCGAGGGGTAGATCGTCGGGTCCCACGTCCCGCCGTTGTGGACGCAGTCCGCCTCGGTCGTGTACGCGGGCTTGCCGGTGCAGGAGAAGGGAGGGCCGCCCCACGGCTTGAAGGTGGAGCTGACCGGGCGGGCCATGTTCTTGTGCCCCTGCGTCATCGTCCCCTGGACGTAGCGGACCGCCGTGCTGTTGTAGTAAGTCGTGTCGTTGTGGCAGCGGAGGCACTGGTCGCCCGCGCCGGCAGCGCCGGTCGTGGTGCTGTCGTTGACCATCAGGCCGCCCGGGCCGTAGGCCGGGTCGGTCCGGGAAGGCATCAGCCACGAGCCGGTGCAGGCTCCGGTGGTGACCCAGGTGCCGCCGTGGAGCCCGCAGGTGAGGGCGTTCCGGTCGTCACCCTTCATGGCGATGGCGCAGACGCCGACCGCCGCGTTCCAGTAACGGTCCAACGCAGCGTTGCAGGTGGCCTCGGTCGTGTTGACCAGGTCGTTGCAGACGCCGGTGCTCCAGGAATACACGCCGGCCGCCCCGAGGGCGGTGCAGGCCGTCGAGCTCGCAGCCACGAACCGGCGGGCGACGCAGTCCGGACGCGTCGTGGCCGTCAGGTCGGCCGGACACGCGCCCTGCTTCGGGAGGTCCCAGCCCCCCCTCGAGTTCTGGACGGCGCCGTCGGCGACGTACTTGGTCCCGGCCTGGGCGCTCCCCGCGCCCAGCAGGAGCGCCGCCCCGAAGGCGAGCGCCGCCGCAGAACCGATCCTCCCCGAGATCCTTCTTGCCTCTACTCTCATGGAAAAAAAATCCTCCTTTCGAGGTTATGGAAACACGCGTCGATGGCCGCGCAATTCATCACTGCTCATGCCAGGTCGGAAAGACTATGGGAATCAAATTCCCACCGCAATGAAACGAAGGGACTACACGCATTGACCGGAAAGACCGGGCAGCGCGGCAAAGACGGGGTCTCAGAGAGGAGTGGCCGGGCCGGACCCTGCGAGGCCCGGAACGTCGTCCCGGACCCGCAGCCGTGCGATTTCAGCCCGTCGCCAGGTCAGAGAGGGGGCGGACTCCCCGGACCCGCCAGCCGGGGCACGGCCGCCCGCCCGGACGGAACGGGGCAGGCGAGGGAGCCGCCCGGGGACGTCGAGGATACAAACGGCTCAGCGCTTCCCGGCGCCGAGCTCGTGGTCGACCAGATCCTTGAACCTCTCGAAGGGCTGCGCTCCCGAGATGGGACGGCCGTTCACGAAGAAGGACGGGGTGGAGTTGAGGCCGAGCCCCTCTCCCAGCTTCTTGCTCGACTCCACGACCGGCGCCATCCGGCCCGAGTCGAGACAGGCGTCGAATCGCGGGAGGTCCAGCCGGAGCACGCGGGCCCTCCCTTTCAGGTCGTCGATGCCCAGGGCCCCCTGGTTCGCGAGGAGGCTGTCGTGCATCTCCCAGTAGCGCCCCTGCTCGCCCGCGCAGAGCGCCGCCTCGGCCGCCTTGGGGGCGCGCGGGTGGATCGAGAGCGGAAACGCCTGGTGGACGAGCCGGACCTTTCCCTTGTAGGCGCTCAGCACCTCGCGGACCGTCCCCTCCGCCCGGCCACAGAAGTCGCACTCGTAGTCGGAGAACTCGACGATCGTGACCGGGGCGCCGGCTTCGCCGCGGGACGGACCGTCCGCCTTGAAGGCGACCTTCGGGAGGAGGAGGGGGGGCAGGAGGCTCTCCACCTTCGCATCGGCGCGCAGCCGAGTCACGAGCGCCTGGCGCACATCCTGGGCCGACTGCCCCTTCAGGAACGTCGCGATCTCCCCCTTCACCTCGGGGAACGGAGGGAGGGCGCGTCCGTTGGCCTTGGTCTGGTCGTAGACCGCCCTCATCGCCGCCTCGGTCGGCTCCGGGACCTTGCGGTCGACCTCGCGGTCGAGGAGGGCGTCCACCGTGATCCCCTCCTTCTTCGCCTGGGCCTCGAGGAGCCGCTTCTCGACGAGCCGGTCGAGCGCGCGGGCCTTCTGCGCGTAGACCTCCTCGGCGAACCTGGACTCGACCGCCGCCAAAGGCACCTTCGCCTCGGCCATCATCTCGCCCTCGGTGATGGGCGCTCCATTCACGCGGGCGACGGCGGCCTTCGGATCCTGCGCGCCGGGAAGGGCCGCAGGAGTCTCGGCACCGGAGGGCTTCGAGCACCCGGCGAGGAGCGCACCGACGAGGAGAGGCATGACCGCGAAACGTCTCATCCCGCCATCTTGCCGAGGAACGGGGATCCCCGCAAGGAGGCCGCTGGACGAAGTCACGCCCGCACTCTCCCCGTCGTACCATTCCAGCGTCCCGAGAAGGAGACAACGATGCTGAAGGGGAAGAAGATCGCGATCATCGGATCCGGGACGATGGGCCGGGCGCTGGCCGGCGGCCTCCTCCGCTCCGGGAAGGTGGCGGCCAGGGACCTCCGCGGGACCGCGCGGACGAAGGCCACGGCCGAGAGGCTGACCGCCGACCTCGGGGTGGCCTGCTC
>Ga0118677_10011371_pt1 | contig 13351 bp, 5 predicted proteins | sample AliMusrvi5mmetaG_FD_86154 | JGI IMG/M metagenome (GOLD analysis project Ga0118677, IMG submission 86154)
ACCAGAAGGGCGTCAAACTTTGCGGCAAAGAGAAGCAGGAGCTTGAAAAGCGGTTGTCGCGTTCAGACGACCTGCCATGGTGGGATATAACGATTAAGCCTTTAATGGGAGTTTAGCAAGTTCTTGCTCCCTTATGTTCAACCTGTAGGTGCCGGGCGGAATGGAATCCAAGTTCCACGAGCCGTCATCTGCAATGTTGATCGCAAAATGCTTCATCTGCTCCGTACGAGCCTTCCTTTCCGGGCTTTGAAAATAGGCGCGTGCCTCTTCGGTGCTAATTCCCACAGGCATTGGAGGCATGACCGTAGAAAGGCGGCCTTGGAGAGTTAACTTCTCGCCTTCCGGCGGTGGAGATTCAAAGCGGATGCGACCTGTTAGGGTGGCACCGGAATCGCCCAGCGCCACCTGCGCGGTCTGCCCGGGGAGAATTGTCACGTCCGCGCCGTAGCTGTGGGTCCAGGAATTCGCCGACGTGCTTACCAGGCGCACGACCTGAACCGCGCCGGGTGGAACTCGATCAAAGGCAAAGCGCCCGTTCTCGTCGGTGCTGGTTTTGTATTGCCCCCAATCGAATAAAATGACGGGATCCCGGATGGAAAGCGAGAAGTCCTGGCCCGCGACCGGTTGGCCGCCTCGCGTGTAGGTGCCTTCGATCCGGCCAAAGGCTTGCAACACCAGGCGTCCGCTGTCTCGCACCTGTTGGATGGAAGCGAAGCCGAAGCCCTTTTCCTCCGCAGCCATCACCGTGCCGGTTTCCGGGGGCGACGGCAGAATAAATTCACCCGTAACATCGGTGGTAACCACCTTGCCCTGCCGGCCAGTATCCACCAGTCGGGCATTCTTAAGGGTGAGCATTCCACCCGGCTGGTCGCTGCTGATTGCCACGGTCCCACCGGCCACCGGCGCGCCGTCGGGCGTGACCAGCACCCCGTGCAGGGCTGCGCTCTTCTTCAGGCGCAGAACCACCTGCACCACGCCATTCTGCGCCTCGGGCAGCCGCTCAATTTGCGCGGTGTAATCGTCCGCCTCGGCCTTGACCGCGCCGATACTCTCTTCGCTGATTCCAAGGCTGAATCGTCCGTTGGTATCGGCGTAATCCTTCATGCCGGGAAAATCGGCGTAGAACGAGTCCGCGCCCGAATAACGCCCGATACCGACGCGGAATCTCGTCACTGGCTGCTCGGTTGCCGCATCGAGCACCCGGCCCTCGAGCTTCCGCCCATGCCGAAGCGTAATCACATTTTCCTCGTTCGGCTTGAGAGTCTGACCACGCTTGGATTCGTAACCATTCTTGAGGAAGCAGAAGTTCAGCGCTTCATCCGGGGCGCCATCCCACTCAAAGCGCCCGTCCTTGTCCGAGTTCAATTCCATTTGATAGGTGTCGGAGACACCCCCGGTTTTGCTTTCCAGGGCGATACGCACGCCCGCAACCGGCTCATCCGTGTCCGCTTTGACGATGCCGCGGATCGTCTGGCCCGGGCCGAGACGAAAGAGAATCTCGGGCATGTCGGGTTTGACCTCTACGCTCCTGATCTCCGGCTTCCGGCCTTTGGCCAATGCGCTGAATGGAATCTCGCCCAGGCTAAGATTCCGAAACCCAAACGTCCCCCGCGCGTCCGTTTTGGTTTCCTGGGTGCCCGGGTAATTGTATTTGCCGGCCGCGACCGTCGCCCCCGCGATCGGATTGCCGATCTCATCAATTACCCTTCCCGCGACCCACGAACCGCGGCGCAGCACCACTTTGAATGTCCCTGCCCGGAGTGCCTGGTCCCTGTTTTGGTCTTGGTGCCCGAAGTCATTCGTGCCGACGTAATCCGGATGGCTGGCTCGAATCCCGATGTGGTCGAGTAAATCCGACGGCACCCCTTTCGCCTGCCATAATCCTTGCGCGTCGGACGTCTTGCTCTGGGTCGCAAAATCAGACTGCTCGCCTCGGCGGACTATGTCTTCGCCGCCCGACCAAAACCTGGTAAGTTCAACCGTAGCGCCTGCAATTGGAGCGTCACCTTCATCCACTACCCGGCCGCCTATGGTGATGCCGTTACCGAGTTTGATTGTGTAATTGGCCGGGATGACGTCGCCCGCCTGCATTTCCCAGCCCATTTTGCGCGCGCCGTAAGCCTCGTGCGACGCGCCAATCTCCAACCGCTCCAGGTCCTGCGCGGGCGGATAGCTGACGCGCGCGATGCCGTTCGCATCTGTTATCTGCGTATGGTCAAAGTGGGCCGGGGATTTGCCGCTGGCTTGCTGGACTTGGACACGGACCTGGGCGCCGGGGATGGGCAAACCGTCGGAAGTCTGCACCGCCACCTCAGTCTGCGCCGCGGGCGCGGGATCGGCTGGTTCGAGGTTCGGAGAGTCATCCGGCCGCTCGCCCAGCCGCACGGGATCCAGCGTCAATCCGACCAAAAACAAATTCGGATGCTGCATGGTGCTGACGAATTCGATCTGCTGGATGACCCGCGCCGGCTCGGGATTCGCGTAGCTGAATCGGTACAGCCGTACCCAGCGACCCTCCTGCCCCGGCACCGGCGCCCGCCAGACGGCTTTGCTGGAAACGTAGGGCAAGTAAGTGGGGGTCTCATACGGCAAGCGAATCCAATCGCGCACATGGTTCTGGAACAGCACGTGCGTTGTCTGTGCGCTGCCGTCCGCGTAGCGCCAGACCACTTGGGCCACGGTGCATTCCCCCTCGCCTCCGTAACGGGTGGCCCCGAGAAGGTGCGCCGCCGCCACGTTGCTGCCGCGCTGAATGATCTGGACCTCGGCGGCGGTAGTATTCGTGATCGACAAAGGCACCACGATGGTCTGCCGGTAGCCGCGGTTATCCTCCTTGGCGGCGCTGCTTTGGAGCTGAATCATACCCTCGAGCCAGAATTCGACGCCGCCAAAGACCTGTTTGCCACGCGGCATGACTTCGAACACAGCGCTCTTGTCCCACTGGTCGTTCTCGGCCGGAACCAAGAGACCAGCCAGGGATATCGGCACCACGGGAGGCAGTGCTCCGCCGCCGCCTGCCACCGGCTGGGCGGGTTCGGCCACTGGTGCTGATCCGGGCTGCGCGGTCTGCTCCGGCTGCCGCGCCTGGTTTTGCTCGCGCAGTTGGGCGGCGTGGTGGACTTGGTAGATTCCCGTGCCCACCGCGGCGGCGAGCAGGGTGGCAATGGCGGCTTTTTGGAGGGCGGTCATGGCGATAGTTTTGGTGGCGGCGGCAGCGACGGCAGCAGTGGCACTGGCGGTTACAGAGGCACTTGTGGCCAGGGTTGCCGCGGCCAGGACGGCGGCGGCGGAAATAGAAACGGCCAGTCCCACCGGGGCGGCCTGCACGGCATTGGCCGAGATCGCGGCAGTGAGTCCGACCGCGCCAAGCGTAAGGCCGCGTTCGGCGAGGCTCGCGCGCAGTCGCTCCACGGCGCGGCTCACCCGCTTTTGCGCGGCATCGTCGGTCAGGCCAAGCGCCCGACCCACCGAGCGCAAGTCCTGCTTCTGATAAAACCGCAGGACGATCGCGTCGTAGTCAGTGTCGCTCAGTTCCGCCATGGCTTCGTCCAACAGGGGGCGCAGTTGTTCCCAGTCGGGCAAGGTTTCGGGAGTGGGGTCGTGTTGTGCCATAGCCAGCCTTTCGCGGGAATGCCGGCGAAATTCATCGCGGCGGAGATTGAGCGAGAGATTACGGGCGCTCCGGCAAAGCCACCCCGCGAGCGAGGCGTCCTCGGCCAGCTTTCTCGACAGAGCCAGCGCGCCGCGGGCCAGCCCAATGAACGCCTGTTGCGCAACCTCGGCGGCGAGATCCGGCGAATCCACCTGCCGTAGAGCGGCGCTATAGACCAGGTTCGTGTGACGAGCCGTTATTTCCGCAAAGGCGCTCTCCTTGCCGTGTTCGGCGTATTCGCGCAGGAGCCAGGCGTCAGACTGAGTCTGCATCTCACCTAATGAATAACCGCCCCCAGCTAAATCCGACAAAGATAATTGCTATCGGGTCAAGCGACCTAAGCGAGGCTTCGCCTGCGGAACAGCGCGGTCGGTTGGCTCATTGATCCTGAAGGGCGTTCAGTAGTGTCACAGTTCCCTTCGGTTAACGTCCTGGCGGACATCGGACTGTGACTGTGCTGGATTAGGGGAGCGCGCCTGCCCCGGGCGCCGTGATTGGCGCCCTCGCCAGTCACTTTCGCGGCTCTCCGAACGGACTCACTGCTCAGTGAGTGCGAGCGCGATCCAGCCACCCGGCGAGGGCGCCGGCTGGCTACGCCCGGGGCGGGCGTGGTCCCCATTTCCAACTGCATGGTTACGGGTCAGGAATGCCATGCGCAGGGCCAAATACACGATCCGTTTGACCATACGATGACCATAGAAGGACTATACAAGGACCATAGAAGGAACTAGCGCTAGGGGCCAGCAGCGCGAGTGTGTAACTTGAGGGTTGCGAGTAGGGGCTATCTAGCGGGGCGGCGCTGGTTTTTTCGGCCGCTTGGAGGTCTTCTGCTTGGGCTTTGCGCGGCGTTTGCGCGCGGCGGGCTTTTTGGCTTTGGGCGGACGCTTGGTCGAGACGGGAGGGGGCGATGCAGGTGTCGTAGCACCGGCGCCAGAGTCCAATTCAATGCCGAATACTGCGCTGAGCTCGCTTTCGGCCAGTTCGGGACCAACGGCGGGGGTCTTGCCGGCCAGGTCGGTGACGGCGGCCGCGCGGGTGATCAATTCCTCGTGGTTCACCGAGCGCAGAGTGAAGAGCAGCTCGGGGCTTTGGTCCAGCCGAGCGCCGACCCCGTAAAGCACTGCGGCCACGTGCTTGCACATGGTGGCCCAGTCCGGGCAGGAACATTTCAACTCGATCTCCTTCGGAGAGGGAAAGAGGCCGGTTTCCTTGCGGGTGATTACGCCCATGACATGGTCCGAGAAACGTCCTTGCAGCAGTTCGACGAGCGAGCCAATCCCACCGGCGCACTCGCCGCAAAGCTTCTTCCACTTCGCCTTGGCCGCCGAGGTAATGCTGATGTTGACCCGGTAGAGTTCCGACCCGCTCACCAGTGCCTCGATCTCGCCAGCCCGGATGTCCAAGTGGACCACCGATCCATTGCGCACATAAGTCCGGCCGCGCGGCAGGCGGTTCTCGTAGTCCATATAGGACTCCAGGTTGTCGCACCAAGCCTTGCCCCAGAAGGTGTGCGCGATGGTGCGTCCGTCGATGCGGACCGGGCGAATGGGCTTTCCCTTCTTCGCCAGCTTGGCTGTTTCCCGTTCCGCGTTGCGGCGGCGCTCAGCCACCGAGACGTACGGTCGAAATCCGTAGTAGTTCCAACTCATAATGCGTGACCTCCTTATGCCTCGGTTGCGCGGTTCAAGTCAAGTGCAACGAAACGCAGCAGTTCGTCGTTGCTCATTTCCGTGAGCAGTTTCTCGCCACCGCCTTCGAGCAATTCGGTCGCTATGGACCGCTTGCCTTCGATCACGGCGTCAATGCGCTCTTCGATGGTGCCCCGGCATACGAACTTGTGCACGAGCACATTCTGCTTCTGACCGATGCGGAAAGCGCGATCGGTGGCCTGGTTTTCCACCGCAGGATTCCACCAGCGGTCGAAATGAATGACCTGCGCCGCCTGGGTGAGGTTCAGGCCCGAACCGCCCGCCTTCACGGTCAATATGAAGAATGGCGGGCCGTCATCCCGCTGGAAGGACTCGACCAATTTGCGTCGCTGGCCCACGGCTGTGCCGCCATGCAATACCAAGCCGGACCGGCCGAAGATGTCCCCCAGGAAAGCCGATAGCGGAGCGGTGATTTCCCGGAATTGCGTGAACACCAGCGCCTTTTCCTGGCGTTCGGCAATCTCCTCCGCCAATTCGCGCAGGCGGGCGAACTTGCCGCTCCCCTCGGGCGCGTAGCCGCCGTCGCCCAGCCACTGCGACGGATGGTTGCAGATTTGCTTGAACCGCATGATAAACGCCAGCACTAAGCCCTTCCGCTGAATGCCGTCCGCATCGTCCAGCGCCTTGGCCAGTTCGGAGACCGCTTGTTGGTACAGAACCGCCTGCGCCTTGGTAAGCGAACACCACGCACGCACCTCGGTCTTCTCGGGCAGGTCGGCAATGATGCGTTTGTCGGTCTTAAGCCGCCGCAAGATATAAGGCCGCGTGAGGGCACGAAGCGGGCCGTAATCCGGCTGGTCCGAGTCGCCGCGCCCACGAATGAACCGGGAGAAGGCGCTCGCCGTTCCGAGCAGGCCCGGGTTCAGGAAGTCAAAGATAGACCATAAGTCACCCGCGCGGTTCTCGACCGGCGTTCCGGTGAGCGCGAAGCGTGCGGTGGCCTTCAGTTCTTTCACGGCGCGGGCCTGGCGGGTGCCCGCGTTCTTGATCGCCTGCGCCTCATCCAGAATCACGAGGTTCCAGGTCCGCTGCCGAAGGGCATCCAGCCGCGTCAGCATTCCATACGTGGTGATGACCAGGTCCGCGCATTGGCCTGTCGGCGACGCCAGCGCCACGGCGGGCGCTTCCACTTCCGAAGGGTGGACGATGATAAAGCTCAGGGCGGGGGCAAACCGTTCGATTTCGGAGCGCCAGTTCGCGAGCAACGAGGCGGGCACCACCAGGAGATTGGAGCCGCGTGGCGCCTGCGCGTCGGCGGATGGACCGCGTTGCCCGCTATCCGCGGAGCCGCCTTCAGTCTTGCGCCTCAGCAGCAAGGCCAGCGCTTGCAGTGTCTTGCCCAGGCCCATATCATCTGCCAGGCAACCGCCCAGTCCCAGCCGCGCCAGGAACCACAACCAGTTCACTCCAGCCGCCTGGTAAGGCCGCAGTTGCGCCTGCAATCCGGGAATATCCGCCCCGGCACCCAGGCGTGATGGATCGCGCAGCTCAGCCAGCACTCCGTCCAGCCAATCGCCGGCTTTAATGCCTGACCACTCATGATCTGCTCCCGTGACCGGAGCCTCCTCGTCGCCGGCAGCCCCCGGCTGAAAACCGGAGATCATCCGCATCCCCTCAAAGAAGGTAATTCCACCGCGCCGCGACAGGTTCTCGACCTTCTTCCAATGCGCCAGGGCCTCCTGCAGTTTCCCCGGGTCCACCTCCACCCATTTGCCGTGCAGGAACGCCAGGCCGTCTGCCGAGTAGAGCAACGACTGCCATTCCGCATCCGTCAACGGCTCGCCGTCCAGTGTCTTCTCGACGGAGAAATCCAGCAGGGTGTCGGCCCCTAAACCAGCGCCGCGATCCTGGCCCAGGCGCACGCTGACCCGGGGACGCGGCGGACGACCGCCTTTCCACCAATCCGGCAGCCGCACGATCACGCCCGCCTCCTCGCAGGCGGGCGCTGCTTTGAGAAACCGGTAAGCTTCGGCCGGCGTCCACGGCAGCGGCTTGAAAATCCGGCTCGTGTCCACGAGTTCCCGCACGAACTCGCTCTTCTCGGCCGCCTTTTGGACGGGAGACAACAGGTTGAGCAGCGCCGGTTTGTTCCCGGCGCCCGCGTATTCCTGCAAGGCGCGCCCCAGCGGCAGGTGTTGCACGCGAGATTGGCTGGAGAGGCGTGAGGCGTAACTGGCCATGAAGGCAAACGGATGCGTCGGATGCTTCTTGTTCTCGGCCAGGTGAAAGGTCACCCGCCCCACCATCCGCCACAACGGATGGCTTTCCTTCAGCCACGCGCCCGCGCCCTGCGGATGCCGAGCAATCTCTGCGCGAACCAACTCGTCCAGGCTGCGCCAGATTTGGGCCACCACCTCCGCGCGCAAATACTCGCCGCCTCGCATGGGCGGAGCCGTGTCAACCAGCGCCGAAAGCTCCGTCTCTGCCGGTGGAGGCTGGGAGGCGACTTCCCGTGCCCCTTCCAGGCCGGTAGCGTGACAGAGCTGCGTCAGAAAACGCCGGGCCAATTCCCGCCACCACGCGCCCGCCGGGGGCAGCGCCGCATTGAGTTCCCGCGTGCCCAGGTGCAACAAGCCCCGAGCTGGCGATTCCGCAAACGCGGCCGCCACCCGCCGCCCCGTCTCAACTTCCAGCCAGGGTGAGGGCGGCGCGGCGTTCTCCACGAGCAATAGCCCATGCGGCGTCAGAATCACGTCTGACGGCGTCTCTATCCGGTCCGGCATTCGCGACCATTGTGCTGGTCAATGGGGCGGTCTCGCAAGCCTCCCGTGAGGTAGCCTTGGGGTGGCCTTGAGGTAGCCTTGGGGTGGCTTTGAGGTAGCCTTGAGGTGGCTTTAGGGTCGCATGTAAGTGGCTTTGGGGTGGCTATCCCTTGGCTATCAACACGCTTTATGGGCGCTTTGATGTCGCATTGAGGTGGCTTTGGCCGCGACAGGGCAATCGTTTTCCTCCGCCAAATCCTGCCCTTCATTTCGGCAGTGCGGCCGACATCCCGAGTTCGACCGTCCGCTTCGAAACCTCAAACGGCTCAACCGATCAGTACCTCAATGCCGCAAGCGGAAGAACCGGGCGCCTGGACTCGCCGGCAATGTTACTACCGCATTGCCATTCAGGATGGATGGAGTCACCACCTCCGCCCTCCACATAGCCGGGGCGAGGCTCGGGCTGGACTCGAGCGAGTAGATCTTCGCCCAGCCAGGATAGACAAGCGTGACGCTCCCACCCGCCGCGACGGCCGCCAGTTGAGGTGTCGGCAACGTGGCCTGAGGCACGCCTATGCTCTTTAAGCCAGCCTGATAGAGGCCGACGATTTCTGCCTGGTTCAGCGGGCGCGCCCACATCCCGAGGTCATCCACCGCACCCAGGAAGCTGAAAGCGCCATTGCCACTGCCGCCGACGAGGGTCGTCCTGATCGACACCGGGGTGAGAGATTCGATGCCGGTCGTGCCAAGCACGGCTTCGTCGGTAGCAACACCGTCCACGAACGTGAACACCTGGTTGCCGTCGCGGTAGAAAACGGCCGCGACGTGGTGCCAGGCGCCGTCGGCCCAGGGGTAGTTGCCGATGTCATAGCGTGGAGCACCGACGGCGCAATAGTTGAGCCAGTTGGTGCGGTACTCGCTGATGAGCCAGCCGATGTTGTTCCCCGAACTCCAATCCTTGTTGCCCAGCGCGGCGCCATAGGTATCAGTGGTCTTGACCCAGATGGCAAAGCTCCAGTTGTTGGTGTAGAGCCATTCGATATTGCCCAGGGACACCGCCCAGTCGGTAAGTGAGGCCGCATAGGGATTGTTGCTGAACAAGGCGGCGCTTAGGCCGACCTTGCCAGGCGTATAGACTCCCCGGGGCATTGCACCGATAGGGGTGCCGTTGATGGTCGTGCCCGCCTGGGCCAGAACATTCGACTCGAAGTTCAAGTACACCACCAGGTGGTCAGTAATGGCGGCTGCGCCCGGCGTCACAGTGAGGATGGCCGGCGGGCTGCTGGTTATGGCGCCGTAAGGATTGCTGACGACGACCGTAAATCCGGCGCCGGAATCACTCAGGGCAACGGGAAACATCAGGGTGCTGTCGGTTTCCCCAGCCAAATCCGTCCCGTTCCGGCGCCACTGATAGGAGAACGGTGGCGTCCCGACGGCATTGACCGAGAAGCTGGTGAACAAGCCTTCGGGGCGAATTTCGGCGATTGGCGGGGTGAGAACGAAGGGCTTGATCGCGATGCTGGCGGTGGTCAATGGCTGGTTCTGCAAGCCCTGGACGAAGATGGCGAGGATTTCCTGCGCGCTCAAAGGCCGCATCCACATCCCGAAGTCATCAAGATCGCCGTAGGAGCTCGCGGTGCCGCTGCCGCTGCCACCGACCAGCGTGGTTCTGATCGCGGCGGGCGTCAACGATTCCAAACCGGTAGTGCCCAGCGTCGAATTGGTTGTTGTGCTGCCGTCCACATAAGTCGTCACCCGGTTGGCGCTGCGATCGAAGGTAGCGGCGACATGGTGCCAAGTGCCATCTGCCCAGGCAGCACGCCCGATGTCATGGCGAGCGGTGCCCACTGCGGTGTAGTTGAGCCAGTCGCGAAAATACTGGCTGATGACCCAACCGATATTACCACCCGAGTGCCAGTCTTTGTTGCCCAGGAGACCGCCATAAGTATCGGTGGTTTTCACCCAGATAGCGAAGCTAAAGCTCTTGTCGTAGAGCCATTCTATGTCGCCCAACGACACGGCCCAATCGCTGATGACAGCGGCATCGCTGTTGTCATTGTTGAAAGAGGCGGCGGACCCGATTATGCCGTTGGTGTACCTGGGTAAACCAACGGAGCCAACCGCGGTGCCATTGTTGGTCGTTCCGCCTTGGGCATTAATGTTGTTGTCGAAGTTTAGATAGACGGCGAGGCCGGTGGTGATGGGGATGGTGGGCAAAACAGTGAGCACGGCAGGTGGCGTGCTAGTGACGGAACCGAACCGGTCGGAGACCACCACGGTATAGTTGCCGGCGTTGTTGGTCGATACGGGATAATAGAGCAGGCTGCTGGTGGTGGTTCCACTGAGCAAAGTGCCATCCTTGTACCACTGGTAGCAGATGGGCGCGGAACCGGCAGCCGCCACGGAAAAGGTGGCTCGGCCGCCTTCGAACACGGTCAGGCTCTGCGGCTGGGTCGTGATCAAAGGCATAAGCCGTACCTCGTCGAGCCAGGCGGCATCCAGACACTCGCACAAACCCACTTGGCTGCCTTTGGCATAGACCCAGCGCAGGGTGTTGGCGCCTGGCGGCAGATAATACGTCTGGTGCAGCCAGCCGCTGTCCCCGTTCAAACCGTCAACCAACACACCATTAACGTAAAATCGCAAATAGTCGCTGCCTGCCAATGACGACACCCGCCACCAGAAGGTGGCGACGGCAGGGCCGTTGTTGTTGACAGTGGTTTGAGCCCAGGCTTGCTGGTCGGCCAGAATCACGGCGCTTTGGGCGGCAGCCATCCCATCATGCGTGGTCGCGGACTGCCCAAACCAACCGCCCATGTCCCCGCCAGTGGCCCACACGAGGTTCGTCGTGTTCAGCGCGTCCGCCAGCGGCAGGCCAAAAAGCCCAGTGATCGTTTTGGAACCGTTCAGTACCAGGTTGACCGGATTGTTGGTGTCCGTGACGCTCCCGAACCAACCGATGAACGACTGGCCGGAGTCAGGCTGTGCCGTGAGCCGCACCGTTTGATTTAAGTCATACCTGGCCTGTAGTGGTGACGCTGAAACAGAACCGTTGCCTTGGCTCGACAGGTTCAAGCGCGGCATAAACGAAGCGGCGTTGGTCGGGTTGCTCCCGTCCAAATACTCGATGTAATTCGAGATGCCGTCGCGGTCCGCGTCGGCGTTGGGGTCGACGCCGAGGTGGCCGAAGTATGCCAATTCCCAGGCGTCTGGCAGGCCGTTGTGATCGCTGTCGAATGAAACATTGATCACCGCAGTTGTGACCGAACCGGCGCTGTTGGCAGCAACGAGTTGGTAGTTACCCAGCGCGCTCCAGACATATGGATAAAATGTGAGGGCTCCCAATATGAGCCAGTCAGTCCCCGAGTTCAACAAGACAATTGTATGCGGGCCAGTGGGTACGTTCAAAGAATAGGTCGCGTTGGTCGAACCCCCGGATGACCCAGGGAATAGCACACTAATAACGGCAGATCCATCCAGGAGAACCACCAGGCGCGCATCTCCGGCGGGGGAAGTTCCCACAACCTGAACGGAAAAGGTTCCGGGCTGTGCGTACACTGTTTGGAAGGTGTATCCGCTCGGCGTCATTTCTTTGTGCCACGCCCCCTGTAGGTAGCAAGGCAACCCGGCGATACCGTCCGGCACGGAGCTTCCTACGCTGAAAACGCTTTGCGTGGCTGTGACCCAGCCACCACCGGGAGCAAAACTGAGGGCGGCACCTGAACTGATGGGAACCGCAAACGAGTCGTTCGTGGCCCCGGCAATGCCAGCACCATTGAAAAGCCATTGGTATGTGAACGGGCCGACGCCTGTGATTGGCGCGCAAACGGAGAGCACGCCGTTAGGTTCAGCCAATGCGAACCGAGGAGTGAACGCAAGCGCGGGTGGAGAAATGACCGCAACATTGCTTGAAGTCACCACATTGCCCGACGGGTCGTAGTTGAACGCCGTCTGAGCGGGGATGTATAATGAGTTCAAAATCAGGCCGAAGACGAAGGTCGCAATAAAACATCCTCTCATAAGCAAGCTCCGGATTAAACATGCTGAATACTTTCCGTGGCTCCGGAGATGGGAAAACCACTGAACAGCCTTTGGCAAGCAAACTTGCCCGTACCGCTGACCGGCGCGGATGCTGAGAGCAGCCCGCCGGATTCAGCCGCCAAATACTGCGGGGTGAACTGAAAGGTCAGCGGCAGGGCGGTTACGATGTTGCTTGCCGTGGTCAAGTTGCCCGACGGATCATACGTCAATGCACTTTGCGCTGAGACATCGCCTGGCTTGGCGACGAACATCAGGATAATGGTCGCTACAAATATCGTTCTCATATCATAAGAAATCCGCCACCCAAGCGGTCGAGCTGGCCACCCCGCCTGCACCCGGAGCGCAGTCCGACTCCGTTCGACTCCATCGTTACCGGACGACACAGACATGAAAGTCACTGCCAAGGGACTCTAATACGCGGGCGTGGCAAATTCATTCAAAAGGAGGTCAGCAACCTTCAACGGTATATCGAACCACTCTAGAAGCACCAAGAACCTCAAACCAAAACGCGCGAATGGCTTCACCAGTTTATAAATCGGTGCAGCTTCGCTGCTGGTTACTTTCATTAATTGCTGGAAAGCGTTCCACTGCGCGAACTGGTTCAGAAACTGTTTCTCTAATTGCTCTTTCACGGCATCGATCGCATCCCCGACAATGAAGTCCCCTAACTGTGATAGACCCCCTTCCTGTGATAGTCCTTGTTCCTCTTCTAAGCACCTAAACAGTCCAGCTGGATCGATCATGTTGATAGGATTCGCGCCCACATATCCGTAAAGGTTTAGCCCGCCAGTCTCCCCAATTGGGTCTCGGCTTAGACAACGTCCTGTCTCACTATTGTATGCCCGGAACAGCGCTAGCGAAAGACCAGACGAAGCATGGCTGAAGTGCCCAGTGAACCCAAACGCTCCTGGGACGCCCTCCAGCATAGCAAAGCGCTGCCCATAGGGCGAGTATCGGTACTGGCTCAAAACCGTAGCACTCGAATCAACAATCTCCCGAACGCTACCAAGATGGTCTTTCGTGTAAAAATAAGTAACTACTCAGGGGTTTACTGAGGGTGTGGGCAGGAATGGACTGCCCTCGAGTGCGCGGCGAAGATATTCGAGCACGGGCAGGCCTTGTTTGCGGCTTGTACCGGCATCATCTGGTGGTTTTTCATTGGATGGGATAGAGGTCTAATCCACCCAGGTGGAAGAAGATATCCGTCTTGAAGCGCTCCTTGTTGCGATAGCCATAGGCCTTCTTGA
>Ga0118677_10011372_pt1 | contig 13351 bp, 7 predicted proteins | sample AliMusrvi5mmetaG_FD_86154 | JGI IMG/M metagenome (GOLD analysis project Ga0118677, IMG submission 86154)
CACTAATGGTTGGTCGGGTATCAAATTTGATAATGAATATATGAATTTTGAGGTTATGGCAGACAATGCTCCTTCAAGTTTTGTGTATTCTCAGATTCAATATGCTAAGGCAGGTGGTATTTATGCTCGTCACGCCAATAAGATTATTATTGATCATTGTAAATTTAACAATAATTATAGCGGTGATTCTGGTGGTGGTGTTTATATTGCTTACGGCGCTGCTCAGATTACTAATTCTGAGTTCTATCAAAATAGTGCTGTTCAATACGGTGGTGGATTTGCGATAGGTGGTAATGAACTTACTACTGTCAACATTATAAAAGGGAATAATATTTATCAAAATACAGCAGGAGTTGGAGGTGGATTCGCTTTAGTTCATGCTTCTGAGTTTTCTGAAAACCTGATTCATCACAATCAAGCATTTCATGGTGGAGGTGGTTATGCTTCAGGGGGTTATGGAGTTGGTGAAATAGCTATTTCTAATAATGTGTTGTGTAATAATTCTACTATATATTCGAATGGTGCTGGTGGCGCATTGTATTTGGAACAATGCGATATAGATCATTCATCGGTAAGGATCGTAAACAATTTAATTGCAAATAATACTGCCATGTCTGCTGGTGCAATAGGAATTGCAATTGGGTCATCCCCACTAATTTTGAATACTACTATAACTAAAAATTATTCTGAAACCAATTCTTCTATTGTTTTTACAAACTCAACACCAACTTTCAAAAATTGTATAGTGTATGGAAATTCTAATGGAAATGGGAAAGAATTTTATTTCGGTACTGGTTGTGTTCCTATTATAGATCATTGTGATTTAGAGGGGGGAGTAAATTCTTTGGGAGGGCCTGGTTTTGCAAGTTATCCAGTTAGTAACTATACGAACAATATCAATACTAATCCTTTATTTGTAAATGGATCTGCAGGAGCGGGTAGCGGGTATGATGGTATGGCTGCCAATTGGCAGTTGTCACCGGCTTCACTATGTATCAATGCGGGAGATGCTACCGGAATGTCTGGTTTTTTACCTGCTACAGATTTGGCAGGCAATCCAAGAAACAATGGGATTATAGATATGGGCGCTTATGAATTTCAGCCAGGTTTATTGCCCGTATCAGTGGCTATTGTTGCTTCGGTAATTCCTGTATGTTCGGGTACTACAGTGACCTTCACTGCAAGTCCTGCGAACGGAGGAACGACGCCAGGCTATCAGTGGAAGAAAAATGGAATCGTTGTGGGCAGTAATGCTTCCACCTATTCCTATGCTCCCGATAATGGCGACGTGATAACGTGCGTGATGACTTCTAATCTTTCAAACGTGACAGGTAATCCTGCTTTTAGCAATGCGATCACCATGACTGTGAATAATTCGCTACCCTTTTCGCTGAATATCTCTGCTACGAGCAACCCCGTTTGTTCGGGTACAGCCGTAACGTTTACGGCATATGCAATAAATGGAGGAACGACACCAAATTATCAGTGGAAGAAGAATGGGACTGCTGTTGGAAACAACGCGGTAACCTATTCCTATGCTCCTGTTAATGGTGATGTGATAACGTGTGTTCTTTCTTCCAATACCGGATGTGAGACAAGTAGCCCTGCAACGAGCAACGCTATTGCAATGTCAGTGAACGCAAGTTTACCGGCGAGTGTCAGTATTATGGCGAGTGGCAATCCTGTTAGTGAAAACACAGGTGTAATATTTACGGCGTCAGCTATAAACGGAGGAACTACACCGAGCTATCAGTGGAAGAAAAATGGGACTGTTGTAGGTAATAACGAGGTAACGTATTCCTGCACCCCGGTTAACGGTGACGTAATCAGTTGCGCAATGACATCGAATTCTACCTGCGCGACAGGTAACCCCGCGACGAGTAATGCTATTACGATGTTGGTGAACGCAAGTTTACCGGCGAGTATCAGTATAACGGCGAGTAGCAACCCTGTTTGTGAAAACACAAGTGTAATATTTACGTCGTCTACTATCAACGCAGGACCAGGTCCTAACTATCAGTGGAAGAAGAATGGGACATTTGTTGGAAACAACTTTGCTACCTATTCTTGCATACCATTAGACGGTGATGTGATAACGTGTGTATTGTCATCGGATTCTACCTATTCGATAGGTAACCCTGTGACAAGTAACGCTATTACGATCTCCTTATTAGCCAAACCAGTTAGTGCAGGAACAATAACCGGAACGATGACTGTTTGCCAGGGTCAGAATTCGGTTACCTATGGTGTTCCAACAGTTGCCAATACGACTTCTTACCTCTGGGAGTTACCATCCGGGGCAACCGGAACCAGCACCTCAAACAGCATCACTGTAAATTTCGGATCGAACGCTGCGTCGGGTAACATCACAGTAATAGGTCACAATGATTGTGGCGAAGGGGCAGCTTCTGTATTGGGTGTTACTGTCAACCCAAAACCTGTAACCCCTGTCGTTACCTTAAATGGGGTTGTTTTACATTCGAATGCGCCTGTCGGAAACCAGTGGTATAATCACAATTCAATAATTGGCAGTGCAATAGCTCAGGACTACACCTTTACAACGGTTGGAGATTATACGGTTATTGTCACCTCGAATGGCTGTGCCTCTGACCCTTCAACAGCCAATGTGGTGACAGGTTTCGATCCTGTTGGATTCAATCAGTCAATAAAAGTCTACCCCATTCCTGTTACAAACGAACTAATCATTGAAGCCGAAGGGAATACCGAAAAGACCGATTTTGTGATTGTCAACACATCAGGGCAGGTGGTTTACACCGGTTACCTGTTTGAAAAGGTTGCTGTACAAACGACAGGTTTTGCTCCGGGGCTGTACTTCATCAAACTGAAATCGGGGAAAACCATCGGATTTAAGAAGATTTTAAAACTATAAATAAAATGTTGCAAACCAGGGCAGGTGAAAAACAACATATCAATTCTCAGAAATAATTGACAATATTCTTCAATTCGTGAAGTGAAATGCTCATTTCGTATATGAAATTGCGTTGTTCGTGAAGTCAAAGTATTTGCTGGTTTTATAATGTGTAATATTCTATAGTTTTAGGGGTTGAATGATAGAACACCTTTAAATTAAATATATGAAAAAGCCGGTTCTTGCAGATATTAATGATCCGAATCATCCCTTTAATGATGCCCATTTTTCAGAAGCAAATACTTCAGAGGTGACCTATGTCTGGACCTGCTTAAACGGAATTAAATTATTTGCTCCCTATATAAGTATTTCCCATTTCCCGTTAAAAAAAAAACAGAGTCCGAAAAAATAAATAAAATTCTCCCCCTCTCCCTATCTCCCTTTTTCTCAAAGCCTCTGCGCAACATCCTCCAGTTTCATCCCCCTGGAACCTTTAATGAGGAATAGGTATCCTTTCGGATTTAGGTCCGTGATATAATCGATTAGCAGTTCGTTGTTTTCAAAGGTGAGTATATTTGAGGCTACGTTGCATTTTGAAAATTCCTTTCCAGTGAGTAAGATCAACGATAGATCCATTCCTGCCAGCTTATCGGCGATTTTCTGATGTTCTTTCTGTGAAGATTCTCCTAATTCGAACATATCCCCTAGAATAACCCCTTTAAGCGGGGCGTCGAAAGTGCTGAAATTATCCAGTGCAGCCTCCATGCTCGAAGGATTGGCATTGTAGGCATCCATAAGAATTTGATTACCGGCTGTTTGGATAAACTGGGAGCGGTTGTTGGATGGAATATAGGCTTCAAGTGCGTGGCTGATGTCAAGAGGGTCAACCCCAAAGTAATCTCCGACGCACACCGCTGCCATTGCATTTTCAAGATTATATCCTCCGGCAAGATGGGTTTTGATATAAAGCCACCCCTTAGGGAATTTCGCTTTAAAAACAAGGATGGGTGAGCTGTTTACAATCTCCCCTTCAATTCCCGATCCTTCCCGGTTTGTCCTGTAACCGATTGTCTCAGCATCTTCAGCCATCTCCTTTAAATGAGGGTTGACCGTGTTTCGGAAGATCTTTCCGCCTCGTTCTTGAATAAAGCGATAAAGTTCAGCTTTGGTTTTTTTCACCCCTTCAAAGGAGCCGAACCCTTCGAGATGGGCTTTTCCAACATTGGTGATTAATCCGAAGTCAGGAAGGGCAATCGAACATAAAGCTGCAATTTCGCCCGGGTGATTGGCACCCATCTCGACGACACCAAGTTGGGTGGAAGTATCCATAGCCAGAAGGGTTAGGGGAACTCCAATATGATTATTCAGGTTTCCTTTGGTGGCGGTGACGCTGAATTTCTTTTCCAATACCGCAGTAATTAACTCTTTGGTGGTTGTCTTTCCGTTTGTTCCTGTAATGGCTATAATCGGTATTCCCAGCTCAAGCCGATGGTAACGTGCTAATTGCTGCAATGTTAAAAGGACATCTTCGACAAGGATAAACCGATTGTCCGCTTTTAAAGGTGATTCATCGATCAATGCATAGGCAGCGCCATCGTTTAAGGCAGCAGCAGCATAGCTGTTTCCGTTGAAGTTTTCTCCCTTCAATGCGAAAAAAATTGCACCCTGAACAATATGCCGGCTATCGGTCGATATTTGGGGATGTTTTTTAAAGAGCTTGTAGATTTCTTCGATAGACATACCTCTGTTTAAAATTAAAAAACCCCATTTGAAAGATGAGGTTTTTTAGATATTTCGGTTAAATCCGGTTATTTGGATTTTGTATTTGAGTCTCCAAGATGGGTCATTGCGCAACGGAAACCGATGTCGTTGGTTGATTTCCGTTCGTCCATATAGCGGCGTGCTCCCGGACTAAGCCAATAGGTACGGTCTTTCCAGCTACCACCCTTATAAACCCGGGTATGATCAGAAATTCTGGAGATGTAATTCCCTGCACCGGCAGCATACATTTGATTTGTTGTGGTACTCTCGTTATTGCTTTTCCAGTCGTCGGTATCTGTAATCACAGACTGTGCATCACCATCCTTGAAGTTGGTATAGTTGGCAACAGTATCCTTGGCAAGTTCTCCGTACTTATTTTTGATCATTTTGCCATCAGATCCTTTGCGGAAGTTGGTATAAACATTTCCCCTCAGTGGTTGGAATTCATTAACAACTGCAAATGAACCCGGGCGATAGACGTCCTGAACCCACTCGTTCACGTTTCCTGCCATGCAATATAATCCGTAGTCATTGGGTTGAAACGATTGTACAGGAGCTGTAATTTCGTATCCGTCGTTGAGGTAACCTGCAACACCCATGTAGTCTCCGCGACCTCTCACATTGTTGGCAAGCATCTCACCCTTATGTTTTTTACTTGTGTTTCTGATCTGATTCCCATTCCATGGATAGATTCGGCGCTCAAGAACAACTTCATCCTCTGTATTTCCTGCCAGTCCAAGGGCTGCATATTCCCATTCGGCCTCGGTTGGTAGCCTGTAGCGGGGTTTAATTAGTCCGTCAGACATATTTACCCGGCGGGTTCCACCGTCTTTAGCCAGATTTTTAAGTGGTTTTTTCCCTTCCACACCGTCATAGACTCCATTGACATAACCGTCTGTAGTAAAGACTTTGTCACCGGTTTGTGCAAGATCCTGATCCAGTTTTTGAGATTCAATAAGAATTCCTTCATTGGCGCGGTCAGTTCTCCAGCTGCAATATTTGGAGACCTGTACCCAGCTCACCCCAACAACGGGATATTCCGAATAGGCTGCATGACGAAGGTAATTTTCAAGATAAGGTTCATTGTACGAAAGTTCATTGCGCCAAACCAATGTATCAGGAAGCGCTGCCATATAAACTTCGCGATCGTTGGGGTAAACGCGTTGCAACCAGTACAGGTATTCACGCCAGTCGACATTGCGCACCTCTGTTTCATCCATGTAAAATGAGGCGACGGTTACCCTGCGCGGGGTATTATTCCCCTCGTACATAACATCCTGTTCGACACGTCCCATTGTAAATGTTCCGCCCTGGATATACACCAACCCCGGTCCTGAGGTCTGTGAATATCCCGATCGATATTCAAACCCGCCGTTTTTAGGATTATTGTATGCCCAACCTGTTGTTGACGATACGCTTTTTTTCTTCCCTTTGGTAGTACTTCGGAAAGGACATGCGGTTAAAATCATCAAACATAAAACCAGATAAATATAACTTTGGAGCTTCATATTTCGATAGCGTTTAATTTCTTCATTCTTTAATGCGCAAATATAAATATAAATCAAAACATTTTATCCAACCGGATTCAGCTAATGCCAGATTTTTTATGTGTTCTTAATATCATACAAATATATTGGAAAATATTGAATTCATGCAGATTAATTTTCCTCAACTGATGTTTCATCCCTTGTTGACCTCTGAAATGGATTGTTATTCATTGTTTTTACAACTTACATCCGATTTTTGTTTGCATTTTCGTTTAAGTACACTAATATTGATTACATTTTTAAATCGCAGATTACTGATGAGCCGACTGTTTCTCTTTTTCTATCTATTTCTAATTCAGGGAGCTTATGGCGATTGTAATGCGGCGGGTAATTATTCGGTTTTAAATAGTGGAATCCTGCAGAAGTCATTGGTATCCAAATCTGTGCTTTCTTCCGGAAGTTGGGTTAAAGTACAGGTCAATGAAGGGGGTATTCATAAGATAACCTTTGCTTCCCTTAAATCGATGGGGTTTCAGTCACCCCAAAAGGTGAAGATCTTTGGTTTTCCGCAAGGGCCACTGCCACAAATGAATAATATTCCTGCACCCGATGATCTGATAAAATATGCTGTCTGGCAAACAAAAGATAAACAGTCCAATGATTGCTGGCTGATAAATATTCCCGGCCCCGTAACCTGGATTGAGGACGCTGCTTCGTGGTTATTTACACCGGTAATTAATCAATTTGCACAGGGCCACGCTTTTCTTTACCTCACAGAAAATGAAGATGTTATAAATTCAGTTCCCCTTTTGTCCTCCAAACCGGAAAATTCAACGGTAACGGTTACCGGGTTTGACGATTTTGCACTTTATGAAGAGTCAAACTATAACCTTATCATGTCGGGAAGTGGTTGGTATTCTGCGTTGCTGACTCCGAATGGAACCCTGACCCGGGCATTTACATTTCCCGGCCATATTGATGCTGAGCCGTTCAATATTTCTGTTGCCGCAGCCGGACGGTGCGATCTCCCATCATCCCTTGATCTCGTTGTAAATAATACCTTGGCTGGGAACCTTAGTTTTTCACCTTATTCAAATTTCGCAGAAGCCGATTATGCAAATCTTAATAAGGTTACCATTCAAAAGACGATTTCCGGGAGTGATCTGAGTTTTCTACTCAAATTCAACGGTTCGAATAACAACAATTGCTGGATCGATTATATCAGGGTTCAGACCCGCAGCAAACTTAATTTTCTGTCTGGGCAGCTCCCTTTTTGTGATAGCCACTCAGTAGGCCCCGGAAGTATTGCTGAATTCCATATTGGGAACGCCCCTCCCGGATTGAAAATATGGGATATTTCTTCCCCTTTGGAGCCCCTTGAAATGCAGACCGTATTAACGAATGGAATTTGTTCGTTTAAAGTAGCGACAGATTCGCTGCACCGGTACATCGCTTTTGATCCCTTTTTTGATTTTCCCGGTGTTGAACAGCCAGAGGTTATTGCAAACCAGGACCTCCATGCACTTCCGGTTCCGGATATGCTAATCTTAACCACCGCTGATTTTAATGCAGAGGCTCAACGGCTGGCCGGGTTTCATCTTCAGGATAGTGGGATGAAAGTAGCTGTTGTTGATGTGAACCAGATATATAACGAGTTTTCGGGAGGAATCGGGGATGTAACCGCGATCCGGAATTTTGTGCGATTACTTTACCGGAATGGGTCAACAGGTGATGCGTCCAAATTAAAATATCTGTTATTGTTAGGGAAGGGAACCTATGATAACCTGCATCCGGTATCCATCCAAAATCCTTGTTTTATCCCAACGTGGCAATCTGAGAATTCGAATAATCCGGTTTCCTCCTTTGTCTCTGATGACTTTTTTGGATTATTGGGAGCGGATGAAGGGGGTCAGACCGGGATTACAGCCATTGGAATTGGGCGGATCCCTTGTGCCACAGCCTTACAGGCGAAAGCGGCAGTTGATAAGATCATACATTATAATACCGCACTAACGCTGGGTGATTGGCGTAATGTTATCTGTTTTGTGGGAGATGATCTGGATAATAATGTCCATGTTTCAGATTCAGAGCACCTTGCTGATTTTTTAAATCTTAATTATCCCGCATTTTACACCGACAAGATCTATTTGGATGCTTTTCAGGAGGTTACAACACCCACCCTGGCCTATCCGGATGTAAATAAAGCGATTACCAACCGGATTAAGGAGGGCGCCTTGATTGTTAATTACGTGGGTCATGCCAATGAAGAGGAGTGGGCAGCAGAGAAAGTGCTCACCATAAGTGATATTGATAGTTGGAGCAACCTTAATAAATTGCCGGTCTTCGTAACTGCAACCTGTGAATTTAGCCGTTGGGATATGACAGGCAAAGAGTCGGCAGGTGAGCATGTATTGTTTAATCCGGTTGGCGGTGGAGTTGCCCTTTTTTCCACAACCCGGATGGTTTACTCTTCCTCTAATTTCGAGCTCAATAAAAGTTTTTTCAAATATGTTTTCAAAAAAGATTCCCAGGGTAATAATCTTCGAATGGGAGATGTAATCCGATTGGCAAAACGTGAACTGGGCGGAACGATCAATGCCTCAAAATTTGCCTTGCTTGGGGATCCTGCACAGCAGATAAGTTATCCCAAATATATTGTCAGGACATTGGAAATCAATAGCCAGGTCGCAGAACAGATGACCGATACAATCCGTCCACTCTCTTTGGTATCGGTCTGGGGTGAGATTCAGGATACAAAAGGGGTCAGGATGACCGGTTACAACGGAACCCTATCCCCGAATGTTTTTGATAAGCCGTCAGAGCTTACCACGCTGGGGAATAACGGACAGGTTCCTTTCACATATTCCCTTCAAAATTCGCTCCTTTTTAAAGGGAATATATCTGTTAAACAGGGAGAATTCAATTATACCTTTGAAATTCCGAAGGAGATTAACTACCGCATCGGGGATGGAATGATCCGCAATTATTCGAAAGATGCAACAACGGATGCAAACGGAAGTTTGACAACCTTTAAGCTGGGTGGAAGTCCCATGACATTACTTAACGATATAACGGGTCCTGTGGTGAAACTTTTCCTGGATAATGAGAATTTCAGAGATGGAGATAAAGTATCAAAAGCTCCCCTTCTTCTTGTAAATCTTGAAGATGACTCCGGCATCAATACTTCAGGAGGGGGTATTGGGCACGATATTTCGCTGATTATAGACGGAAAGGAAGTAGAAATAATTTACCTGAATAATTATTTTCAGGCGGGACTCGATTCCTACAAAAGCGGTAAAGTTCTTTACCAACTGCCCGAACTTTCAGATGGCCAGCACACTCTCAGGTTTAAGGTTTGGGATCTGGCTAATAATTCTACTGAAGTAGTAGTCCGGTTTAATGTTGCCTCTGCACTTTCAATTAAAAAAGTTACTAACTTCCCAAATCCTTTCAGTGAATATACCGATTTCATTGTGGAATATAACCGGTATGATGAAAAGGTGACGATAATTATTGAGATATTTAACCAACAGGGGAGCAAGGTGGATCAGATCAAAACAGATGCAGCCACTTCGGGTTTCACGACACAGCCTGTGAGATGGAGCCCGGGAGGGAGTAATCAACGGTTAGCCTCCGGGATTTATTATTACCGTATTCTGTTGACTACAGCTGACGATTCTACAGATTCTGAAACTGGACAGCTAATCTATAATCACTTATAATTTTGAATTTATTCACATACAAATAGAAACAGATAATGAGCTACAGGATTGGTCTGGGCTATGATGTTCATCAATTGGCAGAAGGGGAGACCCTTTGGCTTGGAGGAGTGCAGATTCCTCATGATAAAGGGTTGGTTGCTCATTCGGACGGGGATGTTTTGCTCCATGCCATTTGTGACGCACTGCTTGGGGCTGCTAAACTGCGGGATATTGGTTTCCATTTTCCGGACACCTCTGATGATTTTAAAAATATTGACAGCAAGGTGCTACTGGCTGAAACCTATCGCCTTGTAACGGAGAAAGGGTATTCTCTAGTAAATCTCGATGCGACAATATCTGCGCAGCGACCCAGACTAAAAGATTTTATTCCCAGTATGGAGAACACCATTGCAAGTGTTTTGAATGTTGATCCGGAAATGATAAACATTAAAGCGACTACGACTGAAAAGCTTGGATTTGAAGGGCGGGAAGAGGGGATTTCGGTGCAGGCAGTTGTGCTAATCAGGAAATTGGGTGATTAGGCTATTAGGCTATTAGGCTATTAGAAGCAAAGCCGCTACTTTTGAGGTAACGGCTTTGTATTTTGAGTCTGTTCCGAGAATCAGGCAATGGCCAACGGATTGTTGATTTTTTCGGCCAGAAGGGCTATTTTAAATACATCATCAACGTTAACAACATAATGAAAGGTTAACCCCTTGATATAGATCTCTTTGATTTCGTCAATATCTTTTTTATTCTCCTTTGAAAGTATAATCTCTTTAATCCCGGCACGTTTTGCTGCCAGGATTTTCTCCTTGATACCTCCGACTGGCATCACTCTTCCTCGCAAGGTGATCTCGCCAGTCATGGCTAACCCTTTTTTTACTTTCCGCTGGGTAAAGGCAGAGGCAAGGGCGGTTGCCATAGTTATACCTGCTGAAGGACCATCCTTCGGAATAGCACCTTCAGGAACATGCATGTGGACATCCCATTTTTCAAATACTCCGGGTGTTAAACCCAGTTGATTGCTATGTGCCTTGAGATATTCAAAAGCGATGGCTGCAGATTCTTTCATTACCTCTCCCAGATTTCCTGTAATTGTGAACTTACTCTTTCCCTGGCTCAGGCTGGTCTCCACATAAAGTATCTCACCACCTACGGCTGTCCAGGCAAGACCAGTTACAACTCCTGCGTAGTCATTCCCTTCGTAGAGTTCTTTTGAATATTTAGGAGCACCAAGGTATTCCCTGATTTCGTTGATCCCGATTTTCCTGGTATACTCCTCTTCGAAAGCAATTTTACGAGCGACCCTGCGTGTAACCTTTGCAAGTTGTTTATCCATCTCACGGACACCCGATTCGCGGGTATAATCTTCAATAAGTCTTGTAAGTGCTTCCTTGCTGAATTTCAGATCATTCTTTGTAAGTCCATGGTTTTCAAGCTGACGGGCTACGAGATGACGCTGGGCGATTTCAATTTTTTCTTCAAGCAGATAACCGCTTACATCAATTAGTTCAAGCCGATCGCGCAATGCCGGATGGATCGTATTTAACGAATTGGCGGTTGCAATAAACATCACCCGTGAGAGGTCAAAATCCTGATCGATATAGTTGTCGTGAAATTCACTGTTTTGTTCCGGGTCGAGTACTTCCAGGAGGGCTGAAGCAGGATCTCCATGAAAATCGCTCGAAACTTTATCGATCTCATCCAGGATAAAAACCGGGTTTGAGGTTCCTGCTTTTTTCAAATTCAGGATTATTCTTCCAGGCATGGCTCCGATATAGGTCTTGCGGTGTCCGCGAATTTCAGATTCATCATGCAGACCACCAAGGCTCATCCGGACAAATTTACGTCCCAGTGCCCTCGCAACCGATTTCCCGAGGGAGGTCTTGCCAACACCCGGAGGGCCATAGAGGCAGAGGATGGGGGATTTCATGTCGCCCTTTAATTTTAGAACTGCCAGATGTTCAAGAATCCTGTCTTTAACTTTTTCGAGACCGTAATGGTCGTCATCCAGAATTTTTTCTGCATGTTTAAGATCAAAATTATCTTCAGAGTAGACATTCCAGGGGAGATCGAGGAATGTCTCGAGATAACCCGACTGGACTGAATATTCGCCTGCAGCCGGATTCATCCGGATCAGTTTTGAAAGTTCTTTTTCGAAGACAGCCTGAATGTTGGCATTCCATTTTTTGTCGAGACTTCGTTTCTTCAGATCTGCGATCTCCTGTTCAGAGGGATTTCCTCCGAGTTCGTCCTGAATGGTTTTGATTTGCTGATGAAGAAGATATTCGCGTTGCTGCTGATCCATATCAACCTTCACTTTTTTCTGAATATCTTTCTTAAGATCGATCAGCTGAGCTTCACGAACCAGGAAAGTAAGCAAAATAGTACTTCGTTCGCGCAGGTCATCCAATTCAAGCAATTCCTGTTTCTCTGTAGCATTAAGTTCTGTGTTGTTACAGATAAAATTAATCAGGAAAGTATCGTTTTCAATGTTTTTAACAGCAAATTGGGCTTCTGGTGGGATATTCCCGGAGGATTTTACGATTTTCAGTGCCAGATCTTTCAATGAATCGATCAGCGCTGCAAATTCGTTCATCTTAGTTTTGGGTAGAATATCCTGAAGTACGGTTACTGCCGCAGACAAGTAAGGCAATGAAGCGTTTATGCCTTTTATTCTGAACCGGCGTTTACCCTGGATAATAACAGAGGTTGATCCGTCGGGCATCTCCAGGATCTTGAGGATCTCGGCCATCGTGCCAATCTGAAAAAGATCATTCGGTTCAGGATCTTCCGTCAGACCATCTTTCTGAGCGATTGTTCCGATCAGTTTATTTCCCGCATAGGCTTCGCGAATCAGTAAGAGTGATTTATGCCTGCCAACTGTAATCGGCATTACTACGCCAGGGAAAAGAACTGTATTTCGCAGCGGTAAGATTGGCAGAATATCGGGGACTTCAATCGCATCTAACTCGGCATCATCCCCGTCAACCATGATCGGGATAAAATCACCTTCCTGCTCCATCTCTCTGGAGAATAAGAAGTTATTTTTTGAGCCTTTATTTTTTTTGTTTTCCATTTTCAATTTAAAGAAATGACAATATGTCTGAGAACTTCACTGATTATCAAGAATGAATAATATGTCAATTCGTATGCCAAACTCTGTTTGTATGTAAAATTAATAAAAAAACCCCCGTACTGTTTAGATACGGGGGTTTTTTTACAATATTTTAAACCTAAGCCTTACGTTTGTCCATATGTTTGGAATAACGTGTCAGGAACTTATCTACGCGTCCTGCAGTATCAACAAGTTTCATCTTACCGGTATAGAATGGATGTGAGGTATTGGAAATCTCCACCTTAATAAGCGGATAATCCACGCCATCAATTTCAATACTCTCTTTTGATGCAGCTGATGACCTGGTAATAAAAGTATGCTCATTTGACATATCTTTAAATGCTACCAGCCGATAATTTTCCGGATGTATTCCCTTTTTCATGTGTATTATAATTTATTAAATATCTTGTTC
>Ga0118677_10006934_pt3 | contig 13348 bp, 10 predicted proteins | sample AliMusrvi5mmetaG_FD_86154 | JGI IMG/M metagenome (GOLD analysis project Ga0118677, IMG submission 86154)
GCTCTCTTATCGCTATAATCAGGCGCTAATAGTACTCTGAACGACAACTCTGGATCTTACCAGGTAACACAAAAGCGAAAACGGATCACGACCACACAACGGCAGATCAAATTTACAACATGTCAAAGACCATGAGCAGGTTGTCGAATGGTTGTCGTTCAGAGTACCATTAGCCTGGATTAATCATGAAACGTAAGGCCTGCCTGGCTAACTAAGCATTATTCGAAATAGTTATGAATAATGCAGGATAGCAGTAGTAAACGATTTACTTTCCAAAGCCCGAAAGGCTGATCATTCGGTAGCCCAGGGCAGCGCCCTGGGTTTTTGCACCAATACCAAGGCAAGCCCTGAAAGGGCGACATTCGAGGGCCGGTGTCGGATACGGTGCTGCCCTTTCAGGGCTGGATTCTTCTCTCGGCATCAGTCCCCAGGGCGCTGCCCTGGGCTACCGAATGGCCAGCCCTTCGGGCTTCATCACTGCGAGTAGTCATGCAAAAGAAAGATTCCGTAACAATATACCCACTGGATAACGGGACAGGGTCTTTCTTCCATTGGATACGGGCGGCACGCCCGTATAGGCTGTTTGGAACAATATAAGAACCAGGGAGATATCATGATGTCGCTCGTATCTTTGCTGCATGACAATCCGGTGCTGGTCAAACATTTTCGTTCGCAACTGCGCCGCCAGCAATTTATTCCGCTGCTCGCGGTGGTAGTGGTCATCGCAGTGTGTATTACCTGGGTCGGCATGCCTGTAACAAGCACCGTAAATTGGTCCGACGCTAACTGGCAAACATCCATGAACTGGATGTTCAGCCTGCAGGGAATTCTCCTATTGCTCCTTGCCCCGCTGGAAGTGGCCAATTCCGTGGCGCATGCACGGAAAAACGGCATGATGGATTTTCACCGTGTCTCACCGCAGCATCCCGCGGCGCTGGCACTCGGCTTTTTACTCGGCGGCTCCCTGCGCGCGCTGTTGCTATATGCCTGCACGCTGCCCTTCATGTTGCTATTGTTTTTCTGTGCTCTGGCTATCGCGCCTACCCATGTCCCCGCACTGCTGCTGGTTCCGCTGGGCATGCTCATCTCCTGGCTATTCTTCTCCTGTGCCGCGCTGCTAATCGGCCTTTCCGTGAATGTGCAGAAAGCGAATTATGCCGGGGCTTTTGCCGTATTGCTGGTGATTGCATTTCACTTTGCTTTGGAGCAGTCACCGCTCTGTTACCTGACAGTTTTCCCCACCATCTTTGCGATACTGGGCGAATATCACTCACAGATGCTGTTCGATTGCACCTTTTTCGGTGTGGAATACCAATATTTGCTGATTACACTGCTGCACCAACTTCCGTTAATCGGTTTTCTCTGGCTGGCGGTGAAGCGAAAAATGCGCCGGGAACATACTTTTCTGTTCAGCAAGCCGCAGGCACTCCTCTTCTTCATTGTACTCGGCCTGCTCACAATAGGGGATTTGGGTATCCTATGCTATACAAACTATAGACTGAATCTCCTGCTTGGTTCTACTATCGTGCTCTATGTGCTTCTCATCATCACGCTGTTTGTCAGTGCCATGGTGACACCTCGGTTAGCACAATTGGAAGCCGGCGTGCGCCATGCACGGAAATTAGGATTGGCAGAACTGCCGAGGTGGTGCGAGGCTACTGCCACCATGCCGGTGATCCTCTGTCTAGGGGCACTCTATCTTCTCTTTACCCGAGTTGCATTTCTGCTAGTCCGCGGAGAAGAAGGAGCATCACGGTTCATTATACTATTGATGCTGACCACCGCAGTGTTAACCATCCTGTATTTCGGCTTGGCGCTCCAATGTTTCTTGTTGCACTTTCGGAAAAATGGCCTCAATTATTTTGGATTGCTGCTCTTTGCCATCTGGGTACTCCCCTGTCTCCTCGGAATTATGGCCAGCATCACCGGCGCTGATATGCGCATCACCGAGCGCCTGTGCTCTTTTTCCCCATGGGCAGGGATCGGCCTTTCCTTGTACTCAACACAAAATACGCCGGATGTCCTGCTCGGTTTCCTCTCCGCCGGCATGGCGCTGCTGCTGGTCGTCATTTTCTCCGTGCTATACCGGCGTGTCGTGCGCAACGTTACCATGCCGTTGGCAGTATTATGATTTTTTTAACCACGAAAGGCACGAAAAGAGCGAAAGACACGAACAACTCATTGAAAAATTAGAGCAATATCTGTTTATACCAGGCATTCATCGATTTATAGGGTAGTTATCCTGGTATATGCTACATTTGTGTGTTATACTGAATATGGAGGTAGACCACAATGTCGCGAATTTTGACTGTTACACAAGTCGCGGAAAAATTACAGGTGACCGACGAGGTGGTGCGCGATTACCTACGCACCGGCAAGATACCGGGCCGCAAAATCGGGAAAGCCTGGCGCATCGTCGAGTCCCACCTGGAAGAATGGATCCGTTGTGGGCAAAGTGCTCCGGAAACGCGTGAATCAGCCCGTGGGTTTCTGAATCAATTCCCTGGCAAGTTGTCTAGTGAGAGCTTCATGGCAGAAAAACATGCGGAAACCGAGGCGGAAGAGGCACGCTGGGATGCCAGGCAGAGTGAGAGAAAAAAGGTTGAGGTGTCATGAACCTGATCATCGATGCCTGCGCACTTATCGCCTATCTGAAAGACGAACCCGGCGCGGAAATTGTCGATTTGAGTTTACAAAGTTCTTTCTTTGTCTGCTTTGCCCATGCAATCAACCTGTGTGAAATGTATTATGGCATCCGACGGGATTACGGTGAACAGACAGCGCAACAAGCTGTCGCCAGGTTTCGTAATGCCGGCTTAATCATTCGGGAAGACCTGGACGAGAACCTCTGGTTAGTTGCCGGACGTATTAAAGCCGATTATCGCAGAGTTTCCCTGGCAGATTGTCTCTGTGCTGCACTCGCTAACCGCATCGGAGGGGAAGTCGTGACTGCCGACCGGCATGAATTTGAAACGCTGGCCACTTCCGGCGTATGCAGGGTTAGGTTTATCAGATAACCTTTCTAACCACGAAAGGCACGAAAAGGGCGAAAGACACGAAAAGGATTTTGGTATGGAAGCGGTGAAACCTATTAAATCCTGTCAATCCTGTTAATCCTGTCCAAAAATAAGGGAACCCAACCATGCCATCACCTTTTCAACTTCACCGGCGTGAAGAGCCGGACTGTTCGAAGTTTCTCGCGGTATTGGAACGGCGGGGGGACCGGTCATACGTCCCCTTTTTCGAGATGATACCCAATTACTTTGCCGAACTCAGTGGCGTCGAGCCGCCGCCGGTGCTGGATTTTGGCAATACCTCTCCCTTTTACTTGCCCACCTTCGCCTTCTATTTTCAAGCCATGGCGCGCATGGGGTTTGATATTGGCATCATCAACCTTTGCGGTTTCCGCGGCTTTCCCGGGCGACACCCCGGGGGGAAGGTGCAGGCGGGCGATGGCGCGATCACGGATTGGGCCAGCTTCGAGAGTTATCCCTGGCCGTCAGCCGCGCAAATCGATGTCGAGATGATGGCCGCCACTGCCGCACTGGCTCCGGAAGGCATGGGGGTGTGGACAGGAGGCCCGGAGCCGTTTCAGGAGACAATGGACGAGTTACTCGGCTTCGAGCGGCTGGCTTTGTTAAGCTATGATGATCCGGCGCTGGTCAAAGCGGTGGTCGACAAGGCCGGCGCGATTATGATGGAAGTGATAGAACTGTGCTGCTCGCTGCCCTTCATTCAAGGATTTGAATTCAGTGGCGATATGGGACATAAAACCGGCACCATGCTTTCACCGGAGATGCTGCGCGAATTTTTCCTGCCCTGGCACCGGCGCGCCTGCGCCATCGCGCATCAGTGCGGCAAAAAGATTATCCTCCATTCCTGCGGCAATCTGGCGGAGATCATGCCTGACATCGTCGAGTTCGGTTACAATGGGAAACATTCCTTCGAGGATACCATCACCCCCGGACTGCTGGAATTGCATCGGTTATATGGAGCGAAAATCGCCCTGCTCGGTGGCGTTGACGTGGATTTCCTCTGCCGGGCATCCGAAGAGCAGATTCGCCGGCGGGTGCGCGACTATATTGACGCCATGGCTCCCAATGGCGGCTACTGCCTGGGCAGCGGCAACAGTATCCCGAATTATGTGCCGATAGAGAAATATTGGGCCATGCTGGACGAAGGATTGCGTTATGGACGTTGAAAACAAGTTGAAGGTCATCACCAACCAGTTGGGTTTCCGCAGCGGTCACGGGAAGAAACGCGTGCTGGTATCGGACGTGCCGGCGGCGCGCAGCGTCTTCGGCGACACGCTGTTCACCGTCTTCGAGCAGAATGACTTCTCGAAATACGGGCTCAACGACGCGCGGCAAATCCCGCACACCTACCGCGCCTCACTCACCCGCGTGCACACCGATTTCGGTCCCTGGCTGCTGGGTGACTTTTCCCATCTGAGCGCTGACGGCATTTATCAGGCCTTCTGCGGCAACGAGCCGGGCCCGAGTTTTGCCATCCGCGACGATGTCTGGTGCCGTATTCTGCCCGAATGCCTGCGCTACTTCCAGGTACAGAGCTGCGGGCGTGACGTGCCCGGCTGGCATCCGGCCTGCCATCTCGATGATGGCTACGCGCATGAGCTCGGTCTTTACCTGGAGGCGGCCGGCGGCTGGCATGACGCCGGCGATTTCCGCAAGTGGGTCTCCTCCACCTCGCTCATCGCCATCTCCCTGCTCATCGGGCATCGCCTGTGGGCCGGGCGCGAGAAGAAACTGGGCCTTGAAGAGGATATCTTCCTGCGCGAAGCGCTGCAAGGCGTGCACTACTTCCTGGGCATCCAATACGAGAGCACCGGCGCGCTTTTCCATAATATCGGGGGCGGGCAACTGGTGCCGCATGATAACCTGGATTGCCGCTACACCGATAATGTGCCGCGCAGCGGTGATGAGCGCCGGATCTGGACCGGGTGGGCGAAGCCGGCCGCCAAATATACCACCCTCTACGCCCTCTATGCCAACGCGCTGAAGGAGCGCGACCAGGCATTGGCGCAACGCTGCCATGCGGCCGCACGCGAATCAGTGCGCTTTGATCTGAGCACGGATGAACAGACCGCCGATGCTCTGCAATGGCGCGCCTGGGCTTACCTGGAACTCTGGCGCTTCTGTGGCCTGGAAGATGACCGAGCAGCCGCCACCGACGCGCTGGGCAAGTTGCTGGCGCTGCAAGTCACCGACTATATCGGCGGCCAGACGCTCAGCCGCGGTTTCTTCCGCGCTGAAGCAGGGCAGCCTGATTTTCACCGCAAGCATATCGGCGCCAGTTATCCGATCTGGGTGCTCGCGGAGTTTCTCGACGCCCTGCCGGCACATCCCGATGCCGGTCGCTGGCGTGATGCGATCGCGCTGTGGGTGGATGACTACGCCCTTGTCTTCGCCGCGCGCAACCCGTTCGGCTTGCTGCCCTACAGCCTGTATGCGGCGACGGCGGCGGAGCATCCGCACCATCATTACCGGCCATTGGGCGACAATCTGTATTTCCGCTATTTCACTGCGGGCCATAAATTCGGCACCAATGCCCGTTGCAGTCTCGATGCCGCCGCCTTTGCCGCCGCCGCCCGCGTGCTCAACCGGCCGGAGTTGCTCGACGACGGCTATCGCCTGCTGGAGTGGACGCTGGGCAACAATCCCTTTCAACTGTCAACCATGAACGGCGTGGGTGTGACGCAACCCTGCGCGCTGTCGTTTCAAATGGGCAACATCCCCGGCGGCGTAACCATGGGCATCTTCGGCGACGAGCAGGATCTCCCATACTACCCGCACCCATGGGCCTGCACCGATGAATACTACGGCTACCAAACCAGCCAGTTCACCTGGGCGTTGTTGGCGTTGCAAGCGTGTTCCTATCAGTGAAGAGGAAGAATTATTATTGATTTTTAGGAACCTTAACGCCGCTCGGGGACTGTCCTCGTCTTCAGAGCTTGTTTGGTGAGAGTGCGCTGCATTCGGTGTCGGTACCGGCATATTAAAACACGCCCGCTCAGGGACTATCCCCCGGTAGCAATCTTCCCTTCGACGCGAGGCGAACGCAACTCCTGGGGGGACAGTCCCTGAGCGGGCATTATCAACATCACGGCACTGTCAACCGTCATCGCGCACTCTCACCAAACAAGCACTGCAGACGAGGACAGTCCCCGACAACATACAAGTGAACTTTGAACCTGGAACTTTTAACTATTCGATCTCACCAACCCGCCAGATAGCCACCCCCATATGGTAGCGCTGGTGCGCGGCGACGCCATGGCAGTACCAGGCGGTCACCAGCGTCTCGTCATGGCCGGGAACGGTCGCGGGGTAGCCGAGGTCGCCGCCTTCGAGTTCGACCACGCGCAGGGGTGGGTTCCAGGAGTGACCCGCGTCATTGCTCACCCGCACTTCAATGCCCCAGTGGTCCTGCCGCCGGTCGCCATAGGTCAGCAACACGCGACCATCCGGCAGGTTCAGCAAACCCGCAGGATGCTGCGAACCCTGCGAAAGCACTTGCTCCTGTTGCCAGCTTGCGCCGTGGTCGGTGGAGCGGAATAGCTCCAGGTGCTGGTCTCCCTCGGTGCGCGCGCAGGCCAGCACATGGCCGTCGGGCAAGGTCAACAATGTCGTTTCGGTCAGGCCGTCCCCGCGGATAGTCGAACGATGCTGCCAGCTATTGCCATCGTCAGCGCTGGCATAGAAGAAGGCGCCGCCCCCGGCGTAGAGCGAAACTCCCAGGCAACCGTCGGCGAGTTGAATGATGTCGCCGAAGGGGATTGCGTGCTCCTGTCCCGCGGGCGCTGACAACGTGCCGGCATGTTGCCAGCTGCGCCCACCGTCAGTGGAACGGCAGACCCAGGGCAGCAGCGGATGCGCCGGAGCGCCATGCCCTGCCGATTGGCCCACTGGCGGGCGATGCGACCACCCCGAGGCCAGCACGATCATGTCGCCATTGGCGGCCAGTCCGGCAGCGACATTCATGCGGTTGGTGCCGGGTTCATGCACAGCCGGTGTACCACGCAGGCGCCATACACGGCCACCATCCTCGCTGGCCCAACACTCCACGTCCCCCTCACAAAGCCCATGACAGGGCTGGTTGAAGATAGTGGTGATGATCGTGCCGTCAGGCAGCCAGGTCAGGTTTGGCCAGGCACAGACATTATCGATGGCGATGTAACGTTCCATAGTATCTCCTTGCTGAAGTTTGGTACTTCTGAAAAGAAGGCTCTTTCCTGCATTATTCATAACTATTTCGAATAATGCCCAGCTAGCCCGGCAGTCGTTATGTTTCGTGAATAATCCGAGTTAGGGTCATTCCCGATGATGTTGCCTTTGATTTGCCGCCCGGCTCGTAGTGAGGCACAGAGGCATGGATGCCGGAGTGCCGTCGAATAACCACACAGCTTATATTCATCGTACGAGAAGTAGTGGGTGTGCGAACGGCACTCCGGCATCCTGCCTCCGAGCCTCACTACGAGCCGGGCTGTTGCTCACGTATAAAGACGGGTTGAAGTTCAATTCCCCACATATAACCTATCATGCCGAAAAGAGACAATCGAATGATTTTCGAATCTGTTGCTGTGATTAAAAGGCCATACTCAGATCTTTACAAGCGTGACCTTATTCACTAAACCGCAGCGCAAACAAGTCCGCGTCCCTCATCACGAAGTGCAACCTTACCGGCTGACCGGCCAGGCGGCTGACGTCCGGCCCATTTGTCCAGCGCATCACGGCATCCACGTCGTCGCCAAACCAGGGGGGCATCTCTCCGAGCGTATAGCCGGGGATCGGCTTCCCCTGTGCATCCTGCAATTCTACCTGAATCGATCCGATTGCGGAGGTGGCGGCATTCACCCGCAGCATTGCGCCGGTGAAGGTGAGCGGATGTGTAGTGAAGACGCCGCCGGCGAAGTCGGCATGAATGCCGGCGAATCCCCAGGGCCGCACCGCCAGACGGCGCAGGCGATTGGTGGTCCATCCGTAATGCTCGCTGATATACATGGACCATTCCAGCGGCGAGGTATGCGCGATGCCGCAGGCCACCATGTTGCTGCGATGTGTCCAGTTCTCGCGCTCCAATCCCGGCCGCACCCATGCTTCCCGGAAGCGCCGCCAGTGCAGGCCGTCGCGACTGCTCATGAACACCGTATCCGACACGCCGTCACTGCGATAGTGATAATCCGCATCTTCAATCGATTGCGTGCGCGCCGGCAGAAAACGTTTGGGGAAGGACAGCAGGACATGCTCAGCTCCAGGGCAGAGCACAGTGGCATTCGTGTAATATTCTTCGGGTTCGGCATCAAGCCTGTATTCGTGGGGCACGGGGATTGTCCAGTGCAGGAAATCCTGCGAAGTGCAGCTCTGGATAGCCCGCACGTTGTGATGGCCGCAGCGGGAAAACAGGCGATAACATCCGAGTCGCGCATCCCAGAAGGCGACATTCAGCGAGTCGAAATTGCCGCTGATCTCCAGTGGCTGCTCCTGCAGCTTGCGCCACTGCAGGCCGTCAGGCGAGACGAAGCCGTAGAGCTTTGCCCATTCCCCGCCCACTGCTTTGTAGCGTTCATCAGCTTTACAATCAGGATTGCCATCGCGGAAAACGTGGAAGTTGTGCCCCGCGACCCCCTGATAGACAATCGAATTCTCTATTGACCCCCTGAACGCGATCCGGTTCACGGGCAGCCGCGTGAAATGGATGCCATCCGTGCTTTCAGCACAATGGACCGTCTGTTCGGGACTATCATCCTGCGGCGCGTTCCCCCGGTAATAGAGCCGGATGCGCCCCTCCTCCTCGAACAGGTTGTAATAGGCGGAGGTTGGACACTCGGCGGTCGCATTCATCTCCAGCACCACTTCGCGCCGCACCGGCGGGTAGAGCTGCAGGCGAACCTGCTCCATCCGGTCGATGAGAAACTCGTCAACGAAAAGCTCGCGACGAGTGCCGATGTCTAAAACAGTAGTCATTTCTTCCCTCGCAGTGCCCAAAATCGTGCTCGTGCTCGTGCTCGAAAAGGCATAGGAAATTATCATTCGATTACGATTACGAGCACGAGCACGAGCACGATTACGATTTTTTATCCCCAACGATCCTTGTCAGAGAAAGTTACGTGTCTTTCGTGCCTTTCGTGGTTAAATACCTCAACCCTGGTCATACCCGGTGAGCGGGCGATACCAGATGTTGCGGAATCGCACCAGGTCGCCATGATCCTGCAAGCGCAATGGGAGTGCGTCTTCATGCGGGACGTAGGTGGCCAGTTGCCGGTGCTGTGTCGGCCCTTGCAGCTCCTGCGCGTGGTGGACGAGAATGCCATTGAAAAGTACCGTGACGCGCGCGGGTTTGAGCAGGTCAAATCGCGGCCGTTCCCAGATGATGTCATAGGTTTGCCATTCGCCGGGTTTGCGGCAGGCGTTGACCAGCGGGGGATACTGCCCATAGATAGCGCAGGAGGTGCCATCGGCGTAGGTCGGGTTGTTGTAGCAGTCCAGCACTTGGATTTCATAGCGGCCCATGAGGAAGATGCCGCTGTTGCCGCGCCCCTGACTGTCGCCTTTCACCACTTCCGGGGCGGCCATTTCGACATGCAACTGGCAATCGCCGAGGACAGCGGTCGTCTCGATATCGCCGGTGGAGGGGACAACCTCCATGTAGCCGTTTTCTACTTTCCACTGCGCCGGGGCGCCATCGCGCACCGACACCCAGCCGGCCATACTGGCGCCATCAAACAACTTGATGGCATCGGAGGAGACGCAGCAGCAGGCGCCAGGCGTCACGATGCGCGGCTGTGGCCGAGAGCCATCATGCACTTTGTAACTCGATCCGGGGATAAGCGGAGTGTCGTCGTAACCAATGTTTGCCATAAAAGATTCCTTTCACCTGGCCGTTTGATATTTAGTACCGTTCATCTCGACATGCATCCCATTCGTCGTGCTCGAAAAATCCGGCATACGGCCTGAAGGTATATTGTACTGTAAACTCGGGCATTGCGCTAGAATATACAAGTATCAATCAGGAGTATCGTTTTTAGCATGTGGATTTTGTAAAAGACATCCATTCGTGGTGTTCCATGAAGAGGATGTCCCAAAATCGAGCCCAATTCCTGCTCTTTCTTCCTGCTCCTACTCTGAATCCTAAATGGACAACCACAGGTTTTTAAGCAGGAGTAGGAGCAGGATGAAAGAGCAGGAAGATCACTCCCTCCCCTGTCGCAATGGGGGAGGGTTGGGGTGAGCCCGACTGTTGTTCGTGTCTTTAGCATTTTTCGTGCTTTTCGTGGTTAATGTATCCTGAATCCTGAATCTAAAAACGATACTCCTGATACGAGTGATCCTCTTATTTCCTTGTTTCCGCGACCGTGCTATACTGTAGCGATGAATATTCCCGTATATGATGTATTGATACTCGGCGTCGGCGCGGGGGGGTGTGCGGCGGCGCTCCGGGCGGCGGATGCGGGTGCCCACGTGTTGCTGGTCACCAAAGGCGACGGCATCGCCGACTCAAATACTGCGCATGCGCAGGGGGGCATCATCGCGCGCGGCGAGGATGACTCGCCGGCCTTGCTGGAGAAAGACGTGCTGGCCGCCGGGGATGGCCTGTGCTGGCCGCCCGCAGTGAAACAACTGGCGGAGGAAGGGCCGCCGCTGGTGTATAGCCTGCTGCTCGATCGTCTGAAGGTGGCCTTCACCAGGCTGAACGGCGAACTCGAATATACTCAGGAAGCCGCGCACTCCACCCGGCGCATCCTGTTCGCCGCGGATGCCACTGGCCGCGCCATCGCCGATGGCTTATCTACCGGCGTGCGCGACCATCCGAATATCACCATCTGGCGCCAGCAGACCGTCGTCGATCTCATCACCCTGCCGCATCATTCCACCGACGCGGTGGATATTTACCAGCCAGTCACCTGCCTGGGCGGCTATTTGCTCGATCAGCACACCGGAGAGATACGCAAAGTGCTGGCGCGCACCACCATTCTCGCCACCGGCGGGCTCGGGCAGGTGTACCTGCACACCACCAACCCGCGCAACGCGCGCGGCGATGGGTTGGCCATGGCGCATCGCGCCGGTGCGCAAATCATCAACGCCGAGTATATCCAATTTCACCCCACCGCCTTTTTCCACCGCGATGCCGATCGCTTCCTCATCTCCGAATCCGTGCGCGGCGAAGGCGCCAGATTGTGCAACAAGCAGGGGGAATATTTTATGGAGCGCTACCATCCGCTGGGCGATCTGGCGCCGCGCGATGTGGTGGCGCGCTCCATCTGGGAGGAAATGCTCCGCGAAGGCACGCCCTGCGTCTGGCTCGACCTGTCGAAAATCCAGGTGGATATCACCAAACGCTTCCCGACCATCCATCAGACCTTGTTGCAATATGGCGTGGACATCACGCGTGATATGATTCCCGTAGTGCCTGCCGCGCATTATTTTATGGGCGGGGTGAAGGTGGATCTGCTCGGACGCAGCACGCTACAAAACCTGTACGCCGTTGGCGAAGTCGCCTGCACCGGTGTGCATGGCGCCAATCGCCTGGCCAGCACCTCATTGCTGGAAGCGCTGACCTGGGGCACGAAAGCAGGGGAAGATGCCGCCAGCACCGCGGCACTGGCAGCGGAAACCCGCTTCGACCATGTGGCCGATTGGCGCGATACCGGCCTGGAAGGCGTCATTGATCCTGCCCTTCTCGTGCAGGATTGGATGACCATTCGCACCACGCTGTGGAATTACGCCGGCATTGTGCGCACCTCCAAACGCCTCAACCGCGCACTGGCCGACCTCAATTACCTCTCCCATCGCATTGAGAATTTCTACCGCGAAACGAAACTCACCGATCAACTCATCGGCCTGCGCAATGCCATAGAAGTCGCACTCATCATCACGCGCTCCGCCCTGCACAATCCGGTGAGCACGGGAGCGCATTACCGGGTGAACTGATTGCGGATTGCGGATGCAGAATTCATAATCGGATGGAGACAGACCGATTCGTCCGATTTGTCCGATAAAAAATCCTGAATCCTGAATCGAGTAAGAGAACGAGAACGAGAAAGAGTTAGGAGTGATTTATGTTGATGCCCATTGAATGCCTCCCGGATTGGGAGCAGCGCCTGGCGCGCCAGGATGCTTTCTGGCAGAATGAAATTATTGACCGGCCGGTGGTGCATATCACGCTGCATAAAGAAAATGCGGCATATCCCTGGCCGAAGGCGAAAAGTTATGCCTCGGTGCGTGAACGCTGGATGGATGCTGAGCATGTGGCGGCGTGCGCGCTGGCGGGTGCGATGAATACCGACTACCTGGGTGACTCCTTGCCCATCGCCAACCCCAACCTGGGGCCGGAAGTGTTCAGCGCCTATTTCGGCTGCGAGCTGGAATTCAGCGAAGGCACCTCCTGGTCCATCCCCAATCTGGAGGAGTGGGCGCAAGTTGACACGATCAAATTCTCCACGGACAACCTTTATTGGAAGAAGATCGAGGAGATCACCGATGCGCTGCTGGAAGTGGGCAAAGGCATCTTCTACACCGGTATTACCGACCTGCATCCCGGCGGGGATGCCATCGTCGCCTTCCGCGACCCGCTGCGCATGAATATCGACATGATCGAAGCAGTCGATGAAATCAATACGCTGCTCGCTTACATCAATCGGATCTACTTCCAGGTTTATGATCATTATCATGCGAAACTCACCGCGGCTGGGCAGGCGATCACCGCCTGGCCGGGCATCATCTCCAGCAAAAAATGGTATGTGCCGTCCAATGATTTCTCCTGCATGGTATCCAAAGCCATGTTCGACGACATCTTTCTCCCGGGGATTGAGGAAGAATGCCGGCACATGGAGGCTTCCATCTATCATCTGGATGGCCCCAACGCGCTGCAGCATCTGGACAGCCTGCTCAGCATTAAAGAGTTGAATGCCATCCAATGGGTTTATGGCGCAGGCTTTGGCCGTGCGACGGACTGGCTGCCCGTGTATAAAAAATGCCAGGCGGCAGGCAAAGGCATCCAGCTCCATATCGGCGCCGATGAACTCGACACCGTCATGGACAACCTGCACCCGGAAGGCGTCTGGCTCGGTCTCGGAGCGACTGACCGCGAGCACGCCGAGTCGCTGCTGAAGAAAGTGGCGGCGTGGAGGTAGTAGGCTCTAATGTTACTCTGAACGACAACCATTCGAGAGCCTCATGGTCTACGACATGTTGTAAATTTGAGTTGCCCTTCTGTGGTCGTATCCGTTTTCGCTTTTGTGACACCTGGTAAGATCCCGACCTGCGAAACTGCGATAAAAAACGATCATTCTTACGTAAGCTGACGATTCTCTCGCAGTTTCGCAGGCTTAAGG
>Ga0118677_10011376_pt1 | contig 13348 bp, 10 predicted proteins | sample AliMusrvi5mmetaG_FD_86154 | JGI IMG/M metagenome (GOLD analysis project Ga0118677, IMG submission 86154)
GGAGAGAAATACGTGCAATTAGGCATCAGATGCTAAAAATGAAAGTGCTCATTTAATCAGAAATTTGTCACAGATTACCCAGATAAAATGTATAAAAAATAATAGCCAAAGACTCAAAGCGGTTTAAACAATTTTGTTCAGATAATAATACTGTATGATCTGAAGTCGAAGATTTATAAATACCCGTTAAATGGCGTTTACTTCTGAAATCAACATTCGTTAATCGACATTCGCTATTCAAAGCATTAAAAAGCGTAGGTAAGTCCACCCAGCACATGAAACCGCTGACTTGGGTAATTGTACCACTGGTAATATCTTGTGCCTGCAATATTATTCAGATTAAGAAATGCCGATATTTTTTTGTTATATAAATATTCGAGGCCGAGGTTAAAATCAGCAAACCCTTTAATATCCTGAGAAATAACTTTTTTACTTGCATTATAAAGTTTTGCATAGGTATTGCCCTGTGCATAAATTTCAGCCTTAATATTTATTTTGTCAACCAGTTTATACTCAGCTATTATGCTGGCATTCAGACTAGGCTTATGCCAGGGTTCTTCCTCAGCGTTCATGGAATAATGGCGAAACTCACCCCTTAACATCAGAAGCAGGTTGTCTGCGGTTTGTAATGAGAAATCTGCAAAAATATTAGCTATAGTTACATCATCGTAAATCAACGTGAATTTATTGAAAAGACCTGTGGTATCATTGACAAAGAAAGGCATATTGTTGCTTTCCTTATAACCGGCACCAATGTTAAAAGCAAAAACAGAAGCTATGCTTCCTTTGATACCGCCCTTAAAGATAATCTTGTTTTCTGTAAATTTCAAACTGTCGAAGTTTGTAATGATAAAAGGATTTTCTTCATAAAGAGCCCGGATGTTATTTCTTTCTATATTGCCACTAAATGAGCCATAAAGAGATAAAACATCTTTGTCAATAGCAATCCGGCCTTCAATAACAGGGAAAAAGCGAATATATGAATCGGCTCCAGCTGCTACATTAACATTTAAACCAATGTTAAGCGCATATTGATTCATGCCGAAAGAAGCCTGTGGTTTAACCATATATACAGAAGCATCTTTCGTTGGGCTGAATCCCGGGTTATTATAATAGTTAACAGCAGCATCAACACTAAGTTTTTGGTTTTCAAGCTTGCTTACCAAATCAACATTCTTACTAAGGTTGGCTTTAATACACAATCCGTTTTCAACGATAGCACTGTTTTTTAAATTGTAGAACTTAATATCCGCTGTGTGATAAAGCTTTTCTTTATCTGTATAATTGCTTTTTATTGATGCTGAAACCTCTAATGTCTGGTATTTTTGAAATGTAGCTTTGCCTGGAGAATCTGTGTTATAGTCAGCAAGAGGCGTAAACCCGTAATAGTGAAAAGCATTGCGGTTATACAGGAAATCTCCTGTAAATATATGGTTTTCAGAGAAATAGCTTCCATATATGTTTAATGCGTTGTCGCTGAAAGAGGATGGCGTATAATCTTTAATTTTTCCTAAAGAAGAATAATGTTTATAGTTAACGCCAAGATTATAGGTGCGTGAACGCAAATTATTGTAAAAGAGTTCGGCATAAGGGGTGATATAATTGCCAAATCCAGCTCTGATATAGCTTTGATATAACTTAGAAAGAGGCTCTCCACTAACACGTGCCGCTGTTATTTTAGTAGGCTCAAAAGTGGTGTTAAGTAAAGACGGTGTTATAGAATACTTTAAATCGGGCTTGTCAATAGCCTTTACTTCTATTTCAGGATTTATATTTATTTTATGTGCATCGGAAAGCGATGGCTCATAAGCAGCTACAACAGTTACTTCTTCATTCTTTACCTGGCTTCGGATAGTGCTGTTTATCATAAAAGTAAAAACCAGAAAGAGGAGCAATTTAAAAACGGTAATTGGTTTTATATAATTCATGGCTTCTAAAGTTGAAGATATGTTAGTTTAATTTTATTTCTAGAATACTGTCTTTGGGCAAGGGATTATTTTGAAGTTTTAATTTTTCTTCTTCATTTATTTTATTGAGCTTTTCGAAGGCAACCTGCACCAGATCAAGGCCGTCATAGTTGTCTATGATGCTTTGTAATGTGTGCTTAGCCTGAAATACATTGTCCATTTTAACAAGATTATCAGCTTCCAGAATAAAGCTCCTGGCTATCCAGTAATTGTATGAGGGCATTTGGTTGATAATCTCAAAAATTATTTTCTCAGAATCTTTAAAATTACCCATGTCATATTGTATCTGTGCCAGATTGAATTTGGCTTCTGCTTTCATTTCATTATCTTCCATGCGGGTAACAGCTAAAAATTCGGCCTGAGCATAACTTGTATTTTTAAGTGCTGCCTGGGCTCTGCCAATGATAAGATGAGCTTCCTGAAGGAGGTTTTCATCTATCTTTTCCTGTGCCAGTAACTTCTGTGCCGCATCAATAGCTTTCTGATAATTCTTAGTCAGGTCGTAACAGCGCATTTGCCCTGCCTGAGCGTCAATGACATTCATTTTAATTTCTGCTATATCTTCAAGGCTTATGTAGCTGGTTAAAGCATCGGTATAATTCTTTAACTTGAAATTAATGGTTGCAGCTTTCACCAGGGCGCTTTCGGTAAAAAGCGTTTTGGGGCTCTTGATAACATAATTATAATCTTTTAAAGCCTCTTTGATCTTTTCTTTTTTATACAAACATTCTGCTCTGTAAAAGCTGGCATTTACTATAAAAACACCATTGGGGAATTTTTCAAGATAATCGGTAAAGCCTTTCACAGAATTGTCGCACTCACCACTCATGTATTGGTTTTGTGTGGCGGTATAGGTAATGGAGTCCTGTTCGCTTTGGGTTACATTAGCAAAAGAAATATTCTTCACATAAACAAAAAACTCTTCTGTTTTATTCATGTTGACATAAATGTCACGTATGCTTATCAGTGCATCTTTTGATGCAGGTGAGCCTGGATAATCGGCCACTACCTTTTTCAATGTTTGCAAACCTTGCTCATTTTTACCTGTATTGAAATAAATCAAACCGGTTTTAAGCAATGAATAAGTTACGTAACTACTTGAAGGATGATCATTGATAATACCTCCGAAATATTTCAGTGCATTATCATTATCATTTAAGATAAGATAGGTATTGGCCAGTTCGTATTCTGCATCAATACTGTAAGAAGTGTTAGGATATCTTTTCAGCAAATCGAGAAGGGTTTCATTTTTCTGGGTGAAATGTCCTAGAACACCATTGCAAAGGGCTTTTTGATACAAGGCGTAGTCAATATCCGTAGCATTGGCATTAATGGCGTTATTATAAAAGTCAATAGCCTGACTATAATTTTTTGTGATGTAATAAGAGTCTCCTACACGGATATTGGCATCATTAATAATTTTCTTGTCTTCGTTTTTGGCGCCGGAAAGAAATTTACGGAAAGATGTAGCCGCATCAGCATATTTTTTCTGGGTAAAGGCAATATATCCCAGGTTATAATGAGCCATATTATAAACAGGAAGCTGGAAGGCGCCCTGCGCGAGGAGGAAATTATTGAAACAAATAGCAGAAGAATCTAATTTGTTGAGCCTGTAAAAAGCTTCACCTTTCCAGTAAAGCGCCTGGGCTGCTTCTGAAGGATGCAGCACATAGTCGAAGGACTTATTGAAATGCGTTATAGCCCCATTATAATCCTTGTTATTGAAAAGCTCAATACCTCTGTAGAAAGCAATTTTCTGATAAGCGCTTTTAAGTTCTGTTGTTTTAAATTTAATTTTTTCTATAGAGGCGAGGGCATCTTTATAGTTCTTGGTGGTATAAAACACCGTGACCAGAAGATTGTTAGCCTCGTCAATATCTGCGGCTTCAGGATAATCGTCTATATACTTCATCAAAGCCGTAACGGCATCGTTGTAAGGATTGAACGACAGTTGATAGGACAGCTTGGCATAATTAAGTAAAGAGCTTTGAGTTATATTTTTATCAAATTCCAGCTTAAAGGCCGATTGAAAAGCATTGCGCGCATATTGAAGCTGATTGGTTTGCAGGTAACAATCGGCAAGGATATAAAGGGCATTCTGAGCCAGGGTGTCTTTTTCTGTTACAATAGTAGTGTATTGTTCAACAGCTTTACTGAAGTTGCCTGTTTTATAATAACAATAACCCAGCTGGTATTTATCTTCACGGGTTATAGGCGCACTGGGTTTCTGAGAATATATTTCAAGATATTTAATGGCATCAGCATAATTCTGAGATTTGTAATAGGCTTCGCCAATGATGCGTGCCAGTTCTGGTGCTTTAGAGGCTTCTGTGCTCTGATAAAGCGTTGTGGCTTGCTCGAGCAGTTCTTTATACTTGCCTTGTTTGTAATAAATGTGTACAATATAATAGGGCACCAGAGAGCCAAAATGGGGATCGTCTTTTAGTTTCTGAAAACAGGTAAGGGCTGTTTCCATATTGTTGTTTAAATAAGCTATGTGCCCATAATAATAATTGGCAGGGATGGCGTATTTATTTTCTACATCTTTAATCTCAAAAAAAGCTTTGGAAGCGGCCTCATAATCCTCTTTCACGAAATAACAAAAACCTGTTTTAAAATGATATTCAGCCAGTTCTTCGTTGTTTAAATTACGGATATCAACGCCCGAAAATGCTTTTAATGCTTTAGTAAAATTCTTCTTTGAAAAATAAAAACTACCCAGATAGAAATGAGCCGTGTTTATTTTGGAATGCTCAGGATTCGCCTCTATAAATTCTGTTAATAACTTCTCTGCATCATTGTTAAAAAGCTTGACAGCACAGATCCCTTCATAAAAGGTCGCATCAGAAGACATTTCAGAACAAGGGTCTTGGGCAAGTTTAATAACATTGTTGAATTTCTTTTTAGCGGCACCGTATTTTTCTTTATTAAAAAGGTCTAATGCTGTCCTGAATTCATTATTGATAGTGTTATGAAAAATTGTTTTCTGAGCAAAAGACAACTGAAGCGTAATAAAGAATAGTAAAGTAAATATCAGTCGGTTCATAATGTTATTTTGCGGTGTTAGTTAGTGTTTTATTAACGTTTCAAAGATAACAATAATTGTCGTTCAATACTCAATTTACAAAAATATTCCATCAAATTAACATTTTAGTGACGTTTTAATATTTTGTTAATCAGCTATTTAAGACAAGAGGTGCACCGCCATACAATAATCTCCGCCTGATTTCGTAAATTAATATAAATTTGTACCTGTTTGACAAATGGGTCTCATGAAAATCCCGAAGGGATTTAATATCAATAGCCATAGGTGCAACCTATGGTTCTAAAGCAAGTAATAATCGGCAACCCCGAATGGGGTTGAATAATAAAAATGACAAAAAAGTTATCAGTTCTGATGTTGTCAAGTTGGTATCCAACAAGGATAAACCCGACTTTGGGAAATTTTAACGAAAAATTTGCCGAAGCTGCTGCATTGTTCAACAATGTAACCGTTATACATGTGGCAGCCGATAGCGATATGTCCACCGAAACCGAATACACCCAAGCACAGATCAATGGCGTCAATACACAGATAACCTATTTTCGTAAAAAACAAAAGGAACACGAGTTTGATAAAGTAATTAAAACTTTTCGTTTTTATAAGTATTATTCAAGAGCTTTTAAGTTGTACAAAAAACAAAATGGGAAACCGGATATTGTACATCTCAACATTTTATTTCCTGTGGGTATCATTGCATTGATTTTTAAGAAGATATACGGTTTGCCTTATGTTATTTCAGAAAACTGGACAGGCTACCTGCCCTCAAATCATGTGCAGCAAGGCTTTTTTGTAAAATGGATAAGTCGCATGATAGCTCGGAATGCGGCGGCATTGTTGCCGGTTTCTCACGATTTAGAAAAAGCCATGATAAACCATGGTTTCCGCAATACTTATCTTATTGTGCCCAATGTAACAGATACTCAATACTTTAATGTGCCGCAACAAGCCAAATCAATTGAGAAAAAGATAATGCTTCATGTGTCATCACTCAAAGAAGAGCATAAAAACATTACCGGCATTCTTAATGTTGTAAAACAGTTGAGCACCCTCAGACAAGACTTTGTGCTGCATATTGTTGGTGACGGAGATGCCACACCTCATAAAAAATATGCTACTGAACTGAACCTGATAAATGAATTCGTCTTTTTTTATGATGCCATGACACCCCCTCAGATAGCTGATAAGATGAAACATTCCGACTTTTTTGTCCTTTTCAGCAACTACGAAAACCTGCCATGCGTAATTGTAGAAGCATTAGCAGCGGGTTTACCTGTCGTATCTTCAACAGCAGGCGGTGTGCCGGAACATATTACAGAAGATAAAGGGACTCTGGTAGCGCCAAAAGATGAAAAAGAGTTATATGACGCATGTGTGAAAATGCTTGATAATTGCCATGCGTATGATAAAAACAGTTTGCATAAATATGCTGTGGATAATTTCAGTTATGAGAGCGTGGGGAAGCAATTGACGGAGATTTACAAGAAGTGTTGCAAACTTTGAATTTCCTTTCAAATTTCGCTGAATACTACGCTAAATTTTTTAAGCAGATTCCGCAACCACACAGCCTGATTGGTTTAAGAAGGTAATAGCAGAACCGACAGCAAATTTTGTAATACCTTTGTGGGATGGCATCGACAAAACAGCGCGCCGGGGTCGGCGTGAATTCAAGAATGAATTGCAATACGGCAAGGGCGTTTACGTTTCAAGGAAAATTAAAAAAATAACTTTTCATCTCTTACAAATATATTTCGCTGAAAACCGTTATTTTTGCCTAATCGGACATTAAATAAAAAAGCCCTTTGTTAAAAAAAATAATCAACACCTTTACCACCAATGTGGTTATCGCTATCCTCAACTTACTGATAGCCATTATAGTATCGCAGTATCTGGGTGCTGCGGGTAAAGGGCAACAGAGCATTTTAATTACCACAATTGCTTTTGTACTGCTGGTTTGCAATATCGTTGGCGGGGCTTCATTAGTTTATCTGGTGCCCCGTTACGACAATTTTAAAATTGTGGCTCCTTCCTATATCTGGACGGCCATTGTATGCCTTGTCCTTTATTTCTTTATAGGCATTTTTCAGGATATTTCACCCGTTTATGCTTTTCATGTGTGCTTACTTACTTTAATAAGCTCATTTACTGCTATTAATACTACCATTCTCTTGGGTCGGGAGAAAATTCGCTCAAAGAATTTTATAGCCGTTCTCCAAACTTTTGCACTGATAGTTTCGCTGTTGTTTATGTTTCTGGTCCTCGACCAAAAAAGCATTGAATCGTATATTATTTCTTTGTATATCGCTTTTACTGTGGCTTTTATTGTCAGCAGCTTGTATATCATCAAATTTCTGAATGCCCCTGCAGGCAAACAAAGCCCTTTTGGTTATGTGCTTAAAGAAATGGTTCATTATGGCTTCCTCAATCAGTTATCGCATATTACCCAGCTGCTGAGCTTCAGGCTTAGCTACTACATCTTGCTGCTGTATCTGGGCAAAGACAGTGTCGGCATCTATTCTAATGCTGTTTCACTGGTGGAATCGGTGTGGCTTATAAGTAAAAGTATAGCCACAGTGCAGTATGCCCGTATTGCAAACAGCGACAATGAAACATACAACCAGTCTATAACACAGAGGCTTCTCCGGTCTTCACTTCTGGTAAGTTTCTTTATCTTATTGCCTATGGCCATGTTACCTTCTGCCTTTTACAAAATGCTCTTCGGACAGGAGTTTGGCTCTGTAAACCTGCTGATTGTAATTCTGGCCCCGGGAGTCTTTTTCTATAACTTCTCACTGATAATAGGCCATTATTTCTCAGGCAAAGGCCGTTACCATATCAACTCAATAGCCTCAGCCATAGGACTCGTTGTTACTGTAGGATTCTGCTGGATGCTTATACCCTTTATAGGTATTTATGGCGCCGCCATTGCTGCCGTTTTATCATTTGTAACGACATCGGGATATGTGTTTTATATCTTCCGGAAAGAGACGGGCTTCCCAGTGAAATCTTTTTTTCCCGGCAAAAGCGATATTACAGAATATAAAAATTATATTGTTAGTGTATTTTCAAGAAAACGTTAATGGTTATATTGTTAGAATTGTTAAATTGTTTAAAAATATTGACTGTAAAGTTAATGCAAGCATTCTTTTTAAGCGGGACTAAACAACAACAATTTAGCAATATAACAATTTGGCAATAATAGGTCAATAAAAGTTAATTTTGTTGTCGCTTTAAGGTATAGTTAAAAAAATAAAACATGAATAAAATTTCCAAACTATTTAAAGGTCTGTTTTTATTATTGAGGAAACCCTATTTACTGAATAACGTTATCAATTCTAATGAAAATTATAAAGGAAAAGTAATTGGCAAATATAAAATGGCCCATGGCTTGCCTCAGCTCGACATAAAAAAGATATTTCCTGAGTTTAAGGAACACGTTGACCCGTTTGCATTTTTAGATGGTGGTTCCCTGCCCATTGACATCGCTTTACTCAAGGCTCTGGCCCGAAAATTCAATGTGAAAGATTACCTCGAAATAGGCACCTGGCGTGGCGAAAGTGTGGCCAATGTTGCAAGTGTGGTCGAAAATTGTTATACCCTGAATTTATCTGACGAAGAGATGCTTAAAATGAATCTAACCCCCGACTATATTAAGTCTCATCGTTTCTTTTCCGAAAATCTGAAAAATGTAAAACATATCAATGCCCATTCACACAGGTTTGATTTCGACAGCTTGAAAACAAAATTTGATATGGTGTTTGTAGATGGCGACCATCATTATGAATCTGTGAAGAAAGATACCCAAACAGCTTTCAGTATTTTAAAAAGTGACGATTCAATCATTGTATGGCACGACTATGCAGCCTCACCCGAAACCATCCGCTGGGATGTCATGAATGGGATTTTAGATGGATGCCCCCGTGAAAAAAGAAATCATCTTTTTCATATCTCCAACACCTTATGTGCCGTTTATCTGAATGAAAAGTTCATCGTTGAGAATATGAAACCCTATGCTGTGCCCAATAAGAAGTTTAGAGTAACCGTTGAGATGATATAAAATCCTTACAGTAGGTACAGGAGCTTATTTAATGCTCCTGCAATTCATAGATAGTTATATTATCTTTAGCAAGTTCAAGCATTCTATCATAAAGTTTTTTCGTGTCTGCAACAAAATAATTACTTCCTCTGTATTTTATTGATTTACAAATAGTTTTTGAAATATGTTTTTTCATATATCCAGGGATATTCCTGTTTTGAATAGCCTTATAAGGGATCATCGTTTTGACTTCAATTATATTTCCTATATAATCTTTAACATTAAATCTAAAAGGTGTTTCTTGCAAAGTTTTTATTGGAAATTGGTCTTTCATTATATTCTCAATGCAGTGTACAAAAGAAAGACTTACTGTTTTTTCGCCCAGCCCAATAATTGCCGAATCATATTTCAACATTTTGTAATAAGGACTTAACGCGCCACAAGGATAAACCGATAAATGATGTGTAGAAATCAATGCTTCGGCATGTTTGCCAATAGCAACAATAGAAGACGTCGGATGCAAGCTTCTTAATGCCATTTTATGGCGCCTTGCTATTTCGGGCAATAGCCCCATGGCAGTGGGTGTTTTAATAACATCAAATATCTTTTCAGGGTTTTTCTCTAAATAATCAATTGCACGACCTTTATATTGCCATGCAGGAAAAAGCAAAGTCCCTTGTGGGCCAACAATGTCAAGTAAAATGGACAACACTTTATACGTCGGAAATCCCAGATTCATTTTATCAATAGAACTATGAACAAAAACCACCTTTCCATTGGTTATGCCCAGTTTATTTTCAAGAATAGTTTTGAAATTTTCCTCTGTTAATGGCTTGTAAATAATACTTACAGCACTATAATATAGTTTTCTGAGCTTGATAAATGTTTCTTTAGGAAGGAAGCTATATAAAAAATTTGCGATACTCATTTTAGGATTTATTTTCCATTCATTTCCTTATCAATTTGTGAGAAAGTACAAAATTCAACAGAAGATCCATATTTATCTTTTACATTTTTCACAAAGTTTCTCAGTAATGAATGAGCATAATAACCCATTGATTTAGGATGGCCAATCAGGCTGCACATGATAACGGTATTATCCTTTTTATACAGGGTTACATTATAATTCAGTATTTCCATTAAATATTTATCAGAATATGTATGGTTGTCAACAGTCAGCATTCTGCTGGCTAGTAGTTGATTAAACTTGTCCATAAAAGCCGTTTTATAGTTCGTATGGAGTTGTTTGCCTCTGTTTTCAACAGCTCTATGCTTGTACAGTTTTAATTTAAAACGCGTGGGCAATTCAAAAATGTTTTTAGGCTTTGAAGCTATGGGTATTTCCATAATTCCTGTGTCAGATTCAGACAACAAATTTCCATTTAAAGGCAAAATCCAGTTGGGTTTATCAATTACCTTCCTGTAATCTACAAAAGAGACATCAGATTTAAAATAATAGCCCTTGCTGATTGAGCTGTCGTAACGAATTCCATTCTGATATAATGCCGTTAATATTTTATCTGTTTTTGGTTGCAAACAATAACCTCCTGCTCGAAAAGCGACACATTTATAAGAGGGAAGTGTCGCTTTGCAAATTTCGGACAAGGTATTATACCCTGATTCTACGATGCCTTCAATATTATCGGGATATGAATAAGACTCAAAATCACTTAATGAATATTTTTTAGATATATGAAATGCGTCATTTATTAATTCTGTATGCAACCAATGTGGGTGTAGGTGAAGCTGAACATCATGACCTCTTTTCAATGCGTCGGATAATTGGTTTTTAAAGGGAATATAAAAGCCCTCTTTATCCCACGATTTAAACTTTATAGCACTTATAATATCTGCAAATAATACTATTGGAACCTTCAGATCATCTGCTAAATCCAATAACTCTTCAGTGGGATCGAATAGACTATGCTTGTATGATTTTGTTATGCCTCCTAGTGGCAATTCGTAATCAAAAGTCAGAAATATTTTAATTTTGGTCATCTCTTTTTCTGATTTTTTTAAACCTTCCCGAATAATTAATAGCTTCCACAATTTTTATTCTTGAGGGTACTTTATATTTTGAAAGATGGTTATTGCAATAACTGCGAATCTCTTTCTTTGCCAATTCTGCATTATATTCTGGTTTTATTTCAACATCTGCAAATACAGTTTTACCTGTAATAATATTATCTACACCATAAACAACACAATCTTTAACAAATTCTATTTCTAAAATTGTATTTTCAACTTCAGCAGGATAAACTTTTTCGCCACCGACATTAATTATTTCTGTTTTTCGGCCAAGAATTTTTAGGAATTCCCCATTTACTTCTACCTGATCATTGGTTATAAACCACCCATCTTCAGTAAAAGGAGAAGGCGCGTTTAAATACCCAAGCATAGCTGATTGGGCTTTAATCTCTAATAAGCCATCAATAATTCTTGTCTCAAAGCCTTCTCCCCCTATTTTAACCCATAAAGAATCAGAACTTTTTGATTTTGATCGAAGGATTCCAATTTCTGAAAGGCCATAAGTTTGTTGCAAAGTAATTAAGGGAAATAAACTATGAAATCGGGTGAGTGTGCTTTCAGGCATAGACTCAGTACCATAGGTAACAATTTTTAATGAACTCAGATCATGGTTTTTATAGGCCTCACTGATTAAAATTAAATTAATGAATGTTGGCGATGTAGGAAGCAATTCAACTTTATATTTTTCAATAAGTTCCAATACACTTTCAGGACTTCGGTCCATAGTAGTGATTATGCAACCACCATTTGAAAGGACATACAGCATAGTATTTACACCACCAATATGATCGTATAACAAGAATGTAACTGTACGCAACACTTTTTTCTTTACCTTGAATTTTTCAAGAATACCTGTCAAATCGTGAAGTGCTGCTTTGTTTTTACCTGTAGAACCGGAAGAAAACAAAACCAAACCGGGATGATTTCTGCTTTTTAATTCAAGATATAGTTCATGGTTAACGATATTTGTCAGTTTATCAATAGTGATATTATCATCATTATCAATAGTAATAATTCTTTCGCCTTGTGCAATTTCAATAAATTCTTGTTTTTTGTTTTTTACTGAAGCCGTCAAAGGAATTAAAACGCAATTTTTTTCAATAAGGGCGAAGAATAAAGCAATTGAATTAGGCGTGAAGTCAGCCTCTATGATGACAACCTCGCCATTTTTCACTTTAAAATTTTCCAATACCTGAATCCAATAATTGATTCTTTCATTTAACCATTTATATTGATAAACTTTTCCACGCCAGATTATGGCATCCTTGTCTGAGTTTTCAATGAAAACACGTAATAAGAAATCTATATTCATGATATGCCACCTAAATAAACGGTTTGTCCGGTAATAAAATCACTTTCTTTTTTAATAAAAAAATTAATAACATTTGAAATATCAGAAAGCTCTCCATACCTTTTGATACTTTGCACATTCATTAGATTGTCCATCTTTTCTTTAGGAACAGATTTAATAAGATCTGTTTCAATCGGTGTTGGGCCGATAGCATTTACAGTAATACCTAAATTGGCAAATTCTTTCGACATTATTTCAGTAAGCTTTACTATAGCAGCTTTTGAGGAAGCATAAATAGCTTCACCTTCTAATTTAAGGGGTACAGCAACAGTAGAAAAATTAACAATTCTTCCGCATTTATTTTTCATCATTAATTTTGCTCCCTCTCTACAAAATAAGAATGTACCTACAAAATTTGTGTTAAAAATATTTTCAACTGTTTTTAATGGCGTTAATAATAAATGGTTCATAGAAGCAACACCTGCATTATTTAAAAGTACATCTAATCGGCCATAATCTTTTAGCAAATCCTTGAAAAGCCTTTTTACCTGTGCCTCATCAGCAACATCTAAACAATAGTGTTTATAATTGTTATTTACAAAATCAGATTCACTTCGACTACATCCAATCACAAAATAGCCTTGTTTTATATAATATTCGGAAAGGTATCTTCCAATACCCTTTCTTGTCCCTGTAATCAGCATTACCTTTTTATCCATATGATCTCTTTTTAGATTGAATAAAATATTTTCAATAGATTAGTAGGGCTATATTACTTCTATCAGCAAAAGTAAAATATAATTTGTAAGAGATTCTATATTTAAAAAAGGACTGCTTTTCTGAGACATCGCTTTTTCATCTACCAATGAGATAGCAACACCAAATTTAATGTTAATTTTTTCTTCAACCGAAACAATTAAATTAACCAATCCCAAAGAATCTAAGCTGCTTCCTCTTCCAAACAATTTAGTTAGAATATCTTTATG
>Ga0118677_10011377_pt1 | contig 13348 bp, 8 predicted proteins | sample AliMusrvi5mmetaG_FD_86154 | JGI IMG/M metagenome (GOLD analysis project Ga0118677, IMG submission 86154)
CAGTATATGAATAACGGAGACCCCTCAGATAAGGGGTTCTATGGGCTCAAAGTTGTTACGCTTCGGAACAGATTGGTTATGATGTGGAAGCAAGATTCCATGCCAACTTGGTACGATCCCTTCGACACCTATGTGTTAGGCGATAGTGTCAATCTGGATATACGAGACTTGATACTGCGCCCGCCGATCCATCGGGAGTAGTCGGTCGCACCCGTCCAACCATGCGTCCCACATTCAGACTGATAACGGAATTCCGGACTCATAAGTTTATTCACCCTGGTCTTCGCTGCGGACATGCTTCGGACGGTAAGATGTCCAGTGCGTAAACTGTCATACTAATGCTCTGACAAATAATGGAACTCCATCCGGAATGGATTGAAGGCCACCATTGGCTTGCTGCCTCGCTCCAAGCTGAGGACGCCACGTCCCTTTTCGTGCGCCGCCGCTCTTTCCCTGTTCCGCTGTGCCTGTGCGAACGCACAAGCCTGGCGGCCCAAGTTCGCCGGGAGACTTGAAGCCCGGTTCCCTCGCTTCACGCCTCTCTCCGACCTTGCCCCCGGTCTCTTCTCAAGATTCCAGCATTTCAGGATTTCCCCCCGCCCCCTTCCCATGCCCTCCGCCTGTGTCCAGACTCCCGGTGCCAAGGTTTCATTGGAATCCGAACGCCTCGTCGTTGTTTTGCCGGAACCGGAGGACGGGGAAGCCGGGGACTTGCGGCGCGAGATTCCCCTCCGCGACCTTGAACGAATGGTCTTGGGAGAACGGGTCTCCGTCACCACGCCCGCCCTGGTCGAGATGCTCCGCCGGGAAATCCCGGTTTGTCTCATGGACGGGCGCGGGCACTTCATCGGCTCATTCCAGCCCGCGGCCCCGGACCACGGGGCCGCGCGGCTGCGCCAATACCAATGCGCCCTCGATGCCGGGTTCGCCCTCAAGACCGCCGGCCGCATTGTCGTCTCTAAGATCTACAACCAGCGCCGCGTCCTCCAGCGCGTCGCCGCCGGCCGCCGTTCCAACACCATCGACCGCGGCCCCGTCCCCGATGGCTTCGACACCTCGCTCGCCCTGATGGACTCCATGATGCAGAAGGCCGGCACCTGCGCCTCGCTCGACGAACTCCGCGGCTGCGAAGGCGCCGCCTCCGCCCACTACTTCAGCCTTTGGGCGCAACTCCTGCCGGACGCCTTCCCCTTCGAACGCCGCTCCACCCGGCCACCCCTCAACCCGGTCAACGCCTGCATCTCCTTCTCCGCCACCTTGCTCTATCACGAAATGGTTTCCTTCCTCCACGCCCGCGGCCTCGACCCCGCCCTCGGCTTCCTCCATGCCACCGAGAACGGTCGTTGGTCGCTCGCCCTCGACCTCATGGAACCCTTCCGACCCGTCGTCGCCGAAGCCCTCACCCTCGACCTCTTCTCCCGCCGCATCCTCAACGAAAAACACTTCGAACCCGCCAACGGCGGCACCTACCTCAACCGCGAGGGCCGCGCCAAACTCATCCTCCAATACGAAAAACGCATGGACCGCCAGTTCATGAGCGAATGCGTCGGCCACCGCACCACCCTTCGCACCCAACTCGACCAACAAGCCCTCCTCCTCAAAGCCGCCCTCGATACCCCCGACCGCTTCGAACCGTTCCTGGTGAATTGAGGGAGAGACGAAAGACTCGAAGACCCAAGACGCAAGAGGCCACGAAAAGCCGCCTCACACACTGGAACCACAGCCCGCCCCAATAACCGATACCCAATACCCAATAACCAATAACCAATCCCCCCTTTGCCCACGCTCTTCTCCAGAGACCCGACGCCACCTTCCGAAGGTTGGTTCGAGGAAGCCTTTCCGCGGGTCCCCTATGAACGCAAAGCCCCCGGTGCCGATCAAATGCTCGTTCTCCTGGCCTACGACATCACCAGCCCCAAACGCCTCCAGAAGGTCGCCAAGGTATGCGAGGACTTTGGCACCCGCGTCCAGTATTCCGTCTTCGAGTGCCACCTCGACCAAGACGCCCTTCAACTCCTCTGGCTGCGCCTCATCGACCTGATCGACGAGGACGAAGACCGCATCGTCGCTTACCGCCTCGACGCCAAGTCCGCCCGCGAAACCCTCACCGCCGGCACCATGGTCTGCTCCGAAAAGGTCGTCTGCTATCTGGTGTGACGAGCGGACGGATACCGGAGGCAGGCCCAAGATGGCCCGGGTGCCGTGCGACTCGTCCCCGAGTCGCGGAAACAGGGCCCGCCACACCCTGAATCAACGATTCGGATCAAGAACACGTCATGATCTCGCTTCTTCGCCCTCCCAGGTGGCGACTCCCAAACCCCGCAAAACGGGGGTCTCGCGACCTGAAGGTCCAAGTCGCTCAAACTGAATGGGTTCCACATGAATTCCACGCCGATCCACCCACCCCGGGCGCCTGTTTCAACCGTCCATTTCCGGCCTCGCTACCTGGTGCCTTGTTTTCGCACTGGACATCAACGAGTTATGAGGCGAGGGTCCTCAACAGACCTCCTGCCGAAAGGCATTGGTGACTTGGTGTCTTCCCAGGTGGTTTCCTCGATCCATGAGCGTCCTCAACAGACCTCCTGCCGAAAGGCATTGGTGACGCGGAAAACCCCTACTGGCGTCCGCTCTTCGTCCTCTGGTCCTCAACAGACCTCCTGCCGAAAGGCATTGGTGACCGGAGCGACGCTTGCGACAGCCTGCCCACAGCAAGTCCTCAACAGACCTCCTGCCGAAAGGCATTGGTGACCTGCCCTCCCTCTCATGGGCTTACGACGCCAACCGCCAGTCCTCAACAGACCTCCTGCCGAAAGGCATTGGTGACGGGATACCAGCGGGTAACGTCGGCCTGGCAAGTGTGCGTCCTCAACAGACCTCCTGCCGAAAGGCATTGGTGACCGTCCCTCAATAGATGGGTTCCGCTGGCAATGTCGGGGTCCTCAACAGACCTCCTGCCGAAAGGCATTGGTGACCCGAATGCCGCGCGGTCAATGTTGGTCCGCAGATGAACGTCCTCAACAGACCTCCTGCCGAAAGGCATTGGTGACGCAGCCGCGGACTGGACGCAACCCGATCCCGCGTTGGGTCCTCAACAGACCTCCTGCCGAAAGGCATTGGTGACTTGTCACTGGCAATCTTTATCAATTTTTCCATTTCTTGTCCTCAACAGACCTCCTGCCGAAAGGCATTGGTGACCGCCGACAATTTCGATCCATCGGCGGAACTTGCGCGTCCTCAACAGACCTCCTGCCGAAAGGCATTGGTGACTTGTCCTCTGGAGATCGTTCTCCTTCCGGCGTCCGCAAGTCCTCAACAGACCTCCTGCCGAAAGGCATTGGTGACCCGAAACCGGCGCGACCGACATTCGCGGTGGTCCGCCTGGTCCTCAACAGACCTCCTGCCGAAAGGCATTGGTGACCCTGCGCGAGGCGAGGTATGTCGTTTCGAGACGCATGGGTCCTCAACAGACCTCCTGCCGAAAGGCATTGGTGACTGTCGGCGAGGGCCGAACGATCGGCGACGGCGTTGTGTCCTCAACAGACCTCCTGCCGAAAGGCATTGGTGACCGTTGATGAGTTGGACGGTAACGCCGGTGGACTCGATGTCCTCAACAGACCTCCTGCCGAAAGGCATTGGTGACTTGTAGTGACTGACTAGGGCTTGGCGACTTGGTTGTTTAGTCCTCAACAGACCTCCTGCCGAAAGGCATTGGTGACAAGGCTGCCCAAGCCATCAAGCTCGTCAACGACGTGGCGTCCTCAACAGACCTCCTGCCGAAAGGCATTGGTGACGGCCCGGAAAATTCACATGCTGCCCATACTGGGGCGTCCTCAACAGACCTCCTGCCGAAAGGCATTGGTGACGCGGTGCCTTGTTCGGTGGTTCAAACGGACGATCTCGTCCTCAACAGACCTCCTGCCGAAAGGCATTGGTGACTGGTCGGCTTGTCGGTAATCCAGTAGCGCACAGTTACGGGTCCTCAACAGACCTCCTGCCGAAAGGCATTGGTGACTGAACTCTTTCTTGAATGTTTTCATCTTGTTTTCCTGTCCTCAACAGACCTCCTGCCGAAAGGCATTGGTGACTTGTATTCAGCGTCGAGATGTTCCTTGAGCCATTTCCCGTCCTCAACAGACCTCCTGCCGAAAGGCATTGGTGACTCGGAAAAGCTGCGGTTGCCTTCCGTGATGGCGAAGAGTCCTCAACAGACCTCCTGCCGAAAGGCATTGGTGACTCGCGCTCGTCCAGCTCCAGTGCCCCGCCGCGCTGTCCTCAACAGACCTCCTGCCGAAAGGCATTGGTGACGAGCGGTCCGGGGCTGAACGCCCTGCGCTCTAAACGAGTCCTCAACAGACCTCCTGCCGAAAGGCATTGGTGACGGTCTTTCATGGCGTCCTTTCGGTTACGCCCTGACGTCCTCAACAGACCTCCTGCCGAAAGGCATTGGTGACCCACTCTTGGACAACGGGGGCTTTCCCGTCGTCTACGGTCCTCAACAGACCTCCTGCCGAAAGGCATTGGTGACATCCTCCCGTCGCGATGGGCATACGCTTTGGACTTGTGTCCTCAACAGACCTCCTGCCGAAAGGCATTGGTGACTCGCCTTAGCATGACGCTTGCGGCAGACGTGCTGTAGTCCTCAACAGACCTCCTGCCGAAAGGCATTGGTGACTCGGCCACTACGGCCTCGACGATGGCTGCACAGCGGGCGGTCCTCAACAGACCTCCTGCCGAAAGGCATTGGTGACCTCCTGCGGGAGGGGGAGTCCTACCGTTGCCCCCGTTTGGTCCTCAACAGACCTCCTGCCGAAAGGCATTGGTGACTTCCCGGTGCGTCCGTTGCGATTCTTGAGCAGCAGCAGGTCCTCAACAGACCTCCTGCCGAAAGGCATTGGTGACGGGTGTGTTCCACTCCCACTCTTGGACAACGGGGGCTTGTCCTCAACAGACCTCCTGCCGAAAGGCATTGGTGACTACGACATACCATAGCGACTTCGGTGGCTTTTGTAGTCCTCAACAGACCTCCTGCCGAAAGGCATTGGTGACATCCGCAGATGAACGGGGGCGAATGCCGAAACGTAAAGTCCTCAACAGACCTCCTGCCGAAAGGCATTGGTGACGCAGCCGAGTTTTCGGCGGCTTGAATCGCACCGGCCGGTCCTCAACAGACCTCCTGCCGAAAGGCATTGGTGACCGCAGGGCAATTCCCGCGACCGTCCCGACGAGGGCAGTTGTCCTCAACAGACCTCCTGCCGAAAGGCATTGGTGACCGGACAATGTGCGAAAGTCTGTTCACCGAAGGCGATGTCCTCAACAGACCTCCTGCCGAAAGGCATTGGTGACCTCGGCGTGCATTTCCGCACTCTTCCGGCCGTGGCGTTCCGTCCTCAACAGACCTCCTGCCGAAAGGCATTGGTGACCCACCGCGATTACAACCCCAGGCCGCCAGTCGGCGCTGCGTCCTCAACAGACCTCCTGCCGAAAGGCATTGGTGACCCGCCGGTCGCGAAGCGCGATGATTACGCATACCAGCTGTCCTCAACAGACCTCCTGCCGAAAGGCATTGGTGACAGCGCAATTTCACGTCTCATTTCGAGGGCGAAATTGGGTCCTCAACAGACCTCCTGCCGAAAGGCATTGGTGACTTGTCAACGATTTCGATGCGTTCGTTGCCGTCGTCGTGTCCTCAACAGACCTCCTGCCGAAAGGCATTGGTGACACAACGGATGACCATTGCAGCCCAACCCCTTCATGGCGTCCTCAACAGACCTCCTGCCGAAAGGCATTGGTGACATCTTGTTCCAATTGTTTCTTCAATTGCGCGTTTTCAGCGTCCTCAACAGACCTCCTGCCGAAAGGCATTGGTGACTTCACTCGGTCAATACTGTCCATGCCCAGCTCTTCGTCCTCAACAGACCTCCTGCCGAAAGGCATTGGTGACGTTTCAATGTTTATGATCTTCATGTTCGATAGATAGTCCTCAACAGACCTCCTGCCGAAAGGCATTGGTGACGGATGGTCCGATGACCGACCTGTTCGGACAGGCTCTTGTCCTCAACAGACCTCCTGCCGAAAGGCATTGGTGACACTTCGGGGCTGACGACGATGCTCTTCGTGGTGGCGGGGGTCCTCAACAGACCTCCTGCCGAAAGGCATTGGTGACTCCCTCGCGGCGGAGAGTAACCTGGCGAGACAGTCGCGGTCCTCAACAGACCTCCTGCCGAAAGGCATTGGTGACTGCCAAGCGGTTTGCAGGTATTGCAAGAAACGCTTGGCGTCCTCAACAGACCTCCTGCCGAAAGGCATTGGTGACAACATTTCAAGGGCAGCAGCCTTGGAGTAACTTTTGTCCGTCCTCAACAGACCTCCTGCCGAAAGGCATTGGTGACACGGCGCGCCTTGGTTGGGGTTGCTTGCTCATTGGTTAGTCCTCAACAGACCTCCTGCCGAAAGGCATTGGTGACCTCCCAGCGGGTTAAGACACTCTGCGGTACCCAGCAGCGTCCTCAACAGACCTCCTGCCGAAAGGCATTGGTGACCTTTGAGTGCTTCCACAACGTTCTCACGCACAGCGCGTCCTCAACAGACCTCCTGCCGAAAGGCATTGGTGACACGGTCGCGGTTGTTTGCTTCGGGGTTTCGACGCGTCCTCAACAGACCTCCTGCCGAAAGGCATTGGTGACGCATGGCCTCGATGCGCTGGCGCAGTTCGATCATCTTGTCCTCAACAGACCTCCTGCCGAAAGGCATTGGTGACGTTGTTTGGAAAATGCCCTTCACGGGCGGAAATTTGTCCGTCCTCAACAGACCTCCTGCCGAAAGGCATTGGTGACTTTCATTGGAGTATGCGGAGTGATAGTTTGGCGCAGGCGGTCCTCAACAGCCCCACCGCCGAAAGGCATTGGTGACTGCTTGAAAATCCTGTTCGGTTTGTCGCAGGGAATTACGTCCTCAACACACCGCCCGCCGAAAGGCAGGGTGACCCAGTTAGGTTTCGACATGTCGAGTTCATTCTGAGTGTCCTCAACACACCTCCCATGACAGCCATAAAAAATGGCAGATGCTTTCCCGCCAACCCGCCCGCCCCATTCAGGACGGGCGGGCATGGCAGATCTCTCGTCGCTCGTCACATCCGCGTCACACCGCGCGTCCACTCTCACAAGCGTGAGTGGCACCGCACAGGTGCTTCTCGCGGCTGGCCCGCAGATCGGGTTCCCACGCCGGGCGGGAACCGCGCAGCAGGTGGGCGATGACCTCGGTGCCGAAGAATGCCAGCAAGTCTTCCGCCAGCTTCTTCTTGAGCAACGCTGCGGCGCTGTCGCCGATGCCGCACAGGCGGCCGGCCTCGCGCATGGTGCCGCCGCCTGCCAGCACCAGGATCGCCACGCGGTACCGAGGCGGGTGACCGGCGAGGAACGCCAGCCAGTCGAGGTTACGACCGGCTTCCTCGGAGGGATCGGTGCAGCCGGCGTGACCGTCGGTCCATACGATCTCATGTGGCGTGTCCGGTCCCTCGAACGACTCGTCGCGCAGAATGAACTCGGCATCGAGGTGCTCGTGGCGGACAAGGTCGTCGAGCTGGGTGCCGGGCGACATGACATCGGTCCTGCTCGACCCGGTGCTGCGCCTGCCGGTTCGTGCCGCCCTGCTGGCGAACCACGCGATGTTGCCGGGGGTGAACTTCTTCCCGGCCTTTTCGGCCGAGTCCATCATCTTGGCAGCGTTGGCCGTCATGTCGGCCAGGATTTCCTCGGCGTCCTCGTGGCCGGTGGCTGGCACGTATGATGCTGCCGCGCGCAAACGCGGCACGACATCGTTGACTAACATGGATCCCGCTTCGGGGCTCATGGTTTCGGTTTCCTTTCGTTGTTTGGGGTTGGCGAAAGGCGACCGTTGACGACCGGCCCCACCCGGGACCGGCCGCTTTGTGGCGGTCGCCAAGGTGGGGTCCGGGGGAGGAGATCCCGGGAAAACTGGGGTAATATGTTGGCAGTACACGATGCGGCCCGGACTCCACAGGGGGAAGTCCGGGCCGCGCGTGGCGGTGTTGTGGTTAGGGGTCAGGACGGCAGTTCACGTCGCGTCGGTGCCGCCGTCGCTCCAGAACGGCTCTTCGGTGGTTTCGATGTGGCGGAAGCCGATGGTGCCGCCGACTTGCGTTTCGACGCCGCCGTCTTCGCGCCGTTGCCAGCGGAGTTCGGCGGTGCCGGTGCTGCCTTCCTCGTCTTGCCAGCCGGGGTGACGGATTTCGAGGAGCGTCAGGACGGTGCCCGCGAGCAACTTGCCCACCGGCATGCCGGCTCCCGGTCCGTCGGGAATTGAGGTTTCCAAGAGGATCTCGCAATCGGCGTCCGCCAAACTGTTTTCACTGGCGTCGAAGAGCATCGTATCGGTGACCTCGCCGCAACCGGCGCAGGCGTCAAAGCTGATGTCGGCGCGGGTGACGGGCGGCAAGTACAAGTCGATGGCGCGAGGGTCAAGAAGGAGGCTTCCGATCTCCGCCAAGGCGGCGAGGGCGGCATGCTCCCTGGCATTGAGGATGAGCGCGAGGGCTCGTGCGGTGTTGGCGGTGTTGGTCATGTGTTTGTGGTTGTTGGTGTTCTGTTGGAGTTCGGGCTTGTCGGAAAAGGATCGGGCCGCCGCAGGGTGTTGGTCCCCACGGCGGCCCGGTGTTGCCCCCGGCACGCTCGGGCGTGTCGTGTGCCGGGCTTGCCGCGTCGCTCCTTGCCGCAAAATGTCGGGACGGTTCAGGCCACGGCGGTTGCGGCGGGCTTGAACTTGAGCTGCGAGACGACGCACTCGTCGGGCGGGATGTCGTCGCGCGGGCCGAGCCAGACCGGTTGATAGACGCTCCCGCTTTCGGGGAACGCATGGAGGTATTTCACCTCGACGACGCTGCCCGGTTTCGGGATCGCGTGGTTCGGCGGGATCGTGACGTTGCCGGCCGGCACGCGCTTGCCCGCGTCGTCCACCAGGAACAGCGCGATGCTGCGCTTGCCGCCGTTGGCCTCGCCGGCGATGAACGACGCGGCCTCGACGAACTTGAACTTCAGCCAGTCGCCCCCGGAGGCGGGACGGCCGGGACAGTAGTGACGGCGGGCCTGCTTGATGAGCACGCCCTCGGCATTTCGGCGGCGCAACTCGTCGAGCAACTCCCGCTTTTCGGCTGGGAGGACAACCGTCGGGACGAGTACGATGGACTTGACTCCCTCGTCGCGGAGAAGGCCGCCCAGCAAGGCAATCCGGTCGATGCAATGGCGTCCCCGGAGATCCTCGCCGTTGCGTTCCAGCAGGTCGAAGGCGTGGAGGGTATCGCCGACTGCTTCCCCGTCGATGAGGAAGGTGCCGGGCAACTTGGCCGCGTCCCTGGCAATCGGCGCGGGCAGCGCGACGGCCAGTCCCCGGCGGTTGATGCCGGTGATGCCCTCGCGGTTCTTGCGCACGAGCATGCGTCGCCCGTCGAACTTCTCCTGCATGAGGGTCCGTTCGTCGCGCAACAGGGCGTCAAGTTCGGCTTCCTCGACCGGGTTGGCGAGCTGGCAGCGCACGCCGGTGTCGGCACCCTCGTTGCCGGTGCCTGCGTATGGGGTTCCGTCTTCTCCCGGCGTGTAGCCCTTGGCGAGCTTCGATGCGACGAGCTTGTCGTAAACCTTCGTGGCTTCGGCAAGCGGCACGGGTTGTGGTGTCTTGACGCCGGTGCTCATGGTCGAGCCGCGCCGGCCGTAGGCGAAGGTGACGACGTGGCCGTTGCCGCGCGGTTCGATTGCCGCGTGGTAAACCTTGTCGGAACTGCCTTCGCGGAAATACAGCGTGGTGGATTGAATCGTGTTGGTCGTGGTTGTTGTCATTTTGGTTCGGTGGTTAGGTGGTTGGTTGTCGGTTTTCGGTTTGGTTGCGGGAGTCCCGGTTCCCGCGCGGGAGCCGGGTGGAAAAGACCGGGGCCGCCCCCGCGCGAACGCGGAGACGGCCCTTGGGTCCAGGGCTGTGGCTTGTGGCTGCCGTCAGGCGGCCGCTTGCACGGGTTGTGCTTCTCGTGGCACCGGTGCTTCCGCCGGCTGCTCCACTGGCATGGTGGGGCGCCTGGGCATGACCACGCAGAAGATGCCGTCGGCACGCCGCGCGACCACCGGGCTCAGGGAATCGGTGATCCACAATGTGGACGCGATCTCCAGGGCGTCGGCGAGGAACGACGGGTCGAGCGACACCGGCGGGGGTTCCCCGGTGGTTTCCACCGGCACCTCGATGGTGGAGGCGGCCCCGTCGCGGTTCGCGTGGGCCAGCACCAGCACGCCGCGCTTGCCGCGGGCGAGGTCCACGGCGGTGCTCGTGCCGGGCAGCGAACGCAGCCAGCCAACGACGGCCGCCCGCCGGCTTTCCGCGACGGTCACCGAGGCAACCATCCCGCGCGGGACAATCTGCCGCCAGTTCGGGAAATTGCCTTCGATGGTCTTGCTGGCCAGCGTGTGGTTGCCCGATTGGAAACACACGAGGCCCTTCTCGGGATCTTCGTCCAAGGTGACCGTCGCCGGTCCCTTGAGGAAGTCCGGGTGACCCAGCACCTTCACCGCCTCGCTCGGCAGGATGAACTCGCGGTCCGGCACCGTGGCGGGTGCACCGGCGAGGCGCCGGCCGTCGGTGGCCACGAGCATGCCTCCGTCCCCGGGCGTGAACAACACGCCGTTGAGAACGTAACGGGCCGGGTCGGTGGAAGCGCACGGCGCGACCATGCCGAGCACCTCGACGGTGCGGGCGGGGATCACGGTCGCGAAACCTTCGACGACGGGACGCGGCGGGAACCCGTCGGTTTCCACGGTCGGGTGCGACGTGTTCACCGGCATGCCGCCACAGGTGACGGAGAGCCGCACGGTGGGGTTGCCCTTCGGTCCCTTGCGGGCGAAGGACACGGTGCCGCCCTTGTCGGCCTTGAGGGCGGCGGCCAGCGCGTCGGCCGGAATCAGGAAGGTTTCGGGACCTTCGCAGGGACCGGCGGTCGGGATGCGGGTTTCAAGCCAGCAGTCGAGGTCGGTGACGGCGAGCGTCACGCCGGTTTGGTCCGTGGTGGCGAGAACATGCGAGAGCGCCGACAGCGTGGCCCGGGTGAAGCGCACGCGGTTGAGGAGTTTGGATGCCTCCTTGAGGGAGGCGGCTGGGATGTTGATCATGGTGTTGTTCAGTTCGGGGTTGGTGGTTGGAGTGATGCGTTCAGGTCGCGGTCGATGTAGGCGTTGAGGCCGATGATGACCGGCTTGCCGTTGACCTTGACCTCGGTGGGCTGGTTGCCGCGCGTGGTGGCCACGGTGAGCGTCTTGCCGGTGCCCGAGGGGCGCGGCACTTGCAGCGGGATCTCGACGTGCAGGACGTTGTCCTTGATGGTTGCCTTCATGGTTTGTTGTTGGTGTTGGTTTGGTTGTGGGAACGGGATTCGTGCCTTGGAACGAGGAAGCCCGCCGGTGGCACTGGCCGGCGGGCTTGGTTGGAAAGGGGTCGTGCGGCATACCGACGGTTGGGGCCTCGTTGGCACCACGCATTTGGCCGCCATGTTTTTGGCTGTTCTTGGCTTGACCCGGCCCCTGCTAGTTGATTGACTTGGAACCGCCGATGGGGCGGCCCGGAGGGATGCCTTCCGGGGGGGGCATTTGCAGGTGTCTTGTGGCATGCTGCGTTTGTTCCGCAATTGCCGCATCAGGAAGAACCCTATTGTTCGGAGAAAGCAGACATGAAACCTACACAAGATCGCAACTCGGAAACCGTCCGCAACATCCAGATCCCCGTCTTCATCCTGTGCCACGGGGGGACAGGTTCTTCGCTTCTCCGACTTGTGCTTGATTCCCACGATAGGTTGTGGTCGCCACCGGAAGTCCACGTCAGCAGGCTAATCAGATCAATGGTTGACATGTCGGCCGCTTACGCGATCCCTCACCTCACTTTGGATCAAGAGGAATCAGACGTGCAGAAGGCGGCTCGGGTAGAGAAAGCGCAAGCTGACGTGAAGGAGTATGTTGAGAACATCGTTCGTGGACATATTCCGGAGGGCAAGACCGTTTGGTGCCAGAAATCCGTGGCAACTCTTGATGACGCGGAACTGGTGTCCCTGGTGTTCCCTGACGCCAAGTACGTCTGTCTCTATCGAAACTGTCTGGACTTCGTTCATTCGGCCATGGGGCGTTCACGAAATGGTTGGAGGAGATACGGATTCGAGCGCGCGATGTTAAGCGAAGTCATCCATAACGAACACGAATCGAGTTTTCCCGACGCGCTGTGCCGCTTCTGGTTTGACCGGGTCGAGAAGTTGATGCGGTTTGAGAATGCAAATCCCGCGTTGTGCCACAGGGTCAAGTTCGAAGAACTGGTGTTCTACGCCCGTGATACCTGCGGGCGACTGTTGACCTTCCTCGGGCTTGAACCATTCACTGCAGACTCAGAAAAGGCCCTTTGGGATCGGGTGTTTGTCGAGGCCCACCAGAGGGGAAGGTACCTCGGCGATCCCAGAGCAGACAAGTCCAGGGACCTTGATAGATCACGCATAGGCGCTGGAAGTGGCGCCGACTTGAACTACCGGAAGCATATTGGCGAAGCGACTTGGGCAAGGCTTCAAACGCTTCAGAAGCAACTGGGTTACTCTCCCTCGTCCCCTAGACGATTTTACCGAGGAGGTTTCGAGGACAAGGGGAAAGGCACTCCTGAGGGGGACGGAAAGGACGCGGAAATGCGCCGCGTGGCAGACAAGGCGATTGTGGAACTGGACGATTCAAACAGGCCATCATCAAGTCGAACCACACAGGTCGAACTGGGGATGTTCAACGGGGAGTCAGACGTGATCGTTATGCTTGCGAGAAACGGAAGCCTGAAGGGCAAGGATCTCCGCCCCGAGACCGCCGTCCTGGTGGAACAAGCATGGAATCGGAATTGCGCATTCGTGGTTGGCGATATGCTGGGGGTGGATACGGCGTTCATGGATCTACTGGATAAAATCGGCGCGGTTTACACGATCTATTATTGCGGGGATTGTTGCCGGGTATGGGATTATCTGGAATGTCATTGAGCCAACGCGCTACGGCGCGTGGTTCGCGACTGACGTTGCCGCCCGGTGCCAAGGACACCGGGCGGGCGTGACAAGTCAGGCGTTCAGTTGCCTTCCCGCGCCTCGACCTTGCGGCCGTTGCGGCAGGGTTTGTTCAGGCCGTTGCCGCCGGCCTCGCGCGCACGGCCCCGCGCCCAGTGACGGAGCGCGGCGATCTGGCCGTCCATGAGTTGGGCCAGGGGGATGGTGCGGGTGACCGAGTCGCAGATGTCCGCCGGCTTCGGTTCGCGGCCTTGGGCGAAGGCCTCGTGCAGGGCGTCGCAAAAC
>Ga0118677_10009008_pt2 | contig 13346 bp, 12 predicted proteins | sample AliMusrvi5mmetaG_FD_86154 | JGI IMG/M metagenome (GOLD analysis project Ga0118677, IMG submission 86154)
GCTTTGAATTTTGTGCGTTCCGCCATCGCGCCGGAAACTATTGTGGCGGCAGCGGCGCAGAATACCGTCTGGAACATTACGTTTGTATAAGTGGGGACATTGGTTGCGTAATTACCCGAAATAAAGAAGTCCACACTGCCGATAAAACCGTTGGCGATTGAAGTAGTGCCGTACATGAGCCCAAAGCCCAAAAACCAGTACCCGAGAGAGCCGAAAACAAAGTCCATAAGGATTTTCATTATGATATTGCCCGCGTTTTTTGCCCGTGTGAAGCCTGTTTCAACCATCGCGAAGCCTGCCTGCATGAAGAAGATCAATGCCGTGCCGAGCAGTACCCATACGGTGTCAACTGTCGAAATCATTAATTCACAAATCCTTTCGTCTTTTGATTTTGAAAAGACGGACGGATCAGCGATAACCGCAAAGCCGCACGTCATTGTGCGCAATTCAATAAAACTTATAAAACAGTAATTTCCAAATAAAAAAAGAGCCGTTGGGAACAATCCCAACAGCTCCATTACTGTTATTAATAGTATAGCGTTTGACAGGTTGCGTGTCAATAGGTTTTCACTTGTGACTAAAAATTCTACATAAATTGCAAAAATACAGGCATTATAGGGATAGAAACTTGCAATATCCAACAAAATGCAGGCTGTAAAAGGTCAACTTGCAGAAATACGATGTAATATTAATTTAATAAAATCAGTTATTATTCCAAAAAAATTGAAAACTTCAACATTTATTTAATATAATATAAATGATAAATGGAAATTTATCTTAATTCCGTAAAATTAAACTGCTGATAACTTTTTTATCATTCATATCGGGGGTAAATGATGCTTAATATTAATGTAATATGTATCGGCAAATTAAAAGAAACCTATCTGCGCGATGCCTCGGCTGAATATCAAAAGCGGTTAAGCTCGTTTTGCCGGTTGGAGATAACCGAGCTTACTCCTATCAAACTGCCGGAAAGCCCGTCACAGGCGCAAATTGAAGCCGCGCTGATGCAGGAGGGCAACCTGATAACCGCGAAAATCCCGTCAAACGCGAAAGTCTACGCGCTTTGCATTGAGGGCAAACAATTCTCTTCGGAGGAGCTCAGCGCCAAGCTTATTACCGAAACCAGTCACGGCGTTTCAAATATCGCGCTTGTCATCGGCGGTTCGCACGGCCTTTCGGTAGAAGTCAAAAATCGAGCCGATTTACTGCTTTCCATGTCGAAAATGACCTTTCCGCACCAGCTCGCGAGAATCATGCTGCTCGAACAGCTCTACCGGGCATTCATGATCAGCAGCGGGGGTAAGTACCATAAGTAAGGGACGGGTTTTCCGTCCCGGGGGAAACGGTATTGGCTAGAGTGAATTGCGTCTAACATCTAAAATCTAATATCTAACATCTATATTCGGCACAATAACACCCTTTTTGCCGAACTGTCGAAATATTTTGGTCAGATTAACAAAAGTTGTGCGGATAACCAACTTATTAGCGAAATTTCTTGCATATTGACGTCAAACCGTATACAATACTATAGGTTAGTAAATAAATATTATATTTCGGAGGTAACAGAAATGGCAATTAAGGTAGGCATAAACGGTTTTGGACGCATCGGACGCCTTGCTTTCAGGCAAATGTTCGGCGCCGAAGGGTATGAAATCGTAGCAATTAACGATTTGACGGACGCAAAAATGCTCGCTCATCTTCTTAAATACGATTCTTCGCAGGGCCGATATAAATTAGGCAACACAGTTGTTGCCAAAGAAAATTCAATTATTGTTGACGGCAAAGAAATTACTATTTACGCGCAGAAGAACCCCGCCGACCTCCCCTGGGGCGAACTGGGTGTTGATGTTGTTCTTGAATGCACGGGCTTTTTCGCTTCCAAAGAGAAGTCCGCAGCCCATCTGCAGGCAGGCGCGAAGAAGGTTATCATTTCCGCTCCCGCGGGCAATGACCTTCCGACAGTTGTTTTCGGCGTGAATGAAAACATCTTGAAGCCGGAAGACACCATCATCTCCGCCGCTTCCTGCACAACAAACTGCCTTGCCCCGATGGCTTTCGCGCTTAACAACCTTGTTAAGATTGAAAAAGGCTTTATGACCACCATCCATGCTTATACCGGCGACCAAATGGTGCTTGACGGTCCGCACAGAAACGGCGACCTTCGCAGAGCCCGCGCGGCTGCCATTAACATCGTTCCCAATTCAACCGGCGCGGCAAAGGCTATCGGCCTTGTTATTCCGGAACTTGCCGGCAAACTTGACGGCTCGGCCCAGCGCGTTCCCGTGGCGGCGGGCTCCATCACGGAGTTGGTTGCCATTGTTAACGGCGTTGTCACGGTTGAACAAATCAACGCAGCCATGAAGGCTTCCGTGTCCGATTCCTACGGCTATACGGAAGACCAGATCGTTTCCTCCGATGTTATCGGCATCACGGTCGGCTCGCTGTTTGACGCCACACAAACCAAGGTAACAGCGCTTGAAGGCGGCAAAACAATGGTGAAGGTCGTTTCCTGGTATGACAACGAGAATTCCTACACCAGCCAGATGGTCAGGACAATTAAATATTTTGCAGAACTTGCGTAATTAGGTCTGATATTTTTAAATGCGCGGGGCGGGCACGGCAGGTGTCCGCCTTGTATTCTTAAGAGGTGAAAAAATGTCCACAGAACGGCTTGATAAAATAATCGCGTCGCAAAGCAGCTTTTCGCGCAAGGATGCCCGCAACCTGATAAAGGACGGGGGCGTTTGCGTCAACAATAAAATAATGACATCCCCCGATGCCGCTGTCGATACCGATAACGACGCCATTACGCTGTTCGGCAAACCTTTTACGGTTAAAAAATTCATTTACATTATGTTAAATAAACCCGCGGGTATTTTAAGCGCCGCCAAGGACGCACGGGCAAAAACCGTTATCGACCTTGTGCCGCCCAAAATGTACAGGCGCGGCCTTTTCCCCACAGGCCGGCTTGATAAAGACACGACAGGCTTTATGCTGATAACCGATGACGGGGATTTCGCGCACAGGATTTTGTCACCCAAAAACCATGTATTTAAAACATACGAGGCGCGCCTCGCAAGGCCGCTGATGGACGGGGACTTGGAAAAGCTTTCAAAAGGTATGATTCTTGCGGATAACACGAAATGCCTGCCCGCTTTTGCAGAGGTGCTGAACGCTGACGGGCAGCCGCTTGTGAAGGTGAAAATCCGCGAGGGCAAATATCATCAGATTAAAAGAATGTTTACCGCTTTGGGCAATGAGGTTATTGAACTGAAACGCACTAAAATCGGCGACCTTCAGCTTGACCCGGCTCTTAAAGAGGGCGAATGCAGAGAGATTTCGGGCGCCGAGGTTTTGCTGATTATAAACGACTGAGGCGGAAAAATCAAGCCGGCAAAACACTGTAATAATCAACAGATGGTATATTTATCGGGCGTTTCGGATGATGGCCGCTAAATGTTGTACTTGACAGAATCCGTTACTTTATCTATAATATCGTTATTGTCTATTATGCAGTCAGAAAGAAGGATGGTCGCGCATTATGCAGGAAACAATTTTAACACAAGAAGGCTACCAGAAGTTAGTCGATGAGCTTGAAGACCTAAAAACCAAAGGCCGGGACGACACTGCGGAAAGAATAAGCATAGCCCGTTCCTTCGGCGACCTTTCGGAAAATGCTGAATATAATGAGGCGATGAACGAGCAGGCAAGGATGGAGGCGCGAATTGCCAAAATCGAGCAGGATTTGCTTAATGTTGTAATTATTGACGAGAACGCAATAGGCACCGAAACGGTTCATGCGGGTTCAAAGGTGAAAATAAAGGACCTGGAACTGAAGAAGGTATTCGAATATCAAATTCTGGGCAAAAACGAAGCGGATCCGGACCAGGGAATTATTTCGGACCAATCACCCATAGGCATGGCTCTTATAGGCCGCAAGGAGGGCGAAACAGTCGAGGTGAAGGTCCCCAACGGAAAAGTTCTTTTGTTTAAGATTATGAAAATCACGAAATAATATGCGGGCGCCGGGCAAAGTCCGTCGCCTTTTTCTTAGATTGCCGAATGAAATAAATGGAGTGAATATCATGCCCGACGATACAAGCAATGTTCCCGAAGGCGAAGCGGAGCAGGCAATAGATACAAACGAGCTCAGGCAAATCCGTATTGAAAAGCTTGACGCTTTAAAAAACGCGGGGCAGGACCCTTTTAAAATAACCACTGCGGAACAGTCTCATACCGCCGCAGAAATTGTCAGCCGATTTGACGAAATGGAAGGCGCTGATGTTTCTATATGCGGGCGGATTATGACTTGGCGCGATATGGGCAAAGCGAACTTCATCGATATTCATGACCGTTCCGGCCGTATGCAGATATATGTGAGAGTTGACGATATCGGCGAGGAATGCTTTGCCGAGTTTAAAAAATGGGATATCGGCGATATTATCGAAGTCAAGGGCTTTGTTTTCCGCACCCGCAGGGGCGAAATTTCCGTCCATGCCAAGCAAATAAGGCTGCTGTCCAAATCCCTTCTGCCCTTGCCGGAAAAATTTCACGGTTTAAAGGATACGGACACCCGCTACCGCCAGCGCTATGTGGATTTGATTATAAACCCCGAGGTTAAGCAGAACTTTATCAAGCGCTCGCTGATTATCAGAGAAATACGCAACTGCCTTGACGCGCAGAACTTTATTGAGGTGGAAACACCTATTCTTGTCCCGAACGCCGGCGGCGCCGCCGCAAGGCCGTTTACCACGCATCACAACTCCCTTGACGAGGACCTTTTTTTAAGGATTTCTTTGGAGCTTTACCACAAGCGCCTTATTGTCGGCGGGCTTGAGCGGGTTTACGAAATCGGCAGGGTATTCCGCAACGAGGGGCTTTCTGTCAGGCATAACCCCGAGTTTACGCTCTTGGAGCTTTATCAGGCATATACGGACTATTACGGTATGATGGATTTGGTGGAAAACCTGATCCGCACCGTTGCCGAAAAGGTGCTTGGAACAGCCGTTATCACCTATGACGGCGTGGAGATAGACCTTTCCAAACCGTTTGAACGCTACACGATGGTTGAAGCCGTTAAAAAATATACCGGTGTTGATTTTGACCAGCTCAGCCTTGAGCAGGCTAAAGCGCTGGCGGACGAACGGCATATTCAATATGAGGCAAGGCACAAAAAAGGCGATTTGCTGAACCTGTTCTTTGAGGAATATGTTGAAGAGCATTTGATTCAGCCTGTCTTTATCCTTGACCACCCGGTTGAAATCTCGCCGCTTGCCAAGCGCAAGCATTCAAACCCGGATTATACCGAACGTTTTGAGCTTTTTGTAACTTGCAGAGAGCTTGCGAACGCGTTTTCCGAGCTGAATGACCCCATTGACCAACGGGGACGCTTTGAAGCGCAGGAAGCGCTGATTGCCGCGGGCGACGATGAGGCGAACAAAACCGATGAGGACTTTTTGACCGCCCTGGAATACGGCATGCCGCCCACAGGCGGTATCGGCATCGGCATTGACCGCCTGACAATGCTTTTAACGGACAGCTATTCCATCAGGGATGTCCTCCTGTTTCCCACGATGAAAAGGATATAATAGGGTTGACTCATGAAAATATCTGTTGTATTGGCCGCCTACAAAGGTGAAAAGTATTTGGGAGAGCAGCTTTCGTCCGTTTTGCCGCAGCTCGGGCCGGATGACGAGCTGATAATCTCTGACGATTTGCCGAACGGCGAAACCAAGAAAATCGTTGATGTTTTCGCCGCGGGGGACAGCAGAATTAAATACATTGAAGGCAAAGGCAAGGGCGTTTGCAAAAACTTTGAAAACGCTATCAATACGGCAACCGGCGACATCATATTTTTAAGCGACCAGGATGATGTCTGGCTGCCCCAAAAGGTTGAAACAGTCATGCGCGAGTTTGATAAAGGCGCTACGGTGGTGCTCCATGACGCGAAAGTAACGGACGCTTTTTTGAAGATAACGTCACCCTCCTATTTTGATGTTCACGGCACGAAAGCCGGGTTTTTAAATAACCTGATCCGCAACTCCTTTGTGGGCTGCTGCATGGCGTTCACGGGGGACTTTAAAAAAACGATTCTGCCTTTCCCGGATGACCTGCCGATGCACGACTGGTGGATAGGGCTTTTGGGCGAACTGAAAGGCACAGTCAGTTTTTTACATGAAACTTTAATTCTGTACCGCCGCCACCCGGATACGGTTACAGGCAAGATGACTTCAACAGGCAAGAAATTTTTATGGCGGGCTGAAATGCTGTTTTTTATTACCGAACGGGTTGTATCCAAGAAGAAAAATAGAGGTGCAAAATGAACTCATACTCAGTCACCGGCTGCATCGTAACGCATAACAATATGCGTACCATAAAACAGACCATTGAAACTCTTCTGCAAAACACAAAAGGCGTTGATTTCAAGCTTTATGTGGTGGATAACCTTTCAACCGACGGCACACCGGAATTTATTAAAGAAAATTACAGCAATGTTGAATTAATAATACCGGGGGATAACAAGGGTTTCGGAGCGGGGCACAATAAGATACTAAACCGTCTCAACTCCAAATATCACGCGATTATCAACCCCGATATTTCAATTGAAGAAGATGTTATCGGCAAGCTCGCTGAATTCATGGATGAAAACGAAGATGTCGGGCTGGCATCGCCCCGTATTTGCTTTCCCGAAGGCAAAGAGCAAATACTCGGCAAACGGAATCCCCGCCCGAAATACCTGCTTGCCAGCAGGCTGAGAAAAGGTGAAAATCCAAGCGCTTTGCTTCGCGAATACGCCATGCTTGATGCCGATATTTCCCGCCCTTTCGACATTGAGAACGCGACAGGCTGCTTTATGTTTATCAGAACGGACATCTTAAAAAAGCTCGGCGGCTTTGACGAGCGTTATTTTATGTATTTTGAGGACGCCGATTTAACCAGGCAGGTGCGAAAAACGAATAGGGCTGTTTTTTTCCCCGGCGCGACGGTTTTTCATGTATGGGGCAGGGACAGCAAAAGAGATTTTCGTTTAATGCTTGTACATTTTAAGTCCATGTGCCGTTACTTTGCCAAGTGGAGACAGCATCTTAAATAATAAAAAAGGTCTGTGTATTAAATTATGAATAATAAGTACCTGAAAAACTTATACAAATACCGTTTTCTGCTGCAGGAGATTGTCCGCAAAAATGTCAGGCTCCAATACCGCGATTCCGTGCTCGGTGTTTTCTGGACTTTTTTGCAGCCGCTTTTGACAACTTTAGTCCTTGTCGTTGTTTTCGGCAGAATATTCGGCAAGACGAACTCCGGCGTTGTCAGCTACCCGATTTATCTGCTTTGCGGCCGTTTGCTTTTTGAATTTTTCAGCCAGTCCACCAAACGCGCAATGCACTCTATAGAAGACAGCTCTTCGGTCATTAAAAAAGTCTATGTGCCGAAGTATATTTATCCGCTTGCCAATGTTATTTCAACCTTTGTCACTTTCCTGATTTCATTGTCGGTTCTTTTTGCCATGATGGCTTATTACAGCTTGTTCACAAATGTTCACCTTTTTTATACCAAATACGATTTTCTTGCGTTCATTCCGATTGTAATTCTTTTTATGCTTTGCATAGGTGTCGGTTTGATTCTTTCCGTGCTGGCGGTGTTTTTCAAGGATGTGGAGTACCTGTATGATGTGTTCACCCTTCTGCTTTTCTATATGACACCCATATTCTATAAATTAAACCAGCTGCATCTTAATTCGATGGTGAATTACGGCCTTATGGCCAATCCGCTTTATTCGATTGTGTCAATGTTCAGGGCCTGTGTTCTTTACGGGGTCATGTGGAACTGGAACTGGTTCTTTTATTCTTTGGGGTTCAGCATACTGACAATTATTATCGGTGTTTGGACTTTCTATAAAAATCAGGATAAATTCATTTTGTATCTGTAATTTTGTATTGCAATATAAACTTTCAATACTTAATTCCGCAAGGAGGAAATATGCAGGAACCCATCATTAAGGTTGAAAACGTCAGTATGATGTTCAACATCAACAATGAAAAAATCGATAATATGAAAGAATATTTCATCAAGCTGATAACCCGCAAGCTTCATTTCAGCGAGTTCTGGGCGCTGAGAGATATCTCTTTCACCGTTAACAAAGGTGAAAGGCTTGGCGTGCTCGGGCTCAACGGCGCCGGCAAAAGCACATTGCTTAAAGTAATGGCCGGCGTAATGAAGCCTACTGAAGGCTCGATTACTATAAAAGGCGTTATTGCTCCGCTTTTGGAATTAGGAGCCGGTTTTGATATGAACTATTCCGGCAAAGAGAATGTATTCCTTTACGGCGCAACCATGGGATTTTCCCGAAAATTTGTCCAGACAAAATATGACTATATCCTTGACTTCAGCGAACTTCATGAGTTTATAGATGTACCCGTTAAAAATTTCTCATCCGGCATGAGAGCCCGTTTGGGATTTGCCATCGCCACGGCCGTCGAACCGCAGATACTGATTCTCGACGAAGTGCTTTCGGTAGGTGACGCCAGGTTCAGAATAAAGAGCGAGGCAAAAATAACAAGCATGTTTGAAAGAGGCATAACCGTTATTTTTGTTTCACACAATACAGATCAGGTTCGCCGTATCTGCAACAAGGCTATACTTTTGGAAAAAGGCAGAATAATAGCGCAGGGCACAGCCGACGAGGTATGCGACATATATGATGTTATTACAAACAAAAAGTAGAAACGGGGGAGAAGCATGGTTATCGGTGCTATATTCGCCGGCGGGGTTGGCAGCAGGATGGGCAGCTCCGACACCCCAAAACAGTATCTTCTGCTCGGCACAAAGCCTATTATTGTGCACACAATCGAAAAATTCTTTGTAAACCCCGAATTGGATAAAATCATTGTGCTTTGCCCAAAGCAATGGGTAGGGCCTACGCGTGATATGGTTGAGAAAAGCCTTGGCAAAACCGGCAGAGTTTCGGTTATTGAGGGCGGTGGGACACGGAACGATACGTTGGCCTGCGCGCTGAAATTCGTTGAGGAAACCTTCGGTTTGGATGATGAAACGGTTATTGTTACGCATGATGCGGTGCGCCCCTTTGTGACGCACAGGATAATAAACGAAAATATTAAGGCTGCCCAAAAATACGGCGCGTGCGACACGGTTGTGCCTTCGTCAGATACGATTGTTGAAAGCGAAGACGGAGAGCAGATCAGCCTTATACCCGAGCGCAAGAAAATGTACCAGGGGCAGACACCGCAGTCCTTCAACGCGAAGAAGCTTAAAGCGGTTTTTGAAAGCCTTTCCAAGGATGAAAAAGCTTTGCTTACCGATGCCTGCAAGATTTTTACCATCAAGGGTGAACCGGTTCATTTGGTTGAAGGCGAGGTATTTAACATTAAAATAACATACCCGTATGATTTAAAGGTCGCCAAGGTGCTGCTTGAAGGAGCGATAAGCGATGATTAACGCGATTTATCAGCTTGTTGCGCCTCGAATGATTGATGTTACCTATAAGGAATTCGAGCTTGAGGGCGACACGGTTATTGCCCGCCCTCTGCGCCTTGCTATCTGCAAAGCGGATCAGCGTTATTATCAGGGCCTGCGTTCGCAGGCGGCTTTAAAAGCAAAACTGCCGATGGCTTTAATTCACGAGTGTGTCGCGGAAGTAATCTATGACGGAAGCGGCAGCTTCAAGGCGGGGGAGCGGGTTATCCCGATTCCAAACACACCAACCGAAGAAGACACGGTGATTGCCGAGAATTATCGGCATTCGAGCATTTTCATGTCGAGCGGATATGATGGCTTTTTGCAGGACGATATCTTCACCACTCCGCAAAGGCTTGTGCGTCTGCCGGCGAATGTCAATTTGAATGTGGCAGCGTTTACCGAGCTTGTCAGTGTTTCCGTTCATGCCGTTACCCGTTTTGAGCATATCTCCCATGCGCGCCGTGAAAAAATCGGTGTGTGGGGCGACGGGAATTTAGGGTTCATCACCGCTCTTTTGCTCCATTATATCTGCCCCGATGCCAAACTTTACATTTTTGGTACGGTTGAAGAAAAGCTTTCGTATTTCACCTTTGCCGACAGGACCTTTAATGTGGACGCGGTTGAAAAGGGTATCAGTGTTGACCATGCGTTTGAATGTGTGGGCGGGGAGTATGCAGGCGGCGCGATTAATCATATTATTGATTTAATCGAACCCGAGGGGACAATTTCTTTAATGGGCGTTTCCGAAAATCTTGTGGATATAAACACCCGCATGATTTTGGAAAAAGGCCTGCGCCTGTTCGGTTCAAGCCGCAGCGGCAAAGCCGATTTTGAGCGTACGGTCAGGCTCTTTGCGCAATACAGCGATATTCCCCGCTATTTGGAAAACCTGGTGGGCGATGTTGTTGAAATACGAAGCATCAGCGATATCCACCGGGCGTTTGAACTCGATATCAAGCGGAATTTCGGGAAGACCATACTTAATTGGGAGAAATAATATACCGGTTATATGAAGAGGTAAATTATGCCAAAAATCACCGTCATTGTGCCGGCATACAATGCCGAAAAATATTTGAATGAGACCCTCGATTGTCTTTCGGCACAAACGCTGACGGATATCGAGGTTATTATTGTTAATGACGGTTCAACGGATAACACGCAAAAAATTATCGATGAATACTGCGCGCTTGTTTCGGATGACATTATTTATAAAGCAATCACCCAGCCGAACGCCGGCGTTTCCGCCGCGCGGAATACCGGGCTGGAAGCCGCTGCGGGTGAATATGTTCTGTTCCTTGACAGTGACGACCTGCTGACACAAGGCTCGCTGGAGGCGTTTTACTGTGCGTTAACGGAGCATAACGCCGATTTGGCAATCGGCCGCCTGCAAAGCTTCGGCGCGACGAAAGACACTTACAACCCCTTTGCCGACAAACTCGCGAATAAAGCCGAAATAGATGTGTTTGATAAGGAGCTGCTATGGAACTTCCTTGTCGGCAACAAGTGCTATAACAGAGCGAAACTGATAGCCTCCGGCGTTCGCTTTCCGCCGCTTAAGTATTCGGAAGAGGGCGCGTTTTTTATGGAATTTGTGCTGAAGGGCGCTAAAATCATCGGTTCGCCCGGCGCCTGCATGAAATACAGGAGGCACACCGCAGCGGAAGGCCTTTCGGTCAGCCAAAGCGTCAGCCTTTCCCTTGTAAAAGACTTTATAGCATCCCTGACCCGCATTTATAATGCCGCTGCAAAGGCGCTGGAGACCGCGCCACCGCAGGTGGACAGTGAGGATTATTTGCAGGAGGTTTTGTTAAAGACCGACCGCATCCTGTCAGCCCAGTTCTACCGCCTGTTTTGGAAAGCGGACCAGGCCTGCATAAGCTATATCAGGGAGCAGCACGAAATTCTTGTTTCGAAAATGAGCGAAAAAACGAAAAATGAAATAAAAAAAGAAAACGCTGACCTTCCTGTTTTTATATTCGATAAAAAGGAACTCGCCAATAACCCGCAGGTTACGGTGATTCTCGGCAATTGCGGCGGCGCGGACCTGACGGAAACCGTCAATTCGGTTTTTGCCCAGTCCATGCCGGCCTTCGAGCTGATTGTACCCGCGTCACTGCTTGAAAAGGGCGGAATACCGGAGCAATGGGGCGGCTGCGAAAACATTAAACCCCTGCCGGATAAGAACTTTTGGAGTGAAGCAAAAAAAGCGGCAAAATCAACACGCATCCTGCGTATCAAAAAGCCCTTCAAATTAGATGAACGGTTTTTCAGGTTCATTTTAAAACTTGAAATCCCAAGTATCCTCAAAGACCGCTTCTTCAACGAACTGTTCTATGGCATTACTATCGCGTTTAAAGTAAAGGGTATCTGATTCGTAGGGGCGCCATATATGGCGTCCGCGCTGTAGGGGACGGGTTTTCCGTCCCGGTTGAGCATAAATCCGGAACAGGAGGAACAATTTTGAAAAAACTCTTTTACGCGCTTTATGCGTTAAGCTTTAATATTTGCAGAATCTTCCCTCTTAAACAGAAGCGGGTTGCGCTTGTTTCTCCCCACAACGCGGGGTTTAACGACAGCCTCGGACAAATAAAGAAGGAACTTGAAAAGAGAAGCGAATTTGATTTTGTTTTCATTTCAAGCAGGGATTTGGAAATTGTAAAGCAAAATAGCTTTACACAAATTATTAAATCTGTTTTGTGTGTGCTGAGCTTTTTTACCGTCAAAGCTTATCTTTTGGCGACCTCAAAATATATATTTTTGAACGATAACTTTATGCCGATGGCGAACCTTCACTTTTCGGGGAATGCCGTCATTACCCAGCTTTGGCATGGCGAGGGAGCTTTTAAAAAAATCGGTTTCGCGCTAAAATTGCCTGATGACGTTACAAAAAGAGAAATTGGATGCAACAAAAAACTTTCCTATGTTGTCTGTTCCTCCAAATCGATTGTGCCGATTTATGCGGAAGCTTTTAATTTGCCTGAAGCGCGGATTCTGCCTTTTGGTTCCCCTCGGACAGACTTTTTCTTTGAGCCGCATGATTTGCCGGCATTAAGAAAAAAACTCGATGATGAGCATCCGGAATGCAAGTGTAAAGCTTTAATACTTTACGCGCCAACTTTTAGAGATAATGCCGAAAACGATAAAAACTTGCTTGACGGTTTTGATTTTGATGCGTTCAACCGCCGCTTCGGCGAACAATATGCGCTTTTGGTGCGCTTGCATCCGCAGGTTCGTGCCGCTGTCGTGAACGCTGCCTGCGCGGTTGATGTAACAGCCTGGCCGAATGTCGGCGAGCTTGTATTGCTTTGCGATATGCTTATTACCGACTATTCCTCCATCTGCATGGACTTCGCGCTGCTGGAAAAGCCCTGCGTGTTTTACGCCTTTGACCTGAACAGTTATATCGATGCGCGCGACTTTTATTTTGACTACAAAAAATATGTCCCCGGCCCGGTTGCCGAAACCTTTGGCGAATTGCTGGAAGCAATCGCCGCGGTCAGCCGGGTATCTCCTGTCGCGGAGAAGATTGCCCTGTTCCGCTCGTTGTTCCGTGGGCGGGAAGAGATATACGCTCGGAGGTTTGTCAGCGGAAAGACCGGGCGGGCCGGATATCAGCCGGCCTGTGGAAACGAATGGTCGCGGGGGATATGTGAAAAACCGCGCGTCCGGTGCGGCGAATGCGGACACCAATGTTTTTTGCCGGTGACGGATGATGTCGTGCGATGGCATTTGTCCGGCGCCGATGATCGGGGAAAGGAATTTGTGATGGGTCTTTATCCGATGATGTTTGATGAGACATGTCATTTCCTGGCGGTGGATTTTGACGGTGAGCACTGGCGGGATGATTCCATGGCATTCCTGGAAAC
>Ga0118677_10011378_pt1 | contig 13345 bp, 4 predicted proteins | sample AliMusrvi5mmetaG_FD_86154 | JGI IMG/M metagenome (GOLD analysis project Ga0118677, IMG submission 86154)
ATGCCAACCTTCTGCCCCGAGCCCACCTTCCAGTGGCGCAGCGGCGAATAGGTCGTAATTCCAGCGCACAAGAGCGGAGCGGTCGCGGCCAGATCCAGCCCTGCCGGAACCCGCAAGACATAAGCCTCGTCCACGACCACACTCGTGGAATATCCCCCCAAGGTGTGCCCGCCCAAGTGCGTGTCGTCGCTGTTATACGTCCAAGTTGGAGAGGAACAATATTGTTCCAATCCGGCTTCGCAACTTGGACAGGTGCGGCACGAATCCACCAGACACCCCACCGCACTCAAATCCCCCACCTTAAACTTGGAAACCCGGCTCCCGATGCTTTTGACCCGTCCAACGATTTCATGGCCCGGCACGCAAGGGTAAACCGTGTTGTGCCAATCATTGTGAGCTTGGTGCAGGTCCGAGTGACAGACCCCGCAGTAGAGAATTTCGATTTCGACATCCAAAGGGCCGAGCTCCCGCCGGGAGATCGTCAACGGAGCCAGGGCCGAAGTCGCGCTTTGGGTTGCATAAGCTTGAGCATGCGTCGTAGTCATGCCCTAACTTACCTCAAGTTGGGACCATGTCATTCGCTGAACGCGCCAATTAACTCGCAAAACACGCCACTCGGCGAGCAGGCAGCCGAGCAACTCAAAAAGAGGGCGTTACGAACTGGCTTTTGCCTACCCTACGAGACTCGAGGGCCACTCATGCAATGCCCTGCGACGTTAGTTTCATCGCGCGACTAAACTTGGATAACAACTCGGGCTGTTCAAAAACTCCGCATCGTCAGAACCCACGTAAAATCCGTGAGATAGGCCCACCGATGCTGATACGAACGTAACGCCCAGCCCCGCTGAGATCTGCTCCTCTGAAGATCGGCGCTACCCCATCAGAACCCGAACAATATGGGGGTGACCGTCATCGGCTAACGGGATGGCTAGCGATGCCAGCGGTATGCCATCCAGTTCTACAAGGCGCACCCCCCGGCCGACATGTCCAGGATTCTCGACCACTATGTCATAGCGTGTCGTTTTAAATTGATAGCAGATGCCGAATCCCGGCCAGTCTTTGGGGATCACAGGGGCCAGTAAAAGCGTTTCTCCATGGCGTCTAAACCCGAGCACCTCCTCAAGCCACACACGGTAGATCCAACCGGCCGCCCCGGTATACCACGTCCAGCCTCCGCGCCCGAGGTGCCCGGTTAATGCATAGACATCTGCAGCGACAGCATACGGTTCGACCTTGTAGCGCTCGGCGTCTGCCCTATCGCGAGCGTGTTCAATCGGGTTGAGCATCTGGAGCAGCCCTACCGCGCGTTCTCCGTCCCCCTGGCGCGCAAACGCCATGGCCACCCATGCGGCGGCATGCGTGTATTGCCCTCCGTTTTCACGAACCCCGGGTGGGTACCCTTTGATATACCCAATATCCTTTGGGGATTTATCAAAGGGCGGCGTGAAAAGCAGGATCATCCTTTCGGCGTCGCATACAAGATGTTCATCCACTGCCAAAAGCGCCGTGTTCGCGCGTTCCTTCTTCGCGACACCCGAAATCGCCGCCCATGACTGCGCGAGCGAATCAATGCGCGCCTCCTCGCTTTCGCTGGAGCCCAAGGGGCTGCCGTCGTCAAAATAGCCGCGGCGGTACCAGCCCCCGTCCCATGCTTCCGCCTCAATGGACTGGACCAGGTGCTTTGCCAGCGTCCGGTATTCCTGGGCGTTGGCGCGTTCCGCTCGCAGGTCCAGTACCTCGGCAAAATCGTTGAGCACGCAAACCAGGAACCACCCCAGCCAGACGCTTTCTCCCTTACCGCCGATGCCGACCCGGTTCATCCCGTCGTTCCAATCCCCTCCCCCCATCAGTGGCAACCCATGCGGGCCGGAAGTGATTGCGCGCGCAATGGCGCGACGGCAGTGTTCGATCAACGGGGCCTGCGTGGCCGATACAACAGGGGCCGAGAAACTCTCGACCTCCCTTTCGTCCAAAGGTGCGGCTTCGAGAAAGGGCACGGACTCGTTGAGAATGCCGCTATCGCCGGTTGTCCTCACATAATGAGCCGTGACAAAGGGAAGCCAGAGTAGGTCGTCGGAGATCCGCGTCCGCACGCCCGCGCCGGATTCCGGATGCCACCAGTGCTGGACATCTCCCTCCACAAATTGGCGCGATGCCGTGCGCAGGATTTGTTCGCGCGCAATGCCCGGAGCTGCAACCTCCAGTGCCATGACATCCTGAAGTTGATCGCGGAATCCAAACGCCCCGCCCGATTGATAAAAGGCCGAACGTCCCCAGATCCGGCAACTCAAGGTCTGGTAAAGCAGCCAGCGGTTCAGCAGCAAATTTGCCGAACCCTCGGGCGTCTGCACCTGGACCACGCCGAGGAAATCATCCCACCAGCGGCGCGTCTCTTGAAGTGCCTTTTCGACGTTCGCCGGATCGCGGAATTGGCTCACAATCGCCCGCGCCTGGGATCGCTCGGCTGCCTGCCCCAGCAAAAAAGTCACCTCGGCTTCCTGCCCCGGTTCGATCTCCACGATAGTCTGAAGCGCTGCGCAGGGGTCCATCCCGGGACCGGCAACGCCAGACAACCTCACCCGCTCCATCGCCAACGGGTTGTGCAGGGAACGGTTGCGCCCGATAAAGGCCGTCCGATCGCCGGTGAAACAAATCGAGGAGGGACTCGAACTGGCAAAGGTGATGCGTTCGCAGAAATCCGGATGGTAGGTGTTCCGCGCGAATAAACTCGCGCTTTGCAGATCCCATTTGGTCACAACGTGCAACTGCGTCTCCTCGCGGTCGCTCCCCAGCACCAACCCGGCGTAAGAGAAGACCGAAAGCCGACGACGCCTGGATGACACATTCCGAAGGCGCAAACGCTGGACGCGCACGGGAAGCCCTCCCTTGTCATCCATCGGCACAAATATTACCAACTCCTGCTCGATAGCATGGCTGTTGTGCTCAAAGAGCGTGTATCCCTGACCGTGCCTGCAGCGATAGGCATCCAACTCGCGGATCGGCAGCGGTGTGGGCGACCAAAAAACGCCCATGTCGTCGTCGCGAATGTAGATCGCGGAGTCCGCCGGATCGGACACCGGATCGTTGGACCATGGCGTGAGACGGTGGCTCTGGCTGTTGCCAAACCACGCAAAACCCGAGCCGGACTCGGAAACGAGCGCGCCAAACTGCGGATTGGCCATGACATTGACCCACGGCATCGGAGTCTGCGTCCCGGCCCCAAGGTAGATGGCATATTCCTTCCCATCCTGCGTGAAGCCGCCAAGGCCATTGAAATCCAACAGTTCCATAAACGGCAGGGGTGCGGAGGGCTCCTCTTTCAACCCTTTCACGGGCTCCAGTTTTGGCGGCAGTGGATTTACCGGTGGAGGGACAGCCAACTGCTGACGCAGCGTGCCGCGAGCCGCCACAAGCACCGCCCGCGCGGAGGCGAGAATGGCCGTCAACTCTTCCTTGGGGATCTTGCTGGCCGACCGCAGGAAAACGCCTCCCGGTTGGTCCACGCCCGTAATCTGCGCGTAGGATTCAGAGAGACGGCGCAAATGCTCGAAAAGCGGCTCTTCATACCCGGCTGCCTCCTCGCTGACCAAAACCAGATCCACTTTCAACCCTCGCAGATACCAGAATGTATGCGCCGTAAGAACCTGCTTTACCACCTCCGTGTCGCCCCTGTCGCTAATGCTCACAACGACTATCGGCAAATCGCCGGAGATCCCCTGCGCCCACAGGGAGCGCTGGCCGCCAACACCCCGTCCAAGCCGCGCAGGCGGCGGCCTGAGCTGGCTCTGGGGATAGAGAACGTGCGCAGCCAACTGTTGAAAGAGTTGCACGTCGCCGGGCTGGATGTGTAGACGGCGCATCTCCAATTGCGCATGCGTCCACGCGGTATCAAAAGCCCGGTCCGAAACGCGGAATTCCGAATACCGCTGCACCAGCGCAATCAAATCCTTGCGGGAGTCGGCCACCATGGTGATGATCGAAAATTGTATCCGCTGGTTGCGCCCGATGTTGACTTGCCGACGCAGGCTGAAGACCGGGTCGAGCACATCGCCTGTCGTGTTGGAAAACTCCCGATCCAGCGCCTCCGGATTTTCCGGCGTGCAGCCCCGACCCAGGAAACGCGCACGATCCGTCTCATACTGCGGGGGGGCCGAGAGCCCCGCCCCCATCGCTATGAGCTGGGCCACCCATACCTCTTGATCGTTCGGAGCGCGCAACCGCCGCCGGGCGATGAGCGCCTGCCACTCTGGAAGCCATTCCGTTTCGATAAAGAGCTTGTTGAATGCCGGATGTGCGCGGTCGGCATTATGCGGCGCAAGCGCAAGCTCGGAATAACTAGTCAGTTCAATCCGGCATGGCTTCCAGGTATTGTTTACCAACGTCACCCTCCGAATCTCCGCGTCGTCCTCGGCCGACACGGCCACCTCCATGAACGTTTCGCAAGGACCGCTGCGCCGCCGGAACTCGGCTTTTTCTGGAGTAAATCTCCAGGTATAAGACAGCTCCGGGGAACGGATTGGCTGGTGCGTTGCGCTCCAGACGATCCCGCTATCGAGATCCTTAAAATAGCAAATCGTGCCCGGCATGTCGCAAGTCGTATCCGCGCGCCACCGCGTAATATCGCTCCCCCGCCAGCGCGTATACCCTCCCCCGGCATTGGTGATCATCAATGAGAGAGAGCCGTTGGAGAGCAACTGCACCTTGGGCGTCAGCGTATCCGGCATGTGATTGCGCTCCGCAGCCACGCCGGTGATGGGGATAATGTGCGGGCGCGGCCTTTCCTCCCGCACCTCACCCACGGTGGGCGAGATGACTTGCGGAATATGCTCGTGGAGCAGTGCCTCGGTGGCACGGATGCGAGGATCGGCATGGAAACGCCGCTGCATCGCCCCCTCGTGCAACACGTTGTCGAATGCCAGGAAAGACATCCCCTGATGGTGGACCATGAAACAGTGAACAACGATCCCCGGCCCTCCCCTGGGCCCTTGCTGCCGGGAATAGTCAATCGCCTCGTAGTAGCCATAATCCCCCATCATCTGAACTCCCTTTAGCGTCGACAGATGCCGCAGATTTTCCATCGCAGTCGCAGGGTCCACAAGAAGTGCGAGCGCTGAAGCATAGGGGGCGATGACCAAGTCGCGGTCCAGTCCTCTTTTCAACCCAAGGGCCGGTACGCCGAAAGCCCGGTATTGATAAATGTGATGCCGGTCGAGCGCGCCAAACGCCGACTCGGAAATTCCCCAGGGAACGCCCCGTGCTTTGCCATAAGCGATCTGGCACTTCACCGCATCCTGGCAGGCGCGGTCGAGCAGCGAGTTGCCGCAGGTCCGCGTCAACAGAATCGGCATCAAATACTCGAACATCGTGCCGGTCCACGACAGCAGCGGGTAGCACCCGTCCGCCGAGCCAAACGGCCGCCCGAGCGCCCACCAGTGTTCCACAGGCACATCTCCGCGGGCGATTGCTACCAAGCTGGCCAAACGCGATTCACTGGCCAGCAGGTCGTAGAAGGAGGAATCCAGGCACCGTTCGCCCACGCGGTAGCCGGTCGCAAAAAGCCTGCGCTGGCTGTCGTAAAGAAAGCGCATATCCATCCCACCCGCGAGTGCCTGGATGCGAGCAATGATCTCCTCGGCCTGCGCCATTTGTTGCGCGGCGTGATCGCGGGACTGGCACACCGCCCTAGCCAGTTCGTCGAGCCACGCAGTCACCGGTGCCGGCAAGTTCAACTCACTGCCACGGCTCTGATAAGAAAGCAGCAGCGAAAGCCTCGGGATATCGCCGATCACGAGACTATGCAATGAAAACGGGGAGGCCAGCGCCTCCCGCCTCCATTCATGCGCAGATTCGTGAATCGACAGGACCTGAGCCGGGGGTGCGGCGAGGATTTCCAATGGCCGTAAATAGTGATCAACGACTCCATTCCACGCCCCGACTTCCTTTTCGATCTGTTCGGCCCAATAAAGGGCGTCCCCCTTGGCGCCACCCGTAACCAACGCTTCAACCAATTCTTTGGAAGGGCGCACAGCCGACCGGATGCGGTAAACGACATCTTCAATATCCACAGGCTCGTCGGAGGCGAGCTTCTCCAGCGCCAACACGGCTTTCTGATAAGGCAGCCCGCCCAGGGATTCCAGTCCGGACGCCTGACTCAATACGCTGAGCGTATCGGCAAGCCCTTTCATTACGGAGGGCCCCAGCAATGGGCGAGAGAGCACTTCGCGATACCCGGCCTCCAAGGTCCAAAGGCACGCCAGCAGATTGCCGCTGTCAACCGTCGAAACATAGCGGGGTTTGAGCGAGGAAAGATCGCCAATGTCATACCAGTTCAGCAAATGCCCCTCAAAACGCTCCAACTTATCGAGCACGTCCAGGGTCGCTTTGTGGCGATACACCATTTCATCCGTCGTAATGTATCCAAAATCGCGTGCCCCCAGCGCGGCGAGCATCCACAACCCGATGTTCGTCGGCGACGTGCGGAGAAAAACCTCTTTCTTGTGCGTCTCTTGGTAATTGTCGGGAGGCAGCCAATGGGTCTGCGGCCCTACAAAATCGTCGAAATAGCGCCATGTCAGGCGCGAGATGCGACGGAGCATCCGGCGATCATCGGTCGAGAGCGCCCGCTCCTGCAGGGTTGGGATAGGTAGCCCCAACAACGCCACCAGCCCCGGGGAAATCCCCCAAAGAACCACAAAGGGCGCTAGAGCCCACGCCGCACCCGTGGGCAGCAATGCCGCCGTGCAAAGCAAAACCAGGCCGAAAGCCGGAACCCAGAGCATCCGTCGAACGCCCTGCCTGTCGCGTCCATTCATACGCTGGTGAACGGCGCTGGCCGTTTCCCACTCCAGCAACAGTTGCCGAGAGACGAGGCGGCGATAGAGAACCCGCCCGATGGCGTCGAGATTCGTCGCGGCTTGGTCTGGCAGAAACGCCGCCCAAATAAGACAACGCAGCAAGCTGTTTACGGCGTCTGTCCAGAAACGTTTTCCCGGCTGGCTTCGAGAAGCGAGCAGGACAATTAACTGGCTCCACACCGGCCACAGCAGAAAGACCCCAACCACCGCGCTCCAAAGCGCAGGCATTGAAGAAAAAATGCATCCGAATGCCAACAGCGCCAGGGTGCTGGCGGGAACCAAACTGCGCCGCAAGTTGTCAAATATCTTCCACCGATTAAACGCACCGAGCGGATTGGGCCTCACGCCCCCTTCCCCACTGGGAACCTTGAATTTAAGCCAATCCAGGATTTGCCAGTCGCCGCGAATCCATCGGTGCTGACGGCATTGCCAGGCGACGTAACTGCTCGGAAAAACATCGAGCAACTCAATGTCGCTCGCCAAACCCACCCGCACATGCACGCCTTCGATCAAATCATGACTTAACAAATGCGATTCGGGGAAGCGCCCGGAAAGCACGCGGTGGAATGCCGCCAAATCGTAGATGCCCTTGCCGTGGTAGCTCCCCTCCCCCGTAAGATCCTGGTAAACGTCAGAAACCGCATGGGAGTAGGGATCGAGGCCGCAGGGATCGGCAAAGATATGCGAGAACCACGTGGCGGTGGCGCTCGGCAAGGCGGTGCTTACCCGGGGTTGAACGATGGTATAACCGCGCAACACCGCGCGTCCATCGGGCGAGAGTTGAGGGTGGTTGAGCGGGTGCGCCAGCGTCTCGATGAGGCGGCGCGCGGCATCCCGAAGCAGCTGCGTATCCGCATCCAGTGTGATGACATAACGCACGCCGTTGAGAGCATCCCGATCCCCCACATACAACAGTTCATCCAGCTCCGGGGCCGACTCGCCCATGAGAAACCGATTCACCTGCTCCAGCTTGCCGCGCTTGCGTTCCCAGCCCATCCAGCATTTCTCGCTTTCGTTCCACCCGCGCGGACGATGAAACAAAAAGAACCGCCCCGGGCCATGCCGCCGATCCAGTTCCTCGATCCCTCGAGCAACGATCTCCAGAAGCTCCGCGTCTTCGGGCATGTGTTGGCGGGGAGCGTCAGCAAAGTCGCTGAGCAGCGCGAAACAAATATTGGGGTCGGCGTTCCCCAGATAGCGAATCTCCAGCCGCTCCACTTCGTTGCGAATCGCATCCGGGGTCGTCAAGAGCATCGGCACCACTACCAAAGTGCGGCAATCGCTGGGAACCCCTTCCTTCTTGAACGACATTTTTGGCAGAACACACGGCGACAGCCATCGCGTGACCGCAGAGTTCACAATCTGTACAGCCAACTCGCTGGCGGGGAGTACCAAGAGCCCGCCAAACAGACCCAGCAGCAGCCCCCCTGTTCCCGTGCGTGCAGCAAGCGCGAGGATACCCACGATGAGCCCGAAGGTGACAAGGCCAATGCCGCTAAGATAAAGAGGTGCGGCATTGCGCCGCAGCCATCGCCGCGAGTGCTCGGCCATGGGCGGGCGGCACATCGTTGTTTCCTCCAACGCTGCCCGGCCCTCGTCCACGAGGAAGTAACCCACATGCCGCGTCACTTCATCCTCGTGCGACGCAGCCAATGCCAGCAATCGCTTAATGACATCCAGTTCGGAAATTTTTGACCACTTGGCAATCTCCTCCACCGTACTCCGGTAGTGGTTGCGGGTGTCAAAATCCATGCGCAGATAAACCCCGGCGGGATCTTTTCCCAGCTCGGTATTCGCCAAGCTGACGACCTCGACCAGTTCGGGCCAGTCGATCTGAAAGAGCCTTCGACAGCTTGTCACCGCGTTGGCGAGGGAAGTCTGTTGGACCGCCTCGCGGCGCTGTTCTTCCTGGACCACCTCAAATAGCGGAGCCCCGAGAACCCGCTCCAGCCAACCGCTCACCATCGGCAATGCCGCCTCTTCGTCGTAGAGATGGGCAACCAGCTCACTGGCAAAATGCGGCGACGGCGTGGAATGTACCGACACGAGTTCCGCCATGATATGCTCCAGTTGCGCCGGGCTGCGACGGACTGCGGTAATCAACCGGTTCGCCCAAAAATCGGCCTCCTCACTTTGGCGCTGGAGTCTCTCCACCTGGATGGCAAGCATCCGAAGGCATTCGATCAAACGGAGCCGCAGCATCGACGGCATCGCCCAGAGCTCGCCAATCGTCAGGGGCGAGATGGCCTGAAAACCCCGCAGGAAATCACGAATCGTCTCGCCATCCAACACCGCGTCCGTCGCCGCAACCATCTCCGCAGCCACCCTGTAAACGCGCGGCATTCCCGCATTGGGACCGCCGTCAATCGCTGGCAACTCTTTGTAATAGCGTTTCGGTAGGTTTTTCCTGACATCCCCGATCTGCGCACGGATGAGGTAGGCATTATCAAGAAGCCACTCTGCCGAGATTGCATACGATTGATGAGCTTCTGCCGCCATCGACAGGCTGCGATCCGTCCATCGCAGGATACGCTCACTCTCGTCCAACCCGCGCAGCAGAGATCGCCCGCGGATCTTGCGGCTGGTGGCACCGACCGGCACAGACTGCGCCAGCCGACGTGCCGCCTGGGCCAGCCGCTCGCTGCTTGGAGGCTCATGCCGCAGTAATTGAGCCTCCGGTTCGGCCTCAAAAGCACACTCAGGTTGGAACGCATAGACCACTGGGGCTTCCCCCTCCCGCTCTCGAAAAATGCTCAGAACCCGCCCACTCCGGGAGACATCCATCTCGACGATAATCGCGCTTTCATTGTGCAGCATCCATCGTTTGAATCGCTCAAGCGTTGCGGCCGACACACAAAATGCGAACCGACGGCGCACCAGCCCGCCCGCCAGCAAGCCAATTAAAGCAATCGCCGCGAGGCCGGGAGCAATCCCCATCGGCAAGAACGCCAATGCACCTATCAATAGTAAGATCACACCCACGCATACCGTTCCAGTTCGCTCGGAGATGCCGCGTACATCAGCCGTTACATTGCCCGTATCAGAACAGCGCAATGCCGCGGACCTTGGAAATCCCTGGCGGCGAAGCTCCTTGAGTGCGGAATCGACACTCTCGGGAGTTTGAAAAAAACCCACCACAACGGCGCGATTAACCTCTCGCCGATGGAACCTCATGCCTGCAGCCATCCGACTACGGACGCCTCCTTAAGAGAACCTCGTTCCCATCCTTGGCACCCGATCACAAGCGCCACCCCATAAACACCCTCCCGTATCCTTCCATCCATTCCTGTTTATACAATAGCGGGCTTCCCAACGCAACGCTCTTGCGTTAGGTAAAATATGCCTAGTGCATTCCCTAGTGATATTTCACATCCGGCGCCGTCAGGAATTACCTTAGTTCCATCGCGGCATTCACCGCTTCCGGCATCGTGCGAAACCCATCTATTGCCGCAGCCTGGCCTCTAATGAATACGGAGTAATCCCAGCAGGAGTTATTTCCGGGCGTCCCAAACCCCGCGAAAATCCACTATTCCACGCCGGGCGCAGACAGATCCAACTGCGGAGCGTCGCCCCAGAGGTCTTCCAGGCTGTAAAGCTCGCGTTTGACCTCGTGGAAGATATGGATGACAACGCTGCCGTAGTCGAGGACGATCCATTGGCTAAACGGGTAGCCGTCCACGGCGGCCGGTTTCATGCCATGCTCCGCCTGGAGCCGGTCGGTGATTTCCCCTGCAATGGCTTTCAACTGCGGTTCCGACCCTCCCGAGCAGATGACGAAGAAATCGGTAAAACTGGAAATACCCCGCAGATCCAGTGCAACCACTTCCTGTGCTTGTTTATCGGTGGCGTAGACAGTGCAGAGGCGGGCGAGTTCTTCGGAGGTCATCGGTAGAGGGAGTTCTGGATAATCAGGTCGTGGACTTTGTCGGGCACCAGATAGCGGATGGATTGTCCGTTGCCAATCCGCTTGCGGATTTCCGTGGCGGAAATATCAATCCTGCGGTGCAGGGTGAGATAGGGCATCGGCGTGGTGTGGGCGCTGCGACAGAGGATGACGAACGTCGCCAGGCGCTGCAATTCATCCGCCCGATGCCAGGTCGAAAGGGCGGCAACATTGTCCTCGCCAATCAGATAAAAAAACTTCGGTTTCGGCCCAAAGCGTTCCCGCAATGCCAACAGGGAGTCGATGGTGTAGGAGATGCCAGACCGATTCACCTCCAGATCGTCCACGTCGAAGCGGGGTTCGTTGCCAATGGCCGCCCGGATCATTTCGACCCGCAACTGCGCCGGGGCTGGAATGGTGGCCGTCTTGTGGGGCGAAAGGGCGTTGGGGATGAAATAGAGCCGGTCCAGCCCAAGGGTCTCCACCGCTTCACGGGCCAGAATGAGGTGGCCGTGGTGGATGGGGTCAAAGGTGCCTCCGTAAAATCCGAGTTTCATAAGGTCTGCGGTGGTTAAAAATTACTCCAGACCGGGCGGCTGCGCCAGAAATTACGGATAAAGCAGATACGGTTTGCGCTCGACCGCGAAGCGGGCGTTGGCGGGAGCCCAGCTTGCGATGATGCGCTCCGGCGGGACGCGCTGCTCGATGGCGCTGCGGATGGAGTCGCTCCCGTAGCATTTATAGAAAATATCGTATTTGCTGGCGGGCCCGGCGAAGATGCTGTGAGAGGTGGATTTCTGGGCGGCGGCCAGGATGTAGACGCCGATGGCGCAGAGATCGGCCTGCGCATTGGGATCAATGCGGAGTTCCACCCCCTGGAAGCCATTCTTTGCGTATTCGTTGAAGCTGACTCCGGGCAGATCGCGCGAGCGCAAATAAGAGGCGAAGCTGCGAGCGTCGGTCCACTTACAGGCTGCGATCTGAAACGGAGCCGGGCCTCCGCAACCGGTTTCGACCCCCTGCACCTCCCCCGCCAGGCCCGTGGCGACATAATAGAGGGGGGAATTGGCGTAAGGAATATTCGGCGACGTGGCGATCCATTGGAGACCCGTCTGGTTCCACGTCATGCCGCGCTGCCAGTTGTGCATTTTAACCACCGTGAGCGCGCATTTCGGCTGCACCCAGCCCTTGGCGTTGGCCATTTGCGCCAGTTCCCCGGCCGTCATGCCATGCACGTAGGGGACGGGAAGCTGGCCGACAAACGAAATCCACCGGGGCTCCATGGGTGGGCCCTCCACACGCTGCCCACCGAGCGGGTTCGGGCGATCCAGGACGATGAAGGGAATGCCCGCCTCTCCGGCCGCCTCCATGCACTTTGCCATGGTGGAAATGTAGGTATAGGAGCGGCTCCCGATGTCCTGCATGTCATAGACGAGCACATCCAGCCCCTTTAACATGGCGGGTGTCGGCTTCCGGTTGGGGCCGTAAAGGGAATAGCAGGTCAAACCAGTGACCGGGTCCTTGCTCGAAGCCACGTATTTCCCCGCACCCACCACGCCGTCGAGGCCGTGCTCCGGCGCAAAGAGGGCGACGAGATGGACGCCCGGGGCTTTCGCCAGAATTTTGCGCGTTTTCACGCCATTGGAGTCGATTCCCGTGTGGTTGGTGACGAGCCCCACGCGTTTACCCTGAAGAGGGGCAAAATCGTGGGCTTTAAGAACGTCGATCCCGAGTTCCACCCGCTCCGCCCGCGCCGTGGCGGCAAGGCAGAGGCAGAACAGGGCAAGGCAAACGGGGAAAATCGGAAGGGATTTCAATTGAATGCGGGCCATAAAAATTTAAGTCTCCATGCTATGGAACGTACGAAAGTCGGTCAACTATTGCTCTCGGGTGTTCCCGGCCCGGAGCTGGACAGCGCGAGCGCGGCAATTTTTCGCAAAGTGCAGCCGGGCGGATTCATTTTGTTTGGCCGCAACATTAAGTCACCTGCGCAACTTCGCAAGTTGATCGACGATTTACGCGATCTTTCTTCCGTCGAGCCCGTCATCACCATCGACCAGGAAGGGGGCCGCGTTTCCCGCCTGCGCGAGATCGGCAGCGAACCGCCCAACGCCCAGCAATTCCGTGACAAGGGCGACGTGGCCCTCATTGAGCGCCATGGCCGCATCACCGGGCGGCTGCTGCGGCTCTTTGGGTTCAACCTCGACCTCTGCCCCGTGCTCGACATCTCTTTTGATGACGAGGCCGACAATTCCCTGCGCGGCCGCTGTTACGGCAAAACCGTGGAGCAAGTCATCCAGCTTGCCGGAGCCTTCAACGACGGCCTGCGGGCGGAGAAAATCGCGAGCTGCGGCAAGCACTTCCCCGGCTATTCCCGCGCCCCGCTCGACGCCCACCACGAGCTGCCGCAGATCGACCTCTCCCGCGCCGAGCTCGAAGCGCACGAGTTGGCCGTCTTCCGGCATTTCGCGGGAAGTCTTGATTCCATGATGATCGGCCACGCCTTCTATCCCGCGCTCGACGCCTCGCGGACACCCACTTCGCTTTCGCACCCGGTTGTTACCGGTATGCTGCGCCAGGAGTTCCATTTCAACGGCCTCATCATGAC
>Ga0118677_10010256_pt2 | contig 13343 bp, 15 predicted proteins | sample AliMusrvi5mmetaG_FD_86154 | JGI IMG/M metagenome (GOLD analysis project Ga0118677, IMG submission 86154)
GGCAGAAAAGACGGTTCGCACCAGCGTTGAAAGGCTGGATAATCTGATGAACCTGGTCGGGGAACTGATTACCGACCGCAACCGCTTATACCAGATTCGCGGGCATTTTGAAACGCGTTTCCACGGTGATGAAAAAATAGACTCTCTATCGGAAACCATTGCGCATATCGGGCGGATAACGGACCAGCTTCAAAAAGAAGTCATGAGTATCAGGATGAACCCGGTCGCCAATGTTTTTCATAAATTTCCACGCATGGTGCGCGATTTGGCGCTTAAATTCAATAAAAAGGTTGACCTGGTGATTGAGGGTGAAGATACCGAGCTGGACCGGTCGGTAATTGAAGAAATCACCGACCCGCTGATCCATCTGATCCGAAACGCGCTTGACCACGGCGTTGAGGATCCGGCAATCAGGCGGCAAAACGGGAAGCCTGAAATGGCGCGAGTGCTCCTGGCGGCCCGCCATGAACAGGGTCGGATCGTGTTGACTGTTGAGGATGATGGGGCCGGAATCAACGTGGATCGTGTTAAGGCTTCAGCCGTATCCAAAGGGATTATCACCGAAGCGGAAGCGGCGGCAATGAACCAGGAGGACGGGATAAACCTGATTTTTGCATCGGGTTTATCTACAGCCAAGGCCCTGAGTGATATTTCGGGCCGTGGAGTGGGTTTGGATATTGTACGCAATAATATCCAGCGATTAAATGGTATGATTACGATTGAAACCTGGCCGGGGAAAGGGACTCGTTTCCAGATTACCCTGCCGTTGACGCTTGCGATTGTTCCCACGCTGCTGGTGCGCGTTGGTCCCTGTATTTTTGCCATTCCCCTGGTGACTGTTCTGGAAACTTTGCGGGTTAAGGACCAGGATATCAAAACGGTCAGCGGGTATCCGGTGATTGTATTACGCGACCGGGTTTTGCCTTTGATGAACCTGGCAGAAGTCTTCAAAGTATCTTCAAATACCCAGGGAATCTTTCACCATATTGTGGTTGTTGGTACCGGGAAAACGCAAATGGGTTTAATCGTCGACACGCTGCTTGGGCAGGAAGAGGTTGTCGTAAAATCACTTGGCGCTCTTGTTGGAGAAGTTTATGGAATTGCAAGTGCAGCTATTTTAGGGGATGGACAGGTTATCTTAATCCTGGATGTCCAGGATTTATCCAGGCATACAACCACGTTTCATGACCGTAAGGGATAAATGGACCTGATCACAAAGGAATAAAATATGAGCGAAAATCCAGAGTCCAAAAAAATAGACTTTAATAACCTGCAGGAAATTATCCTGCATGGTTTCCAGAATGCCGCCAAAGGATTTTCTGGAATGATTGGCGAAGTGATGCAGGTCATTGACCCATCTGTAAAAGCTATTTCTTTAAAAGATATTCCCATGTTTTTAGGAAGCCCGGAAAATGATGCTGTAGGCATCTATTTACGGGTCGAGGGCGATATTAGCGGTCAAATCATGCTGATTCTGCCTTATGACAAGGCCATGGAAATCGTTGATTTGATGTTTGAACAACCTTTTGGAACGACGACCCAGTTGGGTCAAATTGAACGTTCTGCCCTGGCAGAAGTGGGTAATTTGACGGGCGCATTTTTTCTGAACGCAATTGCAGAAATGACAGGCGTAAGCGCCCGCCCCACTCCCCCGGCCGTGATGGTGGATATGGTGGGAGCCATCCTGGATGTCATTATTGCAACCATGGGGCAGGTGGACCGCTCGGCTTTTAACGATAAGGTTTTAATGTTCCAAAGTAATTTTTCAATTGGAAATCGGGAAACAAAAGCGAATTTCTGGATTATTCCGGATCCGGGTACCCTGGAAAAATTATCGGCAGCAGGTAATTGACAATGGCGAACTCGATTGCGATTGGTTTGGCAGAAGTAAAGGTCAGCCGCAGCCCGGATGATGTACTGGTGGCTTTTGGCCTGGGCTCTTGCCTGGGAATTGGCATGTATGATCCCATCCTGCACATGGGGGGGTTGCTGCATGCTGTTCTACCGATAAATAATGATCACAAGAGTGAACAGTCAAAATACGTGGATAGTGGAATTACCATGTTGTTGGATTTGATGATACAAGCCGGGGCACAAAAGAACCGACTGATCATAAAAATGGCCGGGGGGGCAAATATGCTCAACGTCAGCAGCCTGTCGAGCACATTTGATATTGGCAACCGTAATATCGATTCTGCCAAACTGACCTTTACAAAAATGGGCATTAAACCAAAAAGTGAAGAAGTTGGAGGCAAAATTGGGAGAACCGTTCGTTTATATGTTGCCAACGGTCGTTATACCATACGGATGATGGGCGAACAGGAAAGAGAAATATAAAAAGCATTAGACACACCAGTTTGATTATTTTTATCACGGAGGAATAAACGATGGCCAGAATTTTGATAGTCGATGATGCAGAGTTTTTAAGAATGCGTATTTCCAAAATGCTCGTAGCCGAAGGATACGAGGTGATGGAAGCCGAAAATGGCGTCCAGGCTGTGGAAAAATATAAAACCGAAAAACCGGATGCCGTTTTAATGGATATCACCATGCCTGAAATGGACGGCTTGACCGCATTAAAACAAATTAAAGCTTCCGACGCAAAAGCTAAAATCGTCATGCTGACGGCATTAGGGCAGGAATCGGTTGTGTTGGAAGCAATTAAATCCGGCGCGCGCGATTTTGTGGTTAAACCCTTTGAACGTGAACGTGTCATGAGTGCTATCACCAAGTTGCTCGCATAAGAATGATACCAAAGCCGACCGACCCAACAACCCCGGTACGCGTGATGGTGGTGGATGATTCTGCCTTCATGCGATTCACGATTTCCAGGCACCTGAATGAAACGCCTGGAATCAACGTGGTGGGTACCGCAAAGGATGGACGGGAGGCGCTTGATTTAATCCCTTCGCTCAACCCGGATGTGATCACACTGGATGTGGAAATGCCGCGTTTGGACGGGCTATCCACACTCAGGGAAATTATGACCCAATTTCCCAGGCCTGTTGTGATGTTAAGCAGCCTGACCTCTGAAGGAACAGTTGAGACTGTTCAGGCGCTTACGCTTGGGGCGGTTGATTTTGTGATGAAACCAGCTTATAAAGCCAATATCAATGCCGTGCTGCAAGAAGTGGCTGAAAAAGTGATTAAGGCTTCAAAAGCCAGGGTATGGTCACTCAAACGATCCGCCTCACAGCTTCCACAGGTCGTTAAACCACAGACACCAGAGCATAAGCCTGCGTTACGCCCGTTATCTCGCATGGAAAAGGTGGTTGTAATTGGTTCATCCACCGGAGGGCCACGGGCACTTAATTCGGTTATTCCCTTTTTACCTGAAAAGCTCCCCGCTGCTGTTGTGGTTATCCAACATATGCCGGCAGGATTCACGCGTTCTCTGGCCGAACGCCTGGATAATACATCCCAACTCAAGGTAAAAGAAGCGGAGCCTGGAGATGCGATCGAGGTTGGGCGGGTTTTGCTGGCTCCGGGAGGATTCCATATGGTATTTGACCAGCATGGAGTGGTTACCCTGAATCAGAATCCTCCGGTTCACGGGGTGCGCCCGGCCGTGGATGTCACCCTGACTTCAATTGCTCAACTATACGGTAACCGTGTCGTCTGTGTCATCCTGACCGGTATGGGTAATGACGGCACAAACGGCTCAGGTGTGGTTCATGGTAACGGTGGATGGGTGATTGCTGAAGCAGAAGAATCCTGCGTGGTATGGGGGATGCCGCGGTGTGTGGCTGAGGCAGGTTTTGCGGATGAAATCACCCCCCTGTCAAAAGTGGCCCAGGCGATCATTAAAGCGGTAGAGAGTTAGTCGTATGAATCAGGAAGATTACAACAGCGTTAAAACCAGGGTCATGCAGATGATGGGGATCAATCTTGATCCTTATAAAGATGAACAGATGAAACGGAGGTTGGATTCCTGGCTTTCCCGCTCTGGTTTGGCTTCCTGGGCAGACTATTTTTTAAAAATAAAAAACGATGAAAATGAACTGAAAAAGTTCAGGGATTACCTGACGATTAATGTGACTGAATTTTTCAGGGATGCTGAACGCTGGCTGTACTTGCGCCAGAATGTGATACCCCAATTGTTGAAAGCAAGTTCAGCGTCAGGAAAAGTCGATGGGGCGCTGCACTTGTGGAGTGCAGGCTGCTCGATTGGAGCGGAACCTTTTTCCCTGGCGATTATGATGGATGAACTCACACCCGGGAAGAAACATAACATCTTTGCCAGCGACCTGGATTGGGGTGCACTTAACAAGGCCAAGAGCGGCGGACCCTTTATGGTTGATGAAATTCGGAATGTATCACCCGTCGAGAAAAGTACTTTTTTCAAGCCCGGCGGACCTCCATTTTATGTCACCAACAGCCTGATTCAAAAAGTGACCTTTAAAGAACTCAATTTACTTCAGGATGTTTTCGACAAGAATTATGATTTAATTGTTTGCCGAAATGTGGTGATTTATTTCACCACTGAAACAAAAACAATGCTTTACCAGAAATTCCGGGATGCTTTACGTCCAGGCGGTATCCTGTTTGTCGGGGGAACCGAAATTATTCCCCGCCCGCAGGAATTTGGCCTAAAAAGCACGGGGTTTTCATTTTATGTCAGGAATTAGACCTTTGGTCGTTGTTCATAAGCCAGGTTGGTTTACTGAGGAGTAAGTATTTATGGCGAATGTAAAATTCATGAACCCTTTTGTGGAAGCCGCATCTGAAGTATTAAAGGCGGAAGTGGGAACTGAAGTTCGTCGGGGAACATTAAGCCTGCAAAAGTCCGCCATGACGACTGATGATATTACTGTATTAATCAGCCTGGTGGGACAGGTTCAGGGTGTTGTCCTCTACGGCCTCTCCAAGGAGACTGGTCTCGGCCTTGTTTCAAAAATTACAGACCAGGAATTTACAGAGTTTGATTCACTCGCCCAAAGTGGAGTAGCTGAACTTGGAAACGTGATTACCGGGCGCGCAACGATTAAGCTCTCGGAAACGGGCTTCACCTCCAATATTTCTCCTCCGACCTTGATCCAGGGTCGAGGATTGCAAATTTCAACCCTGGATTTTTCACGGATTATGGTGCCCCTGGTTACTGATTATGGTGAGATTATGGTACATCTGGCACTGCGTGAAGCCCCTCCAGGTGTTTCGAGCGACCGAAATTTTGTGCCCATCTCGATTTAAAGGGTTTTTTGAACCGGCATGATGGTGCAAGAACCTTTTAGCAACCGTCTGCATCTCGATAAAATAATTGACCAGGTTTGCGGGGCAGCGAAGAAAGGACTGATTATGAATGTAAAATATCTCATACCTTTTGTGGATGCGGCATATGACGTACTATGGGCTGAAGCGCATTTCAAGATGAAACGCGGACAGCTTTCTTTGGAAAAAGGTTTTTACCTTACCGATGAGGTGACGGTTATCATCAGCCTGGTAGGGGATATCAACGGTACGGTATTTTACAGTATGCCTACCCAGATGGTTCTGAATGTCATATCAGTTATCCTGGGTGAAAAATTGACTGAGCTGGATGCCCTGGCGCAAAGCGGCATTGCTGAATTGGGAAACGTGATTACCGGGCGGGCAAGTGTTAAACTTTCTCATACGGGTTTCGAATCGACTATTTCACCGCCCACTTTGATGATTGGAGCTGGCGCCACTATTTCCACGCTGGACCTGCCAAGGTTAATTGTTCCGCTTGAAGGCCCTCCGGGAAAAATGGTGATCCATCTGGCCCTGTTGGAAAATATGAATAAAGGGGCAAACGCGGCGCACCTGGCTGTTCCCCCGGCGCCTGCCTTGTCTTGACCCCGGTGGAAAATGGATGATAAAAAAACAGGACCGCAAGGTTCTGTTTTTTTATGGCAAATACGTAAAGCTTAGACGCGGGGTGGGCAATCAAGGCCGTGGAGGGGCGTTTATCCCGGAGATATCAACTGGAGCTGGCGCGCCCTGGCGATGGCAGCCGTGCGGTTGGGAACATCGAGACGCATATAGGCCCCTGAGAGCAAATTACGGACGGTAGAAGGGGATATGCAGAGCTGTGCGGCAAGCTGGCTGGTGCTGACTTCGGGATAAGCGGCGCAGAATGAAAGCACTTCGAGCTGGCGCGGCGTGAGCAAGTTTTCATCCTTACCTGGTTGAGATCGGACCATTTCCGATATTTTACGGCTGAAGTAGATTCCGCCATTATGAACCAGGCGGATGATGGCGGCCAGGTCAACGATGGCGTCTCGGTCATCCTTAAGAATATAACCATTTGCGCCCGCTTCAACCAGCAGGCGCACCAGGGTGCGCTGGCTGTGCATGGAAATCACCAGGATGGATAAATCAGGATGATTTTCAACCAGTTGGGGAATGAGGTAAAGGATGGGGTATGGATTGGGATTGGAAAGGCTGCTCGGGACGGAAATATCCAGGATCAATAGATCCACGGGCTGTAAATGCAAAAACGGTTGGACCTCTTCCCCATAATTCATCTGTTTAATCACCTGGATGTCCGAACAATTGGCCAGGCGATAAAGATATCCGTCTATGACAGCCTGGTGGTCATCAAGGATGGCCACGCGGATAAGGTCACTCATAAATAATACCTCGTGTAAAACCTTTTTCCATCATGCTATTTTAATTGAATTTTCAGCTTTTCCAGTAAAGCAGTACAAACGCCTATGCGTTTTGGTTCCCTGCCTATGGATGGGAAAGAATGAATCGGTTAATATATATTCAACCAACCACAAAATTTTCTGGAGAGTGCAAAAGGGCGGGCACTCTCCGGTTTATTTTAATCGTCGCCCGGGCGTCAGCTGATTTTATAGATCGCCTGCAGGGCGGCTGCGAGTTGATCCAGATGCTCAAGCGTATTATAAGCCTGGAAAGAGACTCGAATCATCGGATTGCCTGGCCATGGGATAAGCGGCACCTCAATCGCAAACTCATCGTACAGGCGAATTTTAACCTGTTCAACCGGGATGGATGAGGGTATTGGACAGGCAACCATCTGGGCAAACCAGGAATCATCCGCATAAATGGGAGGCAGGCCGGTCAGGGCTGCCAGGCGTTGGACGGTCTGGGCTGCGAGTTGGTGGCAGCGCAGGCGAACTTCGCCAGCGAGGTGTTGCCGGTGGTAGCGGATGGCGTCTGGCACAGCCAGGAAGGCTGAAATATCGCGGGTGCCAAGATATTCAAAATAATCCACCATGGGTTTCGGAGAAACCTGCCCGGGAATGTAGCCCCAGCTTACGATCAACGGCTCAATCAGTCCCTGCACCTCGGGGCGGGCATAAAGAAAGCCGCTCCCCTTGGGGGAGCAGAGCCACTTATGCAAATTGCCGCTGTAAAAATCAACGCCCAGGGCGTCCAGCGCCAGGGGCAGCTGCCCCGGAACATGCGCCCCGTCCACCACGGTTAAAATTCCAGCCTGGCGCGCCTTCTGGCAAAGCGCTTCCACCGGGAATACGGCGGCGGTGGGGGAAGTGATGTGGCTGATAAAGATCACTTTTGTGCGCGGGGTGACACCCTGCCAGAATGATTCGAGCCAATCCTGTTGGGTGGTCAAGGGCAGGGGAACAGCGCGGTTGATGTAAGTGAAACCATTTTTAGCCGCCAGGAACTGCCAGGTGTAGTTGATGGCGCCGTATTCGTGGTCGCTGCTGAGGACTTCATCGCCGGGGCCAAGCTTCAGGCTGCGGGCGACCATGTTCAGGCCGGTCGTGGCATTGGTCACAAACACCAGGTTTTCAGCCCGGGTTCCGAGGTAATCAGCCAGTTCAGCGCGGGCGGCGGCCAGCAAACCGTCAGCCCGCCGGCCAATAAATTCGACCGGTTGATTTTCCAATTCGCGCTGCCAGTTCTGGTAACTTTCAAAGACCGGGCGAGGTGTGGCGCCAAAAGAACCGTGGTTCAGGAAAGTGATTTTAGGATTGAGTAAAAAATCTTGAGTTTCGGGCGTTTTTTGAGGCATGGTTCAGGCTTTCTGTGAGGGTGAAATGGGGGTGATTAATCATCCAAGGTTTACAATAGTGCGCTTGACAGTCATTAAAACCCCATTATAATGAAAATGTTTTTCAATAAGACGGTAAAGTTGGGTTTTTTAATGGAAGCGACGCAGTTAAAAATTCACTGGTACGATTATATTACAATTAATAATATCTGGTTTTCGTTTGCCATTCGTTCACAGGTGATGACCCCGCTGGTGCTGCCGCTCTTAATTGAACAGTATGTGGGTGATGAAGCCAAAGGAGCTTATTACGGCGGGCTTCGCCTGTGGGGGTTGATGGTGGCGCTTCTGGCGCAGTCGGTAATGGGTGTTTTATCAGACCATTTCCCGGGCCGCTGGGGGCGGAGGCGGGTCTTTATCACTGCGGGAATGATCGGGGAAATCCTGGCGCTGTTTGCCTTCCTGGGAATCCTCGATATGCACACCATGGGCGGGTTCTGGCTGCTCTTCCTGATTTATTTCCTTTCCAGCGTTTCGGCCAATACAGCCCAGGCGGGGGCCAATGGACTGATCCCTGACCTGATCCCGGATGCTTATAAAAGCAAATTTGCGGCAGTAAAATCGCTGTTTGACCTGCCGCTTTCCCTGATTTTCTTTTCGTTTATCATCTCCCGGGTGGTCATTTCCGGGAACCTGAGCGGCGCGATCCTGATTTTGATGGTGGTGAATGGAGCCTGCCTGCTGTTAACCCTGTTCGTTCCAGAAAAACCGGCAGTTGGAAGCGAAAAAATAAGCTGGCATCCCATCCTGAGGTTGGGATTAATGGTGGCTGTTTTTACAACAATCATCCTAGTCATGGGAATGTTGGTGCGCTGGCTGGTAAATTTTCTACCGCGCGACCAGAGCCCGGGCAGCCTGCTGGCCGCAGGCGTGATTTTGCTGCTTGGAATGGGATTGGCCATCCTCATGAGCGTGGGATCGGGTGTGCGGATCAGCCTGGGAAAAGAAGGCCTGAAGGATCTGGCCTTTGCGCGCTGGTTGACCAACCGCCTCGCCTTCTTTACCGGCACAAGCAACCTGGGGAGTTTCCTGGTTTTTTTTCTGCAGAGTAAGTTTACCCAGATGAAAGGAATCCAGGCTGCCCAACCTGTGACCAGCCTGGTGATGATAACCGGGGTCAGCATCCTGTTGGCCACGCTGCCCAGCGGATGGCTGTGCGACCGCTTTGGAAAGAAAAAGGTGATAATCGCCGCGGCGTTGTTTGTGGCAGCCGGGGCAGGTATCATGGTTTCTGCAAATACGTTGGAAATTATCGCTGCGGGGGGGGTGTTAATTGGCAGCGGGACGGGATTGTTTTATACCGCCAGCTGGGCAATGGGCACAACGATTGTGCCGAAGGACCAGGCCGGGACTTACCTTGGACTGGCGACGATCGCCGGGGCAGGCGCAGGCGCGATTGGCGCGTTTATGGGCGGCCCGGTGGGAGACCAGTTTGGCTACAGCCTGTTGATGATGGTCTACGGGGCCGTCGTTTTGTTTTCAGGACTGGCTTTCATTCAAACAGATTGGGAATTTAGAGCCGTTTGGGCCAAAAAAGATAAAAAAAATATTCTGGATGGAGTAGAATAGGGAAATGCGGGATCAAATTGAATTCACCGATGTAAGCGTTTATTACCAGGATAAACCTGCGCTGCAGCATGTCAGCCTGCAGATTCCCCAGGGCACTCAGGTGGCAGTGGTTGGGCCAAACGGGGCCGGAAAGTCGACCCTTTTTAAGGTCCTGGTGGGGCTGCTGCCGCTGCGCCAGGGAAAGATTACCATTCACGGCCTTTCCCTGAATGCACATAAAGACTGCGTGGCTTATTTACCGCAGCATGAAGAGGTAGATTGGCGCTTCCCGGTGACGGTAAGAGATGTGGTGATGATGGGGCGCCTGGGACACCAGGGGTGGTTAAAAATGACATCCAGCCAGGATAAGGAGATTGTGCGCCAATGCATGGGGAAAATGAACGTTTTAGACCTGTCTGAGCGCCCGATAGGGGATTTGTCCGGCGGACAGCAGCAGCGCGTGTTCCTGGCCCGCGCGCTGGCCCAGGAGCCGCATATTTTATTGATGGACGAACCATTTACCGGCGTGGACCTGGTCACCCAGGAAATTACATTGGAACTGCTTAAGGAATTAAAAACCCGGAATGTAACGGTCATGGTTTCGACCCACGACCTGAACATGGCCAAACAGTATTTTGAATCTGTGCTGGTGATCAACAAGGAACTCGTGGCTTACGGGGATGCGGCCCATGTTTTTTCCAAAGAAACCATCCTCAAAGCTTTTGGCACGCACCTGTTGACAATGAACGACCTGATCCTGGTGGACGACTGCTGTTCCCATGATGAAGGGGTAGAGGAGGTCGTCCATGGCATGGGTCATTGAACCCCTCAGTTATGCTTTCATGCAGCGCGGCCTGGCGGCCGCTCTGATTGTGGGCGTGGTATGTTCGGTCATCGGTTGTTTTGTGGTTTTAAAATCAATGGCGTTTATGGGAGACGCCATGGCGCATGCCATCCTTCCGGGCGTGGCAGTGGCGTATTTACTCCAGGCCAATCTGTTCGTGGGCGCCCTGGCGGCAGCCATCCTGGTGGCCCTGGGGATCGGCTATTTTTCCAAGGAAGGCACGATTAAAGAAGACACGGTCATCGGCATTTTATTCAGTTTTGCGCTGGCCCTGGGAATTGTGCTGATCAGTTCCATCCGCTCTTATGCGGTGGACCTCAGCCATATCCTTTTTGGCAATGTGCTCGGTGTCAGCCCGCAGGATTTGTGGCTGACAGGTATCCTGGCCGGGTTTGTGATTGTCACCATTATTGTGTTGTATAAACCCCTCCTGGTGCTTTCATTTGATCCCATCCTGGCTTCCAGTTTGCGGCTGCCCACCGGACTGCTGCGCTACACCCTGTTGATCCTGCTTTCCCTGACAATCGTGGTCTCCATCCAGAGCGTTGGAGTGGGCCTGGTGGCTGCCATGCTGGTCACGCCGGCGGCAACAGCTTTTCTGCTGGCACGCAGACTGCCGATGATGATGCTGCTTTCGGCCCTGTTTGGATCAATGGCCAGCCTGATCGGATTATACGTCAGTTATTATGCCAACGTGGCCTCGGGTGCAGGGATCGTGCTTACGTCAAGCCTGTTTTTTATCGTTGTGTTTATTTTTTCACCGCGCCGGTCACGGGCGCAGTACTGGAGAAAATAATGACCCACCCGGCGGAACCCATCGGGGTCAATTTTGTGTGTCAGGGGAATATTTGCAGGTCACCCATGGCTGAGGCGGTCTTTCAAAACAGGGTCAATCAAGCCGGCTTTACGCCCTTATTCCTGGTGGATTCATCCGCTGTGGGAGAGTGGCACCTTGGGCAACGGCCGCATCCGGGGACGCAGGCGGTATTAAAGGAGAACAAAGTCCCTTTAAACCCGGAAAAAAGGGCCAAACTTCTGAGAGCGGCTGATTTTTCCCGCTATACTTTTATCCTGGCGATAGACCAGGAAACTGCCAGCGATATCCAGTTCAGGTACGGTCATAAGGTGAAACGCCTGATGGAATTTGCACCTGAAGGCATGCCGCTGGATGTGCCTGATCCGTATTACGACCATAAATTCCCGCTGGTTTACGAACTGGTCAATGCAGCCTGTGAAGGTCTGCTCAATCATATCCGTTCTGTGGAGAAATTTTAGCCATGTTACCTGTTAATTTACAAGATTCCGTCCGGCAAGTGTTATCCTCCCTGGGAGATATATCCGTCGTGGTCGCGGCCAAACCCGTTGGAGGGGGGTGTATAAACAACGGGATGCACCTTTCCACGCGCAGCGGCCATTATTTTCTAAAATGGAACAATAATGTACTGCCCGGCATGTTTGAGGCTGAAGCATTTGGGTTAAAGCGCATACGTGAAACGCAAACCGTTCGGGTGCCTGAGGTTCTGGCAGTGGGCAAAAAGACGGATGACCAACCGGCTTTCCTGCTGATGGAATGGCTGGAGGCAGATGTTAATCCTAATGAGCGCGATAATATACGTGATAAAGACAAACAATACCTGTTGGGCCAGCAGGTGGCCATGATGCACCGCTGCCAGCCCGCGGCGGGCAGCCGGGGTTACGGGTGGGACATATCCAATTATATTGGCAGCAATGTGCAGGTGAACGATTGGCGCAGCAATTGGCCCATCTTTTTTGCCGAAAACAGGCTTGGATTTCAGGGGAAACTGGCGGTGAAGAACGGCCTGATGCCGGCTGGACGGCGCAGTAAATTGGAGCGGGTTATCGAAAGGCTGGACGTGTTCCTGGATGCCAGGCTGGAACGGGCGTCCTCGCTTCTGCACGGAGACCTGTGGGGTGGAAATGTCATCCCTGCTGCCGGCGGAATGGCGTTGATTGACCCGGCCGCCTATTACGGAGACCGCGAGGCCGAAATGGCTTTTACTGAATTGTTTGGAGGATTTTTGCCTGATTTTTATCAGGGTTACCACGATGTTTTTCCATTGGACGAGGGTTATGCCCGGCGGAAAGACCTGTATAACCTGTACCACCTGTTGAACCACCTGAACTTGTTTGGCGAGGCTTATGGTCCCCAGGTTGATGATGTTTTACGCCAGTACGCGGGGTAATTACCCTGCTGAAAAAAAGGCTCTGTTGCCCTGTTATTCGGTAAATTCGTAGAGAGCTGAAATCACTTTATCCTGGTCATCATGGGTGAGGCTGAAGTGAAAGGGAAGGCGCAGCAGGCAGTCGCCCATGCGTTCGGTTACCGGGCAGTCGCCTTCACGGCCGCCGAAGCCGCGGCCCATGTCTGAAAGGTGGAGGGGCTGGTAGTGAAAAACTGAAATGATGCCTTTTTCTTTCAGGTGCGCCATCAATGATTGGCGGGTTTCGAGCGAGGGCAATACAAGAAAATACATATGGTAAGCCTGGTCGCAGTAGGCCGGGATGGTGGGCAGCTGGATGCCGTTGCCCTGCGCCCAGGCCTGCAGGTGCAGGTGGTAATAGTCCCAGATATCCTGGCGTTTACTCTGGATCTTTTGCCAGTTCTCCAGCTGGGCGAAGAGGATGGCGGCGAGGATATCGGACGGCAGGTAACTGGAACCCACGTCCACCCAGGTGTATTTATCGATTACGCCCCTGAAGAAGCGGCTGCGGTTGGTGCCTTTTTCGCGGATGATTTCGGCGCGTTCATAATAGTCCATGTCATTGATTAAAATGGCGCCGCCTTCACCGCAGGAGATGTTTTTCGTTTCGTGAAAGCTCTGGGTGGCCATGGCGCCGAAAGTGCCCAGGAATTTGCCCTTATACTTTGCGAATAAGCCGTGGGCATTGTCTTCGACGACCGGAAGATGGTGGCGGGCGGCAATATCC
>Ga0118677_10011379_pt1 | contig 13342 bp, 5 predicted proteins | sample AliMusrvi5mmetaG_FD_86154 | JGI IMG/M metagenome (GOLD analysis project Ga0118677, IMG submission 86154)
GAAATTGTCGCCAAGGGAGTCAATATAGAGGACTATCCGAATCCTGACCACGTTATCGCTACCTGCAAGATGGAAAACGGCGTCATAGTGCTGATAGAAGGCGGTTGGGCATACACCCATAATACCAGCGATCATTCTTGCTTTATACACACAGAGCTCGTAGGGACTAACGGCTTAGTCGGCTATATTCATTGGCAGACCAGTTCCAAGAAAGATGAGCTTCAAAGAGAGCTTTATGTATATTCTAAAGACAACTGCTACCGTAAGCCTGTTACGTCAGCAGAGAAGTCATTTGATCGGATGTACTCGCTCTTTGTGCAGAGCATTCAAGCTGGAAATCTGATCGATCTGCCATCCGGATACGACGGACTCAAAGCCCTCGAAGCCGCCTGGAAAGCCCAGGAAAAAGCCACCAACCAAACCAAGGACACCCGCTCGGCCGTGGCGGCGGAGGTCATCAAGGCCATTGAGGAAGCAAACTAACATGAAGCTATCAGTGCCCTCAGTGGATTTCAGTGTCTTCAGTGGTGAAATTTGACCGTCTAACCTTCTATATTCCATCCCAGGAATCCAACACATCACCATGAAACTCCACCTTCTTGCCGCCCTGGCGTTGTCAACCATCGCCTTCGCGGTGCCGACGCCCGACCCCGATCCGCATGGCATCGTGCTCAAGCCGATTCCAGAAAAGCTTGTCGTGCTGACGCTTGACGACGCCTGCCTGAGTCATTCGACGTTTGTCGCCCCCTTGTTGAAGAAGCTGGGATTCGGCGCGACGTTTTACATCACGCGCTTCGGCAATCCCGCGTTGGATCCCAAGATGTACATGAGTTGGGAGCAAATCAAGGCATTGGACACCATGGGTTTCGAGGTGGGCAATCACACATGGAGTCATTCACAAATGGGTGGCGGTAAGGCCAACGTGGCAGGCCAACTCCCGGATGTCACCAAACTCGAGGACCTCTGTGTCGCCAACGGCATCCCGAAACCCACGACGATGTGCTGGCCCATCTATTCGGTGAATGCGGCAATGTTCGAGGTGCTGTTGGACCGGGGCTATCTGTTTGGCCGGAGCGGCGGACGCAATGATCGTCCCTATCGGCCGACGCTGGAGAATCCGTTTGAAACCCCGTCGTTCACCATCATGGCCACCACGCCGCTGGAGACCTTCACCAATGCCGCCCAGCGCGCGACGCGGGGCAGAATTCCCATCTTCACCTTCCATGGCGTGCCGGACATCGAACATGCGGGGGTCGGCGTTGAGCCGGCGCGCTTCGAGGAGATGATGAAGTACTTGAAGGACAACCGGTACACCGTGGTCGCCATGCGCGACATCGCCAAATATGTTGACGTGAAGAAGGCCACGAAGTTGCTGCCGATCCTTGCTGCCACGCCGGACATCACGATCAGCGATCCGGCACAACTTGCCACCAGCGGAACCCTCAAGAACAATGATGTCGTTTGCGACGTGAAAGTGGCGGATGGAAAAATCGCCTTCGCAGGGACCGGCAAGGGATGCGTGGCCATACAGGCCCCGCTCGGCGACAAGAAGAGCCTCGTGCATACCGCGAGTTATGCCCTGGAACTGCTCCCGAAGACGGAAATCAATCAGCTTAACAGCATCAACATTCTGGGCAGCGAACTCCATGCCTGTCCCGAGGGGATCAACGGAGCCCCGATGACGCTGCAGAATGCTACCGTGCATCTCGCGGACCCGCAGAACAAATGGAAGGATTTCTCCAGCCCCGTGACGCTTTGGGGGTCTAGCACAATCCGGTCGCTCGACGACCATCGGGCTGTGCTAACCGGCAAGATGACCGGGCCCGGCAACGTCACCTATGCCGGGTTCTTCGCGATCGGGCGGGTCAGTTCCGACAGTGACTACATCGGCAACACGCGCATCGCCCAGGATGAGTGGTTCATGCAAAACGCGGAGGATCACCAGAGCCACGACGACCTGATGTTCGGCATCAGCGGCACCCAGCCGTTCGGCAAAGGGATTCTAACCATCGCGGGAAAGGTCGGCACGCGCATGGGCATGGCCTGGTTCGGGCAGTCTCAAACTGCAATTCCCAACCCGATCGTATTGGAGACGGCGCTGGTACTCAATTGGCACAGCGCAACGCCCATCCCCCTGACGGGAGTGATCTCCGGGCCCGGTACTCTGGTCAAGGTGTTCGACGCGAGGGATAACATGCCCACCGCAAACCCGAAAATTCCCACCGGCAGCTCGCTGCAACTGCAAGAGAATAATTCCTACACTGGCGGCACGAGATTCTTTTCCGGCAACCTGATCATCACTGGCGACCACTCGCTCGGTACCGGTCCGGTAACGCTCGGCGGCAAGTCGTCCGATCCCAAGCATGTCGTGTGCCTCCGTAATCAATCGGCCGCGAAAGTGATCAATGCCATTGATCTCGCCGGCATCACCGACTCCACTGTGAATGGGTCCTGCCCGACGTTCGCAGGGTTTCGTGGGACAGTCGCCAATGATCCAGCGGCGCTGACCGAGTTCAATACCGACGGCGGCGATCTGGCACTCCTCGGCACCATCACCGGCACCGGCGGACTGCTCAAGACCGGTCGCCATTCGCTGGGGCTCTCCCAACCCAATACCTACACCGGGCCGACGAGGGTTTCCCAAGGCGGACTCTTTCTCGCAGGTGAGCGCAGCCTCGGCCCGAATCCCGAGCTGACCCTCGACGCCGGCACGCAGATCGAACTCAATTTCAAGGGACATATGATCGTCCGCAAACTCAGCATCGACGGAAAGCAGCAAGCTCCGGGTGTCTATGGCGAGGCCCAGTTTCCCAAAGTCATCACCGGAACCGGCACCCTCAAAGTCCAACCCTAACGGCGCATGGATTGTAGCGGCGGTCTGTGACCGTCGCAGCAAATGCTGAAGCGCATCTCATCGGCTGCGACGCTCACAGAGCGCCGCTACAGTACCCCACTTCAATGCGAAAAAGACCGCTCTATCAATCGCTCTACTTCCAGGTCATCGTGGGCATCGTCGCGGGTGTCCTGATGGGAAGTTTCTATCCGCATGCCGGCGCCGCCATGAAGCCGCTTGGTGACGGCTTCATCAAACTGATCAAGATGATCATCGCCCCGGTGATCTTCTGCACCGTGGTGGTGGGAATCGCCGGCATGGAAGACATGCGGAAGGTCGGCAAGACCGGCGGGCTGGCGCTAATGTATTTTGAAATTGTCAGCACCGTCGCGCTCATTATCGGGCTGATCGTGGTTAATGTGATTCAGCCGGGCGCCGGCATGAACATCGATCCGGCGGCGCTCGATACCCAGGGCCTCGCCGCCTATGCCGGTCCGGGCAAAATGCCGACACTGACCGATTTTCTGCTCAACATCATTCCGACCACGATGCTTGATGCTTTTGCCAGGGGCGAGATTCTGCAAGTGCTGCTGATCGCCCTGCTGTTTGGCTTCGCCTTGCATCGCTGTGGCGGTCGCGGAACGCCGGTGTTCGATCTGGTCGAGAAAACCTCGCATGTTTTGTTCGGCATCGTCGGCATCATCATGAGGCTCGCTCCGCTGGGCGCGTTTGGTGCCATGGCCTTCACCATTGGCACCTATGGCGTGGCGTCCCTGCTGTCGCTGGGCAAACTGATGGGGAGTTTCTATCTCACCTGCCTGATCTTCATTTTCCTCGCGCTCGGGCTGATCGCGCGGCTGCATGGCTTCTCGATCTGGAAATTCATCAGGTACATCAAGGAAGAACTCCTGATCGTGCTGGGCACCTCGTCGTCGGAATCGGTGATACCGCGCATGCTCGCCAAGATGGAAAACCTGGGGGCCAGGAAATCGGTGGTCGGCCTGGTCATTCCCACCGGATACTCGTTCAATCTGGATGGCACCTCGATCTATCTAACCATGTCGGCCGTGTTCATCGCGCAAGCCACCAATACTTCGATGACCCTGACCCAGCAACTCACCTTGCTGGCCGTGCTGTTGCTGACGTCCAAGGGCGCCGCCGGCGTGACCGGCAGCGGCTTCATCGTGTTGGCGGGATCGTTGTCAGCCGTCGGCCATGTGCCGGTGGAAGGCCTGGCGCTGATTCTTGGAATCGACCGCTTCATGTCCGAGGCGCGCGCCCTAACCAATCTCGTCGGCAATGGCGTGGCCACCGTCGTGGTGGCGAAGTGGACCGGCGATCTGGACCCGGTCCGCATGACCCGTGTGCTCAATAACGAAACGCCGAAGGAGGCCGAGAAACCCGAGGTAGTGCTTGATGGCGTGGAGGGCCATCTGAAATAGATGAGTGGCACATTGCGCCGAGACGGCGCAATCACGGCCTGCGGCGCGACGCCGCAGCCACGATGCCGATGATTCATGAAAAATCAGCCGCTACGATCAAGTATGCAGAGGCAGTTCACCAAACCCACGACGACCCCATCTGAAAGCCACCGATGAATCCCCATAAGAAATGCCTCGTATCCCTGGCCGCGATGGCCGCGATGATCACCTGCACCCTGGGCGCGGAGCCGCCGAAAACGCCGCCAGATCTGCTCACCCAGCGCGAAGGCGTTGACCTCAGTCAAACCTGGAACCTGGGTGCCACCGGGCTGCGCGGCTGGATTTACACTCATCCGGCATCCAACCTCGATAGCCAACAAGGGCGCATCACCGCGGCGAGCCGGCAGATTCTAATCACCGACGTGGGTGCCAAGACCCCGGCGGATGGCGTGATGAAAGTGGACGACGTGATCCTTGGAGTAAACGGCAAGCCCTTCACCGACGACGCCCGCAAGACGCTGGCCAAGGCGATCACCGAAGCAGAGAAGACTGCCAATCAGGGTCGCCTGGCTCTAACAGTATGGCGGCCCATCGACGGCGCTCAGGGCAAGCAGGGGAAAACCCAGGAGGTCCAGCTCAAGTTGAAGGTGATGGGCAGCTACAGCGACACGGCCCCGTACAATTGCCCGAAATCCAAGCTGATCCTCGCCGAGGCCTGCAAGGCGCTCGAAAAGGAACCACTCGACAAGAACCGCTTTGGATCCGTCAACTCGCTGGCCCTGCTGGCCACCGGCAATCCGTACTACCTGCCCAAGGTGCGCGACTATGCCCACTCGATCGCGCCCGAGGATCTCCATCTGAAGGGTTGCAGCTCGTGGATGTGGGGCTATGACAGTTTGTTCCTCTGCGAGTACTATCTTCTAACAGGCGACAAGCAGGTGCTGCCCGCGATCCAGCAATACACCATCGCCCTTGCCAAGGGCCAAAGCATGTATGGCACCTTCGGCCACGGCGGCGCCGAGAATACGCCTGATGGCCAGCTCCACGGCTCGATCCCTCCATACGGCCCGGTCAATGCCGCCGGGCTGATTGCCAACATCGCCATTGTGATGGGCAAGAAGTGCGGCGTGAGCGACCCGGAAATCGACCCGGCCATCGAGCGGGCGGCCAAGTTCTTCGGATATTTCGTGGACAAGGGCTCCATCCCATACGGCGAACACATGCCGTGGGCGAGTCACGACAACAATGGCAAGAATGCCATGGCAGCGGTGATGTATGGCGTCCAAGGCAATCGGATCGCGGAAACCCAATACTATGCCAAGATGGTCACCGCTTCCTATCAAAGTCGCGAATACGGGCACACCGGCCAAGGCTTCAGTTATCTGTGGGGCGCGCTGGGCGCCAACATGGGCGGACCGGCGGCCACCGCCTCGTTTGTTAGGGAAGCGGCCTGGCACTTCGACCTGATGCGCCGCAGCGACGGCTCATTCACCTATGATGGCGGCGAACAACACGGCCCCGGCCAGAAGAAGGGCAACGATAACACATATTTCGGCAATCCCACCTATGCTGGCATCAGCCCCAACGCCACCTATGTTCTAACCTATTCGCTGCCCCTGAAGAAACTTTGCATCACCGGCAGAGACATCAATCAGGCGACCTGGCTGAGCAACAAGGATGTGGCGGAAGCCGTGGTGTCGGGCAATTTTGACGTGGCGCGTGCTAACAGATCTGCGGCGGAACTCGTGGCGGCGTTCAAGGACTGGTCGCCCATCGCCCGCGGTTGGGCGGCGGAGGAACTGGCCAAGCGACCCGAGGCGCAGTCGTTGGTGCCCGCGTTAATCGCCATGGCTGAAGGTAATGACAAGCATGCCCGCCAAGGCGCCTGTGAAGCGCTCGGCTGCATCAAGGATCCTGCGGCGCTGCCGGTGTTGGTGCGCTTGCTCACCCACGAGGATCGCTGGCTGCGCGTCAAGGCCGCCAATGCGCTCAAGAAGATGGGCGACATCGCCAAGCCGGTGCTACCCGGCATGCTGCAGGCGGTGGTGGTGACCGCCGAGCCGCTGCAACCCATCGTATGGGACGATCCGATCCAGCTCACCCATGGCGAACTGGCGGCCACATTATTTGGCAACCTGATGAAGAATTCCATCGAAGGCGTGGACCGCAAGTTGCTCTATCCGTCGATCCGGGCCGTGGCGAAAAATGCCGACGGCATGGCGCGCGCCACGTTGCGCAAGACGTTTGAGAAGCTTCTGACGTTGGAGGACGTGCAGGCGCTAGGGCCGGACATTCTCGCCGCCGTTAGAACGCCGAGCCCGGCGGACAAGATGTTTGCCAACGAGATCCGCATGGGCGGATTCAAGGCCCTGGCGAAATATCATTTCAAGGAGGGCATCGGAGCGGGCGTCATCTTCGCCAAAACCCAGGGCGGCCACGGCAGCCAGAAACGCACCGGGGAAATCATGAAGGAGTTGATCACCTATGGCAGCGCCGCCCAAACGGTGCTGCCGGGGCTCAAGGAATTGATCGTGCAATTCAACACCGAATGCGCGGAAGGCAGGTTCCCCAAAGGCGCGATCAACCAGGTTAGAATCGACTCGGTGGAGGAGGCCATCAAGGCGATCGAAGGTGCCAAGGATCAACCCGCACTGCGGACCATGGGCGCGCCGGGGGCGAAGTAGGACCTCGGGTGCGAACCCGGGGATTCGGAGGGCGAGGACAGCCTTGGGCTGGGACTGCGGCGCTCTGTGAGCGGCGCTAGCCAATGAGGTGCCGTCCGCCAAGGGACCAGACTAGACGCAAGGCGTAAGAAAACTCGCCGCGAGACGCGGCGGTCACGGCCTGCGGCGGGACGCCGCAGCCTCTCGCCAGTCCCACCATTGCTTGCGCCCACAGCCCTGAAGGGACATGGAAGAAAAACCATTCTTTTTTCGTTTTTGGTTTGACAAGCTACTGATACGGATAATTTTGTTACTGCCAGATAGTCGCCGGGGCCTGCGCGCGCTCTCGAGACTCAAAAAACCAGGCGGCAGCGCACCTTCGCGGTGACTGTCCCAACAAAAACCAAAAACCACCATGAAACGTTTGTCATTTTGCCGTGCAATTTATCGAGACTATTCCGCCGCCCGTGGCTTCGCGGGCATGGTTGGCGCGCTGCTCGCCGCGCACGCCATTCCCTCCGCTCACGGGGCGCCCCTCAACTGGGACGGCGCGATCTCCGGCGGCCCGAATGGCGGCAACGGCACCTGGGACTCGAATTCCACAGGCAACTGGTGGGATGGTGCGGCCGATGTCGTCTGGCCCAATGCCGGCACCGCCAACGATGCGGTCTTTGGTGGCACGCTCGGTGCGGTCACCGTCGTTGCCGTCACTGCCAATGGCCTGACATTCACCACCAGCGGTTACACGCTGGCGTCCGGCACGCTTACGCTTAACGGCACGACGCCGACGATCAGCGCCGGCACGGGCATTGCGGCGACCATCGGTTCGGATATCGCCGGCAGCGTGGGCCTGACCAAAGCTGACAGCGGGACGCTCACGATCAATGCTTCCAGCAGTTACGGCGGCACCACGGCCGTGAGCGGCGGCACCCTGATTCTGAAGAAAGCCGCTGACACGGATGCGAACCTCGTCAACAGCACCGTCGTCGTGATTGACAATGCCACGCTCAAGCCCGACGCCACCACCCGCAACCTCTATGTCGGCACCGATGCGGTGGCCCATAGCCTGACGGCCCAGAACGCCGGCCAAATCAATAATTTCACCGGTCTGTATCTTGGCACCACCGCCACCTCCAATGGCAACACGGTCCTCTTCACCGGCACCGGCACCGTCGTTTCCTGCGTCAACAACACGGGGGGAAACAAGAATCTGCGGGTGGGCGACGCGGGCGTTAGCAACACCCTGACCGTCGCTGCCGGTGCGTCGTTCAGCATGCCCAAAGGCAACGGCTCGAACGACCACACGATCGGCAATTTGGCCACTGCCACATTGAATTCGATGACCGTCACCGGCACCAACTCGTCCTATACCTCCACCGCGCCGATGAACGTCGGTGCTCTCGGCAACAGCAATCAGATGACTGTTAGCGCCGGCGGGTCAGCCAACACCCAGCGCCTCTTGATTGGAACCGGTGCCAGCGCAACCGGCAATTCGGTCACCGTCACGGGCACCAACTCGAAGTACACGGTCAGTTCGACCACCAACGCGATTTTCGAGATCGGCAGCGTCGCCGGTGCTAACAGCAACTCAATGACTCTGGCGGCCGGCGGCGGTTTCACCTTCAGCGGGTCGGGAACCAGCCGGAACTTCTCCATCGGCAAGGCCGGCAACAACAATTATTTTGCCGTGACGGGAGCCGGCTCAGCGTTGAACGTCACCTACACGCTGCCGATTGGCGTTGGCGGCGTGGCCACCGGCGCGACCTTCACCGATGGCGGATCGGGAAATCATCTGGATCTCGCCAGCGGCGGTGCCATGGTCACCAACACATCGGTTTATGTGGGCGGGACCGCCTCCGACTCCGCGATCAATTTGGGCGACGGCTCAGCGATCAGCAGCGCCACGGTTGGAGCCACCGCCGGTTTCACTGCCGGGGTCCTGCTGAAAAATGCCAACGGCCGCCTCAATTTCAACAGCGGTCGCTTGATCGCCGGTGCCAATGGCGCGCTGGTTTCCGGCGCGGGCCAGATTGTCCTCAATGGTCCGGCGTACTTCTCGACCACCCAGGCGGCCAGCACGATTGGCAGCGTCATCAGCGGCAGCGGCAGTCTCTCCAAGGAGGGCACCGGTACGCTCACGCTCGCTTCCGGCACCAATACCTACAGCGGTGACACCAATCTGGTCGGCGGCATTCTGGTCCTGTCCAGCGCCAATCCTAACAACGATAGCGCCGCCGTCACCATCGATACCAGCGTCGCCATGCTCAATCTGAATTTCGTCGGTGACGATGTGGTGGGCAGCCTGGTTATCAACGGCGTGACCATGGCCGCCGGCACCTATGGCTCCACTTCTTCCTCCGCGCCGCCCGCCAACCAAAACGACAGTGCCTTCGCCGGCACCGGCACGCTCACCGTCAGCGGCGCCTCGCCGGTGACCTACGCCTCGTGGGCTTCCTCCATGGGCATTCCCGGCGCGCTGCCCAGCGATGACTATGACCACGACGGAGTTGCCAACGCGGTGGAAATGGTGCTCGGCGGCGATCCGAAAACCGTCATGGATGCCGGGCTGCTGCCGCAGCTCGCCCTGGTGACCAACCCGGTTGGCGTGCCTGCCGGGGATTATCTGGAATTCACCTATCGGCGCACCGACCTATCCGTCAGCGCCGGCGTCGCCGCCGTCTGCGAAACGGCGACCGATCTGCTAGGGCCGTGGACCACGGCGGCCGACGGGGTCAATGGCGTCGTGGTGCTCGTCGATAACGACTACGCTCCCTTCGGCGCTGCCACCGCCCGCGTGCGGGTGTATGTGCCGCGCGGTGCCAATGTCAGGCTTTTCGGCCGTCTGCATGTGACGGTTCCCTGAGGCCGCCTCCACCATTCTCCCATTAACTCCAACATCGCGGGGTCGCCGCCTCCAAGCGGCGGCCCCCCGTGTTGCGTGGCTGCGGCGTCGCGCCGCAGGCCGTGATCGCCGCGTCTCGCGGCGAGTCCGCAGCAAGCCAAGGGAGCGCACGTCGCGGCTCGCAGATCACCGGATGGAAGACGAAGCTTCCCCCGGCAGGCCATCCCCGATCCCTTCTTCCTCGTGGCCTGCATCTCAATGCCCCGCGCCCGCAACCCCATTGATCGGGGCGCGAACCCAACTTTTTCGGTTTTTAGTTTTGACAAGCACCTGAAGAGCGCCCTTCCTCGCGCCACATCGAATGCGTTGCGAGTCGTGCGTACGAAGACGCGTTCCACCCCGAAAAAACCAGTCAAAAACCAAATCCACCATGAAAAAACCATCCGTGCTCCAGCTCTTCGCCCGCAACCATTCCCCCGCCGCCTGTGGCTTCGCGGGGGCCATCGCCGCGCTTTTCGCCTTGACCTCTTCACACGCTGCCCAAACCGCCGCTTGGGCGGGCACCAACGGCTCCCTCTGGTCCGATTCCGGCAACTGGGATACCGTTGTGGTGCCCATCATCGGCGACACCGCGAAATTCAACGCCAATGTCGCCAACCTCGCGATCGACACGACGGGCGGCGTCGCGAGCAATAGCATCCTCTTCGATACGGGCGCTGCTGCCTATACGATTGGTAACCAAGGCGCGATTCAGTTGGACCCCGCCGGCCAAATCACCATGAACGCGACCGTTGCCGCCAATCAGGTGGTCAACGCGGCAGTCAACGTCGCAAGCGGATCGTTCATCATCAGCAACAGCAGCACGACAAACTCTCTTACCATGGGCGGCAACATCACCGGCGCATCGAACTCCATGGAACTGCAGAAGACCGGCGCCGGCGAAGTGATCCTCACTGGCACCAATCAGATCAGCCCGAATGCGGACACCGCCCTCATTGGCAAAGTTTCGGTGATGGGAAGCGGGAAACTTACCATCTCCGCAGGCAAAACCTGGGCCGGCCAAAATATCAACACGGGTCGCGCCAGCACGCCGGCGGGCCTTTATATCGGCACCAACTCTGCCCAATCCCTGTCGTCGGGGAACAATACCTTGGAGCTATCGGGTACCGGCAGGATTTTCGCCAGTGCGATGCACTTGGGCGCTGGCGCGTGGACAGCCACGAATGACAACGGTCATAACACTTTCAACGTCTCGGCCTCAGGAACCAGCAGCGACCCATCCTATGCGGCGAACTCAAGACTGGCAAGCAATGAGTCCGAGTATATCGGGCTCGCCACCGACTCCAACGTGGTCAACATCTCCAACGGTGCTTATTACTCCTTTCAGAACGGCGGCGCCGGCACTTATGTAGGTTACGGCGCCGCCAGCGGGTCCGCTGCTGGCAGCGGCATTCACAACGGGTTCAACATCAGTGGCACCGGTGGTGCCGCTCGTTCGTTCTACAGCAGCCCCTCAAGCCGCTATTTCGTATGTGGCGAGTATGGCAGCTACAACTTCATGAACCTTACGAGCGGTGCCGGGATGTCTATCGCGAGGTGTAATCTTGGTGAAGCAGGTAATGGCAATTACATCCACGCAACCGGCACTGGCTCACTCGGGGCCACGACTGTTACTCTCGGTCGCTTTTGTGTCGGGGGCAATGCAGGGACCAATAATGCAACTGGCAACGGGTCTGGTAACTATGTCCTGATTGACGGGGGGGCCACCTTTAGTTCAACAGGCGGGACCAATCTTCCGAATTGCATTGGCGGCACTGGTACTTCCAGTAATAATTATATGCAGGACGATGGCGTCGGCTCAACGATGACCATTCAAAACAACAATGCCCCGTTGACGATCGGTGGAAATTTCGCAGGCGGCACCAACTCCGACGCCGCCAGCGCCAGTGGCAATTTTCTGGCGGTCACCAACGGTGGTTACGCGCACGTGAACGGTGTCTATCTTGAAGGCACCGGTTCCAAGGTAATCGTGGGTGCCACATCGATCCCGACCTATGTCTCCGGCGTTTTGACACCCACCACGACCAGCACCGCCATTACCGCCCAATTGGAGGTCAGGGCTGATAGCAACGCCAACTATCCAATCCAGGGAATCAACCTGGCGAAAAGTGACTCGCGGCTGGAAATCAACAACGGTCGCCTGGTCGCCGGGCAGAACGGCATTGTGGTTCCCGGCGCGATGGCTTCCGGCTTGGGTCAGGTCGCCCTGCTCGGCCCGGCTTATTTTTCCACGACCTACGCGGGCAGCTCGATCACCTGCAACATTACCGGCACGGGCAGCCTCACCAAGGAGGGCACCGGCACGCTCACGCTGGCCGCTGGGACGAACAATTACAGCGGCGATACCAATCTCGTCGGAGGCATCCTGGTGCTCACCAGCGCCAATCCTAACAATGAAACGTCCGCCGTCACCATCGACACCAGCGTTGCCAAGCTCAATTTGAATTTCGTCGGCGACGACGTGGTCGGCAGCCTGGTCATCAACGGCGTGACCATGGCAGCCGGCACCTACGGCTCTTCCAGTTCCGGCGCTCCTAACATCGACGACAGCGCCTTCGCCGGCACGGGCACGCTCACCGTCAGTGGCGCCGCGCCCGCCCCGACCTATGCCAAGTGGGCTTCCAGCAATGGCATCCCCGGAGCTCCTGCCGCTGGCGACGCCGACAATGACGGTGTGCCTAACGCGGTGGAAATGGTGCTCGGCGGCAATCCGAATGGCGGCATGGACGCCGGACTGCTGCCACAACTCGCCTTGGTGAGCAACCCGGACGGCGTGCCGGCCGGGGATTATATGGAATTCACCTATCGGCGCACCGATATGTCGGTCAGCGCCGGCGTCACCGCCGCCTGTGAATATGGCACCGATCTGCTCGGGCCATGGACCACGGCCGTGGACGGCGTGGACGGCGTCGCGGTGCTGGTTGACAATGACTATGCGCCCTATGGTGCCGCCACCGCTCGCGTGCGGGTGTATGTGCCGCGCGGAGCCAATGTCAGAATCTTCGGCCGCTTGCATGTGACTGTGCCGTAGCTGCGAGCGTCCCGTCGTAGCTGCGGCGTCCCGCAGCAGCCTGTGGCTGCGCGCCTCCGGCCGCAGCGCCGATGCGTCGACCATGTTAAGCCCGTCGGACCCGCATCATGGGTCGTTAGTGGAGTGTCTCTCTTCGCCTCCGATCCACGATCACCGCGACCGCCGCTACAATCCACTATCCACTATCCACTATCCACTATCCGCTATCCACTATCAGCCCGCTCCGCCGATTTCCGCCAGCGTCGGCTCCTGATCGCGGAAGATCAACTCGGCGGCCTGTTGGATCGCGGCATCGCTCACCGCGGCAATCCGCTCGCGCCATTGCGTCGGGGAGGGGACTTCATTGAAATCCATCACGCCCTCGCCCGCCCATGCGGCGTGGGCGGCGGTGGCTTCGAAGGAGAGCTTGCTTTGGGCGATGGCCAACCGCTTGGCGCGCTCGAGTTCGCCGGCGCGCGGGCCATTGACCATGATGTCGTTGATTTCGCGCAG